>Ga0075530_1000287_pt1 | contig 23156 bp, 19 predicted proteins | sample NGEPerD_2_FD_75101 | JGI IMG/M metagenome (GOLD analysis project Ga0075530, IMG submission 75101) | Arctic peat soil microbial communities from the Barrow Environmental Observatory site, Barrow, Alaska, USA - NGEE PermafrostL1-D | ecosystem: Environmental > Terrestrial > Soil > Wetlands > Peat ... | reverse complement strand
GCTCGGCCGAGCGCGCAAGGTCGTCGTGACCAAAGAGGAGACGACGATCGTCGAGGGCGCCGGCACCAGGGCCGACGTGAAGGGCCGGATCAACCAGATCCGTGCCGAGATCGACAACACCGACTCCGACTACGACCGTGAGAAGCTCCAGGAGCGTCTCGCCAAGCTGTCCGGTGGTGTCGCGATCATCAAGGTCGGTGCGGCCACCGAGGTGGAGCTCAAGGAGAAGAAGCACCGCATCGAAGACGCCGTGCAGACGACCAAGGCGGCCGTCGAAGAGGGCGTCGTGGCCGGTGGTGGCGTGGCGTTGCTGCGGGCTCAGGCCAAGGTGCTCGACCACGCCAAGACGCTCGAGGCCGACCAGGAGACTGGTGCCCGCATCGTCGCCCGTGCGCTCGAGGAGCCGCTCAAGCAGATCGCGCTGAACGCCGGCTACGAAGGCGGCGTCATCGTCGAGAAGGTGCGGAGCCTCAAGGGGGCCAACGGTCTCAACGCGGCTACCGGTGAGTACGAGGACCTCGTGAAGGCCGGCGTCATCGATGCCGCCAAGGTGACCCGCTCGGCGCTGCAGAACGCGGCGTCGATCGCGGCACTGTTCCTCACCACCGAGGCCGTCGTCGCCGACAAGCCCGAGAAGGAAGGTGCGGCCGCAGCCGGCGGCATGCCGGGCATGGACGGCGGCATGGGCGGCATGGGCGGCATGGGCGACTTCTAGTCACCTGCTGCTCGCACGTGTTCGTTGATTGAGGCGCCCTCCGGGGCGCCTCAATCGCGTCCTGACTCGGATTCGCGTTCCTCGGGAGCTTCACCACCGCGCAGCGGGCCCGGGCCCGTGCCGAGGCCGGGCGGGGCCCCGGGTACGCTCCGGGCCATGAGCACTGCTTCGGTAGAGCCGTCGATCGGCTGGGGGGTCCTGCACCTCTTCTTCACGGTCGATCACGCCAGGGCGGCGGAGAAGGGCGCCGGGAAGCAGATCGTCGACGCCGTCGCATCGCTCGAGGCGGACGGCCACCAGGCGCTGACGTTCACGGTGCTCGGTCACAAGGCCGATCTCGGCGTCATGGCCCTCGGCCCGGACCTCGCCCGGTTGCGGGCGTTCCAACAGGAGCTGGCCGGGGGACCGCTCACCCTCGTTGACTCGTACGTGTCGCTCACCGAGCTCTCGGAGTACACGACCACCGAGGAACAGGAGCGCGTCCGCCTCGTGGACGAGGAAGGGCTCTGCGGAGCCGAGCTGGACGAGCGACTCGCCGTGTGGAGCGACCGGATGGCGCACTACCAGGAGCACCGCATCCATCCCCAGCTCCCCCGGAAGAAGGTCATCTCCTTCTATCCGATGTCCAAGCGCCGCGAGGCCGACGCGAACTGGTACGCGCAGCCGGTGGAGGAGCGCCGGCGGATCATGGCCGGCCACGCCCGCATCGGACGTACCTATGCGGGGCGCATCGTCCAACTCATCACCGGCTCGGTCGGCTTGGATGACTGGGAGTGGGGCGTCACCCTGCTGGCCGACGACCCGGTGACGATCAAGGAGATCGTCTACGAGATGCGGTTCGATGAGGCGTCGGCTCGGTACGCCGACTTCGGGCCGTTCGTCACCGGCCTGGTCGCTGATCCTCTCGACGCGCTGGCGGGTGTCGGGATCACGAGCTGATTCCGCGGCTCGCCGTACGCCGGAGCGCGTTAGCGTGGCCACATGCCGAGTGTCCGGTTGCACGTGTCGTTTCCCGAGGAGCTCGTCGACCGGCCGATGGTCTACGAGATCATCACTCGTTTCGATGTCGTGCCGAGCATTCGCCGCGCCGCGGTCGAGGCACACTCCGGCTGGACGATCCTCGAGCTGACGGGGGACCAGGACCGCCTCGACGCGTCGATCGACTACCTCTCCGACCTCGGCTGCACCGTGAACCGCATGGAGGGCGACGTCCTCGAGGGTTGATGGCCGCCCGGTCCGGTGACCGAGCCCGACCGAATGTTGCTGGATCAGAGCTCGCGGCGACGCCAGATCGGGAACCGGATGTACTCGACTCCGTCGTGTGCCTCGGTCCGTCCCGCCGACCGAAAGGCCGGGAGGTTGGCGGCGGCGACGTCGAACCCGGCCATGCGCTTGTACTCGGCGACCGGAAGCAGGAGCGGGCCGTCGGCATCTCCCGGCCGCAGCAGGGCGTCGACCTCGAGCACCGGGTGCGCCGGATCCTGCGGGTCGAGGCAGCCGCAGTGGTACACGACCCGCTCGAAGACGGCGGTGACGAGGATCCGCATGTTGGCATCATGGCCCGCCCTCGCGATGGGCCGACCGAAGGAAGACCCCCGCGGCGGGTTCAGCCGGGCCGTTTCGCGCCCGATAGTCCCCAGAGCGGGGCGAACGGGCCGGACGGGAGTCGGCGATGGCAGATCGGAGCGCGAAACGAGGCGGCCGCTCGCCTTCGGCGCGCCCGGACGATCCGCAGGCTTTCGTCGGGTCGATGGAGGACGTCACCGACGAGATGACCGGCGCCGCGCCGGACCGTCGGATGCGTGCGCTGTGGGAGGCGACGAGCGATTACGTGCTCGTCACCGACGACGAGCGCCGCCTCGTCTACGTGAACGCGGCCGCAAGGGATCGGCTCGACCTTCCGGTCGACCTCATCGGGTCTCGCGTCCTGCTCGAAGACCTCTACGCGGCGTCGTCACGCCCACGACTCCGTGCCCTGTTGTCGAGCGCGGCCGAGCATGGCTCGGACCGCGCGGACCTGGTCCTCGGCACGCCGACCGGCGACGAGGTGCCCGTTTCGCAGGTGACGGTCGCGCACGCACCGCAGACGGGCTCGGACGACGAGACGGGCGTCCCCTGTTTCGCGACCGTGGCGCGCGACATCACCGTCTAGAAGTCGACCGAACGGGAGCTCCTGCTCCGCAGCACCAAGCTCGGCTCCATCATCGAGCTCGCGGCCGACCTCGTGATCGTGCTCGACGATCGGGGGATCGTGACCGACGTCGGCGAGAGCCTGCGCGATCTGGTCGGTGTCGACCCCGACGAGTGGGTGGGTCGCCGACTCGCCGACCTGGTCGAGCCCGAGGACCACGATGCGGTCGAGCGCGCGGTGACGGCGACGCGGGCCCTGGGTGCGGACGGCTTCGAGAGCGGGCTGTTCCGCGTGCCGCGCGACGGCGAGTCGGTGGTCTGGATCCAGACGCGGATGGCGAACCTGTTGGACGACGAGGCTGTGGGGGGCATCGTCGCGGTCGTCTGGGACGAAACGGAACGGGCGACGGTCACGGAGGCCTTGCGAGAGAGCGAGGAGAAGTTCCGCTCGCTGGCCGCGTCGTCGCCGCTGGGCATCTTGCACACGGGCCCGAACCACGAAGTGGTCTACGCCAACCCCCGGCTCCGGGAGATCTTCGGCGTCACGTCCGACGAGATGCTCGGTCCACGCCTGGTCCATCCCGACGATCGGGCCCGCGTCTTCGACCAGATGAGGGAGGCACTGACCGAGGGAGGTGTGGCGTGCTGTGAGTACCGGGTCGTGCGGTCCGATGGAGACGTTCGCCACGTGCGCGTCTCGGCGGCCACGCTCGATGACGGTCTTGGCGGTGTTGCGGGCTCGGTCGCCTCGTTCGAGGATGTCACGGCCGACGCCGTCGCGCGGGTTCGCGTCCAGCGGCTGGCCGCGCTCCTCGAGAGCAAGCCCGATGTGGCGTTCATCAGCGATCGCCTCGGTCGTGTCCTGTTCGCCAACGAACCGGCCACGACCCTGCTGGGCATCACCGAAGGCACCGACGTGAGCGTCGCCGCCCTCAGCGCGTTCGACGAGAGCTCGCGCGACCTCCTTCGCCGGGAGGTGCTCCCCGGGGTCCGCCGAGACGGGTTGTGGACCGGCGAGCTGACGATCGTCGACCCTGATGGCGCGCCGATCCCGGTGTCGGTCGTGACCATCGCCCACCGCGATGACACCGGTGCAATCGACTTCGTCTCGACGATCGCGCGGGACATCGCGAGCCTGAAGGAGGCCGAGGCCCGGCTCGTCGAGAGCGAGAGCTGGCTCCGATCCCTCGTCAGCCACGCGATCGACATCGTGACGGTGAGTGACGCCGACGGCCGCATGGTCTTCGTCAGCCCGTCGATCGAGGAGGTGCTCGGCTACGACGCCGACGCGCTGGTCCGCGGGGACGGGGCACTGCCCGAGGTGCACCCTGACGATCTCGACGCGGTCGTCGCGAGGCATGAGGAAGTGCGGTCCGCGCCGGGCGCGGTCATTCGGTGCGTCTATCGAGTCCGCCATCACGACGGACAGTGGCGGTGGATCGAGTCGCGCCTCACGAACCTGCTCGACGACGCGTCGGTTCGTGGCGTTGTCACGAACGCACACGACGTCACCGATCGGCGGACGGCCGAGGATGCCCGGGCGCGGGTGGACTCGACCCTGCTGGCGCTCGTCGACGCCTCGCCGCTCGCCATCGTCGTCATCGAAGAGGACGGCTCGATCCAGCTGTGGAACCGCGCGAGCGAGGCTCTGTTCGGCTGGTCCGCCGAGGATGTCCTGGGGCGCTCGCTGCCGATCGTTCCTGCCGACGACGAAGCATCGGCCGTCGAGCTCACCGCTCGAGTGTTCGCCGGTGAGTCGCTCACGGGCCTCGAGCGTCGCCGCACCCGGCGCGACGGCTCACCGGTCGACGTGAGCTTGTCGGCCGGCCCGGTACGCGATCGAGCGGGCCAGGTCGTGTCGGCGATCCTGGTGTACGCCGATATCACCGCGCGTCAACAGGCCGAGGGGGCGCTGCGCTCGAGCGAGGAGCGCTTCAAGGCACTCGTCGAGAACCTGTCGGATGTCGTCACGATCGTCGACGAACACGGACAGATCGTGCAGACCAGCCCGGCGGCGAATCGGATCTTCGGTTTCGAGGATCACGACCTCTCATGGACCGACCCGCTGTCGACGATCCACCCGGACGACGCCGACGAGATGGCCCGGCGCATGAACGCACAGATTGCCGACGGGGGGTCCGAACCGATCCCGTTCCGGGTCCGATCAACGGAGGGGTCCTGGCGGCACGTCGAATCGATTGCCAAGAACCTTCTCGACGACCCCAGCGTCGAAGGCATCGTCATCACGACCCGGGATGTCACCGACCGGCGTCGAGCCGAGACGCTCGTCGTCGCCCAGGCCGCCGTGCTGGAGATGGTCGCCCGCGGGACGGCCCTCCCCGAGACCCTGGCTGCAGTGTGTCGCCTCGTCGAGGACAATGTCGAGGGAGCGAGCTGTTCGGTGATGATTGCCGAGCCCACCCGCCGTCGCCTGGTTCTGACCGCGGCACCGAACCTGCCGCCCGCGTTGACCAAGGCTCTGCGCGGCGGACTCGCGATCGGCGAGGGAAACGGCGTGTGCGGGACCGCGGCTGCGCGGGGGGCCGAGGTCTATGCGGGTGATGTGGCTGACGACCTGCACTCCCCTGCGTTCCGGGCCGCGCTGGCCGAGGCCGAGCTCAGCGGGTGCTGGGCTGTGCCGATCCTGGCGTCGGCCGACGACCGAGTGCTCGGAACGTTCGCGGTCTACTGGGCCCACGACAGGCCGCCCACCGACGACGACCGCCGTGTGCTGGACGCGTTGGTCAATCTCGCTTCGATCGCGATCGAACGCAACACCTCAGAACAACAGCTCGAGCATCAGGCGTACCACGACCCCCTCACCGGCCTCCCCAATCGGACGCTCTTCGTCGAGTTCCTCACCGTCGCGTTGGCGCGAGCCCGCCGCCGCCGTACCGCAACCGCAGTGCTGTTCCTCGATCTCGACCGGTTCAAGGTCTTCAACGACAGTCTGGGTCACGATCATGGCGACGAGCTCCTGGTCGCGGTCGCGCGGCGACTCCGTGAGGCGCTCCGCCCGGGCGACACCATCGCCCGCTTCGGCGGTGACGAGTTCACGGTGCTGTGCGATGACCTGAGCGGCCCGGATGCGCGCCAGCACGCGATCGACGTCGCCGAGCGGATCCTCGACAAGCTTTCGGCGCCCTTTGTGCTCAACGGCGCCCATCAGTTCCTCACCGCGAGCATCGGCATCGCGCTCGCGACAGGCGGCTACGAGATCCCCGAGGATCTCCTGCGCGACGCCGACGCCGCGATGTACCGGGCCAAGGATCACGGCAAGGCTCGATGGGAGCTCTTCGACGAGGGGATGCGTGCTCGTGCCCGTGAGCGGCTCGAGACCGAGAGCGCGATGCACCGGGCGCTGGAGCGCGGCGAGTTCCGCGTCTACTACCAGCCCATCGTGTCGCTCACCGAGGTCCGCTACGTCGGCGTCGAGGCGCTCCTCCGCTGGCAACATCCCGAACGCGGGATCATCGCGCCCGGTGACTTCGTGGCGCTCGCCGAGGAGACCGGGCTGATCGTGCCCTTGGGGGCGTGGGTGCTCTCCGAAGTGGCTCGTCAACACCGGTTGTGGTCCGAGAACCCGCGCGTCGATCCATCGCTCGTCGTGTCGGTGAACTTGTCGGCCAAGCAGATCAGTCATCCCGAGATCGTCGAGACGGTGGCGCGGGTGCTGGATCGAGGAGAGCTACGTCCGGAGAACCTGTGCCTCGAGATCACCGAGAGTGTGCTGCTCGATGACGCCGGGGCCGCGCTGAAGACGTTGACCGGGTTCAAGGAGCTCGGGGTCGCGCTCAGCATGGACGATTTCGGCACCGGCTATTCGTCGCTGGGGTATCTCAAACGGTTCCCGATCGACTCGGTGAAGGTCGACCGCTCGTTCGTCGACGGGTTGGGCCACGATCCGGAAGACTCGGCCATCGTCGCCGGTGTTGTCGGCCTCGGGCGTGCCCTCGGCCTCACGGTGGTCGCAGAGGGCGTCGAGTCGGAGGAGCAACTCGGCGCGCTCGTGAGCTTGGGCTGCCATCAGGCGCAGGGGTTCTTCTTCTCGCCGCCTCGTGTGCCGGAGGAGATCGAGCCGCTCCTGGCCGGTCACGGACCGACGCTGCGTCTTCCCGGCGCCGCCGCGACCGGCGGCGAGAGCGGCCGGTCCCGACGCGGCGGTCACGGACCGCGGCCAACATAGGCTCGGGACCGTGGCCGACATCCCTGACTCCGGGTCGTCTCCCGGAGGGCCCTCCGTTGTCGACCTGCTGCGGTGGGCCGAGACGCTGTCGGGCATCGCGCGGACCGGCCTCGGGTTCACCGAGAGCCTCTACGAACGTGAGCGTTTCGAAGAGGTGTTGCGCGTCGCGGCAGACGTGCGTTCTGCCGCGATCGAAGAGGCCGAGGCGGACGCCCTGTACGACGAATGGATCGAGACCATCGGCGAGGGTGTCGCCGGGTACGTCACGCCGAAGTGCGCGGTCGCGGCCGTCGTGGGGAACGAACACGGCGAGATCCTGCTCACCCAACGTGCCGACTCGGGAGTGTGGCTCTATCCGGTCGGCTGGGCTGACGTCGGCTACTCGCCCGCCGAGGTGGCGATCAAGGAGGTGTACGAGGAGACCGGCATCGAGGTGGAGCCAGTCTCGCTCATCGCGGCGTTCGATGGCCTGAGGCTCGGGTTCGCCCGCGTACCCATGTACTCCCTGGTCTTCCACTGTCGGATCATCGGCGGCAGCCTGGTCGCGCACCCGCTCGAGACGCGCCAGGTCGGCTTCTACTCGCGCGACACGCTGCCGTGGCCTCTCGCGGGCGCCGACCGCTGGGTCGATCTCGCGTTCGCGGCGATCGACGGAGAGGTCTGCCCGGCTGACTTCGATGCACCGCGCACCCCACCGTGGCGCGGCGAACCCGTCTGATCGCGGTGTGCCGGTTCTCCGTCGCCGGTCGCTATCCGGCGAGCTCGTCGGCCAGCATGCGGACGATCGACGTGCCCCGGCCCGATCGAAGCCACTCGTCGGCGATTCGTCCGTGGTCGACGATGCCGCACAGGTCGGGCGCGAGCCCGAGCCGCTCCGTCGCGATGCGGGCGAGGTTGGCCGGCTCGACATCGCGGACGTCGTCAGAGAACGCCACGAAGCACTCGAGGCCGTCCCACAGGGCTCGCAGCGATCGCGTGTCGGCGCCCACGACGAGGTGGTCGGGCGCCGAGCCTGACGACAGGCTCGCGACGACCTGTTCCCACAGGTCGTAGTGCGACAGCTCGGCGGGGAGCTCGAACCCGCCGACCGGATGCAACCGCCACTCGAGGGTCACCGGGCCACTGTCGATGAGCCAGGTCTGTGACCCGTTGAGGTAGCTGTCGACCGGCACGCCGAGCTGCGCGTCGAGCGTGAGCACGACCTCGGCGCTGATCCACCACAGAGCGCTGGCGACTCGTTCGCTTCCAGGTGTCACGACTGCCAGGGTAGGTGCGATGGGGCACGATACGGTGCGCGCATTCCACAGCACCGGTCCGCCCCGCGACGATCGCGCGCCCGCGCCCGGCGAGTCGTGATCCTCGGCGTCCTGGGCGCGGCGGTGGCGCTGGTCGGCTGCTCGGGTCCGAAGCGGTCCGAACCCTTGACCCGTGGCGAGCTGACGCGCCGGGCAAACGCCGTATGTCGCCGGGCCAACGATCGCATCGGAAGGGTCGCGACGCCGGACCCGCTCGACAGCGCGACCAGTGCCGAAGCCTTCGCGCGCGTGGTGAGCGAGCAGCGCGCCGCGCTTCGTCGCCTCCGGGCACTCGTGCCGCCCGAGGTGGACGCGGCCGATCACGAACGGTGGCTCACGCAGATCAATCTGACCCTCGATCTTGCCGACGAGTCGATCGAGGCGATCGCGAACGACGATCCCCAGGCCGCGATCGCCGCCAACGACCGGGCTGAGGACATTCGAGTCGACGCCGACGCGTTCGCGGTCGAGTACGGCATCACCGACTGCGCGCAGCCGACCGGTTGAGGCGCGCACCCACTGCTCGGGCCTAGCATCGAGCGATGGCGTCCTACGATCGGCTCGGTGCCCTGGATGCGAGCTTCCTGCATCTCGAACGGCTCGAGACGCCCATGCACGTCGGGGCGTTGAGCGTCTTCGAGGGCGGCCCGTTCTTCGACGAGGCGGGTCGCTTCCGCCTCGCCGACGCCCGGGAGCTCGTCGGGTCGCGCTTGCATCTCATCCCCCGGTTTCGTCGTCGGATCATGGACGTTCCGCTGGCCCAAGGGCGCCCCGTCTGGGTGGACGACGAGCGTTTCGACATCACGTACCACGTTCGCCTGACCGCCCTGCCCGCGCCCGGTTCGCGAGAGCAACTCCTCACGTTGTGCGCGCGCATCCAGGCCCAGCTGCTCGACCGGTCTCGGCCGCTCTGGGAGCTGTGGTTCGTGGAAGGCCTCGCCGGCGGTCACGTCGCGTTGATCCAGAAGACGCACCATGCACTCGTCGACGGCGTCTCCGGTGTCGATGTCGCGACGGTGCTGCTCGATTTCACGCCCGAACCGACGCCGGCCGACGCGCCCCCGTGGGTGCCGGCGCCTGGGCCGGCCGCCGCCCGGCTCCTGTCGGACTCGGTGTGCGAGCGCTTCACCCGGCCGACGGAGATGGCCCGGAGTGCCCGGGCCGCGGTCCGGGGCCCCCGCCGCGCGGTGGAGCATGCCACTCGGCTCGCGCGGTCGATGTCGTCCATCATCGACCGCAACATGGTCGCACCGCGGACGTCGCTCCACGCGACAGTCGGACGGAGCCGACGGCTGGAGACGGTCCGCGTGCCCCTCGATGGCGTCAAAGCAGTGCGTCGCGCGCTCGGGGGCACGGTGAACGATGTCATCCTCGCCGGCGTCGCCGGGGGCCTTCGTCGACTGCTCGAGTCGCGCGGCGACGACGTCGAGGGACTGACGCTCCGCGTCATGTGTCCGGTGTCGGTGCGCGGCGACGACGAACACATGCAGCTCGGCAACCGGGTGTCGGGGATGTTCGTGTCGCTGCCGGTCGGCCAAGCCGACCCGATCGCTCGACTCGAGGCCATCCGAGACACGACGGCCGACCTGAAGGAGAAGGAGCAGGCGGTGGGTGCGGCCTTCCTCGTCGATCTCACCGAGTACGCGGCGCCGACGCTGCTCGGGCTCGCCGCGCGGGCGGTGCACCACCAGCCGTTCTTCAATCTGATCATCACGAACGTGCCCGGCCCGCAAGTACCCCTGTACTGCATGGGCGCACGGATGCTCGAGGCGTTTCCCATCGTGCCGTTGTCGGGCAACCTCTCCGTCGTCGTCGGGATCCTCTCGTACTGCGGTGAGCTCCACTTCGGGTTGTTCGCGGATCGTGAGGCCTGCACGGACCTCCTCGTGCTGGCAGGCGCGATCGAGGACGCGTTTGTCGAGCTCTCCAAGCTCGCCGAGCAGCAGGAAGGTATTCCTTCATGACCGAGCTCCACGCTCGTGATGCATGGGACCTCGCCGATGCGATCCGGCGCGGTGAGATCACCTCCACCGAGGTGGTGGACGCGCACCTCGCCCGGATCGAGGCCATCAACCCGCGGCTCAACGCGATGGCGTACCTCGACGCCGAGTCGGCTCGGGCCCGTGCCGCGGAGATCGATGCCGAGATCGCTACCGGCGCTGACCCGGGCCCGTTCGCCGGCGTGCCGCTCGGGGTCAAGGAGCTCGCCCAGGCCGAGGGTCTTCCGGACACCCACGCGTCGATGCTGTATCGGGACGAGCTCGCGGCACACGACTGTGCCGAAGTCGCTCGCCTGCGCGCCGCCGGTGCGGTCGTGGTCGGGCTCACCACGGCACCGGAGTTCGGGATCCCGAGCTTCACCAACTCCCCCCTCCACGGCGTGACCCGTAACCCCTGGAACCTCGAGCGCACACCCGGGGGCTCGTCGGGAGGTTCGGCTGCCGCGGTGTCGTCGGGGATGCTCCCGTTCTGCACCGGTAGCGACGGTGGTGGCTCCATCCGGATCCCGTCGTCCTACAGCGGCCTGCCGGGTCTCAAATCCACCTTCGGTCGGATCGGCTCGGGACCCGATGCGGCGTTCGACGCCGGGCTCACGTCCGTACACGGACCGATGGTGCGGTCGGTGCGCGACGCGGCGCGCTACATCGACGTGACCGCCGGCCCCACGCTCACCGATCCGACGTCCCTGCCGAAGCCGGAGCCGTACGAGCCGATGGTCGTGTCGGGCACGGCCGGCGAACGCCTCCGAGCCAAGCGGGTGGCCTGGTCGTCCACCCTCGGCTACGGCGTCGTCGATCCTGAGGTCGAGAGCGTCGTCCTCGATGCGGCGCACGCGCTCGTGGACGGCGCAGGGATGGAATGGGTCGACGTCGACGTGGTCCTGCCCAAGCCGGGCCGCGCCTGGGGCTTGCTCGGCGCGCCGAACATGGCTGCGTGGCACCTCGACGATGCCACCGGACGAGAGGACGAGCTCGACTTCCTCGCCCGTGCCTCGTTCGAGGGGATGCCCAGGCTACGAGCGCGCCACCTCGGTGCCGCGGTGCAGCGACGCCAGGAGCTCTTGCTGGCGACCGCGGGCTTGTTCTCGGAGATCGACGTCCTGCTCACGCCGACAACGGCGACGACCGCGTTCGCGGCCGAGGGAGTGCTCTCGGGCGAGGTGGACGGGCGCGAGGTGGATCTGATGATCCTCTCCGCGGCATTCACCGCGCCGTTCAACATGACCGGCCAACCGGGCTGCAGCATCCCGGCCGGGCTCGTCGGCGACATGCCCGTTGCGCTCCAGGCCGTCGGCCGGCGCCACGAGGATGATCTGACACTGGCGTGCGCGGCAGTGCTCGAAGAGATCCGGCCCTGGCCGAAGTTCGCGCCCGGCTACGAGCACGGGGTCCCCGCCCCGGCCCTGAGACCTGCGATCCCAGACCGGCGCGCCCGGAACGGCCCGCCGAGGCCTTCCGATACCCTGGCCGGATGACTGATGTCGCCCCTCGGCCGGGTGACTCCTTGGAGATATCCGGGCGGAACAGGTCGAACGGCCAACCGAAGCGCGTTTCCGACCCGTCGCCCTCGGCGCGGCCGCCGAAGCAGGAACAAGAGCCCGCGTCCGAAGAGGTGACCGAGGTCGCCCCCGGGATCCTGCGCATGCAGCTCCCGATCTGGATGCCGGGGCTGGGTCACGTGAACATGTATGTCCTCCAGGACGACCGCGGCATCGCGGTCGTCGATCCCGGGCTACCCGGTCCGGCGTCCTGGAGGGCGATGAAGTCTCGGCTGCGGTCCGCGGGGTACCGCGTGCGTGACATCCACACCGTGATCGTCACGCACTCGCACCCCGACCACTTCGGGGCGGCCGGTCGGATCCGCCGTGCGGCCGACGCGGAGCTCATCACCCACGAGGCGTTCACGACGTGGTCGTTCGGCCGGCGGGGGGCCACGCTGTCGGCCGACGAGGCCGAGCGCATCGAACGAGCCGCGATCGAGCAAGCCGCCAACTACCGCGGCCCGTCGCTCGAGGAGCTACCCGCGATGGTCGGCGAACCGGACGAGGTCCTCCGGCAGGACCAGCGACGTTCCGCTCCTTGGGGGGGTGACACACCCTGGGGTGGCGGCAAGCATCCGATGCCACCGTTTCGCCGGCGCGTCATGATCCGGGCGCTGCGTCTCCTGTTCAACCCACCCGACCCGACCCGGCGCGTCCGCCACGGCGCGCCGCTCGAGCTCGCCGGTCGTCAATGGCTCGCGATCCATACTCCCGGTCACACCCTCGATCACCTGTGTCTGTTCGATCCCGAGCACGGGGTGTTGCTCGCCGGCGACCACGTGCTGCCGACCATCACGCCCCACATCTCAGGTTCGGGGAAAGCAGACGCGTTGCGCTCCTACCTCGCGACCCTCGATCTCGTGGCCTCGCTCGACGGAGTGCAGCTCGCCCTCCCGGCCCATGGGCACCCGTTCGGCGACCTGGCCGGCCGAGTCGAGGCCATCAAGGATCACCATGTCGAGCGCACCGAGCTCCTGCGGGCCGTGTCGGCCGCGGTCGGTCCGCTGGACGTCGTCGGGCTCTCCCACGAGGTCTTCCCGGAGCGCCATTGGGGCGTCATGGCCGAGAGCGAGACGTTCGCGCACCTGGAACACCTCGTGGGCAGCGGCCGGGGCGAGCGGTGGCGCGAAGGCGAACGGCTCGTCTACCGGCTCTGAGTCACGGCCCCGGGTCGCGCAGTAGCGTTGGCCCGTGGCCGACGAGGGAACCGCGATCACCAACGAGGTCATCGACCTCCTCCAGCACCTCATCCGCAACGAGTGTGTCAACGACGGCGCGCTGGGCTCGGGACACGAGAACCGCAACGTCGACACGCTGGCGCAATACCTGGGTGAGACGGGCCTGGAAACCGAGCTGTACGAACCGCAGCCCGGCCGGGAGTCGCTGCTGACCAAGATCGAGGGTTCCGACCCGGAAGCGCCGACGCTGCTGCTCATGGGCCACACCGATGTCGTGCCGGTGAACCCGAGCGGCTGGAGTCGTGACCCGTTTGGCGCCGATGTCGACGACGGTTTCGTGTGGGGCCGTGGTGCGGTCGACATGCTCAACCTCACCGCGTCGATGGCCGTTGCCTTTCGGCGGCTCGCCCGGAGCGGCTTCAAGCCGCGCGGCACGCTTGCCTACCTGGCGGTGGCCGACGAGGAGGCCCTCGGCACCTGGGGCGCCAAGTGGCTCACCGAGCACGAACCCGACGCGATCGTCGCCGACTACGTCCTCACCGAGTCCGGCGGCTTCCAGATCCCGTCCCCGAACGGCCCGCGCTTGCCGGTGATGGTGGAGGAGAAGGGCACCTACTGGTCCCAGCTCACGGTTCGGGGAACCCCCGGCCACGCATCGCAGCCGTTCCGCACCGACAACGCGCTCGTCACCGCGGCCGAGGTCGTGCGTCGCCTCGCCGACTACCGACCCCCGGCCCGGCTCAGTGAGACGTGGCGAACCTATGTGGAACGCATGCACTTTCCGCCCGAGCTGAGCAAGGGTCTGCTCGACCCGGGTGGGTTCGACGAGTTCTTGGAGACGCTGCCCGTCGGGCTCGCTCGCCTCGCGCACTCGTGCACGCACACGACGTTCGCGCCGACGGTCGCGCACGGCGGCACGAAGACCAACATCATCCCGGACTCGGTCGAGCTGCAGGTCGACATCCGCACCCTGCCCGGCCAGACCAGCGAGGAGACCCGCGCGATGCTCCTCGACGCGATCGGTGATCTGATCGATCACGTCGAGATCGAGTCGAACGACGACCCGTCCACCGAGTCACCCCGCGACACCGCGCTGTGGGACGTGTTGGGCCGGGCGTCGGGTCGGCTGTGCGAAGGGTCCGCCCTCGTGCCGTTCATCATGACCGGCGGTACGGACAACCGGTTCTTCCGGCGCGCCGGGTCAGTCGGCTACGGGTTCGGGTTGTTCAGCCGCCGCTTGCGCTTCGAGGACTACGCGGCGATGTTCCACGGCAACGACGAGCGCGTCGACCAGGAGTCACTGCGGCTGTCGACCGAGCTGTGGCTCGCGGTGGCCGAGGACCTTCTCACCTGACGCGTTCAGTCGTCGCGCTGGTCGCGCCGGTCGCGGAGATACCGCTCGAGCTCGGCCGCGAGGTCCTCACCCGACGGGAGCTCGTCGGCATCTCGACCGTCGGCCACCGTGTCGAAGCGGGTCTCGAGCTCATGGACGTAGGTCTGGGTCTCGGGATCACCCGCGACGGCGGCACTCACGCGATCTCGCCAGCCTTGCGCGGCGAGGTCCAGCTCCGTCAGATCGACGTGTAGACCGGTGAGCGTCGTCAGGCGGGCGACCAGCTCCCTGATTGCCGCGGGGTTCGGGGGCGACGCGACGTAGTGCGGTACCGGGGCCCACAGCGACGCGGACGCGAGCCCGGCGCGCCGGCACGCGTCGTGGAGCACGCCGACGATCCCGGTGGGTCCCTCGTAGCGTGACCGCTCGAGACCGAGGCGCGAGATCAGGTCAGGGTCCGTCGCGGTGCCGGTGATCGTCAGTGGGCGGGTGTGGGGTGTGTCGGCGAGCAGCGCGCCGAGCGTCACCACGAGCTCGGCGTTCAGGGTTTCGGCGACGCGCACGATCGCTGCGCAGAACTCGCGCCAGCGCAGGTTCGGCTCGGAGCCCTGCACGAAGACGAAGTCGTGTGGTGTCCCCGGCGCGCGGGCGGCGAGGAACTCGTTCACCGGCCAGACGATCTGCGTCGCGACGCCGCGTTGCAGCACGACCGTGGGTCGCGTGGACTGGAAGTCGTAGAACGGTTGCGGGTCAAGGTGCGCGAACGGGCGCGCCCCGAGCCGGGTCGAGAGCCATGCCAGCGTGTCGGAGGCGGCATTGGCGGCGTCGTTCCATCCCCGGAACCCTGCGACGAGCACCGGTCGGCGGAGGGTGGGTCTGTCGTCCCAGATCGGATTGGTCACGGCGCCATGATCGTCGGAGGCCGACGGTCAGCTCGCGGACGTGGCGCGCAACGTCGCGATCGAGGACTGATCGGCCTCGGCGAGTGCACCCTCGACCAACCCGGTCACGAGCTCGTTGGACTCGACGAAGCCTTTTCCGAGGGTCTTGCCCGCCCGGATCCGGGCGTTGATCCCTTCCATGATGACGGCGAGCTTGAACGCGGCGAACACGAGATACCAATCGAGATGGTCGACGTTGCGGCCCGACTGCCGGGCGTAACGCTCGATGATCTCCGGGCGGGTGAGGAAACCCGGCCGGGTACCCAGCGTCTCGCCGAGGGCGACGTTCTGCGCGTCAGTGTTGCCCCAGTACAGGAGGAACAGCCCGAGGTCGGCGAGCGGATCGCCGAGAGTCGACATCTCCCAGTCCAGGACCGCGACGATGCGCGTCGGGTCGTGCGGGTCGAGCATCACATTGTCGAGCCGGTAGTCACCGTGCACGATCGCCGCCGGTCCTGACTCCGGGAGCGCGGCGCGGAGCCGACGTCCGAGCTCGTCCATCGCGGCCAGCTCCGAGCCCTTGGAGCGGTCCCATTGCTCGCTCCACCGTCGGAGCTGGCGTTCGAGGAATCCCTCGGGCCGGCCGAAGTCACCGAGGCCGGCGGCCGCGTAGTCGACGGTATGGATCCGGGCGAGCACGTCGATGACCTCGGTCGAGCACGCTCGGGCCGTTTCGGCGTCCAAGGCGGCGATGGCCGCGGGATCTCGGAGCACCTCGCCTTCGACGAGCTCCATCACATAGAACGGTGCACCGTTCACCGTGGCGTCGTCGCAGAAGGCGTGAACCTGCGGTACCGGGACATCGGTATCGGCGAGCCCGTGAAGGACGCGGTACTCGCGGCCCATGTCGTGAGCGGTCGGGAGCACGTGGCCCATCGGCGGACGTCGCAGGACCCAGCGATGGGTGCCGTCGGTGATGGCGTAGGTCAGATTGGATCGGCCGCCGGCGATGAGATCGGCGCGAAGGGGTCTGCCGGATGCTCCGGGAACGTGGGCGGCGAAGTAGCCGCGCAGCGCGTCGAGGTCGACGCCGCTCAGCTCGTCGGTCGCGTGATCGCTCATGGTTCCTCCGTCGGGATGCTGACGGAGACTAGAACGTCTCGCCGCGGGGGACAGGGGCGTCAGGGCGTCGGGACGACGGTCCTGGCCGAGTGACCCGGAGGACGAGGCGGGTCGGGCCTAGGCGACTCGGCTGGCTCGCGGCGCGACGGGACGGCCGTTGCCCTTCGGATAGCGCGCCACCCGCCCGACCGGCATGTCGACCCGGAACCCGGCGGCGGCGCGGTCCTCTTCGGACTCGCCACCCCAGAATCCGTACTCGCGCTGCTCGCGGGCCCAGGTGCGGCACTGTTCGAGCGCCGGACAGGCGACGCAGATCGCACGCGCCCGGGCTTCTCGCGTGGCTCGGGCTTCGGGTCGCTCGCTCGGCGGGGCGAAGAAGAGCTGGGTATCGCCTGCACAGGCCGCATCGGCGGTCCACGTCAGGGGGCCGTTGAACACCAGGTTGGAGAGAATCTCAACCGCCATCACATGCTCCGAGTCGACTGCGCGGCCCAGGCCGCAGGCTTGGGAGGAGACCAGAGAGCCGGTGGGGGACCGGCTCTCTGGTTTCCTGCAACCGGCAACCATGCAACACGCCCGCTGTGAATCTGTCCAACAGGTAGTTCTGATAGATTCCATCGCTAGAACAGATGTATTGGCCCGAATCGAGGCCAGAATCAACGATTGGCGCTGCCGTGCCCGACGCCGGGTTGCGCGGCTCCAGATTCACACCGGCTCGCGACTGACTCGAGGAGTCGATCATGGAGCTCCGTCACCTCGCCACCGTCGTCGCCATTGTCGAGGAAGGCTCCTTCACGGCCGCGGCTGATCGATTGAACACGGTGCAGTCGAACGTGTCCGAGCAGGTTCGCCAGCTCGAGTCAGAGCTCGGCGTGCAGTTGCTGATCCGGGGCCGGCGCGACGCACGGTTGACCGAGTGTGGCGACGCGGTGGTCGAGCGAGCGCGGCGGATCCAACGAGAGCTCGACGCGTTGCGAGATGACCTCTCCATGTTGCAGGGGCTCGAACGCGGGAACGCGACGCTCGGCACAGTCGGTACGGCGAGCCGCTGGATCGCTCCTGCGCTCGTGACCGAGCTGCGCGCCCGTGCCCCCGGCATCCAACTGCGGATCCATGAGGGCGCCTCCGAGCGGCTCGCCGCCGAGGTGTGCGCGCACGAGATCGCCCAGGCGGTGATCACCGAGCCGATCCTCGATCCCCACCTGGTGGTCGAGAGCCTCCTCGAAGAATCGCTCGTCGGGCTGGCGCCATGGGGAACGCCATTGCCCCGCCCACCCGTGCCGCTGCGGGCGCTCGCCGAGCTCCCGCTCGTGCTGCCGCCGAAGAACAACCCGCTGCGCATCGAGGTCGAGGCCGCGGCCACGGCGGCGGGCGTGACCCTCGAGGTGCCGGTCGAGGTCGAGGGCATCCGGCTCATCGTCGACCTCGTGGTTGCCCACGGCGGCGTATCGGTGCTCCCCGAGACCGCGATCCCACCCGAGATCGCCGGGCTGCGGACATTTCCGCTCTCGGGGGTTCCGCAACGCCGCCTCGCCTTGATCCGGGCACGCGACGCGCACCTCTCGCTTGCCGACCAGGCAGTTCGCGATTCCGTGCGGCGGGTTGTCGCGCGCCGAGGTGATGACCTGGCGATCGCTCAGGAGGCTTCTCGCCCGGGGACAGACCGCCCTGGACCCCGTGAACCGAGGACCGGTGGATCGAGGACTGGTGGTTCGCGGACTGGTTCGGACGCCGGCCGCCCGCGGCCGGCTCGGGTGAAGAGGCGTCCGCCGGCGTAGCCGACTCCGAAGATCGCAAAGCCACCGATGGCGTCGAGCCAGTAGTGGTTGCCCGTCAGCACGATGGCGGCCACGGTGAGCACGGGGTACAACCCGGCCAGAACCTTCGCCCAGGTGTGCTCGAGTCGAGGTATGAGCGCGCACGCGCAGAACAGAGCCCACGCGCAGTGGACGCTGGGCATGGCCGCGAACTGGTTCGACAGCTTGGCCATCTGGCCCGAGTTGAACGACCACAAGGTCGGGTACTTCGCGAGTGTGTCCACGTACCCGAACGAGCCCGGTAGGAGACGGGGCGGCATGAGTGGCCACGAGAAGAACCCGATGAGCGCGATCGAGGTCGTGATCGCGAGTGTGTTGCGCCAGCGTGGATAGTCGTTCGCCCAGCGCAGGAACAGGTAGGCGCCCACGCCTGCGGTCACCACGAAGTGCAGTGATCCGTAGATGTAGTTCATCACGACGACCAGCGGGCGGAAGTGCAGCGCCCAATCCTGGACGGTCGGTTCGAAGTAGATGCCGAGCGATCGTTGCCAGCCGATCAGCTCGCGAGCGTGGTCGAACGCGAGGCCTTCGTTCTGGTTCACCGAGTTCCGGATTGCCGAGTACACGAGGTAGAACGCGACGACCCCGAGGATCTCGGCCCACCAATAGATGGAGTGACCGTCGCGCAGGCGCTTTGCGCCGGGCAGGCGGGCCCGACCGCGGCCGGTCTGCGGTGTCCGGTTCATCGGTGTCGTGACGGGCGCGTTCACGAATCGGCGTCGCTGACGTCGACGACCCGGTCCGAGGTGGGGTCGGGACCGGGGTGGCGATGCCCGACGGCGAACGCGGGAGCGCCGGCGAGGCTCACGACCAACATGATGAAGTACCACAGCAGTCCGATGCCCACGGCGCGTCCGGTGGACACGCCGAGCGGAGTGAGGAACAGCGCGAGCATCCCCTCGCGGACACCGAACCCGCCGACCGAGACCGGGACGACCTGGGCCATCGCGACAGCCGGCACGAAGGCGATGATCGCGGCGGTCGGCACGTCGACCCCCAACGTCCGCGCCGCGAACCAGACCGTCAGCACCGTCGAGGCCTGGTAGATGATCGCGGTACCGAGCACGGCCGAGACGAGCCTCGGGCGAGCGCGCATGCGATCGACGCCGATGTGCACGGCACCGATGAACCGCATCCGGTTTTCGTGCTCACGGAATCGACCCGCGATCCGGGGACTCCCGGCGAGCACGAGGATGACGGTGAGCGCGAATACGGTTCCCCCCGAGATGGCGAGCGCGATCCAGGCGTGGTCCTCGCCGAGCAGCGAGGGCTGGAGCGCGAAACCGATGACGCAGAGCAATGGAAGCGCGACGAAGCCGGTCAGCCGCTCGAGCGCCACCGAGGCGAACGCCGTGCTGCTCGAACCGGTCGTGCGGGTTCCGCGGGTGACCCGGAGCACATCTCCACCGATCGTCGACGGCAGCACGTTGCCGACGAATTGCCCGGCGAGGTAGTGCGAGAGCAGGATCCGCAACCGCACGGGTACATCGAAGACGGCGAGCACGCGCTGCCATCGCCACGCGGAGAGCGCGATGCCGATCAGGGCGGTGGCGATCGCCGCGGCGAGCCAACCGAGTGTCGAGAGGTGCCGCTGACGAGGCAAAACGCTGTCGATGTTCAGCCTGGAGACGAGCACGGCCAGCAGTGCGATGCTCACGGTGACGCGAATGGCCAGGAGCCACCATCGTCGCGAGCGAGCGGGGGCCGGTTGAGTGGCCGCCTCGGTCACTGCCATTCCGTCAGCCTAGGAGGCCGAGCCCGGTGTCGTTGCCCGGGACACCGTTTGTGGGACACGATGGGCGGGAAGGGAAGGGGTGCCCGTGCAGGTGATGACCGATGACGGTGTACGGATCGAGGTGCGGGTCACGGGCGATGGTCCCGGCTTGATCCTCGTGCACGGCTTCGGAGGTGCGAAGGAGGACTTCGCCGACCACGTCGAGGCTCTGTCGCGCCGAGCTCGGGTCGTGACCTTCGACCACCGAGGCCACGGCGAGAGCGATGCGCCCGATGACGTCGGCGCGTACTCACTGGATCGGCTCGCCGCCGATGTGCGCATCGTCGCGGACGCGTGCGAGCTCGAGTCCTTTCGCCTTCTCGGCCACTCCATGGGTGGGATGGTCGCGCGAAGGCTGGTGCTCGCGATGCCCGAGCGGGTCGAGGCACTGGTGCTCATGGACACCTCGCCCGGCCCGATCGACGGAATCGACCCGGTACTCCTTGACCGCGCCGCCGCCCACGCGCTCAGCGAGGGCAAAGAATCGCTCAAGACACTCCTGGACGCCGCCGCGACGCTCGAGACGCCCGCGTACCAGAAGGTCCTCGACGAGCGCCCGGGATATCGCGAGTTCCAGGAGGCGAAGTGGAACGCGCTGAGCGTTGTCATGTGGGCGGCGATGGGTCGGGACATGGCTCACCAGCCGAATGACCTGGCGCGCCTCGCCTGGGTTGCCTGCCCGGCGCTCGTGATTGTCGGCGAGCAGGATGCTCCGTTCCTCGGAGCCTGTCGCGACATGGCCGCGACGATTCCCGGCGCCGAGTTCGTGATGATTCCTCGCGCCGGGCACTCGCCGCAGTTCGAGAACCCCGACGCGTGGTTCCTTGCGTTGAGCCGGTTCCTCGACCGTCTCGACCCGGCCGAGCGGACCGCGTGAGCGCAACGAGCGCGCTCAGCGGCGGCGTCGGGGCGGCGGAGGCGCTGCGTGCCTTCGACGTCGACGTCGTGTTCACCTTGTCGGGTGGGCATCTGTTCCCCCTGTTCGATGGGTGTGTCCAACGCGGGATCCGTCTCGTTGATACGCGCCACGAGCAGACCGCGACCTTCGCCGCCGAGGGTTGGGCCAAGGTCACTCGCCGGCCGGGGGTCGCCGCGCTGACTGCCGGGCCGGGGATCACCAACGGTGTCAGTGCCATCACGGCTGCGTCGATGAACGGCTCTCCGATGCTGGTGATCGGTGGACGTGCGCCCGCGGCGCGCTGGGGCGCCGGTTCGCTGCAAGAGCTCGATCCGCTGCCCATCCTGGGGTCGGTGACGAAGTCCGCGACGACCGCCACCGAGACCGCGGCGGTCGGGTCGGTGGTGGCCGACGCATTGACCACCGCGATGACGCCGCATCGCGGCCCGACGTTTGTCGACGTGGCGCTCGACGTGTTCTTCGCGTCCGCGCCGGCGCCCGACGCCTTCGACCCGACCATCGCGCGCGTGGCTCCTGATCCCGACGACCTGGCCGCCATCACCGCCCTGGTCGCCCGGGCCGAACGCCCGGTCCTCGTGGTCGGCGCCGACGTGTACTGGGGCCGGGCCGAGACGGCGATGCGGGCGTTCGTGGAGACGGCGCGCGTCCCCACAATCGTCAACGGACTCGGGCGTGGCACCATCCCGTCCGACCACGAGCTGGCTTTTTCCCGCGCCCGTTCGGCGGCGTTTCGAGATGCCGATCTCGTCGTGGTCGCGGGAACACCGCTCGACTTTCGGCTCGGCTTCGGCGACTTCGGTGCGGCGCAGGTCGTCCACATGGCGGACTCTCCGACCGGTGTGGCGACCCACGTCCAGCTCGCGGCCGCGGCGGCAGGGGATCTCGAACTCGTGTTCTCGGGGCTCGTCGAAGCCTGGCCGGATGCCCCCGGTACTCGCCCCGATCACGAGGCTTGGGTCGCACGGCTCGACGAGATCGAGATGGCGGCCCGAGCCGCCGACGCGGTCGCGCTGGAGTCGGCGGCCACGCCGATCCACCCGCTGCGAATCTACGGCGAGCTCCGCAAGCGCCTTGCGCGCGACGCGGTTGTCGTCGGCGACGGGGGTGACTTCGTCTCGTACGCGGGCAAGTACGTCGACACCTTCACGCCGGGCTGTTTCCTCGACCCGGGTCCGTACGGTTGCCTCGGCATGGGTCCCGGCTACGCCTTGGCCGCCGCGCTGGCGCGACCCGATCGCCAGGTCGTGCTCCTGTTGGGTGACGGCGCCACCGGCTTCTCGTTGGGTGACTTCGACACGCTGGTGCGTTTCGGCGTGAATGTCGTCGCGGTGATCGGCAACAACGGGATCTGGGGCCTCGAGAAGCACCCGATGCAGGCGGTGTACGGCTACGACGTCGCCGCGGAGCTGCGGCCGGGCACGCGCTACGACCAGGTCGCCGAAGCACTCGGAGCCCACGGTGAGCTCGTGAGCGAGCCGAACGCGATCGGGCCGGCCCTGGACCGAGCGTTCGCCGCCGGCGGGTTGTCGGTCGTGAACGTGCTCACCGATCCTGGTGACGCATACCCACGGTCCAGCAATCTCGCCTGAACGGCCCGAGGCTCGAGAACGGTCGGGCGCTCAGGTCGTGAGGATGCAGGATCGCCACCGGCCGCCTTCCTTGACCGCGCGCGCCTCCAGTCGCATCGACTCACCGTCTTCGAACTCGATGTCGAAGCGGACATCGGCCCGGTTGCCGTGCACGCTGCTGTAGTTCACGTTGTAGGCCGTGATCGCGCCGTGTTCCTCGATCGTGGCCTCGAAGGTTCGAATGTACTGCTCCTGGTTGAGCCGGATGCGCTCGTCCGAGCAGGACAGCCGAAACGCCGCCGGGTAGTCACCGGCCTTGATCTCGGCCAGCACCTCGTTGGTTGCGTCGATCGGCCCACTGACGGTGCGGATGAACAGTGTCACGGCGATCACGACGCCGACTCCGGCGACCGCGAAGACGCCGAGCGCGATCCACAGCCACGTCAGCCGTCGCCGTTTCCGAGTTGGGGGGACCACCCATCCGGCCTCCGCCGAGGGATCGACGCCCGCGGCTCCGGGCGCCGGTGGAGGCGGTGGCGATGAGGGCGTCGATCCGGCGGGCCAGGCGGCGGGGGGCACCGGCCGGTCCGGCACTGGTGGGTCCGGCACTCGCGGGTCGGGCACTCGCAGGTCGGGCACTCGCAGGTCGGGCGGAGCCGGATAGCGTCGGTCGGGTGAGCCAGACTCCGCCCCCGGC
>Ga0075530_1000286_pt1 | contig 23178 bp, 19 predicted proteins | sample NGEPerD_2_FD_75101 | JGI IMG/M metagenome (GOLD analysis project Ga0075530, IMG submission 75101) | Arctic peat soil microbial communities from the Barrow Environmental Observatory site, Barrow, Alaska, USA - NGEE PermafrostL1-D | ecosystem: Environmental > Terrestrial > Soil > Wetlands > Peat ... | reverse complement strand
TCGTTCATCGCGCCGCATACGCTCACGGCGCGGGCGCTCGTGGTGGCGCCGGGCGACGGGCTCCAGGTGGTCAACCGCTCCCCCGAGGAACCGGTGGACGTGACCACCGACGGGCGGCTCGTCTGCACCCTGGACCCCCACGAACGGGTGGAGGTGACCTTCCGCGACGGGATGGCGCGGCTGGCCCAGGTCGGGGGAGCGAGCTTCTACAACCGCCTGCGCGACAAGTTCGGCCGACTCAGCTACTGATCCCGCCGCGCTCCGTCGGGGGCCACTGGTAGACAGGATCGATGCTCCTCGAGCTGCGCATCGAGAACCTCCTGCTCATCGAGCGGGCGGAGTTGCGGCCCGCCGGACCCGCTTCCGGGCTGAGCGTGATCACCGGCGAGACGGGGGCGGGCAAGACCGTCCTCGCGCACGCGCTCGACCTGTTGCTGGGGGGCAAGCCGCGGTCGGGGATCGTGCGGCCGGGCGCCTCGGAGGCCTACGTGGAGGGCGTGTTCGAGCCGCCGCCGGGGCTGCTGGACGCGCCCGAGCTGGCCGAGCTGCGCGAGCGGCTGGACGAGGGCGACGGGGACGAGCTCGTCCTGGCACGCCGCGTGAGCGCCGAGGGGCGCACGCGCGCCTACGTGCAGGGTCGCTCGGCCACGGCGGCCGACCTGCGCGACCTGGGTTCCCGGCTCGTCGCCTTCTTCGGCCAGCACGAGCACCGCAAGCTCACCGTGGCCTCCGCGCAGCTGGAGCTGCTCGACGGCTTCTGCGGCGAGCAGCACCTGGCGCTGCGAGGCCGGCTGGCCGGCTCCCACGCGCGGGTGCGCGCGGCCGAGCGCGACCTCGCCGAGCTGCGCGACCGCGCCGGCACCCGCGACCGCGACCTGGACCTGCTGGCGTTCGAGATCGACGAGATCGAGACGCTCGGTCCCGACGAGGACGAGGAGCGCTCGCTGGCGGCGGAGCGCGAGCGTCTGCGCCAGGTCGATGGCTTGCTTGCGGCGGCGGCAGCAGGGATTGAGGCGATCGCGCCCGAGGACCCCGAGCGGCCGGGCGCGGCCGCCCTGCTGGCCGAGGCCGAGCGCCCGGCTGAGGCGGTGGCGGGCGCCGACCCGGCGTTGGACGCCCTCGCTGAACGCGTGCGCGCGCTGCAGATCGAGGCCGAGGACCTGGCGGGCGAGCTGCGCTCCTATCTCGACGGACTTGACGCCGACCCGGCGCGCCTGCACGAGGTCGAGGAGCGCCTGGACGCCTACGAGCGAGTGAAGCGAAAGCACGGCGGCACGGTGGCGGCCGTGCTGGAGCACGCCGAGCGCTGCCGGGCCGACCGCGACCGCTTGGGGGGCGCCGAGGTGGCGCTGGAGCGCGCCACCGCCGAGCTGTCCGAGGCTAAGGCGGAGCGGGCGTCGCTGGCGGCGAAGGTCTCGAAGGGCCGCCGTAAGGCCGCCCCGCGGCTGGCCGAGGGCGTGCGCGGGGAGTTGGCGGCGCTGGCGATGGAGGGCGCGTCGTTCTCCGTGGAGCTCGAGCCGCGCGAGGACATCGGCCCGAGCGGCGCCGAGCGCGTGGAGCTGCTGCTGGCGCCCAACCCCGGCGTGCCCGCCGCGCCGGTGCGCGAGAGCGCGTCCGGCGGCGAGCTGGCGCGCGTGATGCTCGCCCTGATGACCGCCGCCGGCAAGGGCGGCACCTCCACCCTCGTCTTCGACGAGGTGGACGCGGGCGTGGGCGGCCAGACCGCCCACGCCGTGGCCGAGCGGCTGCGCTCGCTGGCGAGCACGCGCCAGGTGCTCTGCATCACCCACCTGCCCCAGATCGCCGCGCTCGCCGAGCGCCACTTCCGCATCGCGAAGAGCTCTAACGCCGAGCTGGCCCGGACCAGCGTGGAGCGGATCGAGGACGGCGGCGTGGTGGAGGAGCTGTGCCGCATGCTCGGAGCCGAGAGCTCCGACGCGGGCGCGCGCCGTCACGCGGAGGAACTGCTGGAGGCAGCGGCGTGAGAGTCGCTCTCGTCCTCAGCGACCGCTACTCTCGGGACGTGCCGAGTACGAGGTACCGCTTGTGAGTCAGACCCGGTTCATCTTCGTGACCGGCGGCGTCGTCTCCTCACTGGGCAAGGGCATCGCCGCGGCCTCGATCGGCCAGTTGCTCGTGGCGCGCGGCCTGTCGGTGTCGATCCAGAAGTTCGACCCCTACATCAATGTGGACCCGGGCACGATGAGCCCGTTCCAGCACGGCGAGGTGTTCGTCACCGAGGACGGTGCCGAGACCGACCTCGACCTGGGCCACTACGAGCGCTTCACCGACGTCAACGCCACCCGCGCGTCCAACGTGACCACCGGCGCGATCTACGACTCGGTCATCCGCCGCGAGCGCCGCGGCGACTACCACGGCGGCACCGTCCAGGTGATCCCGCACATCACCGACGAGATCAAGAACCGGATCCGGCGCGTGGCCGAGGCCGACGACGTGGACATCGTGATCACCGAGATCGGCGGCACGGTGGGCGACATCGAGTCGCTGCCCTTCCTCGAGGCGCTGCGCCAGTTCCAGGTCGACGAGGGTCGCCGCCAGTGCATGTTCCTGCACCTCACGCTCGTGCCCTTCCTCGGTCACGCCGGCGAGCTGAAGACCAAGCCCACCCAGCACTCCGTGCAGGAGCTTCGCCGCATCGGCATCCAGCCCGACATGGTCATGTGCCGCTGCGAGGAGCCGCTCTCGCGCGAGATCAGGGAGAAGATCGCCCTGTTCGTGAACCTGCCGGTGGAGTCGGTGATCTCCGCGCGGGACGTGGACTCGATCTACAAGGTGCCGCTCTACTTCCGCGCCGAGGGCGTGGACGACAAGGTGCTCGAGCACTTCGGCATCGAGGACACCGGTCCGCCCGACCTGTCGGAGTGGGAGGCCGGCGTCAAACGCTACGAGGCCGCCGAGGACGTCGTGCGGATCGGGCTGGTGGGCAAGTACACCAAGCTCGAGGACGCCTACCTGTCGGTGATCGAGGCGCTCGGCCACGGCGGCGCGCACCACGGCGGCAAGGTCGACGTGCGCTGGATCGACTCCGAGCAGCTCACCGGCGAGGAGGAGCTGGCCGAGTTGGCGGAGTGCGACGGAATCCTGATCCCGGGCGGCTTCGGCGTGCGCGGGATAGAGGGCAAGATCCGCGCTGCGCGCTACGCACGCGAGCGGGGCGTCCCCTACCTGGGCATATGTCTCGGCATGCAGATAGCGGTGGCGGACTTCGCGCGCCACGTTGCCGGGATGGACGGCGCCAACTCCACCGAGTTCGACCCCGAGACGCCGTTCCCCGTGGTGGATCTCCTCCCCGAGCAGAAGGAGGTGCGCGACATGGGCGGCACGATGCGCCTCGGCGCGGACCCCGTGAAGCTGCACGAGGGCTCCCGCGCGCGCGAGATCTACGGCGAGCCGGTGATCTACGAGCGCCACCGTCACCGCTACGAAGTCAACAACCACCTCCGCAAGCGCCTGGAGCGCGAGGGTCTCGTGTGCTCGGGCACCTCGCCCGACGACCGCCTGGTCGAGGTGATCGAGCTGCCGGACCACCCGTTCTTCGTCGCGTCGCAGTTCCACCCGGAGTTCAAGTCGCGCCCGCTGCGCCCGCAGCCGCTGTTCCGCGAGTTCGTGGGGGCCGCCCTCGAGCAGGCGCGGGGGCGCGCGCCCGAGGTCCCCGCGAGGGGCGATGCGCCAGCGTCACCCCGCAGCGCCTCTGTCGGCGCGGCGGACCGCGTGGACGCCGAAGCCCGGGCTTAATGACCACCGCGGCGCCGCGGGCCTCGGTCGAGGAGCGCGAGCGGGTGGCATTCGACTTCGTGCGCCTGTGCGAGATCGAGAGCCCGTCGCTGCACGAGCGGGCCGTCGCCGAAGCGGTGGCATCGGAGCTGCGCGCCGCCGGCCTCGAGGTCGAGGAGGACGACACCGCGGGGGCGGTGGGCTCGCAGTGCGGCAACCTGATCGCCAGGATTCCCGCCCCGGACGGCGCCCGCACGGTGCTCCTGTGCGCGCACCTGGACACGGTGCCGCTGGCCGCGCCGGTGAACGTGCAGCGCGACGGCGGCGTGTTCCGCAACCGCAACGAGGCGATTCTCGGCGCCGACAACAAGGCCGCGGTGGCCGTCCTGCTGGGGGTGGCGCGCCGGCTGGTCGGGCAGGGCTCGCCCGTGGGCGTCGAGCTGCTGTTCACCACGGCCGAGGAGCTGGCCCTGCGGGGCGCGAAGGAGGTCGATCGCTCGACGCTGAGCAGCGAGTTCGGCTTCGTGTTCGATCACGCCAGCCCAATCGGCGAGATCATCGTGGCGGCGCCCACCTACTACCGGATCGAAGCCCGCTTCCGGGGGATCGCGGCCCACGCCGGGATCCGGCCGGAGAGTGGCCGCAACGCGATCGTGGCTGCCGCGAAAGCGCTATCGCGCATGCGGATCGGCCGGCTGGACGAGGGCACCACGGCCAACGCCGGGCTGATCGAGGGTGGCTCCGCCTCCAATGTGGTGGCCGAGCACGCCCGCCTGGAGCTGGAGGCGCGCAGCCTGGACGACGCCGAAGCCGGGCGGGTGGTGAGCGAGATGGTGGACGCCTGCACAGAGGCCGCCAGCGACACGGGCTGTGACGTGGAGAGCATCGTGGAGCAGCTGTTCCGTTCCTACCGCCTGCCGCGCACCGCGCCGCCGGTGCGCGCCGCCGCGGCCGCCCTCGAGTCCCTCGGGATCGAGCCCGCCTACGTGCCCACCGGCGGGGGAAGCGACGCCAACGCCCTGATCGCGGCCGGCCTGCTCACCCTGAACCTGGCCAACGGCACCGAGCGCAACCACCAGCCCGACGAGAGCGTCACGGTGGAGGCGCTGGAGACCATGCTCGACGTGGCGCTGGCGCTGGTGGACCGATGCGCTGAGGTGGAGGCCTGATGGGTTTCGAGCGGATCGCCAGCGAGGCGATCTGGCAGGGCCACATCGGCGGCGTGCGGGTGGACACCTTCCGCTACGACGACGGCTCCGAGGCCACCCGCGAGATCGTCAGCCACCCGGGCGCGGTCACCGTGCTGCCCTTCGACGGCGAGCACATCTGGCTGGTGCGCCAGCCACGAGAACCGGTGGGGGAGCAGGCGCTGCTCGAGCTGCCCGCGGGCAAGATCGAGAGGCCATCAAAGGGGGGCACCGCCCCCCTTTGCAACCCCCCGAGCGGCGAGGACCTCGAGGCCACCGCCCGGCGTGAGCTGGCGGAGGAGATCGGCAAGGGGGCCAACGACTGGCGCCACCTGGTGAGCTTCTACAACTCTCCCGGCCTGCTGGCCGAGGAGAACCACCTCTTCCTCGCACAGGACCTCTACGAGGAGACCCGCGAGTCCGAGGAGGAGGAGGAGCGGATCGAGATCGTGCCGCTGAAGCTGGACCGCCTCGACGAGACGATCGGCCGGCTGCGCGACGCCAAGACGCTGATCGGGCTGCTCTGGTTCCGCTCCTATCTCCGCGACGGCGCCTAGCCGCATTGTGAAGGCGACCTTGCAGGGCCAAGGGACGGCGCGCGGCCGCGCGAAGGAGGGGGCGTGGCCACGATCGCGCAACCCGTCAGCCAGCGTCCGCTCGAGCACCTCGTGCTGGACTTCCTCGCCTACCTGGAGTTTGAGCGCGGCCTGGCGCGCAACACGCTCGAGGCCTACCGGTCCGACCTGCTGCAGTTCGGGCGCTTCCTGGAGGAGCGAGGGCTGGACGCGCTGAGCGCGCGCCCGGCGGACATCTCGGACTTCCTCGCCGCCCTGGGCGGCACCCACGGCCGGCCGGCGTCTCCGGCCACGATCCACCGCAAGACGGCCTGCCTGCGCTCCTTCTACCGCCACCTGCGCCGCGAAGGGATGCTGGAGATCGACCCCACGGCAAGCCTCACGCCGCCGCGGCGTGGGCGCAAGCTGCCCCAGGTGCTCACCAGGGGGGAGGTGGGACGCCTGCTCGAAGCGCCCCGCGGCACCGAGCCGTGCGACCTGCGCGACCGGGCGCTGCTGGAGCTGATGTACGCCTGCGGGCTGCGTGCCTCGGAGTCCATCGGGCTGGAGCTGTCCGACCTCGACCTCGACGAGCTCGTGCTGCGGGCGCGGGGCAAGGGCTCCAAGGAGCGCGTGGTGCCCTTCGGGCGCGCGGCCGCCGACGCCGTGCAGCGCTACCTGGAGCGCGGCCGCGCCGCGCTGGTGCAGACCCGGCCCGAAAGCCACCTGTTCGTGAACTTCCGCGGCGGGGCGCTCACCCGCCAGGGGCTCTACAAGATCGTGCGCCGCCACGCCACCACCGCCGGGCTGCAGGACCGCATGAGCCCGCACACGCTGCGCCACACCTTCGCCACCCACCTGCTCGCCGGGGGATGCGACCTGCGCTCGGTGCAGGAGATGCTCGGCCACGCGGACGTGGCCACCACCCAGCTGTACACGCACCTGTCCAGCGAACGCCTGAAGGACGTCTACTTCCGCGCGCACCCGCGCGCCAGTTCGGGCTGACGCGCGGGGCCGGCCTGCTAGAACCGCGGGCGTGCGCCCCGCCGCCCTCATTCCCCTGCCGGTGGTCGCCGCGATGGCGTTCGCGGGCTGTGGCAACCAGGTCGAGCCAGTCGGCTCGCTGGCGCCCACGCCGTCCAAGGAAACGCGGTCGCTGGCGTATCCGCGCGCCGGGCTCACGCTGAGCCTGCCGGCCAACCTCGGGGTGGCGAGAGTGGATCCGCCCGGAGTGTTCCGCGCCGGCGTGGGGGAAGGGTTCGTGTCGGCCTTCGCCTACCGGCGCGAGGAGCAGCTGCCGCGCAACGACCGCCAGCTGGAGGCCGCGCGCCGTCGGCTGGTGGACGCTGCCGAGAAGCGCAGCGACAGCTACGACTCGATCAGCTCGCGCACCACCGCGATCGGCGGCTCGAAGGCCGTGGAGCTCGTGGGCGACCAGACGATCTCCCGGGCGCGTCTGCGCACCCGCAGCCTGCACGTCTACGAGGGCCGCGCCGAGTACGTGATCGAGCTGGCCGTGCCCGTCGAGGACTTCGACCGCCTCGACCGCGCCGTCTTCTCGGCGATCGAGGGGTCCCTCGAGGTGACCGGCGAGGTGCGCCGGCCGGCCGGCGGCTGATGCCCGAGCTGCCCGAGGTCGAGACGATCCGCCGCCAGCTCGCCCCCCACCTGGAGGGCAGGCGGCTGGAGGCGCTGGAGGTGCTCGACTCGCGCTGGTCGGACCCCGCGGCCCCGGTTGAGGTGGCCGACGCCGTGCGCGGGCGGCTGATCGAGCGGGTGGCCCGCCGCGGCAAGTACCTGATGCTCCGGCTGGAGGACGAGGTGGCGCTGGTGATGCACTTGCGCATGACCGGCAACCTGCTGCTGGTCTCCGAGGCCGAGGACGAGCCCGGGCGCCCCCACCTACGCGTACGGATGCGCCTCGGCGAGGGCCAGCGCCTGCTGTTTGTCGACCAGCGCCGCTTCGGGACGGGGGTGGTGCTGCTCGGCGACGACGCGCTGGGGGCCTACTTCGACGCCCGCCTGGGCGTGGAGCCGCTCAGCCCGGAGTTCACGGCCGAAGGGCTGCGGGAGCTGGCGTCCGGCCGGCGCGCGCCCACGAAGGCCTTCCTGCTCACCCAGGAGCGCATCGCGGGTGTGGGCAACATCTACGCCGACGAGGCGCTGTGGCGGTCGCGGATCCACCCGCTGCGTCCGGTGGGCACGCTCAAGCGCCCACAGCTCGCGGCGCTGCGGGATGCCGTGGTCGAGTCGCTGGAGGCGGGCATCGACGCCCGCGGCGCCACGATCGACGACTTCCGCCACGCCGACGGCGCGCGCGGCAGCTTCCAGGACCGCTTCATGGTGCACCGCCGCGAGGGCGAGCCGTGCCCGCGCTGCGGCACGACGATCCGCAAGATGCGTGCTGCCGGCCGCGGGACCTACGTGTGCCCGAAGTGCCAGCCGCGGCCGCGCGCGAGGCGAAGCTAGGGCGCCAGCAGGTCTTCGAGGCTGCCGTCGCGGTTGGCCTCGACCAGCTCGCGGAAGCCGCCGATCGAGCGCTCGCCCACGAGGACCTGGGGGAAGGTCATCTGGCCGGTGAGGGCCACCAGGTCGGCGCGGCCGTCGGGGTCGCGGGCGAGGTTGAGCTCCTGGTAGTCCACTCCCCGCCTGTCCAGCAGGGCCTTGGCCTGCCGGCAGAACGAGCACGGCTCGGTGGTGTAGAGCCGCACGCGGGCAGTGCCATGGCTCGTATGGCTCGCGTCCGTCATCTGCCTCAAAGTGTAGGTGTGGCCGGATCCTTCAAGACCGAGGCGGTAGTGCTGCGCTCCATCCGGTTCGGGGAGGCCGACCGGGTGCTGCACCTCTACAGCGAAGACCGCGGACGCGTGGGGGCGGTGGCGAAGGGCGTCAGGCGGGTGAAGTCGCGCCTGGGGGGGCGGCTGGAGCCGCTCAGCCGTGTGCGCCTGGTGCTGCACGAGGGCCGGGGCGAGCTGTGCACCGTGAGCGCGGTCGACAGCGTGAACGCCCACCCCGCGCTGCGCGAGCATCGGGCGTCGCTGGAGCGCGCGTCGCAGGCGTGCGAGGCGGTGCTGCGGCTGTTCGACTCCGCCGAGCCCAATCGCGCTGCCTACAACCTGCTCTGCAACCAGCTCGCGGTGCTGAACTCCGATCCCACCGCTGCCACGCGTGCGCAGTCGCTGGCCTTCCGCGCCAAGCTGCTGCTGGCGGCCGGCTTCGCGCCCGAGCTGGCGTCCTGCGCCACCTGCGGCGAGGCCGACCACCTGAGCGGCTTCTCACCCTCGGCGGGCGGCGTGGTGTGCTCGGGCTGCGAGGCCGGCTCGTTCCCGATGGACGGCCACGCCCACCGCTTCATGGTGCAGGCCTTGACACAGCCGCTGGCCGATGCGCCCGAAGCGCCCGAGCGCGCCTTGGCGCAGACCGACCGCGCGCTGGGGGAGACGCTGGAGCATCACGCCCACGTGCGGCTCCGCCGCGTCGCCTGATCGAGTCTCGTGAAGGGTTGTGGTCGTCATGGCGCCCCGAATCCTTCACGCGGTGACGACAAGCTCGCGCTCAGAGGTGCGAGCCGTCGTTCCAGAGCCGCACGACCCGCCGCTCGCGCTCGTACCCGAGCACGCTGAGCGTGGCCGTGTTCAGCGCCAGCAGCGCGCCGTCGGCGGGCGGTAGCCCCAGCCAGCGGGCGCCCAGCACGCGCAGGACGTGGCCGTGGGCGAACACCACGCAGTCGCCCGAGGCGCCGGCCAGCTCGGAGATCACGCGGTCGGCACGCACTCCCAGCTGCTCTACGGTCTCCCCGTGGACGATCGGATGGGTCCATACCGTCCAGCCGGCCTCGCGCTCGCGGATCTGCGGGGTGGTGAGGCCCTCGTAGGCGCCGTAGTCCCACTCCATCAGCTCGTCGCGGAGCAGGGCGTGCTCGCCGAGCCCTGCCAGCTCGCAGGTTTCCCGCGCGCGCTGCAGCGGGCTGGAGAGTACGAGCTCGAAGGAGCGCCCCGCCAGCCGGCGGCCGAGCGCGCCCGCCTGCTCGCGTCCGTCGTCGGTGAGCGGCACGTCGGTATGCCCGGTGTGACGCCCGGAGGCGCTCCAGTCGGTCTCCCCGTGTCGGGCCAGCAGGATCTCCACGCAGGACAGTGTCCCGGTTCGCGGGATTAGACTTCGACTCCTGTTGGAGGCCGCCGCCGCAACCCAGCTCGTCTACGCGTTCTCCGAGGGCTCGAGGGACATGCGCGACCTGCTCGGCGGCAAGGGCGCAAACGTGGCCGAGATGACGCGTGTGCTCGGCGCCGACCGGGTGCCCGCGGGCTTCACGATCACCACCGAGGCCTGCGTGGCCTACATGGAGGGCGACGGCGAATTCCCCGACGGGCTGCAGGAGCAGGTGGACGAGGCGCTGGAGCAGCTCGAGCAGCAAGCCGAGAAGAGGCTCGGCGACAGCGACGACCCGCTGCTCGTGTCGGTGCGCTCCGGCGCGCGGGAGTCGATGCCCGGGATGCTCGACACCGTCCTGAACCTGGGGCTCAACGACGAGTCGGTGCAGGGGCTGGCGAAGGCCACCGACAACGAGCGCTTCGCCTGGGACTCCTACCGGCGCTTTGTGCAGATGTTCGGCAACGTCTGCCGCGGCCTTCCCGGCGAGGAGATCGAGGACACGATCAAGGCACGCAAGAAGGAGGCGGGCGTCGAGGAGGACACCGAACTCGGCGTGGACGACCTCAGGGCGCTCACGGATGACCTGAAGGGCCTGTTCAAGGACAAGACCGGCGAGCACTTCCCCCAGGACCCGCGCGAGCAGCTCGAGCAGGCGATCCGGGCGGTGTTCGACTCCTGGCAGGGCGACCGCGCCGTGGAGTACCGGCGGATCACCCGCATCCCCGACGACTGGGGTACCGCGGTGAACGTGCAGCAGATGGTGTTCGGCAACAAGGGCGACACCTCGTGCAGCGGCGTGGCCTTCTCACGCGACGAGGTGACCGGCGAGTCCACCCCGTCGGGCGACTTCCTCCCCAACGCCCAGGGAGAGGACGTGGTCTCGGGCGTGCGCACTCCGCGCGACCTGCACGAGATGAAAGACGGGATGCCCGACGCCTTCGGCGAGCTGATGGACATCCTTCGGGAGCTGGAGCAGCACTACGGGGACATGCAGGACACCGAGTTCACGGTGGAGGAGGGCAGCCTCTACATGCTCCAGACGCGCAACGCCAAGCGGCCCGCGCAGGCCGCGGTGCGCTTCGCGGTGGACGCCGTCGGGGAGGGGCTGCTCGAGCGCGACGCGGCGCTGATGACGATCGACCCCAACACGCTCGACGCGCTTCTGCATCCGCACTTCGCGCCCGATGCGGAGTTCGACGTGATCGCCGAGGGTGTGGCGGCCTCTCCGGGCGCGGCGCGTGGCGAGATCGTGTTCACGGCCGAGGACGCCGTGAAGGCGGGCGAGGACGGGCGCGACGTGATCCTCGTGCGCCCCTTCACCGAGGCCGACGACGTGGGCGGCTTCCACGCCGCCACGGGGATCCTCACCAGCGAGGGCGGCAAGGCCAGCCACGCGGCGCTGGTGGCCCGGGGCATGGGCAAGCCATGCGTGGCGGGCGCGGGAGCCCTGGACATCGACGTCAAGGCCAAGACGGTGCGCGCGGGCGACGCCGAGCTGTCGGAGGGCGACGTGATCGCGATCGACGGCAGCCGTGGCCTGGTGACAGCCGACGAGGTGCCGCTTCAGGCCGCCGAGGTGAGCGAGCAGTTCGAGCAGGTGCTGCTGTGGGCCGACGAGCTGCGAAAGCTCGGCGTGCGCACCAACGCCGACACTCCCGAGGACTCCAGGAAGGCGCGCGAGTTCGGCGCGGAGGGCATCGGGCTGTGCCGTACCGAGCACATGTTCATGGAGTCCGACCGCCAGCCCAAGATGCGGGCGATGATCATGGCCGAGTCCGAGGAGGACCGGCGCGATTGCCTGGACGCGCTGCTGCCGCTTCAGCAGGAGGATTTCGAGGGCCTGTTCGAGGCGATGAGCGGCCTGCCGGTCACGATCCGGCTGCTCGACCCGCCGCTGAACGAGTTCCTGCCGAGTGGCGAGGAGCTGGCCGCCGACCTGGAGCACGCTCGCGGGGAGGGCTCGGACGAGGTGGAGCAGATGCAGGAGACGCTGGACCGCGTGCACGAGCTGGCTGAGACCAACCCGATGCTCGGCACGCGCGGCGTGCGGCTGGGGATCCTGCACCCGGAGGTCTACGAGATGCAGGTGCGAGCGATCGTGCGTGCCGGCCTGGCGGCGAAGAAGGGCTCCGGGGAGGCACCGCAGATCGAGATCATGATCCCGCTGGTGGCCTACGAGCGGGAGCTCGAGCTGATGCGCGGGCTGGTGGACCGCGTGATCGAGGAGGAGAACGGCGCCGACCTGCACGTGCACGTGGGCACGATGATCGAGCTGCCGCGGGCCTGCTTCGTGGCCGACCGGATCGCCTCGGTGGCCGACTTCTTCTCGTTCGGCACCAACGACCTCACCCAGACCTCCCTGGGCTTCTCGCGTGACGACGTGGAAAGCGGCTTCCTGAACCGCTACATGGAGCGCAAGATCGTGGACCGCAGCCCCTTCGAGACGATCGACGACGCGGGCGTGGGGTGGCTGGTGCGCCTCGCGGCGTGGGTGGGCCGCGAGCAAAACCCCACCCTCAAGCTCGGCATCTGCGGTGAGCACGGCGGCGACCCGGACTCGGTGGCGTTCTTCCACATGGCGGGGCTGGACTACGTGAGCTGCTCGCCCTACCGCGTCCCCATCGCGCGTGTGGCCGCCGCTCAGGCCGCGATCACGGAAGCCTCGGACTGACGGGCCTCCCTCGCCGCTGACCGCTCGCTTGCGACAATGGGTGCGTGAAAGCGGGCGAGCTGCGCATGGGAGGGAGTGACTTCGCCGCGCGCATCGCCCGTGCCGAGGAGAACTGGCTGTCCGAGGCGGGCACGCCGTCGTATCCGGCTCTGCGCGAGCGAGCGGAGGAGGACTCGGCGCACCGCACGCCGTTCCAGCGCGACCGCGACCGGATCGTGCACTCAAAGGCCTTCCGCCGGCTCAAGCACAAGACGCAGGTGTTCATCGCCCCCGAGGGCGACCACTACCGCACGCGGCTCACCCACACGCTGGAGGCGTGCGGGATCGCGCGCAACGTGGCCCGGGCGCTGCGGCTCAACGAGGACCTCACCGAGGCGATCGGCCTGGGCCACGACCTGGGCCACCCGCCGTTCGGGCACATCGGCGAGGCCGTTCTGGACGAGCGGCTCACCGACCGCTACGGGGTGCGCTTTCGCCACAACCACCACTCGCTGCGGACGGTCGAGCGCCTGGAGCGCGACGGGCAGGGCCTGAACCTCACCGAGCAGGTCCGCGACGGCATCCTGCGCCACACCGGTCCCGAGCCTCCCGCCACCCTGGAGGGCAAGATCGTGCGCGTGGTGGACCGCATCGCCTACATCAACCACGACATCGACGACGCGCTCCGGGCCGGGGTGATCGGCGAGGATGACCTGCCGGCGGCCGAGATCGAGGTGCTCGGCTCGACAGGGACGGACCGGATCGAAACGCTGGTGAACGACCTGCTCGAGCGGTCCGCCGACGCCGACGACATCGTCCAGGGCGACGACGTGGGCGGCGCGATGCTGCGGCTGCGCAAGTTCATGTTCCAGCGCGTGTACCTCGGGCCGAGCGCCCAGAGCGACCGCGACCGGATCGAGCGGATGCTGCGCACGCTGTTCGACCACTACGCCTCAGTGCCGCCGCCCTCCCCCGATCCCGACGCGTCCGAGCACGAGCGGGTGGTGGACTACCTGGCCGGCATGACCGACCGCTACGCCATCCGCGCCTTCTCCGACCTGAGTGTGCCTCAGGGGTTCTAGGGCGTGGCGCGCTACACCCAGGACTCGATCGAGCGCCTGCGCGACGCGATCGACCTCGTGGAGCTGGTCTCCCAGCGCACCGACCTGCGCCAGCGCGGCTCGCGGTGGGTGGGGCTGTGCCCGTTCCACGAGGAGCGCACCCCCTCGTTCACCGTGGACCCGCGCGAGAAGCTCTACTACTGCTTCGGCTGCCACAAGGGCGGGGATCCGATCACCTTCGTGCGCGAGACCCAGGCGCTGGACTTCGCCGAGGCCGTGGAGCAGCTTGCCGACCGCTACAGGGTGGAGCTCAAGCGCGAGCGCGAGGACCCCCAGGAGGAGGAGCGCCGCAAGCGCCGCGAGCGCCTGCTCGGGCTGCTCGACAGAGCCGCGGGCTTCTACGCCACCTACCTGTGGGACTCCACGGAGGCGCGCCGGGCGCGCGACTACCTGTCCGGGCGCGGGCTGTCGGAGGACGTCCTGCGCGCCTTTCGCGTGGGGTACGCGCCGTCGGCCTGGGACAGGCTGCTCACCGGCGCCCGCCGCGACGGCTTCACCGAGCAGGAGCTGCACGCCGCCGGGCTGGCGCAGCGCAGCCAGGGAGGCCGGGTGTTCGACCGTTTCCGCGAGCGGATCACGTTCCCGCTTGCCGACTCCCGCGGCCGGGTGCTGGGCTTCGGCGCGCGCGCCATGCGCTCCGAGCAGGGGGCGAAGTACCTCAACACCGCCGAGGGCGAGCTCTACCACAAGGGCCGCCATCTGTTCGGGATCGACCAGGCCCGCCCTGCGATCTCGCGCGAACGGCGCGCGGTGGTGGTGGAGGGCTACACCGATGTCCTCGCGCTCCACCAGGCCGGGGTCGAGGAGGCGGTAGCGATCATGGGCACGGCTTTCACGGGCGACCAGCTGGCCGAGCTGGCGCGCGCGGTGGGCCAGGACGGACGCATCTTTCTGGCGCTCGACGCGGACAGCTCGGGGCAGGAGGCGATGCTGCGGGTGGCCCGGATGGCCGAGGAGCGCCAGCTGGAGCTGCGGGTGGTGGAGCTGCCTGAGGGCTCGGATCCCGCGGACCTTGCGGCCGCCGAGGGCCGCGAGGGGGTGGGGACGAGGCTCGGGAAGGCCCTCTCTGTGCTTGAGTTCGCTGTCGGAAGAGTTCTTGCCGATGCCGATCGCGACAGCCCCGAGGGCAGAGACAGGGCGCTGGCGCAGGCGCGCTCGTTGATCGCGCAGGCGCCGGAGCGCAGCGCTCGCCGCGACCACCTCGTCGGTCTGGTGGCCGACGGGCTGGACGTCCCGGCGGACTACGTGACATCAGGAGCGGTCGCGGCTCGGCCGCGGCCGGCGGCACCGGCCCGGCGGGCCGCCGGGCCGGAGGATCCGGGCACCGAGCACGAGCAGGGCTCGCCACCGGTGCGCGCCCCTGCCCCGGCCGGCCCCGGGGCGGCGTCGCTGGAGGCCGAGCGCGTGTTTCTCGGCATGTGCCTGGCCTCGGGGCCGCTCGGCCGCGAGTACCTGGCCCGCCTGCAGGAGGGCCACTTCTCATCCGCGCTCACGCGACGGGCCGGCGAGTACCTGGCCGAGCACTTCGACGACCCCCTCGAGAGCCTGCCCGGCGACGACACCGAGCTGCGCGAGCTCGTTGCGGGCGTCTTTCTGCACGCGGACCTCGATCACGAGGTGAGCGAAAGCTCGGTGCGTCTCAGCTTCCTGGCCCTGGAGAGCCGGCGGATCGAGCGCGAGCTGCGTCAGGCAGGTAGAGATGGCAACCGCCCACGCCAGATGGAGTTGTCCGCCGACAAGCAGCGCGTGCGCAACGAGATGGACTCCGTGATGGGGCAGGCCACGTGAGCGAGCCGTCCGGGAAGGAACCCGTGGAGGCGGAGAAGGATCCGGGAGCCGAGGCCGCCGAGCCGGAAGTCGCCGTTGCGGGCGAGCAGCCCTCCGGCGGTCCGCCCTCCGGCGACCCTTACGAGCAGTTCGACGAGGGAGGCGTGGTCACTGCGGGTGTCCCGGTGGCCGAGCCCGAGGGCGGGGTGGAGGACGCCGTGCGCCTCTACCTCCACAACATCGGACGGGTGCGGCTGCTCACCAAGGGCGACGAGATCCGCCTGGCCAAGCGCGTCGAGCAGCACGACATGGCCGCCAAGAACGCGCTGATCGAGGCCAATCTGCGCCTCGTGGTCTCGGTGGCCAAGAAGTACCAGGGCCGTGGGCTCACGCTGCTCGACCTCGTCCAGGAGGGCAACATGGGCCTCATCCGCGCCGTGGAGAAGTTCGACTGGCGGCGCGGCTTCAAGTTCTCCACCTACGCCACTTGGTGGATCCGCCAGTCGATGACCCGCGCGCTGGCCGACCAGTCGCGGACCATCCGCATTCCCGTCCACATGGTCGAGCGGATGAACCGGCTGGCCGCTGCGCGCCGCCAGCTCTCCCAGCAGTTCGAGCGCGACCCCACCCCTGAGGAGCTGGCCAAGGTCCTGGACATGGAGGTCCACAAGGTGGAGGAGCTGATCAAGATCGGCCAGGAGCCCGTCTCGCTGGAGGCGCCCGTGCGTGGGGCGGAGGAGGGCTCAGCCCAGATGGGTGACTTCCTCTCCGACGATGCCTTGGACCGGCCCGACGAGCAGGTGGCCAAGGTGATGCGCGAAACCCACGTGCAGGAGGTGCTAGCCACCCTGCCGTTCCGGGAGCGGCGCGTGATCGAGCTGCGCTACGGCGTGGACCCCGAGGGGCCCATGACCCTGGAGGAGATCGGCAAGCACGTGGGACTCACGCGCGAGCGGGTGCGCCAGATCGAGGTCAAGACGCTGCAGCTGCTCAAGCGCTCGGGGCGGGCGGAGCGGCTGGAGGGGATGGCGGAGGAGGGGTAGGCGAGGGGAACCCCTGCGGGAACTGCGGAGGTGGGACTCGAACCCACAACCGTCGCCTTAACAGGGCGCCGCTCTTCCATTGAGCTACTCCGCACCTCATGAGGCACTTGCCACCGAGTCACGGGGGCGGGTGCAAGCCGACGATACCGGCCTCCACCTAGGCGTGGCAGTTAGAACACAGAAGCACGCACTTCGACGCCTCAGCCCTCAATCTCGCGATCGATTTGGTCAGCCCGCGCTGGGCAAGCGCGAACTCCTTGAGCGTCGGATCGACGTGATGGAAGTGCAAAGCGCCGGGATAGCGGTTGTATCCGCAGAGGCGGCACCGTCCGCCAGCCTCGGCGACGAGCCTGCGCTTGGCTCTTTGCCGCCACTCGATGACACGTTGCTTTCGACAGGCCTTGCACCGGTAGTAGCCTCGGCCCTCGCGCACAAAGGTCGTCTCGCCATGGGTGCGGCAGCGCCCCGTCGCCTCGCGGGGCCCGCAGCTCGCGAAAGCCTGTCGAGCCCGTTCGGTTTTCAGCCCGTGCCTGTTGAGCCAGTGCGCGACAGTCGACGTGCTGCATCCGAGTTCGAGGCTGATCTCCCTCCGTGTAAGGCCGCGGCGCACCAGGGCCCCGAGTTGCTCGCGTGCGATGCCGCCTCGCGGCGCATGCTTGGCGTGCCCGTTCGCTTGGAGGCCGTGCTTGCGGACCCAATAGCTGACGGTCGTCGGATCCTTACCCAGCTGGCTTCCGATCTGCGAGAGGGATAGACCTTCCTGGAGCAAGCCTTCTAGCACCAGGCGATCCACGAACACATGTTCGCACTGGAGTCGGACGGTATTCCGAGGCTTTGATGCCACATACGGCTAGTTCGAGTTGACCAGATCTTCCAGGGCACCAGCGGCCACCTGACCCCCATCATGACGCTCGCTCCAGGCGCGTAGCCGCGCCGCCTGCTCCGCATAGCTCTCATCAGCCAGCAGCTTGCGCACCGCCAGCCGCACGCCGCGCGGCGTGACCAGCCGCCTCGGTAGCGAGACCCCGCAGCCCGACCATGCGAGCCGGGCCGCGTTTTCGGCCATGTCGCCCGCGGCCGGACAGCCCACCACGGGCACGCCGCTGGCCAGCGCCCGCGCCACCGTGCCGTGGCCCGCATGGCAAACCACGGCGGCGCAGCGCGGCATCGTGCGCGCGTAGGACACCCAGTCCACCACGCGGGCGTTGGCGGGAATGTCCAACGGCGATGAAGGCGGGCGCCGGTTCGTGGTCCCCAGCACGCGGACGGGCTCGTGCGCGAGGCCGTCCAGCGCCGCCCGCAGCATGCGGTGCTCGGGATCCTGCGAGGTGCTGGGCGCCACCAGCACCAGCGGCTCGTCGCCCGGCGGCACCCCGGCCTCTTCGAACGGCTGCTCCCACAGCAGCGGGCCCGTCACGCGCACCGACGGATCGCGGTCGTGGCGGGGGTACTCCAGCTGCGGAAAGGTGGCCACCAGCGCCAGCTGGCGCGAGATCCCTCCGTGCACGTGATCGAGCGGCGGGAGCCCCACGCGCTCGCGGGCTCCGTTGAACTCGCGCCGGCCGCGCTCGGCGCCGCCGCGCAGTAGCGGGTCGAGCACACCCCAGCCCATCGCCCCGAGCCGAGTGCGCGGCAGCCGCGCGCCCACGGAATAGGGGGGCATTCCGGGCCCGCCCACCGGCAGGACGTGGGGGATGAGCGTGGCCCAGCGCCGGTCCTCCATCTGGGCAGCCAGGCTGCCGGCCACGGTGAGGATGTCGACCACCACGGCGTGGGGGTCCAGCTCGCGGATCAGCGGCACGGTCTCGTGCGCTGCCCGCACGGCGGCCTGGTAGGGGGTGAGGCGGCGGCTTCGCGGCCACACCTCGTACTCGGGGGCGGGGGCGAAGGCCATTCCCTCGCGCTCTACCTCCTCCTGCCAGCGCGACCACGTCTGCAGGGTCACGTCGTGGCCGCGGCCCACCAGCGCGCGGCCCAGGGCTATGGCGGGAAACGCGTGCCCCGGGTCGCCGAAGGCGGCGAGCAGGAACCGCCGCGACGGCGCCGTCAGACCAGCTCCGCCAGCTCGCGGATCATGCGCTTGCGGCCCTCGGGCTCGAAGGCCATCGGCGAGCACACCAGCGTGCCCACCCCGGCATCGCGGTAGACCTCCAGCCGTTCGGCCACGTGCTCCTTGGGGCCGCACAGCGACACGCGGTCGATCAGCTCGGCGGGCAGCGCGGCGGCGGCCTCGTCCTTCTTGCCGTCGAGGTAGAGGTTCTGCACCTCCTCGGCGGCCTCCTCGAACCCGTAGCGGCGCACCAGCGCGTTGTAGAAGTTCTTGTCCTTCGAGCCCATGCCGCCCACGTAGAGCGCGAGCAGCGGCCGCATGGCGTCCCGGGCGCGCTCCACGTCGTCGTTCGAGACGTTCACGTTGGGCGCGATGTCGAACGACTCGTCGATCGCCTTGTCGTCACCGGCCCGCGCCGCGCCCTCCTCGAGCAGCTCGCGGAACTCGCCCACGTGTTCGGGGGAGAAGAAGGTGGGCAGCCAGCCGTCGGCGATCTCGCCGGTGAGCGTGGTGTTCTTCGGCCCGATCGCGGCGATGTATATGGGGATCCGCTCCTGCACCGGTCCGATCGTGAGCTTGAGCGCCTTGCCGGAGCCGTAGGCCTCCGCGGCCCAGACCGAGTCGAAGCCCGCGGACTCCGCCTCGCGCACGATCTCCAGCTGCTGCCCGGCGGTGAGGCCGAGCCCCCAGTACCCCACGTGCAGACCCAGGCGCATGCAACCTTCCTCTCAGCCAGGAGGAGATTCTTGAAGTGCTCGACACCCCCGCCTACCCTGGCCGGACCCGCGGGGGCGGGGATCGTATGTCACCCATGGAAGAGAGCGACTGAGTGAGACGACGCGGACCGGCACGCCAGCTGCGCACCGCCATCGACTGCATGCCGCTCGAGACGCGCGAGGCGATGCTCGACGCGGTGCAGCGCAACTCGATCATCGTCGGCGCCTACACCGGCCCCGATGGCGGGATGTGCCCGATGCTGGCCGCGCACCGAAACGGCGGCCGCACGAGCTTTGCCGGCTTCGCACACGCATGGGACCGCTACACCGGCGCGGTCGAGGGCGCCCGCCCGGCCTCCGAGCGCGAGCTGCGCACGCTGATCACCATGCTCGAGTCCAGCATCGCCCTCGAGTCCAGCTGCGGGGAGGGGGCGCTCGGTGAGGCGATCGCCGACCATCGCGACGCCCAGGTGCACCGCGCGGTGCGCGAGGAGCACGACGCGCCGGCGCCGGAGCTCGTGGATGCGCTTGAGCAGCTGGAAGGCGCCGAGAACTACAGGCCGTCCCCCGGCCGGATGAACTGCATCTCCGGCACCATGCACGCGGGCGTGGTGCGCAGCAGGTAGCGCACCGCCTCGGCGATGTCCTCGGGCTGGATCATCTCCTCCTTGGGCACGCCGTCCACCCAATCGGTCATCGGGGTGGCCACGAACGCCGGGCACAGAGCGGTGGCCTGGATGCCGTCCTTGCCGTGCTCCTTGTGCAGGGCCTGGGTCAGGCCCACAACACCCGCCTTGGTGGCGGAGTAGGCGGCCAGCCAGCCCTCACCGTGCTTGCCGGCGATGGACGCGGTGTTGGCGATCAGCGCTTTGCCGTGCTCGCCGCCGGCCTCCTTCAGCATGGGCAGTGCCTCTCGCGTGGTGAGGTAGACCGCGCGGAGGTTCACGCTGATCTGCATGTCCAGCTTCTTGGTCTCGTGCTCGGCCACGGGGCCGCCGATGCCCACGCCGGCGTTGTTCACGAGCACGTCCAGGCGTCCGAAGCGCTCGCGATGGGCTGATACCAGGTCCTTGATCTCCTGCTCCTCGACCATGTTGGTCGGCACCGACTCGACCTCCATGCCCTCGCCACGCAACTCCTCGGCGGCGGCCTCGAGCTTCTCGGGCCGCCGGGCGGACACGGTCACGCCGTAGCCCTCCTGGCCCAGCATCCGGGCCACGGCCAGGCCGATCCCGCTGGAACCGCCGGTGATGAGTGCTGCGCGCTCCGCCAATGCTCTCCCTCTCTCTGTGCCAACCGGACGCCGCGAACCCTACCCCGACCGCCGGGGCGGCCGGCGCCCCGGCCGGTGGGGTTTCGTACGCTTGGTGCGGTGACCTGGAGATCGGCGAAGCGGATCCTGGCGCTGGCCGGTGTGGTGCTGGTCGTCGCGCTGGGCGCAGGCTGCGGCGGGGTGGACGGGGACGACATGGCCGCGCCGGTGCGGCCGGCAACACCGGCGGACTTCCCCAAGTCCAAGGGCCGCTCGATCGCGGACCTGAGGAAGAAGCTGGGCGGCGAGGGTCCTGTGCTCGTGCCCGCGGTCTCGCAGTTCGAGCCGGGCGCAAACCGCTTCGGCTTCGGCCTGTTCGACCGCGCCCGGGCGCAGATCGCCGACGCCCCGGTGGGCATCTACGTGGCCCCCGCAGGAGGCGGGCCCGCGCACGGCCCGTTCGTGGCCCGGTATGAGTCGCTGGAGGTCAAGCCCCAGTTCCAGAGCCGCTCTGTCTCCTCGGACCCCGACGCCGCGCAGTCGCTCTACGTGGCGCGGCTGGATCTGCCCAGGGCGGGGCGCTACGACATTCTCGGCGTGGCGCGCCTGGATGACCGCCTCGTCACCGCGACCGCCACCAGCGCGGGCCTCACGGTGAACGCGGACGGAGCCGTCCCGGAGGTGGGCGAAAGCGCGCCGTCGATCCACACCCCCACAGCCGCGGAGGTGGGCGGCGACATCCGGCGCATCGACACCCGCGAGCCGCCCTCCTCCATGCACGACGTGAACTTCGCCGATGTGGTCGGCAAGGAGCCGGTGATCCTTCTGTTCGCCACCCCTGAGCTGTGTCAGAGCCGCGTGTGCGGCCCGGTGGTGGACGTGGCCGAGCAGGTGAAGGCGTCCCGCGGCGGCGACGTCAAGTTCGTCCACCAGGAGATCTATAACGACAACGAGGTGGACAAGGGCTTCCGGCCCCAGGTGCTGTCCTGGAAGCTGCCCACCGAGCCATGGGCCTTCGCGGTGGATCGCTCCGGGAAGGTGGCCGCCCGGCTGGAGGGCGCCTTTAGTGCGACCGAGCTGGAGCGGGCGGTGAACGCCGCGCTCAGGCGCTAGCGGCGGCCGCCCGGCGCTCGGGGCGAAGGTACGCCCAGACGGGTCGAGCCCGTACCGGTCGCAGAACGCCGCCTGGTAGTGGCCGTTGGCCAGATCCCCTTCGGCGTCTACGCGGCCCCGCCAGTAGCGCATCTCGGCCCCCTCCTTGGCCCTCACGCCACGTCTCCTCTTCACCCGCACAAGAGGTCCCATCCGCACAGTCTTGCCCACTTGAGGGCCGGCGCTGAGGCCCAGGTGCAGCAGGTGCGTGAGAACCGTCAGGAGGGTGGCGTGAGGCGCGCGTGGACCCCTGGTGGTCCCTGGTCGGCCGTTCGACCCGTAGATTTCGCTCTAGGGCCGGTAGCTCAGTTGGTCAGAGCAGCGGACTCATAATCCGTAGGTCCCAGGTTCGAGTCCTGGCCGGCCCATGTGGAATCCCTCGCGTTTGCGGGGGATTCTGCGGTGCGCCTCGGCGTCAGTCGGCGTCAGTGGATGCCTGTTTTCGGGGCTGCGCTTACCCAAGGCTTACCCACGGGGACAGTGCGAACGCCGGGACAAGACGCCGCGATCTGCACAGGCGGCAGCGCTGGCGGCGGAATGTTGACGCTCGGCAAGATCGGCGGTGGCGAGGGCGATGGACGCTCGGCGAGCTATTACACGGCATCGGTCGCGAAGGGGCGAGACGACTACTACAGCGGTGCGGGTGAAGCCCCCGGACAGTGGTTCGGCGCCGGCGCCGCGGCGATCGGGCTCGTCGATGAGGTCGATCCCGCCGACTTCCAGCAGGTGGTGATGGCGGCTGTCAATCCGCGAAGCGGAGAGCCGCTGCGAAAGCTCGTGCGCGACAAGCCGGTGTGCGGGATGGACCTGACGTTCTCGGCGCCGAAGTCGGCGTCGCTTCTGTTTCACATCGGGGGCGGGGACGAGCGGGCAGCTGTGCGGCAGGCTCACGACGAGGCCGTGGTGGCCGCGCTTGGCTACATGGAGCGCGAGGCGTGCGTCGTGCGCGCCGGGGATGGCGGTAAGGGTGGTAAGGAGGTGGCCGAGGGGTTCGTCGGCGCGGTGTTTCGGCATCGCACGAGCCGGGCGCTGGACCCGCAGCTGCACACGCACGCGGTGGTGGCGAACCTCGCGAAACGAAGGGATGGCCGCTACATCGCGCTGGACGGGACAGCGTTGTATCGCCATGCGAAGACGGGTGGGTTCCTCTATCAGGCCGAGCTGCGGGCGCGGCTGACCGAGTACCTCGGTGTGGAGTGGGGGCCGGTCAAGAACGGGGCGGCGGACATCAAGGGGGTCCCCACCGCGGTGATCGATCACTTCTCAAAGCGCCGGGCGCAGATCGTCGAGGCGCTGGAGGGGCGCAACTCGCGCTCGGCGCGGTCGGCCCAGGACGCGGCGCTTCGCACCCGCCCCGCCAAGGACCGGGCGGTGGACCTCGCGCAGCTTGTGCGGGAGTGGGCGGCGGTCGCCGCGGAGCTCGGTCTGGGCCGGTGCGAGCTCGACGCGCTGACCTACCGGGTCACCGAGCGCCACCAGCCCGAGCGCGCGGAGCTGGCCGAGCTCGCGGAGCGCCTCGCCGGGCCGGGCGGGCTCACCCGACGGGCGTCGAGCTTCGACCGTCGTACGACGATCCAGGCGTTCTGTCAGTCCCATCCGCACGGCGCCACCGCGCGGCGACTGGAGCACCTCGCCGACCGCTTCCTCGACTCGAGACACGTCCTCTCGCTGGAGGGGCAGCCGATGCTCGTGGGGCCCGACACGATCCGTCGCCGCGACGGGCGGCTGGTTGTGCGGTCCGACGGGCCGCGGTACTCCACGCCGGAGATGCTGCATTGCGAGGCAGGGCTCGTGTCCGG
>Ga0075530_1000285_pt1 | contig 23340 bp, 20 predicted proteins | sample NGEPerD_2_FD_75101 | JGI IMG/M metagenome (GOLD analysis project Ga0075530, IMG submission 75101) | Arctic peat soil microbial communities from the Barrow Environmental Observatory site, Barrow, Alaska, USA - NGEE PermafrostL1-D | ecosystem: Environmental > Terrestrial > Soil > Wetlands > Peat ... | reverse complement strand
TTTATATATGTCTACTTTTTGGGTCCCAGTTCAAAATTAGCCTATTTATTGTATCTGCTCGGGGACAGAGATTTATCGCGCTCACTCCGCCCCGTAGTGGGCGGAGCTCACTTGTCCAAACCAGCCGCTAAGCGCTACGCACGCTCGCGCTTATCGTCGCTCGATTATTCGCCTCGCCTTCCGTCTCGGCTCATATCTCGCTCGCTGCTTGTTCGAATCCCTATCTTTTCCTAAGACATACAAAAAAGAATAGATTAATCTACTCTTTTTTGTATTGCTCGGGGACTGGGATATAGTTGGAACGGTTTTGGGAAAATAAAAAAGCCCTTCGTGATGAAAGGCTTATCGTAGAAAGCAGTATATTTATCTGCATCTACTTAATCAAACAATTCCTTGGCTGGAATTTCAATAATTGCTTCTTCCGGCCTAAGACCAAGCTCCTTGGCAACTTTTAGTTCCTCTTCTTTGTACTTTTGATATTCATCCTTAGTTAAAACTTCCGGTTCAGCATTATTTTCCTGGAAAGTTCTGTTAAAAACCAAGCAGCCAAGAGTTGTTGGAATGTAGGCAGTCCCGCATTCACAGATATAAATTTCCTGAGGAAATCTCTTTGTGAGACCGACTATGCCACCCCTAACTTCAATATTTCTACCACAATTGCAATTAACTTTTTTCATTGTTAAATCTCCTATAATTAACTTTATTTGTAAATGTTCTTTATAACCAAAAAATATAGCATAAAGCTATATTTTTGTCAATCTGCTCGCATACGGGGACAGCTTCCGAACTTTTTTATTTAAAAAATATATACCAAATCAAAGCACACGCCCCCAAAATTATAAGACCTATTAATCTACCTATAAAAAACGTCTTGGCTTCATATCTATTAATTAAAAGTGATGCTCAATTATTTATGATGCGCGCCGAAATGTATTTTTTTATTACTATATGCTCCCCGTAAGGGACGAGTTTAGAACTCTGAATATGAAGGTGGTGTGCCGACATGATACAGATAGGAGGTATCTCATACAATATTTTGTATAAGCGGCCGTCTTTGCCGTAGAGTTGTCTGTACGCTCTTGTGTAAAATCATCACTTCCGCTCATCCGCGCACACAACGGGGTCAGCGTTGAGGGCTTCTCGCACTTGTTCTAGCAACACATTAATTTTCTCACTGTCATGAGGTGACTCGAGGGTTCGCTTAGCCTGCTCGGCGATCAATTGTACTTGTTCGTGAAGTGCCTGTCGGCGGAGAGGGCTGGACGTTAATTCGGCAAGTGTTTTAAAAGCGTAGAGCATTCGCGATATAATGGCAACATCTCCTTTGGCGCTAAATCGAATTTGGTCAAATGATTCGGCCAACAGACTTTCAAAGTTCGGGTCTTTGGTGATCATTCGCAATGTGCCTTTCTCGTAGTGATGCGATGTGGGAATTTGCCGGGGTGCTATCCGTGCCAGAATCGTCGTCAGATAATCAACGCACATCACAGCTGTTGTCGTGTCGATGACGCCGGGAGAGAGTGCTTTCAGGGCCACATCAACAATTTGCCTAATGCCAAAATTCACATCTTGCTCAACCTTGCGGTGAGAGTTGATGATGAAAGAAGCTTGTAAGGCTGCAATAGTCTCGTCGTTCGGTGGCTGTTTCATTGCGAGTGAGGCCAGAGTGGTATTCTGGACAACAAACTCACCGATGCCGTATTTCATCATAACGATGGTTTTTTGCTCCCGTGCCAAGCGCAGGAGCGCCTCGTTGTTCATGTACTGAATATAGCCACTTTCCCAGGCTGCAATGGCGTGCCAATTATTCCGGATCAGGTGGGATTGTTCATCTTCATCTTTGTTCGAATCTTCCCCAAGTTTTTCCGGAAACAGTCGGTCAACGGCTGCGATTGTTTCCTGAGCGACCGAGGAGATGATGCTAGAGGCCTGGATAGAAGAGGCGATGTGATGAATGAAAAACATAAGGGCACCAATACCTCCGAGAGCAAGCGCAAAACCGAAAAATACCGCCATGCCCGGAACGAATCCAATTTCGCCGCCACGAATTGTGCGTAATACAATCAGACAATAGGTGAAAATTCCGGCGAAGATTCCAAACACGACCTGAGTAATACGGTTGCGAATAAAGTTGTTAAGTATTCGTGAAGTGTATTGACTCGAAGCCAGGGCCAGCACTACCAGGATCATGGAGAACATAACGCCAACCACGGTCATCATCGAACCGGCAATTGTGGACATCATCGTGCGTGCACCTTCCGGCCCAGCCCCAAACATAAGCGACCACTGGGCAAGCCATAGATCACTTCCTGCAGAGTCTACTTTAATCAATCCTATAGCAAGGGCTATACTAAATAAAACAATCAGCAAAGGCCTAAACCAAAAGTTCGATTGCAGATTGCTCCAGATTTGTTTGAATTTATTCATGGGTTTTGGAAAATTAAGAAAATCATGTATTAAGTTACCAAAATCATCATTCTTATACCATTATTATTTAAATTATATATTTTCATTATACAAAAAAATCGCCTTTAGGGCAATTTTAAAGCTGGCTCGGGGACTGGGATATAGTTGGAACGGTTTTGTAAGAAAAAAGGACCTACTCATTACAAGTAAGTCCAATCTTTTAATCATCAAATTTTTCTCTAAGAAAGCCAAGAAACAACCACTCATTTTTATTTTCTTCAAAAACCTGAAGTTCAAAATTAATATCCACTGAGCCTAAATATCCTTCCATGCTTATTCTTCTTGGAGGAAAATAGTTAATATCAATTTCTTCTTCTAATTCTTTTTGCCAAACAACGTTATCTGGCTGTTTTTGAGAGATAATGTTTGATAAACTGTCCTGACCATCTTCTTTTGCAATTAAATTGCGATAAACATTCTTCACTATCCGATACGTTTTCATTCCTAGAGTTTTTATGGTTTATACTTATCCATAAAAACTAACCCCTTATAAACAGACGGGTTTAATGCACTTCTCTGTAGCTGTACTGTACAGGCCATAGATTCATTCTTTTTAAAGAGCGTGCAAATTATTTTGATAAAATAACTATATCATAATTATAAATAATTGTCAATGATATAACAAAAAATAGGCTTAAATTAGCCTATTTTTATGTTTGCTCGGGGACTGGGATATAGTTGGAACTTTATTATATTAAATCGAGTCAATAAAAGGCCTTGTAGTTGATAAAAAATTATAGTCTTTTAAATTTTCTTTATTAATCCATTTTAAATCATTTATTTTGTATTCTAATAATTAAAATTATTTTTTAAAAATAATTGCATTTGGCAAATTACGCCCTGGCCCAACCTTATAAGTTCCCTGGTAGTAAAGAGCCGATGAACCACCACCATCTAAATTAATAGCCTGCTCCATATTTAAAAACTCCATAATATTTGCTAAATCAATAACCGTAGCACTAGTTACCACTACTAAATAAACTTTATTATTTTTAATTCCCAAACCACTGCGATAACTTTTAATTGTTCTTTGTTTATCGTCTAGCTCTTGAGTATTAATAATATTAACACTGTTATAAATTAAGGCTGGTTTGTTAGATATCGCTGCTTGAATTTTTGTATTATAAGTTTTTTCAAAAGTAACAACATCTTTAAAGGTTTGAGTGCTAAGAAAAAAATAAGGATGATTACTTGCATCAAAAACAAGAATTGGACCAGTGGTGGGCCATTTAAGTTGGTCCTCGTTAATCATTTTTCCTAAACGAGAATTATAAACTGGGTAGAAAAAATAATTTTTAGTAATTGCGCAATAGCTATAAGCAGTTGGACAAAAATAACTACCGTTAACACCAACCTGAGCATTATTAAAAGCAACATAATCAGCTAATGATTTTACCGGACAATCAGTTGTACAATTATTATCACTAGCTGTATCGGTGATTATTTTTAAACTTGGCGAGGTTAAATCAATAGTTGCAACCTTAATTATAAAAGTTTCAGCATTAACTGTTATTTGTTTCTGTTCATAAATAAAGGTAGTATCATTTATGTCACCAACAGGAATTAAAGATAGATTAGCTGTTGTAATACCTAAAGATAATTGTCTCATAATGGAAAAAGCATCGGCTGGTCGACCAAGATAATATTTTTTTCTATCTTTAGGGTTAATATAATAAGCTTCACCATGAGACTCGACGTCTAATAATATTTTACCACTAACTGAAATTGGAAAAATTGTATTACTACTAATAAACGAATGTGTAGCACCTAAACCCAATTTTATCATAATCATAAAAGCATCATCTGGCCGCCCCAAAAAATATCTTTTTAAATCATTAGGGTAAACATACCAGGCTTCGCCGTGAGCATCGATTTGTAAAAGAATTTTACCTTTTAAAACAGAGGCTAAACTTGCAGCATTAGACTGAGAGGCTAAAGTAAGCCCGATGAAAATAAAAAAAATAACAAAGAATTTTTCCATAATTAATTTAATATTTTATATAACAAAAATACCACGAAAGTGGTATTTTTGTCTATTTGCTCGGGGACAGGGATTCGAACCCCGATAGCCAGGACCAGAACCTGGAGCCCTACCATTAGACGATCCCCGAATTTAAAACGGATATTATTATTCTGGAATTTCCTCAATCTTCGGTCGCATCAGCGGAAACAAAGTTGTTTCCCTGATTGGCTTATCCATCATAAACGCGAATAATCTTTCGCCAAAACCAAAACCGCAAGTCGGTGGCATGCCATATTCCAACATTTCTACAAACTCCCAATCCGGCATCATCGCTTCCTTATCGCCTCTATCAATTAATTTCTGCTGGGCAGCAAAACGATTATACTGATCAACTGGGTCATTTAATTCCGAGAAACCATTTCCCATTTCACTACCAGCAATAATAACTTGAAAACGCTCAGTAAGTTCTGGGTTATCAGTTTTAGCCTTAGACAAAGGCGAAACTAATTTCGGATGATTAATTAAAAATACTGGACCAGCAATAGTTTTGCGACAATATTTCCAAAGCGTATCCATCAAGCGTTCGCGATTATCACCCTCATATTTAACTTGCAATTCTTCTAATTTAGCTTTCATTTCAGCCTCAGTAGCCTGCAAAACATCAATACCTGTTTGACGTAGAACTTCAGTTTGATAATCAAGACGTTTCCAATCACCAGCTAAATCATATTCCATTCCTCTGGTAACAAACTTGGTTTTGCCAAATACTTGTTGGGCTAATTCTTGATATAAATCTTGAACAACCTTCATGCCAATTTCATAATCGGCATAAGCCATATAAAATTCCATGTTAGTAAATTCTTGAAGATGGTCAGGGCTGGAACCTTCATTACGATAAACACGACCAATTTCAAAAGTTTTTTCGTAACCGGCGGCCATTAAGCGTTTCTGCCAAAGTTCACCAACCGAGATACGCAAATAGACATCTAAATCATAATCGTCATGATGGGTTTTAAAAGGATTGGCTTCCGCGCCACCAGTCGTTGTTTCTAAAGTCGGGGTTTCAATTTCAAAAAAACCGCGGGTCTTCAAAAAGTTTCTGGTTACTTCCCAAAACTTCGCTTTCTTCCGAAACACCTCTCTCGCTTCCGGAGATAAAATTAAATCAAGATAACGTTTGCGATACCTATCATTGTCATCTTTTAAGCCGTACCAAGCATCAGGAATTGGCCTTAAGGACTTTGTTAAAATTGCCCAACTCTTAGCCATTAAACTTTGTTCACCTTTATGGGTTAAAAAACAAATACCGGCAACCGAAATAAAGTCGCCGTTATCAATTAACTTTACAAAATTTTTATAACTTTCAGCGCCCAGTTCTTTTTTAGACAAAGCAACTTGCAGGCGTCCACTTTCATCCTCCAAGTCCACAAAAGTTAAATTACCATGACTACGAACACTTCTTAAGCGTCCGGCAATATTAATTATACTGGCCGCGGCCTCAAGTTTTTCAAAAGACTCCAAAACTTCAGCGATATTATGGTCTCTGATAGTTTTAGCGGGGTAAGGATTTAAACCCTGCTCTCTTATTTCGACTAACTTTTTTAAACGCTCTTCGCGCTCACTAATTTTTGTCGCCTCATCTTTTACTTGTTCGTGATTAGCGCCAGCCATATAATTTTTATTCAATTTTTGTAATTTTATATTTTACCAAACCGCGCGGAGTTTCCACTTCAACTTGATCGCCTTTATGGCGATGTAAAAAAGCAACGCCCAGTGGCGATTCATTAGAAATTCTACCGTTTAAAGGATCGGCTTCGTTAAAACTGACAATCGTATATTGTTTTTCCTGGCCAGCGCTAACAACTGTAACTTTAGCGCCCATAACGACTTCGCCACTAGGGCCGCTATTTTCAACGATAGTCACATTTTTTAAAATACTCGTAAGATCTAAAACCCTGCCTTCATTTAAAGCCTGAGCATCTTTCGCTTCGCTATATTCAGCGTTTTCGCTTAAGTCCCCCAGATCTTTAGCTCTTTCTATTCTTTCGGCAATTTCTTTACGCTTAGTTGTCGTTAAATAAGTAAGCTCATCTTGGATTTTATTGTACCCTTCTTGAGAGATTATCTGCTCATTCATAACTTTTAATTTATTAAAATTAATTATGTTTAATATACTCTATCTTTACAAATTAGACAAGAGCTAATGAGAATAAAGCCGATGCCTAGTGGATGATTTAAATAAGGCGTAAAAATATTAAGGGCGGCTAAAAATATTAAGCCGGCCACTAAACTAAAATAAAAACCAATTTCTTGACCCTTGGCTTTTAAAATTGCTATTTTAATAAGTTTAAAGAATAACCAGAAATAAGCAATTAAGCCCAAAATTCCAATTTTTAACCAAATATCTAAATACCCCCATTCAAAAGCATATGTAGTATAAGCTCCGCCGAGATTATTTTGAATAACTCGCGGGTCGCTGGAAATATAAGTAACCGTGGCGCCAAAACCCTGGCCAGAAATAGGGTTCTTTTTTATTTCTTTAACGAGTGCTGGCAATAATGACCAACGAGAAACCACAGCCGCTTCTTGTTTATTTCCTAAACGTCCCGTAACTTGATTATCAAGATTGCCAATCAGCTTCGGGGTGACAGCCATAATCATTAATGCTCCCAAGACCGCCGACGCGAATAACCAAACGCTAATAATTAATACTCGTTTTAAAGAATATAAGCGCCAAACAATAACTAACGCTAAGATAATAGCTACCGCGAAACCAAACCAAAAACTACGAGATAAGCTAATAAGCAAAGTGCTAAAAAATAAAGCGGCGATAATCAAGTTAAGCCAATTTTTCTTTTTGAATATATCAGCTAAACGCCCATAAGTGGCTGCTTTAAATAATAAAAAATAATAAGCAATTATTGGAAAAATTTGCGATTGAATAAACACTCGATTCCAACCGCTCGCCGCAGTCATTTCACCAACTAAAGTTTTTCGAAGCCAGCCATAAATTGTCGGAGCGAAACTAAAATTATTAGAAAACAAGCCCAAAAGAATTAAAGTCTTTAAAGCCACTAGCAACGCCCCTGCCAAAAAAATAATTTTTAATTTTTCAGTTTTTAAATCCAAGGCACTCGCCGGCAACAAAATTAAAAAGTAAAGCCAAGCGTTAAAATCTAAAAAAATATTCGTTATCCCATTATGATAAATTAAACCAGAAATCAAGCCCAGAAAAACAAAAATAGCTAAACCTAAAAATGGGCGCCAAAAAATAAATTTTTTCATTCGTGCTAAGTACTCTGATTTATTTCCGAGACGAATTAACTGATTTGCTAATTTAAAAACAAAAATCAGCATAAAAACTGACCAAATCGCTAAACGCAAAGACAACATTTTTTCATCTGAATAAGGCAAATAAAAGAGATAACCCTTAGAACCAACGATAAGTTCGGTTAAAACTATCAGTAAGCCATTTTCCAAACTATAAGCCGTAATTATAATAGTTGCGACTAAGAGCGCAATAAATATAATCTGGTTAACTAGGGGATGAAGAAATCCTAAGAATGATAAGGCTTCCAAGACAGCCAAAAAACCTAAGATTAAAATAATATTTTTACTAAGTTTATTCATACTAATCAATAATTAATTCATCACCAACTTTAATTCCCCAAATTTTAGCTTGGCCAGCATTAATTTCTAAAACTTGATCAGCCGGAAATTCGCTATTATATAGATTTTGAGGATTAGCTCCTTCGGGCGCTAAGTTTTCATAAATCTTCAACACCTGGCCCTTAGCAATAAAAATGATATCTAGCGGAAACAGCATATCACGCATCACAAATGTCCGCTGATCTAAATCCGAAAAAATAAACAACAAACCGCAATCCAGACAAAGGCTTTGGCGATTGCTTAAACCATTATAAATCTCATAAGGCGAGCGTGCGATTTCAGCATTTATAATTTGATTATGAAAATTAATCTTAACCGTTTCCGATTCATTAGTTACCCGCCCGCTAAGCACAAAAACAATAATCGCCAAAATCGCCAAAAAGATTAAAAATCCCAACAAAACATATTTTAAAAATATTTTCTTAAAGGCCATGTTTTTGTTTAATTATTTGCATGGCAGTCTGATATTTTTTAACCACCGGCAAAAATGGCAATAACTTATAGGCAAACGACGGTAACCAAGAGCTCATTGTCCCGCCCGGAAGAATTTTAAATAACACCTGAGGAATCCAAATACCAATCTTTTTCTGCTCCAACATTGTCAGCCATAAGTCCCAATCTTGAAACTTTTTTATACTTTCATCCCAACCAGTAACCGGAAAATCAACCCGTCTAATAAGGGAGAGGGAATGAATATAAGGCGCGGTTTTTAATTGTTCAGGATTAAATTCGTTAAGCCGAAAAAGTTTTTTCCCCCAATTAAAAGAAGAATAGGCGTAACTGGCTTCCGGATGACGCTGTAAATTATTCAGCATTGCTTCTAGCGCCATTGGCGCTAAAATAGCATCGGCGTCGCAAAACAAAATAAATTCCCCTTTTGATTCTTTAAATCCTTTATTTCTGGCAGCCGGAGCACCCTGGTTATCTTGACTTAAGAAAAAGAAACGATTATTGCTTTGAATTTTTTGTAAATAGGAACTAGCAATCACTTCCGAGTTATCAGTTGAGCCGTCATTAATGATTATTACTTCAAAATCTTGATATGTTTGATTAATTAAGCTAGTTAAAGTTTTAACGATTGTTTTTTCCCCATTATATAAAGGAATAATTACTGAGATCATATTTTTTGTTATTTAATTATTTGATACAGACTCTTAGCTTGGCCTTCCCAATTAAATTTAGTTTGCGCACGTCTTTTTCCCTTTTCTCCCAATTCAAAAGCCAAATTTTTATTTTCAGCGAGCTTAATAATTGCCTTAGTAATTTCAGCGAGCTTTTCAGGATTTATCAATAAACCATTTTCCATATCAGAAACAGCGTCTTTCACGCCTCCGGAATTACCGGCAATAACCGGCTTCCCCGCTAAATTAGCTTCTAAATAAACAATGCCAAAGCCTTCAAAATCATGGCCAATCTCCCGGGCCGGCATGATAAAAGCATCGCAAACATTAAGCCAAATCCACTTATCTTCTTCTGACAATTCTCCCAAAAATATAATTCTATCTTTAAAAGGCGACTGACTAGCTAAATCACGTAAATATTTTTCTTGTTGACCGACGCCGGCGATAAAATATTTAAGCGTTAAGCCTTGAATTTCCGGACTGCTTAAAGCCTGAATAACAGCATCCACACCCTTTCTTAAAGTTAAACGTCCGACGGTTAACAGCGTAAAAACATTTTCTAGACCGTACTGTTGTTTAAATTTTTGAACTTTTTCAAGATTAGCTTGATTGGCTAGCGGCTCTACGCCCGGGTTAACAATTTTAACCTTGTCGGCCAACTGTTGATTGAAATCAATAACCATTTGCGCCACCCGTGAATTTGCACAAATTATTTTGTCGGCCTTATTTAAAATTAAACGGGTTAAAAAACGTTTGCGCGGACGAGAAATAGCTTGAGAGAAATCTAGACCATGAAGAATAATACCATATTTAAAAAAATTTATTCTAGACGCTAAATAAGCAGCCGTACCCAGCGGTAAAATATGGCCCACCAATAAATAATCAAAGCCCGTATTTTTTTTATACCGTAAAATTTTAGCAACAACCTTGCACCAAGCACATTTTCCACCTTTAACTAGCGCCCCTTGATTATTATCAATCACTTCCAGGCTGGCTGTTTTCGGCCAATACTTAAACAAATTAGCATAATAGTTGGCCACCCCGCCGTTAAAAGGCGGATATTCTAGAGTTAAAAGCAAAGTCTTCATAGTTTAAACGATTTTAAAACGCCCGTGACGTCATCCTTTTTAAAACCACCAAATAAATATAGAAAATAAAAATACAAAATGCCACCCGCCGGAATTAAAATTAAAATATGGACGTGTTCCTTACCAAAAAAAATGAAAGCGGCCATTAGCCCGGCGGCCAAAAGAGATTTAGAAAAAACAATTAAATTTTTAGCGGGATGATAATCAATAATTTTACTAACAACCGTCACCCCTAAAACAAACATTAAAATGTTAGTTACCAAAACCGTAATACTAGCGCCAACAACCTGAAAGCGTGGAATCAAAATAAGATTTAAGATAACACTAACGACGGTCACTAAGCCCATATTAAACGTGTTACGTTTTTGGCGGTCACAGGCATTAAGCAAAGAACCGACCGGAAAATTAATGAATATAAAAAATAAAGCAATCATGGAAATTTGCAAAGGCAAGACGGCCTCAGTAAATTCGGCTTTAAATAATAAAACTATCTTATCAGCTAACAATACAATGCCTAAAATTATCGGCCACGAGATAATAGTTAAATAATTCAGAGCTCGTTCAAAAGAAATCGCTAATTGTCGCCTATCATTCTGCCAATAAGAACTCATTGCCGGGTAAAGAGACGCTGTAAAAGCCATCGGTAGGAATTGGAGGGCAAAAATTATTTTAAAGGCAATTTGATATAAACCGACTGAGGCATTCCCCGCAAAAAACGCCAATAAGACTGAGTCTAAATAAGTATATAATCTTTGAAAGATCGCAAAAACAGCGAAGGGCCAACTGATACTAATAATATTTTTGATAATTGGTTTATCATAAAATATTTTAACAGAAATTTTTAGTTTATGAACAATAACACTATATGAGTAAATAAAATTATAAAGACTAGCTAAGGCCACGGCCGCTATTGCCGGTATTAAGCCGCCACCCAAAATTAAGGCGCCATAACCAAATATCAAAATAATGAGTTGAAAAACAACTGAAGAAATACTCTCATATTTAAGATTATGAAAGCCCCGCGCCGCCGAAAAGAAGGTTATGGTAAAAGAATCTAAAACCATGGAGATACCTGATATATAAACCAGAGTTTTTATTAAAGGATCATAGTGAAGAATATTAATTAATATAAAAACCGCCAGCATTGAAAAAACAGCTAGCGGCAACTTCATCCCCAAAACATTACCCAAGAAACGATTAGCCTTGGCATTATCTTTAGCAATTTCTCTAGTTAAAACATTAACAAACCCTAAATCTATAAAAATGGCAAAAATAGTAGTAAAAGAAATAGCAAAATAATACTTTCCCAAATCTTCCGGTCCCAAATAACGCGCCAAAAGGGTAAAATAAGTAAAAGAAATTATCTTTTGCATGACTAGGGCCAATGTCAAATATGATGTATTTTTAGCAATATTATGTATTTTCGTCATAAAGAAACAAGCCCTTTCTGAGTATTTATCATTATCCGGCGGCTATTGATTAAATTTAAAAGTTATGATAGCATAATAATACCATAAAATAAAGATAACTAATAGTTGAAATTTTATTTAAAATCAATAAAATTTTTTTATTTTCACTTATGAAAAGCAATATCCATCCTAAGTATTACTCAGACTGCAAGGTAACCTGCGTTTGTGGCAATAATTTTGTAACCGGCTCCACCGAACCGGAAATTAAAGTTGAACTTTGTTCCGCTTGTCATCCTTTTTATACTGGCAAACAGAAATTAGTTGACACTGCTCGCCGCGTTGAAAAATTTGAAGCTAAGGTTTCCGCTAAAGAATCTGACAGCGACAAAAAAGGTAAGAAAATTAAACGCGCCAAACGAGCCGTAGAAAGAGCTAAAAAAGAAGTAGTTGTTAAAACTAAAGACATCAAGAAAATCGCTCAAGTTACGTTGAACAAAAAATAGCAAAATTTAAAAAAGCAATCAACTTTAATTATTAAGCATATTTATGCTAAAATGATTATAACTGATTGCTTTTTTGTTAGCTAAATCAAGAATTGAGAGTTAATGAGTAGTCACTTATAAAAATATGTACGAAAACATCAAACAAAAATTTGCCAAACTAGAAACCCAACTATCTAGCCCGGACTTAGGCAAAAATAAGGACAGAATGATAAAAATATCGCAAGAACATGCCGGTCTTAAACGAGCGCTTAATTTAATAAACGAACTAGAAAAAATAAACGCTAATATCTCTCAGGATAAGGAGGTAATCGCCAGTGGCGATCAGGAATTAAAGTTAATGGCCGAAGAAGAACTGGCCGGACTGGAAGCCAGGGCAGAAAAATTAAAAGAAGAATTAGACGAGGAAATAAATCCCTCAAGCCCTAATGATAAAAAAAACGCTATTTTAGAAATTAGAGCGGGCGCGGGCGGCGATGAAGCGGCCTTATTCGCCGGTGATTTGTTTAGAATGTATTCTCGCTACTGTGAGCGCCAGGGCTGGAAAATGGAACTAATAGATTCCAGTGTCTTAGGAATTGGCGGTTACAAAGAAATAATTTTTACCGTCAAAGGCCAAGGTGCTTATGGTCTCTTAAAATTTGAAGCCGGCACTCATAGGGTTCAGCGCGTTCCCGAAACCGAGAAACAGGGTCGGGTTCATACTTCAACAGCCACGGTCGTTGTTTTGCCGGAAGCCGAAGAAATCGATATTGAAATCAAGGCGGCTGATATTCGCATTGATACTTTTTGCTCCAGCGGACCGGGCGGACAAAGCGTTAATACTACCTACTCCGCTATTCGCGTCTTACATATCCCCACTGGAATTATCGTCAGTTGCCAAGACCAAAAATCTCAACATCAAAATAAAGAACAAGCACTTAAAGTCTTACGCTCCAGAATCTTAGCCAAGCAAGAAGACGAAAGAATGGCTAGCGAATCTAGTACCCGTAAAAATCAGGTTGGTGGTGGTGACCGTTCTGATAAAATCAGAACCTATAATGTTCCTCAAGATAGAGTCACTGATCATCGTATTAACGAATCCTGGCATAGTATTATCAGAATTATGGATGGCGAAATTGACGAAATTATTAAGGCTCTTAAAAAGGCGGCTAAGGTGCAGGCCGACGTTGAAAAATAATGAATATCCAAGAGCTAATCCAAGAATCAAAAATCCCCCTCTTAGAAACAGAACTTCTTCTGGCTTTTTTAATGACTAAGCCACGAGAATTTATCATTGTACATCAGTCAGAAATAGTGTCGCCCACAATAATAAAAAAATTTAAAGCGGCCGAAAAAAAACGTCTGCTTAACTGGCCCTTAGCTTATTTAATCGGTTATAAAGAATTTTACAGCCTAAACTTTAAAGTTAATAAAAACGTCCTAATTCCCCGTCCAGAAACGGAAACCTTAGTGGAAATAATTTTAAATCACGCCAGTCATCAAAAAACTGGCTTAGATTTTTTAGATATCGGCACCGGTTCCGGCACTATTATTATTACGCTCGCCCACGAGTTAAAAAAACAAACGGAAACAATCTTTAATAATTCCAGCTTTTTAGGTCTGGATATTTCTAAAGCCGCTGTAAACGTCGCTCGCCAAAATGCCAAAGCTCATAACTTAGATAAAAAAATTGCTTTTTTAGAAAGCAATTTATTACATCGACTTCCCTGCAAAAGCTTAAAAGATTCAAACTTAGTAATTACCGCCAATCTTCCTTATCTAACCAAAAAACAAATAAACAGCGAACCAAGCATTAGCCGTGAACCAAAACTAGCACTTGATGGCGGCGCAGCTGGTTTAAAATATTACCAACAATTATTTCAGCAACTTAAAAAAGTGGCCTTTAGCTCCCTATTTATGATTTGTGAAATAGACCCAGAGCAAGCAAATACTATTAAAATTAAGGCTCAAAAAATCTGGCCTACCGCGCGCCTTAAAATAATTAAAGACTTGCGACAACAGTCAAGATTTTTAACTGTAAAAATAAACTAAAAAAGCTCCGATACTCTCGGAGCTTTTTATATTTCAGCGACTTTAATTTATTTCTTTTCGTCTTTCTCTTCACTTTCAGCTGAAATCTCCGCTGGAACAGTCTCAGCCGCAACCGCCTCTGGTTCTTCCTCCTCAACCTTAGGCTTCATGACCATGGCCACGATTGTTTCACTATCGGCACTAAGTTCTAAGCCCTGAGGGATATTTAAATCAGAAATTTTAATAACGTCATCAAAAGAATCTAAAACAGAAACATCAACATCGATATGATCCACTAAATCACTTGGTAAACATTCGACGGCAATTTCATGAATTTCCTTATTAAGCATACCGCCCATTTCTCTAACCACCTTAGATTCGCCAATAAAATGTAGAGGAATTTCCGCATTAACCTTTTCCTTCATGTTAACCTGATAAAAATCTACATGATTGATAAAATTCTTAAGCGGATGTTTTTGCAAACTCTTTACTAAAACATTAACCATGCCAGTTTCAGTATCTAATTTAATAAGATTTGATTCACCAGCTACGGCAAAAATTTTAACAAATTCCGCTGCTTTTAATTTAAGACTTTGAGTCTCGATACCATTTCCATATAAAACAGCTGCTAAAGAATCTTTGTCTAATTTTTCATTTTTGGCGCGCTTTTGCGCTGTTAACTTTAGTTCCATAAATTTAATATCTAGTTTTTGATTTAATAATGATGTTCTGCATGATTCCCACAATTATCATTAAAGATAAAAGCGAGCTGCCGCCATAACTGATAAACGGCAAAGGTAAACCAACGACTGGCATAATACCTAAGTTCATACCAATATTAATAAACATTTGAATAAAAATCAAGCCACTGGCACCAATTAGAAAATAAATCCCGAAATCATTGTTGATTTTCTTCAAAATTCGAAAACAACGGAAAAACAGAATAAAATAGAAAGATAATACCAGGGCAACCCCCAAAAAGCCTAATTCCTCGGAAATAACCGCAAAAATGAAGTCATTTTGGGCCTCCGGCAAGAATTTGAGCTGTGATTGCGAACCAAAACCGACGCCTTTACCGGTTATACCGCCCGAACCAATAGCAATTATTGCTTGAGAGATATTGTAGCCGGATTCTAAGGAATTAGCTGTCGGCGAAACAAACGTCATTACTCTCTCTTTCTGATAGTCCTTAAAGAAGAAAAACCAAGCCGAAGTAAAAAGGATAACACCGACCAAGCCAATGGCCAAAAAATATTTCAAATTAAAATCGGCCGCCATAATTAAAATTATCCAAATAGCGCTTAAAATTAAAGCCGAACCAAAATCTGGTTGCATTAAAACTAGCCCTACAAAAACGAGCATATAACCCGCAGAAATAAAAAAATTCTTGGTCGTTTTGACTTTGGTCGCCAATCCGGAAAAATAATTAGCTAAGAATAAAATCAAAATTATTTTAATAAATTCTACTGGCTGAAGACTAAAACCCGCCAAATTAAACCAACCCTTGGTACCCCTGATTGTTTCGCCAAAAATTAAAACCGAAACCAAAAGAATAACTCCGAAAAAAAATAAATAACGACTAACACTTTTTAAAAAATAATAGTCAATAAAAGAAAAAGCAATCAATAAAACAAATCCCAGAATAACAAAAACAATTTGCTTGTGGAAATTTAGTAAATCAAGACTCTCTCGTCCCAAAGCCACGCTATAAATTTCTACTAAACCAAAAGTAACCAGCAATAAAATTGCGGCCATAATAACCCAATCAAAATTATAGAAATGAGACTTCAGGCGACTAAACATACTAGTTACTGGATCCCTGATACTTTAAATAAATATTCTGATCATTAATATTTAAGCGCGGGGTTATTTCTACGCGACTAATAGACCCGGAATCACCCACCCAGCTAAGTTTTATAGACCGGCTTTCACCGGCCAAAAAATTACTAATAATACTACGCTGAACACCAACCAATCGCGAACCGGAGTAAAGCAGAATATCAAACGGTACTTCATAATAGCCATAAGGACTATTATTTACCGCTCTAAAATCCAAGCTATTAAGCTTAAGATTCTCTGATAGACCGCTATGAGAAGCGCCTAAAAAAGTAATATCCGAAATCGTAAAATTAATTCGGTCACTATAATAAGCTTGCCAATCAGGAATAATTCGTTTATTAACTCGACTCCAAAAAATATCTTTAGTTTGGAAGGTCGGGTTAACGCTGACATAATCAACTTTTAAACCCAAAGCTATTATATATTTTTGTTCCGCGGGTAAAATAAAAGAATGCTCACAATAAATTTCTATATCTCCTTGAACAAAACAATAATCAAATTCTGCCGAAAAACTATCATTAGGATTTTTAAGCAAAGCCGCTAAATCATAATTATCATTATTTCTAAAAATTTCTATCGGAGCAATCGTCATGCTAGTAACTACATTGCGCGGAGAAGTTACCTGGCTTTCAGCTTGATTATCAACCGCCCCGCTCAAAAAATACATGATATAGTTATAAGTAGAGTAAATAAAGAAAAATGCCGAAATGACAATTAAAAAAATCGTGAAAGCTTTGCTCATTGTTTTGTGTTTCTCAGAGAACCAAAGCCCGATATTCATTTTGTTTATCGTGAGCCCACCCAAGTCATGATATTTTTTTAAATTAATATCATCTTTCTTTTTATCTTTTTCCATAGTTATGTTATAATATCCATATAATTCAGACCCCTAAATTGAGCTGATTACTAATTTAATAATAGCATATTAGCCATAATTTATAAATATATATGAAAAAAAATTCCATTCCCCTAAGTGTTGCCCCCGAAAAGAGGGCGGAATATTTAAAAAATCTTTCCCTATTAACTAAAAATACCGGTCATTTATTTCTCATCGCCGGCGATCAAAAACTGGAACATTTAAACAGCGATTTTTTTGGTCCAAAGATTAGCCCGGAGGATAATGACCCCGAACATTTTTTCAAAATTGCCGCTACTTCTGAAGGCGGAGTTTTGGCGGCTCATTTGGGATTAATTTCTAAATATGGTGCTGATTACCGAAATTTACCCTATATTGTAAAAATAAATGGCAAAACAAATTTAGGCCCTAATGAAGAAAAGGATTCCAGTACTCCCTTGTGGAGCGTGGCCGAAATTATTAAATTTAAAAAACAAAGCGGACTTAAAATTGGCGCCATTGGCTACACTATCTATTTAGGCCATAAATATGAAGCCAAAATGCTCTCTGAAGCCGCTAAGGCCATCTTTGAGGCCCACCAGGCAGGCTTACTGGCCATCCTTTGGATATATCCTCGCGGAAAAAATATTAAAGAAGAGGATATTCATACTATCGCGGGCGCCGCCGGAGTAGCCGCCTCACTTGATGCTGATTTTGTAAAAATAAAATATCCTTATGGCGCTAAAGACAAAAAACAAACAGCGTTAAAATTCCAAGAAGCGACTACAGCCGCCGGACGAACCAAGGTTATCTGTGTCGGTGGCAGCAAGCAACCAGCTAAAGAAATCTTAGCTTTTCTAAAATTACAACTAGCGGTCGGCGGAAGTTCCGGATTAGCGATTGGACGCAATCTTCACCAACGCCCGCTTGAAGAAGCCTCTCGTTTAGCAAAAGCGATTAGTGCCATTATTTTAAAAGGCGCCACCTTAAAAGAGGCGGAAAATATTTACTTAAACAAGAAAATTGCTTCCAAAAAAAATAGCGGTAAATTCTTGGGATTATTCTAGGAGCGCCTTCCTTATTCACAATATTCACAATTTGAGATAAACAAAAAAACGTCCTTAAAGGACGTTTTTTACTATCTATATCTAGTAACTTTTATTTAGCAATTTTTACTTCGATTCTATCTATTAAGTGAGGGGCTTTCTTAATAAAGCTTGGGGAAAACTTTAACTCATAATGCCCAATCTCCGGATAATTACTCAAATAAGTAGCAATTTGCGAAGCGTTAAGATTAACTAATTTTTCTCTATCAATTATCTCGGCGTTCTTTTTAAGAATCATTAAACCAGAAAAAGAGGCTTTAACCGCGGCCGTCTTAGCAATTTCATCATAACTCTCTAAAGTATAAGACAAACTTTCTGGTTTAAAGGCTGAAAGCTCTTTATCATCCGGAACTAATAAATTAAGTTTGGCGGTTGCTAATTTTTCCACGTCTTGTTTAGCTAAAACCACCGCTACCACCTTGGCTTTAATAATTAAAGTAAACTTATCAACCTTATCACCAGCCTGAGCATCGGTTTCAGTATCGGCAGAATCTATAATTTGATATAAAACTATATCCTGGGCAGAAAAATTTTGGCCTTCTTTAGCTTTAGCCATAATTAAACTATCAACGTCACGCAGGGCTAACTTAAGATCAGCGGCTTTAACATATTTTTCAGAACTGGTTTGATAAGAGAAAGGTCCAGCACTATCAGCATAAATCTTATCCTGTAGTCCCGCCCAAAGACCGGGAATGGTAAAATGAGCAGAATTAATAGCCATGTCCGGAGAAATTTTATCAGCATAAACCTCAGCCTCAATTTTGCCACCAGCCGGAACAATAACTGCCGATTTCAATCTAAAAAGTTTATGATCACTAGAAAGCAATCTAGTAGTAGCTACTAAAGGCTGATCTTTAACATAATTATTAATTAAAATAACTTTGCCGGTTACCTCCTCCCCTAAAGCTTCTTCACCAGTGGCGGGATATATTTTATTAACTTCCACCGAATATTCGTTAACCGAACCGTTAACTTTTTCTCGAGCATCATCAACAGAATTATTATTATCGCCAACTCTTAAAAACAAAGTGTCACTGATAGCCTCTACTTGAGGGGTAACTAAAATTGTCAGCTTAGAAAAAGAAAAATAAAAAACTAAAACTGCTAGAATGCCAACGAGTAATAAAAACTTAAACGCTAGGCGACTATATAAACTGATTTTTTTCTTCGGCGACCTATTTTTTTTAATTTCTGATTCTTTCGGTAAATCAATCGCCTTCTTAGTCTTAATTTCAGATACTAAATCAGAAAAGAATTTCTTTTGAACGTCTATTTCCTCATCTTCAACTTTAAAAATTTCACTATTATCAGATTTTTTTAGCTTGGGGGCCAAGGGAACTAAATTAGCTTTAGCTAAAGATTCGTCAGAAAAAAAATTAGCATCATTAAAATCATCATCTTCGATAACGTCGATAATAACCGGTTTAGCCTTGGGCTTGGTTACTATTTTTTTAGCTGGTGCTTTTTTTTTAACCGGCTTTTTAATTTTAGTGACTTTAACCTTAGAAACCGCGGCTGATTCTGATTTTTTTGGTCTGGGCATATTAAAAAAAGAGAAATTAAAAAATAAACTAACAAAAATAAAATTGACTTTAGATAAGTCAATCTTATTATAGCAAAAAATAAAAATCTAAACAATAAAATTAAATAGAAACCTGGAGAACAGATGCTAATTTCTTTTCTAATTCCTGTCTAAGCTCATCATTATTAGCAATTCTAAAAGCCGTTTTAATGACTTTGAACTTTTCCGCTTCAATTATCCTAAAATAAACCTCATCTTCACCCGGATAAGCGGCAAAAATTCTTTTTAATTCAGTTAAATCATTTAAGGATAAATCACGCAAAAAAATCAAACGCAAGGAACTTAGTGATGGTGGCAAAAATGCCGGTTTATCCGCCCCTGCCTTAGTTTTTATGCTTACCTTAGGGGAAACAGAATGACTATTGCTACCACCATTTTGATAAGCTCCTCCTCGAAAACGATTGCCGACAGGTGCTGGTGATTCCAACATTAAACGCTTAAAATCATCAATTGATTTCTGAGGTTCATTAATATCTAAAATTCTTGCTCGATTAACTAAAATTTTTAATTCTGTGTCTTTCTCGGAAGATTTACCGTCTATAATCACCATCCTCCCTTCCTCCCATAATTCAACCGTTTCCTTATAAAGACGGGGGAAAACTAAAATCTCAGTCGAGGCAATGGCGTCTTCAATTTTTACAAAAATCATCGACTCGCCTTTGCGGGTAATTATTTTTTTAATTGAGGCGATAACCCCAGCGGTAATTATCCGATCGTCATTTTTATGTCCGGCAAGACTAACAATCGGTAGCGCGTAACCGGCAAGATAAGGCTTGAAAAAATTAAATGGATGCTCGCTCACATAAAGTCCGAGCAATTCTTTTTCCCAAATTAATTTTTCATTTTGAGCAACGGGAGGTGAATCAGTTAAAGTTGGACGAGTTTTTATAGCTCCCGGCAAATCACCAAATAAACTTTCTTGGCGACTATCTTTATTCTGAGTTTCCTCTTTATTAAAACTCAAAAATCTTTCCAAATTGGCTAGCAGTAAACCGCGCTCACCAAAACCTTCCATCGCCCCACTTTTTATTAAGCTTTCCAATGACTTTTTATTTAAATCTTTATCAGTCACGCGCTCCAAAAGATCAAAAATATCTTCATAAGCACCGTTTTCTTTACGTTCTGTAATTAAGGCATCGACAATATGTTCACCGACGTTTTTTATGGCCTTCAAACCAAAACGAATAGTATCAACTTTTTCGTTAACGCCCACAATCTTGTTATCCTTAGTCCCGGCAGTAACTACGGTAAAAGTACCAAAAGATTCATTAACATCCGGCGCCATAATCTTAATGCCCATATTCCGACATTCTTCAATTTCAATCGCAATTCTATCGGAATCCCCCTGGTCAGCGGTTAAAAGCGCCGCCATAAATTCCACCGGCCAATGAGCCTTTAGATAAGCGGTCTGATAACCAATCATGGCGTAGCAAGCAGCGTGACTACGATTAAAACCGTAACCAGCAAAAGGTTCAATAAAAGAATAAACTTTTTCTCCTAATTCTTTATGGACTCCATTTTTAACACAACCTTCAATAAATTTTTCTTTCTGTTCGGCCATCAAAGAGACAATTTTCTTTCCCATCGCTCGTCGCAGAACATCTGCTTGACCCATAGTAAAACCGGCCAAATCACGGGCAATTTGCATAACCTGCTCCTGATAAATGGCGACGCCGTAAGTATTTTCTAAAATACCTTCTAACTTCGGATGAAGATAAGCGACTTTTTTGGTTTTATGTTTACCGGCAATATAATCCGGAATCCACTCCATTGGTCCTGGACGATATAAGGCCACCATGGCGATAATATCCTCAAAGATAGTTGGTTTAAGCTCGCGCAAATATCTCTTCATGCCCGAAGATTCAAACTGAAAAACACCAGTCGTCTCCCCGCCCTGAAAAAGCTGATAGGTACTGGCATCATTAAGGGGAATTTTATCAATATCAATTTCCAAGCCTCGAGTATTTTTAATAATTTTTAAAGCCGATTCAATAATGGTTAAGTTTTTAAGACCCAAGAAATCCATTTTTAACAAACCTAAATCTTCTATTGGATGCAGAGAATATTGGGAAATGATACTTTCATCGGCAGACGATGCTTTTTGAATAGGTACATATTCGGTTAAAGGGTCCTTAGTAATCAAAACTCCGCAAGCATGAGTTGAGGCATGACGCGCCACCCCTTCCAATCTTTTAGCATAGTCTAGAATTCTTTTCGCGGCCGGTTCATTATTATACATTTCCTTGAGTTCCGGCACGGTCTTTAAGGCTTCGTCTAATTTAGTAAACATCGGGATGCTCTTGGAAATTTTATCACAATATTCATAAGGCTCATCTAAAACGCGTCCGACATCACGCACGGCTGCCCGGGCGGCCATGGTTCCAAAAGTAATAATTTGAGCAACGTGGTCATGCCCATATTTATCACCAACATAATTTAAAACTTCAGCCCGACGAATATCGGCAAAATCCATATCAATATCGGGCATGGAAATTCTGTCCGGATTTAAAAACCTTTCAAATAGTAAATTATATTTTAAGGGATCAAGATTAGTAATCCCAGTTAAATAACAAACTAAAGAGCCGGCAGCGCTGCCTCTACCCGGCCCAACCACAATTTTATTATTCTTGGCCCAGTTAATAAAATCAGCCACAATTAAAAAATAAGAAGGCCAGCCCATCTTGGCAATCACCGAAAGCTCATAATCCAAGCGTTCGCGCACGGGAATTAAATCTTCCTTCTTAGCTTCTGGATAACGCTTAGTAATTCCGTCTTCACACCATTTTTGTAAATACGAATCACCATCATAACCAGGAGGTACTTCAAAGTGAGGTAATTGAATATTGCCCAGTTCAATCTCCACATTACACATCTCGGCAATTTTAAGAGTATTAGCAATGGCCTCCGGAATATGTTTAAAAGCGGCAATCATCTCCGTATTAGAACGCATAGAATAATCGCCATGACCAATCATTTTCATTCTATCTGTATCAGTAATTTTCTTTTTATTTTGTAGGCACAATAAAATATCCTGAGCCTCGGCATCTTCTTTTTTAAGATAATGAACATCGTTAGTCGCAATTACCGGGATGTTTAATTTTTTAGAAAATTTAATGAGCTCTTCATTAACCTTAATAAGCTCCGGAATTTCCGGATGATCCATTAATTCTAAATAAAAATTATCCTGACCAAAGAGATTATTGTATTCCAGTATTCGCTTTTCCGCTTCATCCAAACTGCCATTCATTATCAAGCGCGGTATTTCACCAGCCAAACAGGCAGTAGAGGCAATTAATCCCTCATGGCACTCGGTTAAAAGCTCCCAATCAATACGTGGCTTATAATAAAAACCTTCAATATGCGCCTTGGAAACAAGTTTAATCAGATTCTTATAACCGGCATTATTTTTAGCTAACAATAGAAGATGAAAACGCTTAGCGTCTTCCTTGGTATTCTTATCAAAACGCGAACCTGGAGCTAAATAGGTTTCTACCCCAATAATCGGCTTCACGCCGGCTTTTTTGGCCTTCTGATAGAACTCAATAATGCCATACATCGTGCCATGATCGGTAATCGCGACCGCCGGCGAACCCTGCTCTTTAGCATAGTTAATCATCTCGTCAATCTTGGTTAGACCGTCGAGTAAAGAGTAATGGGTATGATTGTGGAGATGGACGAAAGACATAATTTTATTTTAATATACGACCATCATAATAGCAAATAAAAAAAAGGAACTTGAATAAGTTCCT
>Ga0075530_1000284_pt1 | contig 23348 bp, 23 predicted proteins | sample NGEPerD_2_FD_75101 | JGI IMG/M metagenome (GOLD analysis project Ga0075530, IMG submission 75101) | Arctic peat soil microbial communities from the Barrow Environmental Observatory site, Barrow, Alaska, USA - NGEE PermafrostL1-D | ecosystem: Environmental > Terrestrial > Soil > Wetlands > Peat ... | reverse complement strand
CTCGGCGGCCGAGACCGCTGCCATCGCGGGCACCGTCAGCGACTCCCAGGGAGTGGTGTTCGTGCCGGCTCTGACCGGGCTGGGCGCGCCACACTGGGATCCACAGGCTCGGGGATCGATCCACGGCATCACCCGTGGCACGACAAGAGCGCACCTGGTCCGCGCGACCCTGGAGGCGATCACCTTCGAGGTGCGCGACGTGTTCAACACCATCCGGACACCGATCCCGGTGCTGCGGGTCGACGGCGGTGCCAGCGAGAACCCCTTGCTCATGCAGCTGCAGGCCGATCAGCTGGGTGTGCCCGTCGAACGCCCCAGGGTCGTGGACACCACCGGGTTGGGCGCCGCGTTCCTGGCCGGTCTCGGCACAGGTGTGTGGTCCAGCCAGCAGGAGATCGCCGCAACCTGGGCGTTGGAACGCCGCTTCGAGCCGGCTCAGGGCGCGCGCAAGGCGGCCGATGCGGCATACAGCCAGTGGCTCAAGGCGGTCGAACGCAGCAAAGCCTGGGTCAGCTAGCTGGCTGCGCGCTCGTCGCCCTGAACCGTCGGCGGATGACCCTCGTCGTCCGGTGCCTTCCCGGGCGCCTCGTCGGAGTCTTCAGCGTCATTGAAGTCATCGGTATCGAGCGTGGCTCCATCGCCCTTGACGCCTTTGTCAATCCTGTCGATCCGGTCGGCGGCCTCGTGCTGCAGCTCCTTGGCCTTGCCTCTGGCCGCGGCAAGCAGACGATCCTTCATCGACGTGGCGTACATGTCGACGTACTCCTGACGCGACAGAAGCATCAGCTCATACATGAGCTCATCGGTGATGGAACGCAGGACGAACCGGTCGTTCTCCATGCCTTCATAACGGGAGAAGTCCAGTGGCTTGCCGATGCGCACACCGATGCGCATGATCCTGGGGACCTTCTTGCCGGTCGGTTGCGCCTTGTCAGTGCCAATCATCGCCACCGGCAGCACGGGACACCCCGCCTCGAGCGCCATCCTGGCCACGCCGACGCGCCCGCGATACAGGCGGCCGTCCGGCGAGCGGGTGCCTTCGGGATAGATGCCGAGCAGCTCGCCGCGACGAAGGACCTTGAGACCGCTGTTGAGCGCAGCATCACCGGCACCCCCACCGGAACGATCGACCGGCACCTGACCGGCACCTTTGAAGAAGGCTGCGGTCGCCCGGCCTTTGACGCCTCGGCCATTGAAATAGTCGGCCTTGGCGAGGAAGGTGATCCGCCGCGGAAGCACCAGCGGCAAGAAGATCGAGTCCGAGAATGAGAGATGGTTGCTCGCAAAGATTGCTGCACCCTCAGCTGGGATGTTCTCCTCGCCCTCGACCCACGGGCGGAACAGGAGTCTCAGGATCGGCCCGAGAACCAGTGTCTTGAGCACCCAGTAGAACAACCCGGACCAGCTCCTCGATGTGAGATATCACCCCATTGCCGATGCGTGAACTCTACGGCACTATGCGTGCGTATCGCGGCGTGCGAGGATTCCCGTTGAACGGCTTTCGCCGTTTTCACCGACGACTCAGGAGTGAATCCGTGACCATTCTGCCCGGAGCCGAACCGTTCAACCATGACGGATCCGACGTCGGGGTGCTGCTGTGCCACGGCTTCACCAGTACGCCGCAGAGCATGCGCCCATGGGGCGAGTACCTCGCCGACCGCGGCTACACGGTGCGTGTCCCCCTTCTGCCCGGGCACGGCACCACCTGGCAGGAGTTGAACAACACACGGTGGGAGGACTGGTTCGCCTGTGTCGACACCGCTTTCCGCGAACTGAACGAGACCTGTGAACGGGTCGTCGTCGGCGGCCTGTCCATGGGCGGCACCCTGGCCCTCAAGCTGGCGCAGGAACACGGACCCCGCATCAGCGGTCTGATCCTGGTGAACCCCGCAGTCAAGTCCGAGGACCCCCGAATCCGCCTGCTCCCGGTGCTGAAGAACGTCTTGCCGTCGTTGGGGGCGATTGGCAATGACGTGAAGAAGGAAGGCGTCACCGAGCTGGCCTATACGCGGAACCCGCTGAAGGCTCTGCACTCCCAGCTGGTTGCATGGCAGGCGGTGGTCCGGGATCTGCCGGAGATCACCCAGCCGGTGCTGCTGCTTCGCTCAACACAGGACCACGTCCTGCCCGCGTCCAGCTCGGCGCTCGTCCTGTCCAGAGTCTCGAGCAGTGACGTCGCCGAGATCCTGCTCGAGGACTCTTATCACGTTGCCACCATTGATAACGACGCGCCGCGCATCTTTGACGAGTCCGCCAAGTTCATTGAGCGCACCACCCAGTCATGAACGACGCCGACCGCCGGCAGACGTCCGACGGTTTCGACCCTGACGCGATGTTCGCCGACATCGTGGCTCATTGGAATGACGCTGCGCCGGAGCCCGGACGCACCCCGAGGCCCTCGGCCGATGAGGCACCCGGCGACGCAGAAGCCGGTGCTCAGACTGCCGATCAGCCGCCAGTCGACCACCATCACTTTGATGTTGACCCGCCTGAAGCGCTGCCCACGCCAGCCCAGCCACAAGCCATCCCCGCTCCACAGGCCTGGCGAGCGCACGAGGTGGACCCTGAGTACGAGGAGCACTTCGAGCCCCCACCGACGGCCCCTCTGCCGGTCGGCGACCTGCAGTTCTGGGCCATCATCGCGGGGATGTGCGGCGGGCCCTTGCTCCTGCTCTACCTCGTGCTCTTCAACCGTGAAGCCGGCAGCGGCTGGATGCTCACGGCCATCGCGATGTCCGTCGGAGGCTTCGCTCTGCTCATCTCACGGTTGCCACGCGATCACGAGGATGACGACGACGGCGCACGACTCTGACACCGAATCGTCGCCTCAGTTGAGAGGGACGGTCGAGAGATCCAGATCCACCCAGACTGGCAGATGGTCCGAGGCCGCCAGAAGGTCTCCGGGGTCCAGCTCGACCGGGGTGCTCGGCACAACTGAGAGCTCCGGGGACGCGAAGATGACGTCCAGCCGATGTCGCGGGTTGCTGGCCGGGAAGGTCGGTCCGTCGCGGCTGACAGCACCCAACCTGGCGGCAATGGCAATCCACGCCTGCCCGTTCGGGCCCTCGTTCAGGTCACCGGCCACGACCAAAGGCCGATCATCGAGAACTGCATCAAGCACGGTGGCCGCGTGCGCCATCCGCTCCTCGGCGTCCAGGCTCAGGTGGATGCTGACAAAACCGACCACGTGGTTCCCCTGCAGCCGAACATGGCTGATGGCATACCCGCGCTCACGTTGTAGCCATGCGACCCTCAGAGACGCGTGCACCGAGTCTGCGACGTCCATTCGTAGACTCGACATCACCGTTGTACCGCCGCTTCCGCGATGTCCAGCGGGCCAGTTCAAGCCGCACCGCGCCGCGAACGAGGCGACCCGGTGACTCGCCATCGGGTGTCGCGGAACCTCCTGTAAACAAAGGACATCCGGGTTGATGGTGCGAATCACCCGGACCGCTGCGTCGGCGTCGTCCTGGAAATCGTGCAGGTTGTACGACGCGACGCGCAGGCTGTGATCCATGTCAGCTGTTTGGCGGTTGGACGCCGCTCCGGGCGAGGTCTGCGGCCCCGATCAGGCCCGCGTCGTTGCCCAGCAGTGCCGCGACGATGCGAGCCTCGGGCCGGTATCCGCGGCCAGTCAGCTGCCGTTTGAACGTCTCGCGCGCCGAGGCCAGCAACAGGTCACCCGCAGCGCTCAGGCCGCCGCCGATCACAAAGGTGCCGGGATCGAAAGCCGCCGCCAGGTTGGCGATGCCGAGCCCCAGCCAGTTGCCGATCTCGGCCAGCAGCTCACGAGCCGTTGGGTCACCCTCGCGGGCGGCCTGGGTGATCAACGGGCCGGTCAGATTGCCCGGAATACCCTCGGCGCGATCGAACAGGTCCCTGGCAAGCGGGGAGTTGGCCGAGAACAGCGAGCGCGCTTCTCGCACCAGTGCATTGCCGCTGGCGTACTGCTCCCAACACCCGCGGTTGCCGCACTCGCAACGGTGACCGCCCGGGACGATCTGCATGTGCCCGAACTCCCCCGCAATGCCGAAGCGACCACGCTGAACCTCACCGTTGATCAGGATGCCGCCACCGATGCCGGTGCCCAGCGTGATCATCATGAGCTGGGTCTCGCCCTGCGCCACCCCGAACTTCCACTCGGCCCACGCCGCTGCGTTGGCGTCGTTGTCCACAAAGATCGGCATGGCGATGCGTTTCTGAAGGGCCTCCTGAAGTGGTTCGTGCCGCCACGACAGATGTGGGGCGAACACGACCGTCGCCCGATCTGCGGCAACGAAGCCGGCGGCGCCGATCCCCACAGCGGCAACGGTCCCCGAACCGACGATCTGCAACAGCTCATCGACGACATCGACGATGGTGTCCTCGACGACCGACGGGCTCTTTGATCGATGAGGAGTGTCCCGGCGTGCCCGGTGGGTGATGTTGCCATCGACGTCAACCAGACCGCCGGCCACCTTGGTGCCACCAATGTCGATACCGACGGCAAGCTGGTCGCTCATCGGTGAGCCCGCGCGGCCAGGTCGGCCGCGCCGATCATCCCGGCGTCGTTGCCAAGAGTCGCCACGACGAACCGCGCCTCCGGCCGGTGCCCGCGGCCCGTCAGGTGGCGACGGAATGCGGCCACAGCGGGATCGATCAACAGCCCCCCAGCCTCGGCCACACCCCCGCCGAGCACGATGAGCTCGGGGTCGAGGATGGCGGTCACCGAGGCTGCGCCTTCACCGATCCATGTCCCGAGGTCGGACAGCAACTCAACTGCCGCCGGATCGCCTTCGGCAGCGGCGCTGGTGACGTCTGGTCCGGTGAGCCGGTCGGGATCACCAGCGCACAGCTCACTGAGTCGGGCAGCGTGCGGTGTGCCGGAGACCACCAGCTCGCGAGCTTCTCGCACCAGAGCGGTCCCGCTGGCGTACTGCTCCCAGCAACCGCGATTGCCACAACCGCAACGGATTCCCCCCGGGACCACTCGCATGTGGCCCAGCTCGGCGGCGATGCCGAAGGCTCCGCGCAGCAGGGCACCGTTGGTCACCACCCCGCCGCCGATGCCCGTGCCGACGGTGACCAGCACCATGTCGGCCGCCCCCACAGCGGCGCCGAACCGGAACTCGCCCCACGCAGCGGCGTTGGCGTCGTTCTCGACGGTGACAGGGAGGCCGAGTGCAGATTCGAGAAGCTGTTTCAACGGCAGGTCCCGCCAGGCCAGGTTCGGGGCGAACAACACCGTCGACCCCGCGCGGTCGATGAAGGCGGCACAGGCCACCCCGACCGCGTCGATCTCGCGCTCGAAGGACAGTTCCCGGATCAGATCGGCCGAGTAGTCGACGATGGCCCCGGGATCTTGGGCGGGGGTGTCCTTGCGTCCCTTGGCCAGGACCACCCCGTTCGAGTCGATGACACAGCCGCTGATCTTGGTGCCACCGATATCCAGACCGATCGTGGCTCTCAAGCGCGTCATCCTTCGTCCCCGTCGTCCACACGAATGTCCTGGACCACGGGGCCATCCGAAGGCCTCCCGGGACCTGACCCGGACCCTGAGCCCGGGCCGGATGCCCGCGACTGGGTAGCCATGTCCCGAAGGGTGGTAGCGACGACAGAGGCGAGGTCGGCCAGCCGATCCACCGTCTCTGGCCGAACCGAGCGAAGCAGCGCGATGCCTTGGCACAACGGACACAGCTTGCAGGCGACCGGGGTGCCGTCGTTGACGCCCCCACACGCGGTGCAGACATGCGGTGCGCCCGGACCGGGGTCACCGTTCGGTGCTTGCTCCGATGACGCTCGCTCCGGCGGCGCATCGTCAGGGCGAACGGTGTCCTCGAGAGGCGAGGAATGCTCCGTGGGCGGTGACGCGAGGTCCGGAGCCGGGCAACCGGAATACTGGCTGGGGTCGTGGGTGGTGGTGCCGGTGGAGGGAGCCATCGCGGCAACGGCCGAGATCAGCCGTGCTGCCTCTTCGGCAACCGTGCCGATCGAGGGCTGGGGTTGGTCAGTCATCGACAGGCCACACTTTCTCGTCAGGCATGAAGCTGACGCGAAGCGTGGCGCCCCTCACCGTCGCCCCCATGACAATGCACCGACGCAGAACACTGGGCAGCGACAGCACCCGGCGATGATCGCCCACCGCCACGAGCAGTTCGTCCCCGCGCCGTTTGAGGTCCACTTCGGCCGCCGTCACCAAAGGCAGGGGCAACGTCAGGAGGTACCCCTCGTCGTCCGGCTGCACGGTCATGCCAGGAACGGGCGCCAGCGTCATGACATCGCGAATCTCACCCGTGCGTGCCTGCGCCAGCGCTGCGAGCGCGTCCGCGCCCACAGGTTCGTGCGGTAGGTAGGGCGTGATCACGATCGGCAACGGCGCGAAGGAGTGTCGGACCTCGGACAGGCCTCTCTGCTGTGCTTCGTTCCAGCCGGCCAGCCACGCGGTGTCGGTCGACTCCTGGTCTGCTCGGGGGAAGACCCTGTTGACCACGATCTGGTCAACGGCAAACCCATAGAGCCGCAAGGATGTCAGCGTCCGCCGCGACTCGGCGATGACCACGCGCTCTGGGGTGAGGACCAACCGAACAGAGGTTGTCTCTGCGGTGAGGATCGACCGAATGTCTTGCAGGGCCTCGCGCCAACGACGCAAGGACTCCATCACCTGCAGCTCCGGGAGTGGGAGCCCGGCTGCTGCAGCGGCTGCGGGGCGCAGCCTTCGCAAGAGGCCTCGCTGCGCCGGCATGAGCCTCTCGAGGTGCCAGGCCAGAGCCTCGGGCAGCGCCAACAACCGCAACGTCTCTGCGGTCGGCGCGCAGTCGACGATGACCAGGTCCCACGGACCCGACTCGATCTGAGCTCGGAGCTCGAGCAGCGCGACGATCTCGTCTGCGCCGGGGAGCTCGGTCATCTCCTCGGCGACGACCGGATCCACGCCCACCGAGTTGAGCACGGTCAGGAGGTAGTCCTGCACCGACCGCCAGGATCGCCGAACACTGTGAGCTGCGCTCAGCTGCAAGGCGTACAGGCTGGACTCGACCTCGACCTCGACCTCGGCCACGGGGTCGGGGCAGTCGGTCGCCGCCGCCAGATCGACACCGAGGGCGTCGCCGAGCGAGTGGGCCGCGTCGGTCGACATGACCAACGTCTTGATGCCCTGACGTGCGGCTTGCACGGCGGTCGCGGCGGCTGTCGTCGTCTTGCCGACACCGCCCTTGCCGGTGAAGAGAATGACCCTCACGAGATCCCCCGGCCCCGGCTCAGGCCTCGACCCTCTTCTTGAGCGCCTTCAGCGCGGTGTCGATGATGACCCTCTCGGCCTTGCGCTTCAGCATGCCCAGCATGGGAATCTTGACGTCCACCGACAGTCGATAGGTGACGAGGGTGTCGGTGCCGCTGGCCTCAAGGGTGTAGGACCCATTCATCGCCTTGAGCACCTGTGCGCTGACCAGGGTCCACGAGACCACCCCCGTGCCGTCCTCGGCCACGTCCCAGTCGTACTCCAGGACGTAGGTGTCCTTGATGGCACCGGCGTCCAGCGTGAACTCGACCTGGTCAGCCCATCCGTCGCCGTCCTCGGAGAGCACCGCGACCTTCCTGACCTCGGCTGCCCATTCGGGATAGCTGTCGAAATCTGCGATGACGTCGAGGACCGCACCAGGTGCGGCGTTGATGACGGTGCTGGACTCAGTGCGATCGGCCATGCAGGGAAGGCTACCTTGGCCTCGTTGACGAGCACGCCGGACGCTTGCCGGCGGTTCAGGACGTAGTCTTCTCCCCAGTGCATCCGCCCAGGGGAAACGACCAGCGACCAGCCATGAGCATTGTGCCCAGGGCTTCCAATCGCTCAGGGTGTTTGCAGGGTGCTTGCTGGCACGATCGCGTCCCACTCGCGTGCTCACGATCCCCGCATCATCACGTCCAACTGACGTGCTCGCATGACCATGTCTCAAAGGAGACTGCGTGAAGAACATTACGGTTCCCCCGCTCGTGACCCCACAGGTCGCCGGCAACTTGTCGGACCTCCCCGTCCGCAACGGCCACATCCGACCTCACGACGTGGCGTTCTCCACACCGTCGGCAGGCGCGTGGACCGACATCACGAACGCCGAGTTCCTCGCTGACGTCCACGCCCTCGCCAAAGGTCTGATGGCTGCCGGGATCGGCCTCGGGGAGCGTGTCGCGATCATGAGCAAGACGCGCTATGAGTGGACCCTGGCTGATTTCGCCGTGTGGACCGCCGGCGCGGTCTCTGTGCCGATCTATGAGACGTCCTCGGCCGAGCAGGTCAGCTGGATCATCGGCGACTCAGGTTGCGCTGCCGTCATCCTGGAGACGCCGACGCACGCCCGGACGCTCGCCGCAGTACATCCGAACCAGCCCGAACTTCGTCACGTCTGGCAGATTGACGACGGGGGGCTCGACGAGCTCAAGGCGGCTGGTCAAGAGATCACTGATGAGGCCCTTGAGGCCCGCCGCGGTCATGCCACTCGTGCCGACGTCGCCACGGTCATCTACACGTCGGGCACCACTGGTCGTCCCAAGGGTTGCCAGCTCACCCACGACAACTTCATGGCCCTGGCCGAGAACAGCGTTGAGCGCATGAAGGTGGTCGTATCCGCGCCGGGCGCATCCACACTGTTGTTCCTGCCTCTGGCCCATGTGTTCGCGCGGTTCGTCGAGGTTGTCTGTGTCCAGGCCGGGGTCCGGATGGGGCACACCGCTGATATCAAGAACCTGCTCGCCGACTTCGGGACCTTCTCCCCGACCTTCATCCTGTCGGTGCCGCGCGTCTTCGAGAAGATCTACAACTCCTCGGAGCAGAAGGCGGCTGCCGAGGGCAAGGGCAAGATCTTCGCGACGGCAGCCGCGACGGCCATGGCCTGAAGCACCGCACACGATGACGGCAAGCCGGGTGCACTGCTCAACGCCAAGCACGCCTTGTTCGACAAGCTCGTCTACAGCAAGCTTCGGGCTGCCATGGGCGGCAAGGTCGCGTATGCCATCTCGGGTGGCGCCCCGCTGGGCGCCCGTCTGGGCCACTTCTACCGCGGGATCGGGCTTACCGTGCTCGAAGGCTACGGACTGACCGAGACCACGGCGCCAGCGACTCTCAACACCCCTGAGGTGATCAAGATCGGCACAGTGGGTCCGCCCCTGCCTGGGGTCTCCATCCAGATCGCCGACGACGGAGAGATCCTGGTCAAGGGCAACAGCGTCTTCTCGGCCTACCGCAACAACGAGAACGCAACCAAGGACGCCATCGTGGACGGGTGGTTCCACACAGGCGACATCGGAGAGCTGGACAACGATGGGTTCCTGCGGATCACCGGTCGCAAGAAGGAGCTCCTGATCACTGCCGGAGGCAAGAACGTCGCCCCCGCGGTCCTTGAGGACCGACTGCGGGCTCATCCTCTGGTGTCACAGTGCATCGTGGTCGGCGACCAGAAGCCCTTCATCGGCGCGCTGGTCACCCTTGACGCCGAGATGCTCCCCTCCTGGGCCAAGAACAACGGCCTTCAGGGTCTCTCCATGGATCAAGCCCGCACCAACGAGGTCGTCCTCGCCGAGATCCAGAGAGCAGTCGACGGGGCCAACGAGGCCGTGAGCAGGGCAGAGTCGATTCGAAAGTTCACGGTCCTTGCCGGTGACTTCACCGAGGAGAACGGCTATCTGACTCCGTCGCTGAAGCTCAAGCGCAACACCGTGATGAAGGACTATGCGCCCGCCGTTGAAGCGTTGTACGCCGCCCCCAGGGATTGACCGTCCGGCAGCTGACCCGCCAGGGACTCATCCCTTGGCACGCGCAAGGGTCATCAGGTAGTGCTCCCAACCGGTGACGAACTGCGCCTGTGTGACTCCAAAGCTGGCGGGGAACGCCAGCGCGGCGGTGGCACCGGGGTCGAGCCCCACCGCCTTGTCAGCGCTCGGTCCCCCGGCCATCGAGCGATAGAACGCGACGACCTTTGCCTGGCCGTAGAGGTCGACCAGATGAGACACCGCAAGCCAGGAGGCGGAGTAGAACGGCGCAATCGTCGTCTTCGCTGGGTCGAAATCGGCCTCGGTGGGCAGCGCCTTGGGGCCCTTGCCCTGACGAACGAGAACGAGCAGATCGGCGGCCACGCGTGCACGCGGAAGGTCGAGACCCGAGTAGCCCACGTAGTCGGCCATTCCTTCGGACAACCAGATCGGCACCGACCTGATGGTGGACGAGCGGGCTGCGACGTGTGTCAGCTCATGCGTGATGACCACGCGCCGTCCGATGGGCTGCAAGGCCGTGAATGCCTTGGGATTGATGACGACCCGGTCCCCCTGTGCCCGCTGGCTCGGGTCGATCACGCCCTGGGTGATCGCTGCCACCTGATCGAGCCCCTTGTCGGAGGAACGGAACAGCAGACTTGCGAACTCCTTCGTGGTGGACGGCGTCACGACCACCACGTGAGCGTTCCAGTCCTTGCCCCACACCCCGGCCACCCGGCGAACGGCTGAGTCGACGGTCGCGCTGTAGTCGCGCATCCGCGCCTCGGGGGCATTGCCGATCACGATGCCGGACCGGCCCTGCATCACCTTCATGTGTGGCAGGTCCCAGATCTGCATGGCCACGTCGCCGTCGGCGTCGTCCGCGATGCGCCAACCGCCTGGTCGTTGCACCAGCGTGTATATCGCGTCGAAAGAGCGTGGAGCGCGGTCGTATCCGGCCAGCGAGTACGTCCCGGCGGCCGTGAACACCCACGCATTGGGCACCACCCGCTGGGCGCGCTCCTCGGCCAGCGGAGGAGCCAGAGCTACCGTGCCATATGAGAACTCGCCGAGTGGCAGCTTGAGGAGGTTGTCGAAGACCGTGGACTGACGCCCTCGAAACGCCGCGGCGGGAACGTCGACCGTGGCCATCCACGCGCTCTTGTCCCGGGTCTTCACGGCCGCTGCTCGGGCGGACAGCAGATCCTGGGCGGCCGCCATACGGGCTGTCCGCTCGTCCACCTTCGGCACCGATGACGCGGCCCGGTCGGTGATGTCATTGCCGGGCAGCGCAAAGGGGACGACGTGTGGCACCCGGCCGTTGCCGAGGCGCAGGTCAAGGTTGCCGCTCAGCTGTCCTGCGACGGCGGCGACAAGGCCGACGCACAACGCGATCGCGGCGACACCCCTGCCCTTGGTCATCTCGCCATGGTAGTTGGGACGGTGTGCTCGCCGTTTCAGCTCTGCGCGCAGCATGTCGGCGCTCGGCTCACCGGATGGCGTCGGCAGAACCCTCAGCCGACGGCGTCGGCAGAACCCCAGTGCTCCACGGACGACATGGGCTCGTGCCGCGCGAACAGACCGGCCGCGGTATCAGCGCTGGCCATCCCGGCGCCGACGAACATCGACACCACCCTGCGCTCCGCCCTGTCGAGTGGGAGCTCAACAGCCCCGGGCGCAAGCAGCACCGAGACCACGCAATCGTCACACCGATGGCCGCGCACCGGACATGTGTTGCAGTCGATGATCATCACTGGGCCTCCTGATCCAGCTCGTGGGCGGACCCGCATGGGTGCCGCACCTTGTGAAGAACGCTAGATCGACGGTCTGACAGCCCAACGGACCGCTTTCCCCAACCACCATTGCCTGCCGCGGCAGCGCGCCTGTCGGGGCTTGTCGGCGGCAGCACCTAACGTCCTCTGACATGAAGGGACTCCAGGGCACGCTCGACAAGCTCGGCACCCCTCTGTCAGATGTCACCTTTGTCGTCGTCGACCTCGAGACGACGGGCGGCAGCCCCGCCGGCGCACACATCACCGAGGTCGGCGCGGTCAAGATCCGCGGCGGCGAGGTGATCGGCGAGTTCCAGACCCTGGTCAACCCGGCCGAGCCGATCCCCGCGTTCATCTCGGTCCTGACCGGCATCACCAACCAGATGGTCGCCGACTCGCCACGGATCGGCAGCGTGTTCCCCGCTTTTCTCGAGTTCGCCGGCGACAGCGTGCTGGTCGCTCACAATGCGCCCTTTGACATCTCCTTCCTCAAGGCTGCAGCCGTGATCACAGGTCACAGCTGGCCTCCCTTTCACGTGGTCGACACGGCCCATCTGGCTCGACAGCTCGTCAGCAAGGACGAGGCCGCCAACCGCAAGCTCGGCACGCTGGCGCTGTTGTTCGGGGCCGCGACAACCCCGGATCACCGCGCGCTGCACGATGCCCGCGCCACGGTCGACGTTCTCCATGGACTGATCTCACGAGTGGGTGGCCTCGGCGTCGTGACACTCGAAGAGCTCAGCACGTTCTCCTCGCGGGTTACCTCGGCCCAGCGCCGCAAGCGTCATCTGGCCGAAGGCCTGCCCTCCGCGCCGGGCGTCTACATGTTCAAGGACAGCCAGGGACACGTCCTCTACGTGGGCACCTCCCAAGACATCCGGCGCCGGGTCCGCACCTACTTCACGGCCTCGGAACAGCGCACCAGGATGGCCGAGATGGTCGGGGTCGCCGCCTGCGTGACTCCGATCGTCTGCGAGACCACCTTGGAGGCACAGGTCCGCGAGCTTCGGCTGATCGCTCAACACAAACCGCGCTACAACCGTCGTTCCAAGAACCCTGAGAGGGCGCCCTGGGTCAAGCTCACCGTCGAGCCCTTTCCGCGGCTGAGCATCGTCCGCAAGGTCATCGCCGACGGCGCCCGATACTTCGGTCCCTTCAGCTCACACCTGGGTGCCGAGTCAGCCATCGCCGCTGTTCACGAAGTGCTCCCGCTGCGCCAGTGCACCAAACGGCTGCCGGCCAACGGCAGATCCGTTGGCTGTGCGCTCGCCGAGATGGGGCGCTGTGGCGGCCCGTGCATGGGCAACGAGAGCGTCGAGGACTACGCCGTGGTCGTCGCGCAAGCCGCCCAGATGATCGCGGGTGACTCGCGCAGGGTCGTGGGAGCCCTGTGCCAACGGATGAGCGGCCTCTCACGTGAGGAACGGTACGAGGACGCCGGCGCGGTCCGTGACCGGATGCTGCACCTGGTGCGAGCTGCAGCACGGGCTCAACGGATCGCGCCGCTGGCCAACAGCGCCGAGATCGTCGCGGCACGCCCGGCCCTCAAGGGTGGGTGGGAGATCATCTGCGTCCGGTTCGGCAGGCTGGCGGGCACCGCCGTGTCACCCCCGGGCGCTGATCCTCGCCCCTATGTCGAGGCGCTGGGCGCGAGCGCCGAGAACGTGGAGCCCGTGCCGGGGCCGGCCTCCTCCGCCTCGGCTGAGGAGACCGAGAAGATACTGCGCTGGCTGGAGTCCGCCGGCGTCCGTCTGGTCGCCATCGAGGGTGAGTGGACCTGTCCCGTGCACGGGGCCGGCGCAGCCCGCGCAGCGCTGGATCCCGACGCCACGGCGTACCGCGACGTCGTGGGGTTCGACGAGCCGACGGGGCCGGGACTCCGCCATCGCCCGCCCCCGGTCGTTCTGGCTCTTCCCGAGACCCTCCCCGCGGCGGGCTAAGGTGGGATTGTGATTTCTGCCATCGTCTTGATCAACGCCGAGATCGACCGCATCCCCGAGGTGGCCACTGCTATCGCCGAGATCGACGGCGTCAGCGAGGTGTACTCCGTGACCGGCGATGTCGACCTCATCGCCATCGTGCGAGTCCGACAGCACGAAGACTTCGCCGACGTGATCGCCGACCAGCTCAACAAGGTCAAGGGCGTCCTGCTCACCCGGACGCACATCGCTTTCCGGACCTACTCCAAGCGCGACCTCGAGGCGGCCTTCAGCCTCGGTCTGGACAACGCCTAAGCGCGTTATGGCATCGGTGGGTTGGTCGCGGCGATCCATCGCTGCAGCACGGACGTTGCGCCACCGTCATCGATGGCGGCGGCGGCACGGTCCATCGCGGACCGAAGCCCTGCAACGAAATCAGTCGGGCGTTCTCCCCGGTCTGGCGTGGTGAGCGCCAAGGCAATACCAGCATTGAGCACCACGGCATCCCGAATTGGCCCGACGGCCCCGGCGAATACATCGCGCACGACCTGGGCGTTGTACGCCGCGTCGGCCCCCCTCAGCGTCTCCAGAGGGTGCAGCTCGAGTCCGACCGACCTGGGATCCACGTCGTATTCGCGGATCGTACCTTTGCGCACCCACCAGACCGTCGAGGTCGTGGAGATGGTCAGCTCGTCGAGGCCATCGTCCCCACGGAAGACGGCAGCATCCTTGCCCCGGCCTGCAAACACCCCGGCCATCAGCGGTGCCATCCTGGCATCCGCGACACCAACGGCGGCATACGTCGGCTGAGCCGGGTTGGTGAGCGGCCCCAGGAAGTTGAAGGCAGTCGCGATACCCAGGTCGCGACGTGGTGCAGCCGCGTGCCGCATCGCGGGGTGGAACTGCTGAGCAAAGCAGAAGGTGATGCCTGTCTTCTCGACGACTGCAGCAACGTCCGAGGGATGCAGCGTCAGGTTGATGCCGAGGGCCTCGAGGACATCGGCGGAACCCGATGACGAGGACGCAGACCGGTTGCCGTGCTTGACGACTCGCACGCCACTGGCGGCGGCAACGAGCGAGGCCATGGTCGAGATATTAACCGTGTGCGCGCGATCTCCGCCCGTGCCGACGATGTCCAACGTCGTGCCGGCCACCTCGATCCGGCTCGCGTGCGCAAGCATCATGTCGGCCAGTCCGCGCATCTCCGCAACGGTCTCTCCCTTGGCGCGCAAGGCCATGAGAAGGCCAGCCACCTGCGCCGCGCTAGCCTCGCCGCTCATGATCTGGTTCATTGCCCACCCAGACTCGGTGGCGTCAAGGTGATGTCCGGACAACAGCGCAGTGAAGATCGTCGGCCAGGTCATGCCGCCGCCTGACGTCTCGGCCGTCATCGTCTAGCCGCTGGTCGTCGAGGCGTCGACCGTGCGACCCAGCTCGGCAACCGCGCCGGCGACGGCGATGGGGTCGAGCGGGTGCGGCACAGCCAGATCGGCCTGTGACCAGGCCGCCAGCCAGCCGTCCTGCGGTCGTCCGGTCAGGACCAGCACCGGCGGGCAGCTGAAGATCTCGCTCTTCAGCTGACGGCACAGTCCGAGACCGCCGACCCGCGCCGCCTCACCATCCAGGACCAGCAGGTCGAACTCTCCAGTCTCCACGGCCTCGATCACGGCCGCGGCGGTGGCGCACTCGAGCCAGGTGGTCACCTCGACGTCTCGCGCCGGCCGACGACCGACCGCAATGCGCACGGCGTCACGCGTGGCAATGTCGTCGCTGTAGAGCAATACCGACAGCCGGTGTACGGTCCCCGGCGAGGCCGTGTCAGCGGGAGCAGCGGCTGGCGTCACGTGCGAAGCGGTCATGAGCCTGATGCTACCGGTGCCCGTCTGCGCGAAAGGCCAACCCATGCACGTTTGTTGATGCAATCGGAGCCCGAATCAGGCAATAATGGCGCCTGTGTCGACCGAAGCCGCAGTTCACTCAAGCACCCCGAGCCCCCCCGCGAGGTCAATCCCCGGCCATGGCCCGGTGACCCGCCCCAACATGGTGTCGGTCGGCACCATCGTCTGGCTGGCCAGCGAGCTGATGTTCTTCGCGGGGCTTTTCGCGATGTACTTCACGATCCGCTCGGTGTCCCCCGACCTGTGGAACGAGAGGACGGACCTTCTCAACGTCCCGTTCGCAACGGTCAACACCCTGGTGCTGGTCATCTCCTCGGTGTGGTGCCAGCTCGGCGTCTTCAAGGCGGAGCACGGTCAGCCGGCCCGCACCGGCTCGTTCCTCCAGGTCAAGCTGTGGGGCATGCGCGAGTGGTACGTCCTGACCTACATCTTTGGCTCTCTCTTCATCGCCGGACAGGTCTTCGAGTACGCCAACCTGATCAGCCACGGCGTCACCATCTCCGCGGACGCCTACGGATCCGTCTTCTTCCTCACCACCGGCTTCCACGGGCTGCACGTCACCGGGGGGTTGATCGCATTCCTGCTGATCATCGGTCGGACCTTCACGACCCGTCGCTACACTCACGCACAAGCCACCGGCGCCGTCGTCACGTCGTACTACTGGCACTTCGTCGACGTCGTGTGGATTGCCCTGTTCGCCACGATCTACCTGCTCAAGTGATGCACGCCTTCTCCCTCGACGTCCGCACCGAAGACAGGAACCTCCTGTGAACGCACTGGCCTCCCGGCGCCGACATCCCGCTGCGATCCTGCTCCTGCTGCTGTTGGGGCTCGTGGCCACCGACGGGCTGTACTCCCTGCTGGCCCCCAAGCCCGCACAAGCCGCGACGGCCACGGCTGATGACGTGAACGCGGGCAAGATGCTGTTCCTGGCCAACTGCGCCACCTGTCATGGCCAGAACGCCGAAGGCGGCAAGGATGGCCCCAGCCTGGCCGGGGTCGGCGCCGCGGCCGTTGACTTCCAGGTCGGCACCGGCCGTATGCCGCTCGCCGGGCCGGGGGTTCAAGCCGCGGCCAGCAAGAAGATCAAGTTCACCGATGCGCAGATCGCGTCTCTGGCCGCATACGTGGCGTCGCTCAGCCCCGGCCCGGCGATTCCCGATGACCAATACACCAAGGGCGATGGCAATATCGCTCACGGCAACGAGCTGTTCAAGGTCAACTGCGCGATGTGCCACAACTTCGCCGGCTCGGGTGGGGCACTGACTCGTGGCAAGTACGCGCCGAGCCTGCGCAACGTCACCGGCACGCACATCTACGAGGCAATGATCTCGGGACCGCAGTCGATGCCGGTCTTCAACGATGCCAACCTGTCCCCGACTGACAAGAACGACATCATCAGCTACCTGCACGAGCTGGACAAGAACAAGAACCCGGGCGGTATGAACCTTGGCAACCTCGGACCTGTCTCCGAGGGCATGTTCATCTGGGTCTTCGGCCTGGGCCTGATGGTTGGTGCCGCCGTCTGGCTTGGCGCGAAGGCAGCGTGACCTGATGCGAAGCCCTGGCAACAACATTCGACGCCATGACCCAACACACCAGCGCTGCGAATCGACGGGATCGATCTCACGATGAACGAGAAGGACATGGAACCCACAGGGGCCGACGGCGTCGATCCGGGCGCCGCGCTGGGCCTCGACCGGGGCCATACCGAAGGCGAGGGCGGGATGCCCGAGCGTTTTGCCAATCCCGGGCTTCCCCCGCACGTCAGCCGCTCAGCGGACCTCGGTGAGCATGCCGCCCGTCGCGCGGAACGTCAGGTTGCGGCGTTGTTCGGTATCTCGATGGTGGCCACCGTCATCTTCCTGGTGGCCTACTTCGCGATCGACCTGGACACCTACCGGTTCATCCCCGGCATCGGGCAGGCGAACCTTTCCAACATCGTCCTGGGCGTCACTCTCGGCCTGAGCCTGCTGTGCATCGGCCTCGGCGCGGTCCACTGGGCCAAGACCCTGATGCCTGACATCGAGATCACCGAAGCTCGGCACCCGCAGCGCTCCTCGGACGACGCACGTGCTGAGGCGGTCGAGACGATCATGGCCGGTGGCGACGCGTCGCAGCTGGCTCGCCGTCCGCTGATCAAGTACACGCTCGGGGGCGCCCTCGGCCTCTTTGCGCTCCCGCTGGGTCTGCAGCTGGCCGGCAGCCTCGGCCCTCTCCCCCAGGCCGCGCTGTCAACCACGTTCTGGCGCAAGGGAATGCGACTGGTGCGCGACCCGGAGCTGACGCCCATCAAGGCCTCGGACGTCACCATCGGATCGGTGTTCCACGTGATGCCAGAGGGCATCGACAAGTCTCACGACGTCCTCGAGGAGAAGGGCAAGGCCGCAGTCCTGCTCATGCGGCTGAACCCGGACGACATCAAGATCGCCAAGGAACGCGACTGGGGTCACGACGGGATCGTTGCCTACTCCAAGATCTGCACCCACGTTGGATGTCCAGTCGGCCTCTACGAGCAGCAGACCCACCACCTGTTGTGCCCATGTCATCAGTCGACCTTTGACGTGACCGAAGACTGCAAGGTCATCTTCGGCCCGGCACACCGGCCCTTGCCGCAGCTGAAGATCACTGTTGATGCAGAGGGCTACCTTGTGGCCGACTCGGCGTTCCGCGAAGCGGTCGGCCCAAGCTTCTGGGAGCGTGGATGAGCAACACAGCAACTCCGAAGGGCGCCGCAGGTCTGCGCGCCAAGGATGTGAAGCCCGCACCAGCCAAGGGCGGCGGCCTGGCCAGTTGGGTGGACGACCGCAGCGGTGCCGCCAAACCGGTGAGCTACCTGCTCAAGAAAGTCTTCCCCGACCACTGGTCCTTCATGCTCGGCGAGATCGCGATGTTCTCGCTGATCATCCTGCTGGTGACCGGAACATTCCTGACCTTCTGGTTCGTCCCGAGTGCCGGCCAGGTGATCTACAACGGCTCCTACGTGCCACTCAAGGGCATCGCGATGAGCGAGGCGTTCAAGTCCACCGTCGACATCAGCTTTGACGTCCGCGGCGGACTGATCATGCGCCAGATCCACCACTGGTCGGCGCTGATGTTCACCGTCTCGATCACGGTGCACATGTTCCGGGTCTTCTTCACCGGAGCATTCCGCAAGCCGCGCGAGATCAACTGGGTCATCGGCACGATCTTGTCCCTGTTGGCCATCAACGAGGGCTTCACCGGCTACTCCCTTCCGGACGACCTGCTCTCGGGCACCGGTCTGCGGGCCGCCGAGGGCTTCATGCAGTCAGTCCCCGTTGTGGGCTCCTACCTCGCCTACTTCATCTTCGGCGGCGCGTTCCCCGGCGAGGCGATCATCCCGCGCCTCTATACGACCCACGTGCTCCTGCTCCCGGCCATCATCATCGGGCTGTTCACCGCCCACATCGTGCTCGTGGCGGTTCACAAGCACACGCAGTACCCCGGCCCGGGCAAGACGAACGACAACGTGGTCGGTTACCCGATGATGCCGGTGTACATGGCCAAGGCCGGGGGCTTCTTCTTCATCGTGTTCGGCATCACGACCCTGATGGCCGCCCTGGTCACGATCAACCCGATCTGGTTGTACGGCCCCTATGACCCGTCACCGGTGACCGCCGGTTCACAACCCGACTGGTACATGGGCTTCGCCGATGGCGCACTGCGCCTGTTCCCCGGCTTCTTCGAGTTCCAGGCCTTTGGTTACACCCTCAGCCTGAATGTGTTCATCCCCTCCCTGGTGGTCATGCCGCTGCTCTATGGCATCGCCGGGGCCTATCCGTTCATCGAGTCCTGGGTCACCGGCGACAAGCGAGAGCACCACCTGCTCGATCGCCCGCGAAACGCCCCGACCCGAACCGGGCTGGGCGTCATGGCCATCAGCTTCTACCTCATCTTGTTCTTCGCAGCCGGCAACGACCTGATGGCCATCAAGCTGGGGCTGTCCATCAATGACATCACCCGAGCCTTCCAGATCCTGCTGATCGTGGTCCCACCGCTGGCGTACTGGGTCACCAAACGGATCTGTCTGAGCCTGCAGCGCCATGATCGCGACATGGTCCTGCATGGCCGCGAGACCGGGCGCATCGTCCGCACCGCCGAAGGCGCCTTCTTCGAGGTGCACCAGCCTCTCCCTGAGCACCAGCGCTGGGCGTTGGTGCAGCACCAGTCCGAGAAGCCCTTGGAGCTGACTGCCACTGTCGACGCCAACGGCGTACGCCGACCGGGCGCCTTCAAGGAGCGGCTGCGCGGCAAGGTGTCGAACTTCTACTTCGCGGACAGCGTCGACCCTGTGACTCCGGCCGAGCTGGCCGCTGCTCATCACGACGGCTCGGCACACGAAGCGATCGACGCCGCTCAGGACGACGTTGGGCAAGGTTGGGTCGGACAGCTGCACGGTGGTGCCGACGAGCGTCCCGAGACCGACGCATACGCCCCTCACGAGCACCAGCACGACCATGACCACGAGGTGGATCCGGACTCCACCACGGCGCGCTGAGGCAACCAGAGCGCCAGCAAGGAGGGGATGGGGGCCGCGCAGCCCATCAAGGGAGCCTGCGAGCAGGGCCAGCGGCCCGCGTCCCCTCCGCGCCGATTAGCTCAACTGACCAGCAGCTGGGCCAGTCGCCTCGACAGGTCGTGCTCGTCACCCACCAGCTCGACCACCTTCGTCCGCGATGTCATCCCGCTCACCAGGCCCACCTCGGCTCGACGCAGGTCAAAGGCCTTGGCAACGGCCTTCAGGACGGCCTCGGTCGCTGCACCATCCACGGCCCGCGGAGCGACACTGACGATGAGGACCGGCGCCTGACCGTCGGACCCGTCGCCATACTGCCCTCCGACCTTGGGTCGGGAGGCTCCGGGCTTGACCCGCACGCTCACTCGCATCCAGCCATTGTGTCGTCCCGGACTCGTGTCTTGTTGCCCTGAAACCACCCATTGGCGGTCATCTCGACGCCATTTCGGTGGTTTCGCGGCAACAAGCGGGTTCGTGACAAGACGTGGCAGGCTGGCTGATGTGCTGACGATGACCGCAGAAGAGTTCGACGATGCCGTGGGAGACGCGCTCGACGACGTCCCCGCCGAGCTGCTTGCCCTCCTGGACAACGTGGTGTTCCTCGTTGAGGACGAACCGCCCTCAGACGACCCAGAGCTGCTCGGCGTCTACGACGGCACTCCGTTGACCGAGCGCGACGGCGGCTGGGCCGCAGGGGCGCTACCGGACCGGATCACCATCTTCCGGGGCCCAACGCTGCGCATGTGTCAGACCCGCGAGGAGATCCTGGAAGAGGTGTCGGTCACCGTGGTGCACGAGATCGCGCACCACTTCGGTATCGACGACGAGAGACTGCACGAGCTGGGCTGGGACTGACCGCACCCACCCCCACACCGGCACCCAAGCTCGCGGGTATGCGGCCGGCAGCTGCCCAGAATCAGGCGAGCGCGCTCTGTGCTTTCCAACCGACAAAGTCGTAGACCCAGACGCCGATGCCTTCGGTCGGCCTGAAGGCGCGGGACGAGCCGGTGAACTTGACGATGTCACCCATCTTGGAGTTGTTGAACATCCACTCTGCGTCGGCAGGCGCCATGTTGGTGCACCCGTGCGAGACGTTCTGGGTGCCTTGCGCATTGACCGACCAGGGGGCGGAGTGGATGAACTCCCCCGTCCAGGTCAGGCGCAAGTTCCACTTGGTATCGATCTTGTAGTAGCCGGGGGCGCCCTTGGGGATACTCGGCACCAAGGTCGCCGAGTCCATCGTGATGGCCCTGTTGCGTTCGATGATGACTTTGGTGCCGTATCGGGTCTCGGTCAGCATTCCGGGCTTGCCCGTGCTCACCTTGAACGTGCGGAGGGCCACGCCATCACGGCGAACGATCATGGTGTGGGCCTTCATGTCCACCGAGCTCACCATGGACGAGCCCACGGTGAAGCTCGTCTGGTCATCCCCGGCGATCCACTTGTCGTCCCCGGTCTGTAGCCCATGCAGCGGGGTGGACACGGTGACCTTGGTGCCCGGGAACCAGTAGTCCTTGGGGCGCCACATCAGCTGACGGTTGTCGAGCCATCCCCACGCGCCCTGCTGCACCGGAACCGTCGTGACCTTGACCCGCTTCTCGACCTCGGCCCGCTGTGCCCTGGTGATGACGCCAGTGTCGAACTGGACGATGACCGGCATGCCGACACCAACGACGCCGCCGTTGGGTATCAGGCCATAGGTCGCCGTGACCTTGGGCTTCAGCGTCGTGAAGGTTGAGCTGGTGGTTGTCGCCGTGCCATCGGGACCGGTCGACGCCATGGTCAGGGTGTAGACCGTGGACGGACGAAGCAGCTCGCTGTTGGTCCACGCCCCGTCAGGATCTGCCTGCCCTGCGACCGTCTGACCCTTGGCATCCGCGAGCGTCACCGCGCCAAGCACGCCGGAGGACGCCTTCACGGTGACAGGGACGTTGGGCGCGACACCAGTGGCCAGATCAGCGGGGAAGACGTCGAGCACCGCCGGAGTAGACGTGGGCGTGGGCGAGGGCGTGACTGTGGGTGTGGGTGAGATCAGCCCCGAGCCGTTCACAGCCCGGCCGGCGGTGCCTGCCGGTGCGATGCCCTGGCAGGCACTCAGCACGAGGCTCAGGGCCACGAGGGCAGCGGCGAAACCGCCCGCTGATCGGGACCTCACTGATGGTGCCTTCACGTCGTACCGACTCTCAGGTAACGGCCACTGGCCGATGCTCCACCGGACCCCCCGTGAGGCCGGTCAATCGACAGACTTCGGATGCCCATGGAAGGTGGCTTACGAGGTCACGAAGGTGCCTCACCGCTGTCAGGAGCTGTCTGGTCGAACCTCGCCTCAGCCTACGCCCTAGGCACCTCAGACGCGCGCCGCAGCGCCAGCCACGTCACAGAATCAGACGGCGTGTTCTCCACGGAAGTACTCATATGTCCAGCCGATGAGAGCCAGGACAGAGAAACAGAGTCCAATGATGAACAGCCACCAGCCGACGGCCAGGCCGAGGAAGACGACCGCAGCGGACGCGGCCAATGGCAGCGGCCACCAGCTGTGCGGGCTGAAGAACCCGTACTCCCCCTCGGCAGCCGATATCGGGGCTGAGGGGTCGTCTTCCGGGCGAGGGTCGAGCTTGCGGCCCGTTTCCCAGAGATAGAAGCCGATCAGGGCAGAGAGCCCGGCGCACAGAAGCAGCCCGAAGGGGCCCACCGGCTCTCTCCAGTGGGTCACCGTGCCGTAGATCAGCCCCATCGCGGTGAAGAACGTGCCGATCACGACGAACAGCTTGAACTCGGCCTTCATGGCACAACCTCCCCGTGCAGCGTTCGGTCAGGATCGTTCTCGCCCAGCAAGGTGTCGAGGATGCGCTGGTCGGCCGCCGGAGAGTCAGATAGGACGCTCTCAGGGTGGTGCAGGTCGAAGGCCGGACGCTCGGAGCGGATCCTTGGGATCGACTCGAAGTTGTGTCTCGGCGGCGGGCAGGACGTGGCCCACTCCAGTGATGCGCCGTAGCCCCACGGGTCGTCGGTCTCGACCAACGGTGCCGTCCGATAGGTCGTCCACACGTTGTAGAGGAAAGGAAGCGTCGAGGCACCCAGCAGGAAAGCCCCAACGGTGGAGACCTGGTTCATCCAGGTGAAGCCATCCTCGGGCAGGAAGTCGGCGTAGCGACGCGGCATACCCACAATCCCGAGAACGTGCTGGATCAGGAACGTCGTGTGGAAGCCGATGAACAACATCCAGAAGTGGATCTTGCCGAGCTTCTCGTCAAGCATCCGTCCGGTGAACTTGGGCCACCAGAAGTAGAAGCCGGCGAACATGGCAAAGACCACGGTGCCGAAGACGACGTAGTGGAAGTGCGCCACCACGAAGTATGAGTCGGTGACGTGGAAGTCCAGCACTGGGCTCGACAAGATGATGCCGGTCAGCCCGCCGAAGAGGAACGTCGTCAGGAAGCCGATCGCCCACAGCATCGGGGTCTCGAAGGTGACGGACCCACCCCACATCGTGCCGATCCAGTTGACG
>Ga0075530_1000283_pt1 | contig 23410 bp, 19 predicted proteins | sample NGEPerD_2_FD_75101 | JGI IMG/M metagenome (GOLD analysis project Ga0075530, IMG submission 75101) | Arctic peat soil microbial communities from the Barrow Environmental Observatory site, Barrow, Alaska, USA - NGEE PermafrostL1-D | ecosystem: Environmental > Terrestrial > Soil > Wetlands > Peat ... | reverse complement strand
TAAAAATTCCTTTTACATGGGAGAAAGTGGAGCAGGCTCCTATACGAAATTGGCCAATAATACCATGGCGGCGATCAACCTTCTTTCAATGGCAGAAGCAATAACGATGGCGACCAAGGCGGGCGTTGATCCTGAACTCTTTATTAAGGTGGTCAGCGGTGGGGGAGCACGCAGCGGAATGATGGACAATAAAGCTCCTAAGATCCTTAACCGAGACTTTCACCCCAATTTCGCAACAGCTCTCATGTATAAAGACTTGGGCCTAGCCACAAACATTGCAGCCCAACTCCAATTGCCCGTGCCCGTACTTTCCCTCGTGAAAGAAATGTTACAGATGGCAATCCTCAAAGGGTATGCCAATGAAGATATGTGCTCTGTTATTAAATGTTATGAAGAATGGGCGGGAGTCGAAGTAACGAAGCGTTAAGAGGAGAACGACCTTGTTTCAATAAAGCCCTTTAAGATGAAAATACAATATATCTGAAACCCTTGTCTGGTAAAACAACTGAAACCCCGCTTCTTAAGCAATAGGCTTAAAGCGGGGTTTTTGCAAAACTCCCTATAAATCTATGAAACATGACTTCACACAAAGAAAATTTACAATGGGTAAGGCATATCTGTGTGAATAAGGTTTAAACCATCAGTGAATTATTTAAAAAGGAGTGATTTGGAAATGGTAAACAGTAACGAATTCCCCATCCAGACTATTAGGCAGCAGTTCCCCGCTCTGAACAGGACCTACAAAGGTAAACCGGTAATTTATTTTGATGGTCCAGGAGGGTCTCAAGTAGTTCGTTCATCAACCAAGTCGAGCAGATTTCTAAACGAGCCAGGGAAGTGGGTGCCATCGTTGTTGTTGACGCAGTACATGCTGCTCCCCATCTCTCGATTCAGCGCAATGAAGTTGGGGCAGATATAATACTATGTTCGGCTTACAAGTTTTTCGGACCACACGTTGGCATTGCGGTCATTCGGTCTGATATTTTTGAAAACATCAAGCCCTATAAATTAAAACCTGCCCCTAGTTATATACCCGACAAATTGGAAACAGGGACGCAAAATCACGAAGGAATTGCCGGCATCAAGCCAGCCGTCGATTTTATCGCCGGACTCGGGCAAGGTGCGACACGAGCGGAACAGCTCATATCCGGTTTTAGCAAGATGGAAGAGTACGAGAATCGACTGGCAGAGAAAATCCGTACTGCGCTCGGCACAATGCCTAAGATTAAGTTGTACCAAGCAAAAACGTCTGTAAAAAAGACACCGACGATTGCCTTTGAAGTTGAAGGGATTACTCCTGCTGAAGTATGTCGGTCTATGGCTGAGGACTACGGTATATTCGTTGCAGATGGCGACTTTTATGCGACAACGTTAGCGAAGTTGACAGGTGTTAGTTCACGCGGAGGATGGGTTCGGGTTGGGTTAGCTCCCTATAATAGCGACGAAGAAGTAGATCGATTCTTGGAAGCCCTGAAAGAGCTGACTGCAAGCAAATAGTATTGGCCGAACAAAGATGGGCAAGCCTGGTGTACCGGTGTAATTTATTAGAATTATGAGGTGACGAAAGTGTCAATTACTTCTTACCCGGTGGCAATCGTTGCACCCTATAGAGAGTTGGCTGAGCTAGCTCAACAGGTATGTGATGAACTCAATCTGCAGGCTAGTATTGGAGTAGGGGACCTGGATGAAGGAATCAAAGTTGCGACAGATTTTGTTTCTGAAGGTATAGAAGTACTGATAAGCAGAGGTGGAACTGCTACAGAAATTGTTAATACGCTGGATGTACCCGTAGTTCAAATTGCGGTAAGCGCCTTTGATTTAATACGGGCGATAGCAAAAGCAAAATCCTTTGGATCTCATATTGGTGTTGTAGGTTACCGCAATATTATTTACGGCTGCAAAAGCTTAGAAGATGTTTTAGAGATTACTATTCAAGAAATACAAGTTGAACAACCTGAGCAGGTTGAAGAAGCGATTACTACCGCCATTGCAAAGGGTGCCCAAGTTATTGTGGGTGATGCAATTACTGTACGGTTTAGCAGAGACAAGGGTATTCCGGCCTTACTTGTGAATTCTGGGAGAGAAGCGATCGGAATTGCCTTGCGCGAAGCTTATGATCTTAGTTTAGTACGAAGTAAAGATAAGGCTCGAGCAGAGCAGTTGAGAGTAATTCTCGATTCAACTTATGAAGGAATTATCGCAACCGATGCGGATGGGCAGATATCCTTAGTCAACACTGCTGCCCAAAAAATTCTAGGACTTCAGAAGAAAGACCTAATAGGTGAGCCTTTCGAGAAGGTGCTTCCAGGATATGGGATTGAACGTGTTCAAGAAACAGGTATACCTCAGTTCGGCGAGGTTCAGAAAAATGGTGGATCATTGATCGTACAAAATCTACAACCGGTGAAAGTGGATCAAACTATGGTGGGGGTTGTGGCTACCTTCCAACATGCTAGCCATTTGCAGGCAGTAGAGGCGAAAGTTCGGCAAAAGATCTATTTAAAAGGGCATGTGGCGCAAGCTACCTTCTCGGATATTGTGACTCAAAGTCGAAATTTTATCGAGGTAATCCAACGTGCGAGACAGTATGCAGCAACCGAATCGACGGTTTTAATTTTAGGGGAAACGGGAACGGGGAAAGAGTTAATTGCGCAAAGTATTCACAATGCAAGTACTCGACGTGAACAACTTTTCGTGGCAATTAATTGCGCAGCTTTACCGGAACATCTCCTTGAAAGTGAACTCTTCGGTTACGAGGAAGGAGCTTTCACTGGTGCACGCAAAGGTGGGAAGCAAGGACTCTTTGAATTAGCCCATCGCGGAACCTTGTTCCTGGATGAAGTAGGCGAACTATCAATGGGTTTGCAGGCTAGGCTCCTCAGGGTGTTGCAAGAAAAAGCGATAATGCGCGTGGGTGGTGACCGTTTATTTCCTGTTGATGTAAGAATTATTGCGGCTACGCATCGAGATTTGGACCGAGCTGTAATCGAAGGGAACTTTAGACGGGATTTGTACTATCGTATCAATGTCCTACTGATTAAATTACCACCACTACGTGATCGTTTGGCTGACATACCGCTTCTCCTTAAGGTACTTGTATACAAGATCACTCAAAGAACATACAGTTTGCCCCCAATTTTTAATGAAGAAGTTATTACGCGGTTGAGAGCTTACTCTTGGCCAGGAAATATACGGGAATTAGAGAATGTATTGGAACGTCTCGTTGTATTACGTTGTGGACAACAAGTTGAGCAGAGTGATCTTTTAGAAGTTGTTAATGTAGAAAAAATTCCTTCTTTTAAAATTAATATTGACCTACAAGGAACCTTGGCCGAAATGCAAGCTGAAATCATCGAAAAGACCTTAGAACTAACAAATCAAGATAAAGATAAGACATGCCAAATCTTGGGTCTAAGCAAAACAACACTCTGGAGACGCACAAAGAAACACTAATATTTCATTATGAAAATATAATTTCAAAATGAAATAATCAAGAAGATAGTAAATTGACCGAATAATTTATTATTTTTTAAACTTTTTTGATTTCAATATGAAATAAGTTCTTATCGGAGATTCGTGTAAATGGGCTGCCTGCAGGGATGTTACACTTGGCATGAAATTTGCATTTAATATTCTGAAAAAGGCATGTCCCCCAATTCAAGACCTATATGAAAGGGAGTTTGAGTTATGGAAGCATTGTCTCCAAGAGAACGGGTATTGTTGGCCATTGACAGAAAGGAAACGGATCGCTTGCCGATTGACTTTGGCGGGCGGGTTTCAGGTATTTCTTTAAGCGTTTATGCAGAGGTGAAGAAAATTCTTGGAGTGAACACGACGCTCCAAACGTTTAGTAACCGTCTGCAAACGGCACTTGTGGATGAGGAGATCCTGCGCCTTTTCCGAGTCGACACCCGGCATATCCGGCCAGCGCCTGCTGAATCCTGGGATTCGCGACTGCAAGGTAGTAACAGCTACCGGAATGAATGGGGCATGAAACTGGAAAGGCTTGATGGCGGTTACTATTACGACTTTGCGGATGCCCCTTTGGCCGGAGCCAAGATTGAGGACATAGATGCTTATAAATGGCCGGACAGCCATGACTTGTCGCGGGCGAAAGGCAAAAGAGAGGAAGCTCGGGCACTGACTCAAGACGGCAAGTATGCCCTGTTTACCGGCTTTAAGGGTGTGTTCGAACGAGCTTGGGCTTTGCGTGGTATGGAACAGTTCTTTATGGACATGATCGCAGATCGCGAATTTGTTGAAGCTTTACTGGATAAGGTCCTGGAAGTGCAGAAGGCTATTTACGGGCCTTACCTCGAAGCCTTGGCTCCCTATTTAGATGTCGTAACTTATACTGAGGATCTGGGAACTCAAACTTCTCCGTTAATCTCCCCCAAGATTTACCGAGAATTGATTAAACCGCGCCATGCTGAATTGATTAAATTCGTTCATGAAAAGTGCCAGGCTCGAATTGCCTTTCACTCTTGCGGAAGCGTCCTAGAATTTTTGTCGGATTTTAAAGACTTAGGAGTGGAAATTATAAATCCGGTTCAAGTTTCGGCGGAAGGGATGGAACCTCAAGCTCTGAAGGAAAACTATGGAGAACATTTCTGCTTCTGGGGAGCCTTAGACACGCAAAAGCTTTTACCAGTTGCCACACTGCCAGAAGTTGATGAAGCGGTGAAGCGGACTGCGTCCATATTAGGAGAAAGAGGAGGCTATATTTTTGCCCCGGCCCATAATATTCAGCCACTTACACCACCAGAAAATGTGATTAGGATGTTCGAAGTGGCTAGAGATCTCTAAACTCAAAAGGGATTGATTAAGATTTATTATTGTTTCCAGAAGTTACTGAACATTTGATACGGGGGTTTTATGCAAAAACTAACTATCATAGCGGATGATTTAACTGGGGCGAACGACACGGGTATACAATTTAGCAAAAACGGTTGTACTACAATGGTTATCTTCGATCCAGAGAATATTGAAGCACTAAGCCCTGACAAAGAGGTCTGGTCGATTAACTCTGACACGCGGAATCTTAGTAGAGCCCAAGCGTATAGCATCGTGTACAAATTGGCTATGAGTCTACGTAAGGGGCGAACCCAACAAATTTATAAGAAAATTGATTCTACGTTGCGCGGCCATCCTGGGGCTGAAATAGAAGCGCTTATGGATGCTTGGGAAGCACCCCTGGCCTTTGTCGTTCCAGCCTTTCCAGCAAATAGCAGGGTTGTACGCGATGGATCTGTTTATGTGAATCAAACTTTAATCTGCCATGTTCCAACAGTTCTGCAAAGTGAGATGAGTCGAAAAATTGGGTTGATCGAGTTAGACGAGATTCGGCAGGGAACGTTTTACTTGAGAAAACAGATAATAAAGGCTAAGAAGGACAAACAAGTTCTAGTCTTCGATGCGGTTACGGAACAAGATTTAGAAACGATTTCCCAAACGATCTCCCAACTTCCAAACAAGGTTATTATTGCGGGTTCTGCAGGTCTAGCCAGTTATTTATCGCCTTTTCGTAGCGAAAGAATATTGGATGATACTATTCCTCCTACTGGAATTATCATGGTTGTCGCTGGATCTCACAATTCAATGACCGCTTCTCAAATTAAGGAACTTGCAAGTCACATAGGACAAAAACCAATTTGGGTTAATACCAATAATATCCTTAATGGATATTTAGACTTTGAGCAGGACCGTGTCTTCAAGGAAGCGTGCCAAGTCATAGATTATCAATGCATTATCTTAGCCGTTGATTCCTTGATTCAGACTTCGGGTCAGTCGATTCAAAAGGATGTGAGTTCCATAGTTGCAGTCCTTGGTGATATTGTTAAAACCATTGTTTCGCGGGTCAAGCCCAAGGCGTTAGTGGTAACGGGCGGAGATACTTCGCTTCAAATTTGCAAAACTTTGGGGGCCGATGGAATTAGATTAACCAGAGAGTTACTTAGAGGAATACCTTTGGGCTATCTAGTGGGCGGAATTGCAGATGGCACCCCTATCATCACAAAGTCTGGTGGCTTTGGCAGACACGATTCATTCGTACAGTTGGTTAATCAACTAGATTGGAACATGAAAAAGTAGAAAAGGATTTGCTGGTTTTATCGCGAATTAATTATTCTATTTAAATTTTTTTTACCAAGTTAAACTTGTTTTAAAATTAAGGAGGAGTAAATATGGCTTACGGAGAAGATTCCCCAACTAAGCGTAGAGTCGTTACCATTCCGTATCTGAAAGAGAAAAAGGCTAAGGGTGAACCGATCACAATGTTGACCGCCTACGATTATCCAATGGCGGTGATAGAAGACAACTTAGGAATTGACATTATTCTTTGTGGAGATTCACTAGGAATGACGGTTTACGGATATAAAGGGACAGTTCCAGTGACAATGGACCAGATGCTCGCCCATTCTGATGCGGTGAAACGAGGTGCCCCTCATAGCTTTGTAATTGGAGATATGCCCTTTATGTCATATCAAGTTTCGGCTGAAAACGCTCTGATTAATGCTGGAAGATTCATGAAAGAGAGTGGAGTAGACGCGGTAAAGCTTGAAGGTGGCACTGAAATGGTTGATCAAATTCGGTCTCTATCTCGTGCGGGAATTCCAGTCATGGGGCATATCGGGTTAACCCCTCAGTCGGTGTCAGCGCTCGGTGGGTTTAAGGCTCAAGGAAGAGATCTCGAAGGGGCAATGAAACTGATTGCGGATGCGAAGGTTCTGGAGGAAGCAGGAGCATTTTCGATCTTGCTAGAAGCCATACCGCCAGAAATTGGTAAGATTATAACCGAGCGAGCGAGAATCCCAATCATTGGTATTGGAGCTGGGGCTTATACGGATGGACAGGTGCTCGTAGTTCACGATGCTCTTGGTTTCTTTGATGGGCATGTGGCAAAATTCGTCAAACAATATGCTAACTTGAATCAAGTCATTAGTGACGCTTTAAAGAATTATATGATAGATGTTATCCAACGCACCTATCCAGCACCTGAACATTGCTATGGCATGGATTCAGATATTCTCGAAGAAATAAAAAATAAACTATGACATCATGATATGAGGTGCTTTTGGTGCAAGAACATCCTTTTAGTCTTAAATACGGGCGGGGCGAAATAAATTTTACAATTCCTACTGAGCAGTTGTTATTGGAGATCCTAGGTATTGACTATCCAGCCATAAAAGACGTAGCGGCTACCTTAAAACACGCTCTGGACCATCCCATTGATTCTCCACCTTTACGAGAAATTGTAAAACCAGGAGAAAAAGTCGTGATCACAGTCAGTGACATTACGCGCATGTGGCAAAAAATGCCAATGATTATGCCGCATATTATAAATACTTTGAATGAGACCGGAGTTCCAGATCAAAACATTACTATTATCAATGTCGTTGGGGGACACCGTTTGAACACAGAGGAGGAATTTAAGGCCCTTTGTGGGGATGAGGTGTACCAGCGCGTGAAAATCGTGAATCATGACGCACGCAAACTTGAGGATATGGTCTATCTTGGTAAAACTAGTCGGGGAACTGAAGTCTCCATCAATAAGCTTGTAGTAGAAGCAGACCGCCTGATTCTAACTGGCGGTATCATTTATCATTACATGGTGGGGTATGGTGGGGGACGCAAAAGTGTTATTCCGGGCTTTAGTTCCATCAAGACCATTCAGCAGAATCATTTATGGGCACTGGGAACGGAATTAGGCTCAGGCTCTAATCCCAATGCCATATCTGGGAAAACTCGAGGAAATGAAGCCCATGAAGATATGATGGAGATCGCTGGTTTTGTACAACCTGACTTTATCATTAATATGGTTCCTACCCCCGAAGGGGATTTTGCTGGGATTTTTGCAGGGAACTGGGTTTCTGCTTGGCTCGAGGGTACACGACTCGTTGACACAATCTATGGTGTTGACATTGATGCCTTAGCGGATATTGTGATCGCATCGGCTGGAGGATTCCCTAAAGATATTAATTTATATCAAACTGGGAAAACCATGGATAACGCAATCTATGCTGTGAAAAAGGGTGGGGTCGTTATCCTACTCAGTGAATGTGCGGATATTAACGAACCCCATGAGTTTACCCAATGGTTTCAATATGCTACAAAGCTGGACATGGAAAAGGCTCTTCGAGATAACTTTACGATTCCAGGCTGGGTAGCCTGGCGTGAAGTGGAGTGTGGAGATACAGCTACTTTCGTAATGGTAACGCGACCCGAAAATGCTGAGTTAGTGCTAAAAGCAAATATGATCCCAGTGACAACCATCGAAGAAGCTCTCCAAATCGCTCTCCAGAAGTGCGGAGCAGACAAACCGACCTTTACAATCATGCCTCAGGCAGCAAACACACTACCTAGATCGCGTACTGTATAGTACAGTCCCTTGCAGTGGCTTTCTCTGAGGAATATCCTCAGTCATCATTGGTGGAAGCTTGATGCTTACGGCATACGTAATATCCAAGAAAAAAGGGTTTGCAGGAACAGAAAAGTCTAACATAAAGCAAATCACCACCTCGTTTAAAGATGCCTTGTTAGCATTATTAATGCCCGTTATTATTCTTGGGGGAATTTATGGTGGGATTTTCACACCGACTGAATCTGCAGTTGTGGCCGTTTTTTACGGTTATTTGTTGGTTTATTTATTTACCGCGAGATTAAAATATCGGATTTGAAGAAGATCTTCATGGAATCTTCGATCACTACCGCTACCATCATGATCATCATCGCGAATGCTTCCACTTTCGGCTGGATCATGACACGAGAACAAATACCGTTAAAAATAGCCGAGGCCTTTATGTCGATTTCTGGAGGCAGCCCTGGACTATTTCTTCTCCTTGTCAATGTCCTCCTTCTTTTTATTGGAACTATGTTCGAAACGTCTGCTGCAATCATCATTTTAACCCCTCTCCTTTTCCCAATATCACAACAGTTGGGAATTAATCCCATTCATTTTGGGATAATTATAATTGTCAATTTGGCCGTCGGAATGGTGACTCCGCCCTTAGGAATTAATCTCTTTATTACTTGTAACATTGCAAAGACAAGCATTGAAGATCTGACACGTTATCTGGTGCCTTATCTTCTTGTCCTGATCGCTGATATCTTTATCATTACTTACGTTCCTCAGATTACCCTTTGGCTACCCCAATTAATGGGTGCAATTAAATAAATATTCGATGGTAAAGTAGGGGTTGGAAATCACGACTAATAAATTCAATTTATAGAAGATTTTAGATGGGAGGAGGAAATTCAGTGCTTCCACGTTTTGCGATCATAAAGCAACAACTACCTAATCAAACTGTCCTGAATATTCCAGAAGAGATTCGTAAGGAACTGGCTAGGATCCAGCTTAAAGATAAAATTCAACCGGGAATGAGAATAGCCATAACAGCGGGTAGCCGAGGGGTATATAAAATTCCGCTTATTTTACGAACCGTAGTGGACGAAATAAAAGCTTGGGGCGCAGAACCCTTTGTTGTTCCCACGATGGGGAGCCATGGTGGGGCCACAGCAGAGGGCCAAGTCGAATTTTTAAAGGGACTGGGCATTACTGAAGAATCTCTGGGTGCTCCCATTCTTGCGACTATGGATGTTATAGAAATCGGGAGTACTTCTGGAGGACTTCCCGTATATCTCGATGTCTATGCTGCTAAAGCAGATGGAATTATTGTGGTTGGGAGGGTTAAACCCCATACTGATTTTAGGGCGCCCATTGAGAGCGGATTGCATAAAATGCTCGCAATCGGCCTAGGTAAGCACAAACAGGCTTTAGCCATTCATAGCTACGGAATTCGTGGACTTCGTGACTTGATGCCCCAAGTAGCTCAAGTTACTCTCCACAAAGCACCTATACTCTGTGGACTTGCGCTCTTGGAAAATGGTTATGACGAAACTGCACATATTGAGGCTGTTCTTCCGGCAGATTTTGCGGTAAGAGAACCGGAACTCTTGCGTCTAGCACATCAACTGATGCCTAAACTTCCTGTCAATCAACTTGATATCCTGATCGTTGGGAAAATAGGGAAAAACTATAGCGGGACGGGTATGGATACAAATATTATCGGAAGAGTCCAAATCTACGGGGAAGCTGAGTTTTCTAACCCAACGATTCAATATATTGTTGCTTTACGCTTAAGTGAGGCAGCTCATGGAAATGCGTTAGGAATCGGCTTGGCAGATTTCACAACAGAACGGGTAATGCACGGGATAGATTATCCAGTCATGAGAGAAAACGTGGTTACGAGTTCATTTATCGATCGAGGTAAAATACCCATGGCCTTTCCCAACGACCGGGCGAGCATTGTTGCAGCCCAACGCTGCTTATGGCAAGAAAATCCACAGAGCGCTCGAATGATGTACATTCCTAACACTTTAGATATTTCTAAAATAGCAGTGAGTGAAAGCTTGCTTACCATGCTAAGTACCCAACCTGGCATAGAAATTTTGACTCCCTTGCATGAGCTAGCTTTCGACCATGAAGGGAACCTGGACATAAACTTTGTTCATAATTAAAGGGAATATCCCTAGAAGGAAATGGGAAGGGATTGAGAAAATGCCAAGACGAAGCGAACGAATTTTAACGAGACCCGACTTTTCTTTTCAAAGGTCCTTATATAAGTCTATGGGTTATACAGATCAAGACTTAGAGAAACCCATGATTGCCATCGTGAATGCCCACAGTACAGTGGTACCCGGACATTACCCTTTGAAGGACATCGCAAACTTCGTGAAGGAAGGTATTCGGGAAGCAGGAGGAACTCCCGTAGAATTTGGAGTCATTGGGGCCTGTGACGGAATCGCACAAGGTCATATCGGGATGCGGTATATTTTGCCAACAAGGGATGCTATTGCCAACGATATTGAACTTATGATACAAGCACATCAACTCGATGGAATGGTTCTCCTTGGATCCTGTGATAAAACGGTTCCAGGGATGTTAATGGCTGCAGCGCGTCTTAATATTCCAGCTATTTTGGTTAATGCAGGTCCTATGGAAGGGGGCATTCAATTTGGGGGGAAAGCTTCGGATGCGGCGACTGTGAGCGAGGCCTTGGGTCGATATACAGCAGGAACGATCACATTGGATCAAGTTATAGAACTTGAAAACGAAGCTTGCCCAGGCTGTGGAAGTTGTTCTTTTTTAGGAACTGCTAATACGATGTGTATTCTAGCTGAAGGTTTAGGAATGAGCCTTCCTGGAAGTGCTATGATCCCAGCAGTCGATCACAAACGATTACAAGTGGCGAAGGAAAGTGGCCAGCAAATCGTAAAGCTTGTTCATCAAGGTCTAACAGCTCGTAAAGTTATTACCCGGAAATCCCTTGAAAATGCAATTCGACTTAACATGGCGATCGGGGGATCAACAAATGCCACGTTGCATTTACCGGCTATTGCTTATGAGGCAGAAGTAGAATTAAGCTTAGATGTCTTTGATGATTTGAGCAATACGACTCCCCACATTGCTAGAATGAACCCTGCTGCGGCTGCTAACGTCGTCGATTTTCATAAAGCGGGTGGAGTACCGGCAGTGTATAATGCGCTCATGTCATTACTCAATGCTGATGAACTATCTGTGACAGGACATACAATCAAGGAAAATGTTGAAGGGGCAACGAGTAAGAATACCTCAGTTATTCGTTCTCTGGAAGATCCCTTTAGTCCGACAGGGGGCCTGGCCATATTACGAGGGAACCTAGCTCCCGATAGCGCCGTTTCTAAACCCGCTGCTATTCTTCCTAGCATGTGGAACTTTAGCGGACCTGCAAGGGTTTTTGATGGTGAGGATGCTGCTATTGACGCCATTTCGACTGGGAAGATTAAACCCGGAGATTGTATTGTTATTCGCTATGAAGGGCCTCAAGGTGGACCCGGTATGCCGGAAATGTACAAGCCACTTAAACTGCTGGAGGGACTAGGACTGGGAGAAAGTGTGATGCTTGTCACTGATGGGCGCTTCTCTGGTTCCAACCGTGGGGGTCTTGTTGGACACGTATCTCCGGAAGCTGCAGCTGGAGGACCCTTAGCTATCGTTTATGAGGGTGACCTTATCGAAGTTGATATTCCCGGTCGACGGCTGGAACTCAAGGTAAGCGAGGAAGAGATTCAGCTACGCTTGAACCGCTGGACTAAGCCCGCTAAGAAGATTACCAGCGGCTATTTGAATTTATATTCCCGATTAGTTGAAAGCGCGGACAAAGGCGCAATTATCAAGCATAGAGATTAAGGCCATAAAGCAAAACTAAAGAGCGGGTACATCTCTAGAAGGTGTACCTGGCTTTTTAACCACATCCGGCAGGCATTGTCTCATTAGTGAAGATCTAGAAAAGAGGATGAATACAATGAAAAAGCCAATTGTTGGAATAACCATGGGTGACCCAGCGGGGATAGGTGCTGAAGTGGTGGTCAAAGCCTTAAGTAACGAGATTTATTATCGGACTGCATCCCCTGTGGTTTTTGGAGATAAAGACCGAATAGAGCAAAGTCTCAAGTTTTTGGGAATGCCACTGAAAGTGAGAGAAATTGAGGATCTATCCGATGCAAAATTTGAGTACGGTATAATAGATGTCCTCAAGTTTGATATTCCTGGCGTCCGTGATGTCGCCTATGGACAGGTTAGTCCCGTAGCCGGAAAAGCTTCTGTAGCCTATGTTCTTAAAGCAATTGAACTCGCTCAGAAACAGAAAATAGATGCTATTGTGACGGGTCCACTTAATAAGGAAGCAATACATTTGGCAGGGTACAATCAGTACTCAGGTCATACGGAGATTTTTGCCGAAAAGACAAATACTAAAGATTTTGCTATGATGCTGGCTTTGAAGGACTTGTATGTTATTCATGTAAGTACTCATTGCTCTTTAAGACAAGCTTGCGAGAAAGCGACAAAGAGCAGGATTAAGAAAGTAATTGACTTAGCAAATGAGGTCGTCAAGACCTACAGTATTCCCAATCCATTGATCGCAGTGGCCGGACTAAACCCTCATAGTGGAGAAAATGGGGCATTTGGTACAGAAGAAATCGAACAGATTATTCCTGCAATTGAGGAAGCCAGGGCAAGTGGTGTGAAAATAATTGGACCTGTTCCTCCCGACAGTCTCTTTGTTCGAGCGCAAAGAGGCGAATATCAGGTGATGATTGTAATGTATCATGATCAGGGTCACGTCCCAGTAAAGGTTATTGGCTTTGACAAGGGTGTTAATATTACGATTGGTCTGCCAATTATTAGGACCTCTGTCGATCATGGTACAGCCTTTGAGATAGCCGGTAAAGGGATTGCCTCAGAAGTAAGCATGGAAGCAGCCCTGAATTTAGCCATAAATCTTGCGGTCAAAAAAGGATAGGAAAAAATAAATGGAAATCTATTTAGCGAAGAAAGGAATAGTAATTATGGTAAGAAAAATGAAAACAATGGATGGCAATACAGCTGCAGCTCACATTTCCTATGCTTTTACCGAGGTTGCGGCAATTTATCCCATTACCCCATCTACCAATATGGCAGAGCAAGCGGATGAGTGGTCAATCCAAGGGCGAAAGAATCTTTTCGGTCAAACTATAGAAATTGTGGAGATGCAGTCAGAAGCTGGTGCTGCGGGAGCCGTACACGGTTCTCTGCAGGCAGGTGCGTTAACGACGACGTATACATCATCCCAAGGCTTGTTGTTAATGATTCCCAACATGTATAAAATTGCGGGTGAACTTTTGCCAGCTGTGTTCCATGTCAGTTCCAGAGCTCTGAGTACGAATTCAACTACTATTTTCGGTGATCATCAAGATGTTATGGCGACGAGACAAACCGGATTTGCAATGCTAGCTGAAAGCAGTGTCCAGCAAGTTATGGATTTGGCGGCGGTAGCTCATCTCTCCGCCATCAAAGGGCGAGTTCCCTTTCTGAACTTTTTCGATGGTTTTCGGACGTCTCATGAAATGCAAAAGATTGAAGTCCTTGACTATGAGGAATTGGCGCAACTAGTTGATAACAATGCAGTTGATGAATTTAGAAACAGAGCACTGAACCCTGATAATCCAGTTATCAAAGGGACAGTGCAAAATTCAGATACTTATTTTCAGCAAAGAGAAGTTTCCAATCGGTATTACCAAGCTCTTCCTGAGATTGTGGAAAATCATATGGGTGAAATCAATAAACTTACGGGTCGAGATTATCATCTTTTCAATTACTATGGGGCATCTGATGCCGATCGAATGATTATAGCCATGGGCTCGGTATGTGAAGCCATTGAAGAAACCGTTGATTATTTGAATATCAAAGGCGAAAAAGTAGGTGTTTTAACGGTTCATTTGTTCAGACCTTTTTCCCTAGAACATTTCTTCAAGTCCATTCCTAAAACCGTGAAAAAGATTGCTGTGTTGGACAGAACGAAAGAACTGGGGGCATTTGCTGAACCGCTGTATCTGGATGTAAAAGCAGTATTTAGCGGTAGAGAATGGCAACCGACAATCGTCGGTGGTCGATGTGGTATTGGAGGTAAAGACGTAATTCCGGGACATATTCAAAGTATTTTTGAAAATCTGAACCAAAAGCAACCGAAAGATAACTTCACCGTTGGTATTGTGGATGATTTAACACATACTTCCTTGTTTATTGGTGAAGATATCGATACTACAGCGGTTGGAACGACAGCTTGTAAATTCTGGGGATTGGGTTCGGATGGAACGGTTGGAGCCAACAAAAGTGCCATTACAATCATCGGCGATAATACCGATATGTATGCCCAAGCCTATTTTGCATATGATTCTAAAAAATCTGGTGGTGTTACCATTTCCCATTTGCGGTTTGGTAAAAGCCCAATAAAATCACCTTACTTGGTCAATAAAGCTAATTTTATTGCTTGTCATAACCAATCGTATGTCGATAAATATAACGTATTGGATGGCCTAAAGCCGGGCGGGAATTTCCTTTTAAATTGTAATTGGACGGAGCAGGAATTGGATAAGCATCTGCCGGCTACCATGAAACGTTATATTTTTAAGAATAATATCAAGTTTTATACCCTAGATGCCGTCAGTATCGCTCAAGAAATTGGTCTCGGTGGCAGAATTAATATGATCATGCAAGCTGCCTTTTTCAAAATTTCCGATATCATCCCCATTGAAGATGCGATGAAATACCTAAAAAAAGCTGTCTTAAAATCCTATGACAACAAAGGTGAAAAAGTAGTTATTATGAATAATAATGCTATCGATCAGGGTGTACAAGCTATTGTGAAAGTTTGCATACCCGTTTCTTGGGAACATGCTCGAGACGCAAGTAGTACAGAGGAAAATGTACCAGCGTTCATTAAAAATATTTTGATTCCCATGAACAGGCAAGAGGGAGATCACTTACCTGTCAGTGCGTTTGTTGGTAGAGAAGATGGCACCTTTCCTATGGGGACTTCGGCTTTTGAGAAACGCGGTATTGCAGTTAATATTCCCTGTTGGATCGCAGAAAATTGTACTCAATGTAATCAGTGTTCCTATGTATGTCCCCATGCCGCGATCAGACCAGTATTGATCAATAAAGAAGAAATAAAAAATGCTCCCGCTAGTTTCGTGAGTATTGCAGCAATTGGGACGAAGGACCTGAATTTCAGTATTGCCATTTCAGCTTATGATTGTACAGGGTGTGGTAATTGTGAACAGGTTTGTCCATCCAAACAAAAAGCCTTAGTAATGAAACCACTTGAAACCCAACATGAGCTAAATTACTTGTGGAATTATGCGTTAACCCTATTGCCAAAAGTTAATCCTCTAAATCCACTTACTGTAAAAGGTAGTCAATTTGAACAACCGCTCCTTGAATTTTCTGGTGCTTGCGCAGGGTGTGGCGAAACTCCGTACGCTAAACTTGTGACTCAATTGTATGGTGAGAGGATGATGGTTGCTAATGCTACTGGTTGCTCGTCCGTATGGGGTGCTAGCGCACCCTCAATGCCTTATGCCACAAATCTTCGAGGGCATGGACCAGCTTGGGGTAATTCCTTGTTTGAAGATAACGCCGAATATGGGCTAGGCATGTTACTCGGTGTAAAACAACTCAGGGCAAAATTGGCTCAGGATATCACAGAAGCGGCTGAATTCAAGATCGGATCAGAATTCAAAGCTGCCTGTGAAGATTGGTTAGTAAATATTGATCAGGGTGAAAACACTCGTGACAGAGCTGATAAACTCATTACCCTACTGGAAAAAAATAAAGGTAATGATCCTTTGCTTAATGAAATTTATAAGAAAAGAGATTTCATGGTAAAGAGATCTCAATGGATCTTTGGAGGTGATGGATGGGCTTATGACATCGGTTTTGGTGGGTTGGATCATGTACTGGCATCTGGCCAAGATCTGAATGTCCTGGTTTTTGACACCGAAGTCTATTCCAATACAGGGGGTCAATCTTCTAAATCCACGCCAACGGCTGCGATTGCAAAATTAGCTGCTAGTGGTAAACGTACCAAGAAAAAAGATCTTGGCATGATGGCGATGAGTTATGGATATGTCTATGTAGCGCAAATCGCCATGGGTGCTGATAAGAACCAAACCCTTAAAGCCATTGCAGAGGCAGAGGCCTATGAAGGACCATCCTTGATTATTGCTTACGCTCCTTGTATTAACCATGGTTTAAAGGTAGGTATGGGTTGTAGCCAATTAGAAGCTAAGCGCGCAGTGGAGAGCGGTTACTGGGCATTATATCGCTACAATCCTAGATTAAAGGAGGCTGGCAAAAAAGCCTTTGCTTTGGATTCTAAAGAACCAACGATGAACTTCCAAGAATTCTTGATGGGGGAAGTGCGTTATTCTTCATTGAAGAAGAAATTCCCTGAGTTAGCTGAGGCGTTATTTGAGAAAACTGAAAAAGAAGCAGCTGATCGGCTGGAAAGCTACAGAAGATTAGCTGGTCAATATCCGGAAGTTGTAATCAATAATAACAAGCTTTAAATTGATCGGGGATCATTCCCACTTCCACTGTAAAAAATTCAAAAGTTCTCGTAAGGAAAAAGTAGAATTGATATAATAGTCGAGAGGAGGTTCATGCGTGGGAAAAAAGAAAATTTCGATTCCTGAATTAAAAGGAATGAAAGTTTCAGGTCAAAAGTTTAAAATGTTTACCGTCTATGATTTCCCTATGGCAACCATGGTTGATCGGTCACCAGCGGAACTGATTTTAGTTGGCGACTCTTTAGGGATGGTTATTCAAGGTCATGACAGTACAGTACCTGTGAACCTTGAGGATGTTCTCTACCATGTGAAAATTGTCCGCAAGGGAGCACCTAATACTTTTGTTGTCGGAGACATGCCGTTTCTATCCTACCAAGTGAATCGCGACGAGGCCATCAGAAATGCTGGTACTCTACTCAAAGTAGGGGCGGACTGCGTAAAGATGGAAGGCGGTGTTAAAATTGCCGAGACGATGAGGGCAGTGGTCGACGCCGGCATTCCAGTCATGGCTCACATCGGGTTGACTCCTCAAACAGCGGCCATGCTAGGTGGGTTTAAGGTGCAGGGGAAGAATGCAGCTTCAGCGGAAAAGTTGTTGCAAGATGCTTTAGCTGTTGAAGAAGCGGGAGCCTTTGCCATAGTGCTGGAATGTATACCCACAGCCCTGGCTCAATTGATCGATCAGAAGGTTACGATACCCACGATATCGGTCGGTGCCGGTCCTTTTACAACGGGTTTCAATTTGAATGCTTATGATTTATTGGGAATTTTTGATAAGTTTGTACCAAAATTCGTGATCCAATATGCACAAATGGGGAAAGACATTGTGAACGTTTTTGACACTTGGTGCAAGGATATTGATGAAGGAAGTTATCCGGCGCCTGAACATGGATTTGCCATGAATGACGAAGACCTGAAGCGTTTGTATTAGGAATAATAACAAAAATAATGAGGATGAGGTGTTTAGAAGTGAGTAAGAAAACTATTCATGACTTTAATAACATGGTCGAAACGGGAGAAAAGATCGTCTATCTTACGGCTTACGATTATTTGACAGCCAAAATGGAGGAAAAAGCCGGTGTCGACATGATCTTAGTCGGCGATTCCTTAGGAATGGTGAGCTTGGGTTATGATACTACGTTTCCGGTAACTATGGATGATATGATTCGCCATTGTTCGGCTGTACGTCGTGGCGCCCCCAATACGTTTATCGTGGGTGACATGCCTTACATGTCTTACCAAGTATCGGATGAGCTAGCAATTGCTAACGCCGGTAGGTTTATAAAAGAGAGTCTAGTTGATGCCGTAAAATTGGAAGGTGCCGGTTCGATGATTGCGAGCAGGATTAAGGCCATTAACGAAGCCGGGATCTTAGTGATGGGTCATATCGGTTTGACCCCGCAATTTATGGGTCAGATTGGCGGATACAAGGCACAGGGGAAGAGCGCCACGGCAGCTTTGAGTTTGGTTAAACAGGCAAAACTTGTCGAAGCAGCAGGAGCGTTTAGTATCCTTGTGGAAGGCGTACCGTCTGCAGTGGGTAAGGCCATCACAGAGAGAGCTAATTTCCCAGTGCTTGGTATTGGTGCTGGTCCGTACACCCATGGTCAACTGCTTATTTATGCGGACATGGTGGGCTTATACGATAATTTTACACCGAAGTTCGTGAAGAAGTACGCCAATGTAGGAGAAGTATTAGTAAATGCCTTTGCAGAGTTTGCCAAAGAAACCCGTGAGGGTGTTTTCCCGGTCGATGGTGAACACACCTATAAAATGAAGGACGAAGAAGCGGCAGAGTTCTGGGCTTTGCTCGAAAAAGAAACGCAATAATTAACTTATTTCGCTATATATATGGGATGCTTCTGTACGGAGGCACCCCATATATAATAGATTGTAGTAGTAAAAGAAAAAGTAGGAAAGTAAAAAATGGATTTTGGAAGAATTATAACGGCTATGGTTACCCCGATGAATGAAGACTTGCAAGTACTGATTATCAATTTATCCCCCTCAAAAGGGCTGTTGAAACGATCGAAGAGATTATTGGTCAGACTGTAAGTCAGGGAACGTTAGTAACGGCTAGCGAAAGCTGTATAAGATCTTAGAAAAATCAGTCGACGCCATAAAACAATAAATTAAAGAATCCAAGGTCGTACATTTTGATGAAACTTGAATTAGGTCAGAAGGTAAAACGAAATGGATTCATGTAGCCTCCACTGAGACGCTCACCTACTATGAGATGCACGAGAAAAGAGGAACTGATGCCGCGATAGATATCGGTATACTGCCAAAGTTCAATGGAACAGCCGTTCATGATCATTGGAAGACTTATTATACGTTTGATGAATGTACCCATGGGGAATGTAACGCCCACAATCTCCGATACTTTAAGGAAATCTATGAGAACTTCGATTATGATACAACGGTAGCACAGAGTTGAGGGTTTGTGAATGCCTGAGTAGTAACGGTTAACTTAAATAATATTCTAAAAAACAAAGATAAGTGGCCAAGAGGGGCCACTTATCTTTGTTTTTTACTGCTTTAGATGCCAGAATAGGTCAGTTATAATAATGAAGGGCAATGTAACTGACGGAAGACTGAAAATTGATATTTATTTTGGATTGAAAAAAGATTTACACAAAGAAGGAATTACTTAATTTTTGGAGAATAAATATCATAGATAAATGAGACGCAATCTTATGAAATGGGATGCAGTATAAAGAGACTCTTGCTTATTAACCAGTCGAATTGTTGGCATTTTCCTTTGCTCAATGGAAAGGTATTGATGGAGAAACGACGTGAAATACTGAAGAGATCACGGAGGGAGAAGTATGGATAAGGAACGGTACGTGATAAGGGCTGCGGAACGAACCCTGCAAATCCTTAATTGCTTTCAAGGTGAACGCGAAGAACTGTCCATTCCTGATATTGCAGGTCTAGTTGGGTTACCCAAATCAAGTGCACACCGATTCTTGGTTACACTGGAACTAAACGGGTTTCTAGAGGTTAACCCTCTCAGTCATTGTTACTGTTTAGGAAGCAAAGTAATCAGTTTGGGAAGTTTAGCAATCAGCAGGGTGAAACTTGCCGAAAAGGGCCAACCGTATCTATTGCAGTTAAGCAATTTGGTAAAAGCCACAGTTCATATTGTCGTAATAAACCAGGGTGAAGGAATATATGTTGGCAAAGTAGAAGACAGGAATTCCAATTTCAGTTCTAATGTCAGTTCATTTGTAGGCAAAAGAGTGCCTCTTTATTGTACAGCAGTAGGGAAAGTTCTGCTAGGTACGCTGAGTTCGGTGGAAGTAGATGATCTCTATAAAGAAAAGGGAAAACTAAAACCCTATATAAAAAATACAATTACTGACTTAAAGCTTCTTAAGGAACACATCCAAGAAGTTTTTAATAATGGCTATGCACTTGACAATGAAGAAATTGAAGAGGGTTTGAGATGTGTTGCCGCTCCAATCAAAAATCATGAAGGCAGAACGATTGCGGCGATTAGTGTAGCAAGCTTTACACAGAAGTTTTCAACAGATCGCATACCCGAAATAATTGAACAAGTTCTGAATACGGCTGCAAAGATATCAGAAATAATCGGGTATAATGAAAAATAACAATATGAAAGAGTTTAAGTCATCGACATCTTAGGGAGGTCGTTGTTTTTTTAACAACCGAAACTCGATTCAATATTTAATCTAAAAATTTGAAGGAGGATAGTCTATGCCCATTGATGCTATCGTACTACATGCAGCTGATAATGTTGCGACCACAGTCCAGGACCTCAAAGCAGGTCAAAAGGCGATCGTCCGTTTGGAACGTGATATTCAATACGTTATTTTACAGGAAGATATTCCTTACGGACATAAATTCGCTTTTCGATCGATCTGTCAAGGGGAAAATATCTTAAAATACGGAGAGGTCATGGGACGGGCGTCTGCCAATATCCAAGCTGGATGCCATGCTCATGTGCAGAACATCGAGAGTCTGCGTGGGCGCGGTGATTTACAGAAGGAGGCATAATTATGGAATTTATGGGATATAGTCGTGCAGATGGTACAGTAGGAACACGTAATTATGTGGGAGTTTTATCAGCTGTGGTGTGTGTCAACGAGGTCGTGGAAAATATTGTCCGCCAAGTGCAGGCAACGGCCCGCTTCACGCATCATCAGGGATGCTGTCAAACGCCACTCGACATCGGGATTGTCAATAAGGTACTTATAGGATTAGGCCGAAATCCAAACTTGCATTCGGTAATAATCATCAGCCTGGGTTGTGAGAGCACTAACCTTTCCGAAGTAGTAGAAGGCATCCGGGCCAGCGGTAAAAGAGTCGAACATCTAATTGTCCAGGAAATTGGTGGAGCAGCACGTACCACATCAGAAGGAATTTTGCTTGCACAGGAAATGGTACGAGAGGCATCACTACAACAGCGGGCGCCGTTCCCCATCAGTGAACTGATCATGGGTATGAAATGCGGTAGTTCAGATACAATTTCGGGGCTTGTACCTAACCCGGCCATCGGAGTGGCTTCCGACTTATTAGTAACTGCTGGCGGTGTTTCCATTCTGGGCGAAGTGACCGAATTTATCGGAGCCGAGCATATTTTAGCAAGTCATGCTGCCAATGAACAAATAGCCCAGGGCATTCTCACCCTCGTAGAGCGTATGGAGAAGCGGGCCATGGCAGTAGGACAAGATATACGCGGTGGTCAGCCTACCGGTGGAAATATCAAGGGTGGGCTTACCACTATCGAGGAAAAATCACTCGGTGCCATTGCTAAAGCAGGATCGGCACCTATTAACGCGGTCTATGAGTACGGTGAGCGCCCCACGGTAAAAGGGCTCGTGGTCATGAATTCACCTGGTCGCGAACCGGAAATCCTTACTGGCTTGGCTGCCGCCGGTTGTAATGTCATCGCTTTTGCTACAGGAAGAGGAGCTCCGCAAGGATTTCCCTTTGTCCCAGTACTGAAGATTACCGGTAGCCGCACTGCTGCAGAGAAAATGAGTGATCATATTGATATGAACCTGTGCGCGGTTATCGACGGGGGAGACACTATTCCTGATGCCGGACAGCGCATCCTAGAAGAACTAGCTAGAATTGCATCAGGTGCAATGACTAAGGCCGAAATCTCCGGCTATACCAATTCTATGGATATATATATGCTGGGACCAGTCATTTGAGGATTTTGCAACTGAAGCTATCAAAAAAATAAGAGAAAGATGAGGTAAGGATATGAAGTTAGGGCTTCAAGGGAAAGTAGTAGTTATTACGGGTGGAACATCTGGGATTGGTAAAGCGGGTGCCCTCGCTTTTGCCGAGGAAGGCTGCCGGGTAGCAGTTTGTGGTCAAAACCCAGTTAAATTGGCGAATATAAAGCAGGAGTTCGCCCAACTCGGGTTCGAATGGATCGCTGAAGCAGTCGATGTATCGAACTATAATGCTTTATCGAGCTTCGCAGAAGACATAGTGAACCAATGGGGCAGGATCGATATATGGATAAATAATGCCGGAGTCTATCCCAATAAACCTCTCATAGATATGGACGAAGCAGAATGGGATAACGTGATGAACGTTAACCTGAAGTCGGTATTTTTCGGTTGTAAAATCGCAGCACAGCATATGAAAGAGCGAGATGGAGGTGTCATTTTAAATGCCTCATCCTTCACTGCTTTAGTGCCATCCGTTGGTAGTGGAGCCTATGGAGCTACAAAAGCGGCAATTCTGAACCTTACTAGGACGTTGGCAGCGGAACTCGCCCCCTCTAAAATTAGAGTTAATGCCTATATCCCAGGTATGATAAGAACTGAGATGACGAGTGAAGTTATTGCAAAGAAAGGGCTACAGTTGACTGAACAGATTGCTTTGAATCGACTGGGCGAGCCAGAAGATATAGCGGGTGGGTTGGTATTTCTAGCATCGGATGCGGCCTGTTATATGACTGGAACATATCTTGAATTGAGCGGTGGTAAACTCTGTGTCCAAAATTCCAGTGCTGCTTGGTAATGCTTGAGAAATCAGTAAACTAAATTAAATATTAAAATAATAACTAATTTAGTCAAATATTCTAAATAGTTAAGCAGGTTTTTAGAAAACATTGGCGAAGTAGGTATATAGCAGAAGTGAGATACCATTTTACTAGCTAAGACGCGAATCCTTAAATTCGGATTAGAGTTTCGGGCGCTGGAAAATGACTCAAGTGGATTTGTTTTGCTTTTGCAAGACATCGTGACTTCAGGTGGAGATTCTACTCCCTCTGAAGTCAAAGAAGCACCCACTTCTAGAAGTAGGTGTCTGTAAAGGGAAAAAGTTGGGAAGGAGGCATATTTAAGATATTGCTTATCACTATGGGTATTTAAAAAAAGACCAGCTAATAAAAGTCAAGAGTTTGTTTGATTCTTTCTTAGATTTTGGTTTCAGAAAAAAGGTCATAACAAACCAAGCCATTGAAAAATCCGAACAATGACTAAATCGACTGATTGAT
>Ga0075530_1000282_pt1 | contig 23441 bp, 26 predicted proteins | sample NGEPerD_2_FD_75101 | JGI IMG/M metagenome (GOLD analysis project Ga0075530, IMG submission 75101) | Arctic peat soil microbial communities from the Barrow Environmental Observatory site, Barrow, Alaska, USA - NGEE PermafrostL1-D | ecosystem: Environmental > Terrestrial > Soil > Wetlands > Peat ... | reverse complement strand
GGCGATGCTGCGGCTCACGCTATGGCCGTGACGGCGCGTTCGCAAGTGGCAGATAACCAAATCAGCGCCGGCTCCGTTGGCCGAAAAGTACAACGCGGCCCCTCCCGCTTTTACCAACGGCAGGTTGTCTCTGCGCCAATGCGCAGTTACCGTTGTCCGCACAGTCCAGTGTGAGAACCCCGATCGCAGGCACCGCCCGCTTCCGGCAGAGGAGAGAGATGGCGTCGACGACCCCCCAGTACGTAACGCAGGACCGCGAGGGCAGCGAGAGCTCGCTGCAGGAGCTCGCGAAGCGGCACCTGTGGATGCACTTCACGCGCATGAGCGCGTACGACGACGCCGAGGTGCCGATCCTCGTGCGCGGCGAGGGCTGCTACGTCTACGACGAGCACGGCAAGCGCTACCTCGACGGCCTGGCCGCGCTGTTCTGCGTGAACGCCGGGCACGGTCGCACCGAGATCGGCGAGGCCATGGCCGAGCAGGTCAAGGAGCTCGGCTTCTTCACCAACTGGAGCTACGCGCACCCACCCGCGATCGAGCTGGCGGCCCGGATCGCCGGCCTCGCCCCCGACGGCATGGATCGCGTGTTCTTCACCTCCGGCGGCAGCGAGGCGGTCGAGTCCGCGATGAAGCTCTGCCGCGCCTGGCACCGAATGAACGGCGACGGCCAGCGAATCAAGGTGATCGCGCGCGAGATCGCCTACCACGGGACCACCATGGGCGCGCTGTCGGCCACCGGCATCACCGACCTGCGCAAGCCCTTCGAGCCGCTCACACCCGGCGGCTGCCACGTGCCGAACACGAACAGCTATCACTGGCCCGAGGGTCGCGACCCGCTGTGGCCGGCCGACGCCGTTGAGGAGCGAATCCTTTTCGAGGGTCCCGAGACCGTGTCGGCCGTGATCATGGAGCCGGTGCAGAACGCCGGCGGCGCGTTCGTCCCGCCCGAGGGCTACTGGCAGCGGATCCGCGAGATCTGCGACAAATACGGTGTCCTCCTGATCTCCGACGAGGTCATCTGCTCGTGGGGCCGGCTGGGCGAGTACTTCGGCTGCCAGCGCTACGACTACACGCCGGACCTGATCACCACCGCGAAGGGCCTGACCTCCGCCTACGCCCCGATGGGAGCCTTGATCGCTCACGACAAGGTGGCCGAGCCGTTCATGAAGGGCAAGGGCATGTTCGTCCACGGCTTGACCTTCGGCGGGCACCCGGTGTCGGCCGCGGCCGCGCTCGCGAACCTGGACATCTTCGAACGCGAGGACCTCTGTGGCCATGTGCGCGCGAAGGAGGACGAGTTCAAGGAGAAGCTCGACTCACTGTCCGACATCCCGATCGTGGGCGACGTTCGCGGGGCCGGCTTCTTCCTCGCGATCGAGCTGGTGAAGGACCGCGAGACCAGGGAGGGCTTCAGCGACGAGGAGTCCGAGACGCTGCTGCGCGGCTTCATCTCCGGGGCGCTCTACGAGCAGGGCCTGATCTGCCGCGCCGATGACCGCGGCGACGCCGTGATCCAGCTCTCGCCGCCGCTCGTGGCCGACACCGAGCAGTTCGATGAGATCGAGTCGATCCTGCGTGGCGTGCTCACCGAAGCCGCGGAGAAGGTGGGCAAGCAAACGGATCGCCGCCCTGTTCGCGCAGCTCCTCGAGGCTAAGTGCTGACGCTCCGAACCCTCGTCGACGAGATGGGGCTGAAGCTGGCCAGCGGCGAGGACGCCGCGGACGCCCCCGTGCGCTGGGTGCACATCACCGAGCTGCCCGACCCCACCCCGTGGCTGTCGGGCGGCGAGCTGATCCTGACCACGGGGCTCCAGCTCAAGAGCGAGAAGCGCCAGCGCGAGTTCGCCCGGCGGCTGGAGGGACACCACCTCGCGGGCCTCGGCTTCGGGACCGGCTTCGAGCACGACGCGCTGCCCGAGCCGCTGGTGGACGAGGCGCGCTCGCTCGGGTTCCCGGTGTTCGAGGTGCCTTACGAGCTGCCGTTCATCGCGCTCACCGAGAAGGCGTTCGCGCGCCTGGTGAACGAGCAGTACGAGGTGCTGCAGCGCGGCATCGCGGTCCACAAGCGGCTGGAGCGGCTGGTGCTCGAGGAGCGAGGGCTGGACGAGCTCGTGCGGGCGCTGTCGGCGTCGATCGGCGGGACCGTGATGGTGCTCGACGGCCGCGGCGACACGCTGGCCGAGCGGGCGTTCAGGCGCCCGTTGCCCCCCGAGGCCGTCGCGTTCCTCCGCGACGAGGTTCGCGTCCGCGGCGTGGGGCCCGCCGACGATGGCGACGGCGAGTTCGCGCCCGATCACCCCGACCTGGCGGGCCGATCGCTGGTACTGCCCGTGGCGACGCGCGGCAGCGGCGCGTCGCACGCCTGGCTCGTGGCCACCCGTGACGGGGGTGGGCTCGGCGACTTGGAGCGGCTGATCCTCCAGCAGGCCGCGACCGTGGTGGCGCTCGAGCTGATGCGCCAGCGCGCGATGCGCGACACCGAGCGCCGCCTGGCCGGGGACGTGCTGGACGAGGCGCTGACTGGCGCGCTCGCCGAAGGGGAGGTGGAGTCGCGCCTGAGGCCCTTCGGAGTGGGCTCGGAGGCCGCGGTGCTGGTGTTCGCCCCGTCCGATCCGGCCGCCGCCGAGGCCGAGCTTGACCGCCACCTCCACGACGCCGGCGTGGGCGCCCTGGTGGCCTCGCGCGAGCAGATGCTGTGCGCGGTGGTGGACGCGCCCGAGGGCGCCGACCCGGTGGCTCTCGCCGCGGCGGCGCGCGAGGCGCTGGGCGGCAACAGCCTGCGCGCCGCCGCCAGCCGGCCGGGCCCGGTGGGCGCGCTGCGGAGCAGCTTCCACGAGGCGCGCTGCGCCCTGGAGGCCGCGGCGATCGCAAACGGCACAGCGCCCGAAGTGGCCTCCTACCGCGACCTGGGCGCGTTCCAGCTGCTGCTCTCGCTCCAGGACGACGAGGCATTGCGCCTGTACTGCGACAGCGTGCTCGGCCCGCTCGAGGACGGCGGCGGCGAGTACGGCGACGAGTTGATCCGGTCGGTGGAGGCGTTCATCGAGCAGAACGGCCAGTGGGAGAAGGCCGCACGCGAGCTGTTCTGTCACCGCCACACGCTGCGCTACCGGATCCGGCGGGTGGAGGAGCTCACGGGCCGCGACCTCAAGTCGGCCCGCGACCGGATCGAGTTCTGGCTGGCGCTGCGAGCGCGGGAGCTCGTGAGGTGAAGGATTTGGCAGGGACGCCAAATCCTTCGAGGGGTCTCCGCCGCTCGCTGCGCGTGGCCGTGCTCGGCGCCGGCGGGATCATCGCGCCGGCCATCGTGCGCGACCTCGCCGAGTCCGACGAGGCCGCAGAGCTGGTGCTGCTCGACCTGGACGCCGAGCGAGCCGCGGCCGTGGCCGAGCTGCACGGCGGCGGCAAGGCGCGCGCCATGGCGGCCGACGCCCGCGCCGGGCTGGACGAGGTGCTCGACGGAGTGGACGTGCTGGTGAACGCTGCCAGCTACCGCGTGAACCTGGACGCCATGCGCGCCTGCCTGGAGGCCGGCTGTCACTACGTGGACCTCGGTGGCCTCTACCACCTGACCGGGAAGCAGCTGGCCCTGGACGGGCGGTTCCGCGAAGCCGGCCTGCTGGCGGTGCTGGGCATGGGCTCGTCGCCGGGCAAGACCAACGTGATGGCGGTCCGCGCGGTGCGCGAGCTCGGCGAGACGCCCGAGCGGGTGGACGTGTGGGCTGGCGGGCGCGACCTCGACCCCCCGGAGGGCCCGAGCTACCCCTATGCCCCGCGCACGCTGGTGGACGAGCTGACGATGGCGCCCATGGCGGCCCGCGGCGGCGAGGCCGTGGAGCTCGAGCCGCTGCAGGACGGCGGCACGTTCGACTTCCCCGACCCCATCGGCGAGGGCGAGACGATCTACACGCTGCACTCCGAGGTGCGCACGTTCCCGGAGAGCTTCGGCTGCACCGAGTGCAGCTTCCGCCTCTCGCTGGCGCTCGCCGTGCTGGAGCGTGTGCGCGGGCTGATCGGGGCGTCGGACGAGGAGATCGAGGCCGCGGCGCGCGCCGCCGTGCCCTCGTCGCCCCGCACCGTGTCCATCCACGCCGTCGAGGCGGCCACCACCGGCGGCGACACCGTGCGGGTGACCGCCATCACGCGCGGGATGGAGGCCTGGGGCATTGGCGGAGGCATCGTGTCCACCGCCGCGCCCGCGGCGGCCGTCGTGCGCCTGCTGGCCCGCGGGGAGATCGAGGCGCGGGGCGCCCTGCCGCCGGAGCGCTGCATCGACCCCGACGTACTCTTCCCCGAGCTGGAGCGGCGCAACTGTTCATTCGAGACAAAGGGAGTGGCCGTCAAGTGAAGGTTGGTGTTCCGACGGAGATAAAGACCGACGAGTACCGCGTGTCGCTCACGCCCGCCGGGGCCCGCGAGCTGGTGGAGCAGGGCCACGAGGTGCTCGTGCAGGGCGGCGCCGGCAACGGCTCGGCGATCTGGGATCGCGACTACGAGGCGCAAGGCGCGCGCATCCTGCCCGATGCCGAGTCGGTGTTCGCCGAGGCCGAAATGGTGCTCGGCGTGAAGGAGCCCCAGCCCGAGGAGGTCGCGATGCTGCGGCCGGAGCACGTGCTGTTCACCTACCTGCACCTGGCGCCGGCACCGGAGCTCACGCAGGGACTGGCCGATGCGGGCGCCACTTGCATCGCCTACGAGACCGTCGAGGACGCCCAGGGGCGGCTGCCGCTGCTGGCGCCGATGTCGGAGGTGGCGGGCAAGATCGCCACCCAGGCCGGAGCGTTCATGCTGGAGAAGCCGCTCGGCGGCCGCGGCGTGCTGCTGGGCGGCGTGCCCGGCGTGGCCGCCGCGAACGTGATGGTGATCGGCGGGGTCGTGGTGGGCTTCAACGCGGCCGCCATCGCGATCGGCATGGAGGCCGACGTGTTCGTGTTCGATCGCAACATCGACCGCCTGCGCGAGCTGGACGTGGCCTTCGCCGGCCGCGCCTCCACCGTGTACTCGTCGGTGCTCGCGGTCGAGGAGATGCTCCCGCGCGCGGACCTAGTGATCGGCGCCGTGTTGGTGCACGGGGCACGCGCGCCGTATGTGATCAGGCGCGAGCAGCTGAAGCTGATGAAGGAGCGGGCGGTGATCGTGGACGTGTCGATCGACCAGGGTGGCTGCTTCGAGACGTCACGGGCCACCACGCACTCCGACCCCACCTACGAGGTCGAGGGCATCACCCACTACTGCGTGGCCAACATGCCCGGCGCGGTGCCGATCACCTCCACCTACGCCCTCACCAACGCCACCCTGCCCTTCGTCCTCGCACTCGCCGACCACGGTGTCGGCGGCGCACTGGCGCGCCACCCGGGCCTGCGCCCGGGCGTGAACGTGGCCGGCGGACGCGTGACCCACGCGGCCGTGGCGGAGGGGACCGGGCATGAGTTCACGCCGCTGGACGAGGTACTGGAACCGCAAGTCGCGAGCAACTGAGGAGACCCATGGCCACAACAACCAAGACCAAGCTTCAGAACTTCATCGGCGGCGAGTTCGTCGATCCCGCCGACGGCGCCACCGAGGATGTGATCAACCCGGCCACGACCGAGGTGATCGCCGAGGCGCCGCTGTCGGGCGAGGAGGACGTGAACCGCGCCGTGGCCGCCGCCAGGGCCGCGTTCGAGGGATGGGCCGCCACGCCCCCCGGCGAGCGGGCCCACGCGATGCTGCGGCTGGCGGACGCGATCGAGGAGAACGCGGACGAGATCGCCGATATCGAGGCCGCCAATGCCGGCAAGCCCCGCGGGGCCTTCCTCGACGACGAGGTGCCCGCGATGGCCGACCAGCTGCGCTTCTTCGCCGGTGCCGCACGCTGCATGGAGGGCAAGGCCGCGGGCGAGTACCTGGAGGGCTACACCTCGATCATCCGGCGCGAGCCGATCGGGGTGGTGGGCCAGATCGCCCCGTGGAACTACCCGATGATGATGGCCGTCTGGAAGATCGGCCCGGCGCTGGCCACGGGCAACACCGTGGTGATCAAGCCCGCCGAGACCACGCCCATGAGCACGCTGAAGATGGCCGAGCTGGCCGCCGAGTTGTTCCCCAAGGGCGCGCTCAACGTGATCACCGGGCACGGCCAGCCCGCCGGCTCCACGCTGGTCACCCACCCCGACGTGGACATGGTCTCGCTGACCGGATCGCCCGGCACCGGCAAGTGGATCGCCAAGGCAGCGGCCGACTCGCTCAAGCGCGTCCACCTGGAGCTCGGCGGAAAGGCGCCCGTGGTCGTCTTCGACGACGCCGATCTGGAGAAAGTCGCGAGTACGGTCGCCGGAACCGGTTATTACAACGCAGGCCAGGACTGCACCGCGGCGACGCGGGTGCTCGCCGGAAAGGGCATCTACGACGACGTGGTGTCAGGACTGGCCGCTGAGGCGAAGGGACTGGTGCTGGGCGACACGTTGGACGCCGACACCACGCTCGGGCCCCTGAACTCGGCCCGTCAGCGCGAGCGCGTGGAGGGCTTCCTGGAGCGCAGGCCCGAGAGCGCGGAGGTGGTGACCGGCGGCACCGAGCCCGACCTGCCCGGGTTCTATCTCGAGCCCGCCGTGGTCGCCGGCCTGGAGCAGTCCGACGAGATGATCCAGGACGAGATCTTCGGGCCAGTGATCACCGTGCAGCCCTTCACCGACGAGCGCCAGGCCATCGAGTGGGCAAACGGCACGCGTTACGGCCTCGCCTCCTCGGTGTGGACGCGCGACGTGGGCCGGGCACTGCGCGTGTCCAACGCGCTGCGCTTCGGCTGCGTGTGGGTCAACGACCACATCCCGCTCGCGGCCGAGATGCCCCACGGCGGCTACAAGGAGTCCGGCTACGGCAAGGACCTCTCGATGTACTCGCTGGAGGACTACACGCACGTCAAGCACGTGATGGCGAGCCTGGACTGAGGGACTGTACGCTGGACGCGTGCCGGATCCCGAGCGCAGCCGCAGGCTGCGAATCGAAGCGGAGTCTGCCCGCGCGGCCGAGTCGAGAGGCGATCCTTGGTCCGCCAACGAGGCTTGGCGCCGTTACCGACTCATCCAGGACGCCGGCCGTGACCCCGACGATCTGCTGCGGGAGGGCATCGAGCTCAGCCGGGTCGCGCAGCGCCTCGCGGATGCGCCGCTCAGACCCCGGCCTTGAGTGACTTTGGCAGGATCCTCGCCGACCTGAACGGGGCCGGCGCGCGCTATGTGGTGATCGGTGACATCGCGCTCATCCGCCACGGCGTGGTGCGGGCGACCAAGGATGTCGACGTGATGCTTGCCCCCGATCCGGACAGCCTTGCGGCCATGCGGACCCTGGTGGCCGAGTGGCACGCCACCAGGCCGGACGGTTCTCCGATCGCCGACGAGGAGCTCGTGACCGGTCGAGCGATCCACCTGGCGACACCACACGGACTGCTCGACACACTTCCCGAGCAGGCTCCGCCGCTCACCTTCGAGGAGATCGCATCGCGCGCGGAGACGCGCCAGGTGGACGGCACCCCCGCCGACATCTGCGCGCTGGCCGATCTGGTGGCGCTCAAGCGCCTGGCGGGCCGCCCACGGGACGAGGTGGACCTCGCGGACCTGGAAGCCGCGCACGGTCGCCTGCCCGACAGCCGCGACGGCTAGCGAGCTCCGTTGCCGGCCGCCGTCGAGCGGTCGATCTCGCGCATCACGGCCTGAGCCGTCCGCTCGACGCGCTCCAGGTCGTCGCGTCCCGCGCGGGGAAATGACGCGTCAGCGTGAAGGCGAGCGTCACGGCCGGGTTGATATGCGCGCCCGACAGATGCCCGGTGGCGTACACCATGACCATCACGATCAGGCCGAACACGAGCGAGACGCCGACCGCGCCGAGCGCGCCGTCGTAGACGCTGTCGGCCACGATCGCGCCGCAGCCGGTGAAGACGAGAGCGAATGCGGCGATGCCTTCCGCCGCGGCACGGCGCCAGAGCTCTAGTGAGGTGTCCAAGTTCGCACGTACTTCATCTCGCTCTCCTCTCGCTCAAGCGGCTAGGACCAGCTTCTCGGCGTACTCGCCCGGCAGACCGGCGGCCGCCACCTCGCGGGCCACGGACTCGGCGTCGTACTCCACCCGCTCGATCGTGACCTCTGTGCCGGTGCTCGCTGCCTCGAGCACCGCGAACGCTGCGCGCGGATCCCCGTCCTTGGGCTTGCCGACCGAGCCGCAGTTCACGAACAGCACGCCCCCGTACTCGGCCACCCACGGCTTGTGGGTGTGTCCGAAGACCAGCACGTCGCAGTCCGCGCCCGCCGCGATCCACTCGAAGGTTCGCGCCGGCTTGTCCTCGAAGAGGTACTCGTTCACCTTGCGCGGTGAGCCGTGCACCAGGCGCACCCGCTTGCCGCCGAGCTCGAAGCGCAGGTCGAACGGCAGGGCGCGCATGAACGCCTTCGAACGCTCATCGGTGTGGGCGAGCGTCCACTCCACGGATTGCTGCCCGAGTTCGCGATCATGCTGGGTCACGTACGCGCAGCCGCAATCCTCGAGGTCGCGGCCGATCGCGTAGTCGTAGTTGCCGTAGATCTGGGAATCCGGCGCTCCTCGATCTCCCGGCAGACCTCGTCCGGGCGCGGACCGTAGCCCACGAGGTCCCCTCCGCAGTAGGTCTGCTCGATCCCCAGCGACTCGATCCGCTCCAGCGCGGCCGCCAGCGCCACGGCGTTCCCGTGGATGTCGGTGACCACCGCCACTCGGTCCATACGGTCCATACGGTCCAATCGTATCCATTGACGATCATCAGTTCAATTGATACGTTCAGATCGATGGCTGTCGATCTGGAGCTCGCCCCCAAGCAGAAGCGCCCCGTCGGCCAACCCTGCTGCGAGCCCGTGGTCTACCCCGACGTGGAGCGCCACGAGGCGGAGCGAATGGCCTCCATCGCCAAGGCACTCGCCGACCCGGTGCGGTTGCAGCTCGTGGACGTGCTGCGCAAGCACGCCGGCAAGGTCTGCGTGTGCGAGCTGGTACCGCTCTTCGACCTCTCACAGCCCACGGTGTCTCACCACCTCAAGGTCTTGCGCCAGGCAGGGATCGTGGATTCCGAGCGGCAGGGGCTGTGGGCCTACTACTTCGTGAAGGCCGAAGCGGTGGAGGAACTGAGTGGCTGGCTGTCGAGCTGAGGAGGAGTCATGAGCACGCCAGGGCACACGCGGGATCAGATCCGCGATGCCGTCCGCGAGCGCTACGCGGCCGCGGCGGCCGGCGGAGGCTGCTGTGCGCCCACCATCCTCAGCGAGGAGGAGCAGCAAGTCTTCGGCGCGGGCCAGTACGGCGAGACCGATCGGGACGCTCTACCCGAAGCCGCGCAGCTCGCCTCGCTCGGCTGTGGCAACCCGACCGCCATGGCCGAGCTGCACGAGGGCGAGACCGTCCTCGACCTCGGATCGGGCGGGGGCATCGATGTCCTGCTCTCCGCGCGACGGGTGGGACCCACCGGAAAGGCCTACGGCCTCGACATGACCGACGAGATGCTCGCTTTGGCCCGTGCCAATGCGTCCAAGGCGGGGGCCACCAACGTCCAGTTCCTGAAGGGCGAGATCGAGGACATACCTCTGGCCGCCGCATCTGTCGACGTGATCATCTCCAACTGCGTGATCAACCTCTCCGCGGACAAGCGCCAGGTCTTCCGTGAAGCCGCGCGTGTCCTGAGGCCCGGCGGACGGTTCGCGGTCAGCGACGTGGTGGCCGACCCTGACATGGACGAGGCGACGCGCCAGGACATGCGGCAGTTCACCGGCTGCATCGCCGGAGCACTGACGGTCGACGATTTTCGACGTGACCTGGCCGAAGCCGGCTTCGATCAGATCGAGATCGAGGAGACCCACCGCGTACACGAGCACGCCGGCTCGGCCATCGTTCGGGCGCGACGACGCCCCAGCGTCCCCTGACCTTGATCGCTGCGGCGCGTGCCGCGAGGATGGGCCCAATGGGACGCCTAGACGAGCTCGACCTCTCGCTCAAGCTCTCCAAGAAAGAACAGAACGAGCGGCTGAAGGCCGGGCAGGAGCGGATGGCCGAGCTGCGGCTGGCCCTCGGGGGCAAGCTCGACAGCCCCGACCTCGGCCCTCCGGTCTGCGTGCTGTTCGAGGGCTGGGACGCCTCCGGCAAGGGCGGGGCGATCAAGCGCTTGGTGGCGGCGCTGGATCTGCGCCACGTCCGGGTGGCTCAGTTCTCAGCGCCGACTCCCGACGAGAAGCGCCACCACTTCCTCTGGCGTTTCTGGCCGAAGCTCCCAGGCTGGGGCGGCATGGCCGTGTTCGACCGGTCCTGGTACGGCCGCGTGCTGGTGGAGCGGGTGGAGGGCTTTGCCACCGAGGAACAGTGGGAGCGAGCCTTCGACGAGATCGTTGAGTTCGAGCGCAGCCTGGTGGCCGACGGCACCATCCTCGTCAAGTTCTTCGTGCACATCTCCGACGAGGAGCAGCTGCGGCGCTTCGAGGGCCGTGAGCGCATCCCGCTCAAGCGCTGGAAGCTCACCGAAGAGGACTGGCGCAACCGCGAGAAGCGGCCCCAGTACCTGCTGGCCGTGGAGGACATGCTGGCGCGCACCAGCCACGAGGCCGCCCGCTGGCAGCTGGTGGAGGGCGACTCCAAACGGTGGGCGCGGGTGAGGGTGCTCGAGACCACGATCGCCCAGATCGAGGACGGCATGCGCGAGCGCGGCTTCGAGCCGCCGCGCGCGCGGAGCGAGGCCGACGCGGACTGAGCCCATCTGCTGTTGTTATCCGCTGGTAACGGCCCTGTTTACGCGGCGTGAATCGTCCGCGGGCCTTCCTAGCTTCGCGCCATGACCAAACACCCGATGCGAATCGCAATCACCGTGGCCCTGGCCGCCGCGGCGGCCTACGCCGCCGCCTCGCTGCCCGACGACGACTCCGGCGGCCAACGCAGCGCCGACGCGCGCTACGCGGACACCTCGGCAAGGAAGCCGCCGGTGATCATGATCGTGATGGACGAGTTCCCGGGCGACGCCCTCCTCGGCGCCGACGGCAAGATCGACGCCGGGCGCTTCCCGCACTTCGCCGAGCTGGCGCAGACGGGCACCTGGTACCGCAACGCCTCCACGGTCCACGACTCCACCACCAAGGCCATACCGGCCATCCTCGACAGCAAGCTGCCCCGGAACGACACGCAGCCGAGCTTCACCGGCCATCCGCGGTCGGTCTACGACCTCTTCGGGCGCCGCGGGTACCGCATCGTGAGCTCCGAGGAGGCCACGTCGATCTGCCCGCCGCGCTACTGCCCCGGCGCCGAGGAGACCCGCCCGGAGATCCTGCCCTTCCTCCAGGAGGGGCGGCGCGACCGTCTGCGCAGCTTCTTCTCCCGCGTCCGGCGTGGCCCAGCCACCTTCTACTTCAAGCACGTGCTGCTCCCCCACGGGCCGCATCTGTTCCTACCCTCGGGCAGGCAGAGCCGTGCCAGCTGGCGGGACCCGCTGCCGTCGATGAACAGCGTTCCGGGCTTCTTCGACGACTACCTCACGCTGCACAGCCGGCAGCGCCTGCTGCTCCAAATCGGGTTCGTCGACCACGAGCTGGGGCTCCTGTTCGACCGCCTGCGGCGGCAGAAGCTCTACGACAAGGCGATGATCGTGGTGACGGCCGACCACGGCATCTCGAGCGAGGTGGGCGCCGACAGCCGGCGCACCATCGACCGCCGCAACGCGGACGAGGTGGCGCCGGTGCCGCTGTTCATCAAAGCGCCGCGGCAGGCCCGCGGGCGCACCGACAGCTCCTACGTGCGCACCACGGACATCGTGCCGACGATGGCCGACCTGCTCGGGATGCGCATGCCCTACCGTGCCGACGGCCGTTCCGCCCGCTCGCTCGCCGTGCGCCGGCGCCGCGGGATCAGGCTGATCAACCGCGACTTCAGTAGGACGATCGTGATCTCCGCTGCCGAGCTGGAGCGCAGGCGGCGGGCCCTCACCAGGCGGCGCCTGCGCCTGCTGGGCTCCGGGGACTGGGCGTCGCTCTACACCGGGATCGGTCCCAACCGCGAACTGATCGGCCGGCGCGTGTCCGTGGTGCCGGCTGCCCCCCGTTCGAGCGTTCGCGCGCGGCTGGTGGGGGCGAGCACGGTGGGCGCGGTGAACAAGGCCTCCCTGGTGCGCCCCACCGAGGTGGCCGGTCAGCTGAACGGTGGGCGCGGAGCCGAGCGCGATCTCGCCGTGGCGGTGAACGGGCGCATCGAGGCGGTGGGCCGCAGTTTCCACCTCACCCACAGCCGCACCAACTTCCTCCCCGATAGCCAGGAGAGCTTTGCGATCAACGTGCCCGAGGCGTCGCTGCGTGTGGGGCGCAACAGGGTTGTCGTCTACGAGGTGACCGCGGGCGGACGCCTGGCGCGTCTGGCCGCTACCGGTTGAAGCTCGTGTTGGGCTCGGCGCTCGGGTCGCGCCGCACGTCGGTGGGCTCCTTGTCGGTGTCGATGAAGAGGCAGAAGAACCGGCGCCTGTCGTCGCGCGCGATACACACGCGGAAGTAGCCCTCGCTGAGCCGGACGGTGTTCGCGGTCTCCAGGTTGCGCTGAAGCTCCGCGCTCCCGGAGTGGTCGACGTAGGCACGCAACTCGCGTCCCACCGCTTCCGTTGCCTCGGTCTCGGACACGATCACCGGACGGTTGGCGAGGCCTGAGACCAGGCACCCGGCGAGACCCGCCACGAGCAAAGCCACGCCGATACGATCCGACAGCACCTCCCGCTCAACTGCCGCCGGAATCGCGTGGCCTGCGGCTTCTAGCGCGGCGCGGCGGCGAGTGTGCAGCCGCCAGGCAACGAACGGCGCCAAGACGCCGATGACGAACAGATTCCCGAAGGTGGCGACCAGCAGAGCCGGCACCGCATCCACCCTCAGCGCGGAAGCCGGTGGTAGTCGATTGAGCACGACTGCATCGAGAACGGTGAACAGGGCGAAGGCAGGCCAGAGCGGCGCTCCTCGCAGCCGCCACTGCAGGCGCTTGACCCAGAAGCGCTCGTCGTCGCTCATGCGGCCAATGTAGACCCGGGCCCGCACGGGCACGCCCGATGCTTGATCGCACCGGGTAACGGGGTACCCTGGGGGTACATACCCGCGCGCGCGACGGAGACCCCGGTGCGCGCGTAATTCAAACCAGGGCCTGTCGGAGACCCCGAACCGGCCTCGGAGGGAGAAGAGATGGCGACGACGACCGCGAGACCCGCGGCGCTCGACCCGCATCAGCACCTGGCTCACGAGGCCCGGCTGACGGTGGACGACCGCCGCGAGCTCCTGCGCTACATGCTCCTCATGCGCGCCACCGAGGAGCGGGCGCTCACCCTTTACCGCCAGGGCAAGGTGCCCGGCAGCTACTACGACGGACGCGGGCAGGAAGCCGTGTCGGTTGGATCGGCGTTCGCGCTGTCCCCGAGCGACCGTGCCTGCATCCTGCACCGCGACCTCGGCGCGCACCTGCTGCGCGGCGTGCGCCCCGGGCGCGTACTGGCCCAGATGATGGGCCGTGCCGGAGGACTCACCGGAGGGCGCGACGGCAACATGCACTTCGGCGACAAGGACCTGGGCTGTGTGGGCATGGTCTCGATGCTGCCGGACATGGCCCCGGTGGCCTGCGGGCTGGCGCTCGCCTTCCAGATGCGGAGCGAGCCGCGAGTAGCCATGACCTGGTTCGGCGACGGCTCGACCGCCAACGGGCAATGGCACGAGGCGATGAACGTGGCCGGCGTGCGCAAGCTCCCGGTGGTGTTCGTGCTGGAGAACAACCAGTTCGCCTACTCCACCCCGAACTCGCTCGAGTTCGTCGTCGATCCGATCGAGCGCGCGGCCAGCTACGGGTTCCCCGGCGTGAAGGTCGACGGGAACGACGTGGAGGCCGTATTCCAGGCTTCCGCCGAGGCGTGCGAGCGCGCGCGGCAGGGCGGCGGACCGACGCTGATCGAGGCCGAGACGATGCGCATGCACGGCCATGGCGCGCACGACGACATGTCCTACGTGCCGCCCGAGATGCTCGAGGAATGGTCGCGGCGCGACCCGATCGAGAGCTACGAGGCGCGCCTGCATGATGCGGGCGACGTGGACCTCGACTCCCTCCGCGAGGAGGTCAAGGCCGAGCTGGACTCGGAGACCGACTGGGCCCTGGCCCAGGAGATGCCCGACCCCGCCACGGCCACCGGCGGCGTGTTCGCCACCGAGGACCCCGTGATGGGCGACGGCAAGGCCCCGTGGTCGCGCTGGGCGAAGGAGGCCTCCCATGCCTGAGATCACCTACCTGGAGGCCATCTCCGACGGGCTGCGCGAGGAGATGCGCCACGACTCGTCCGTGTTCTGCATGGGCCAGGACATCGGTAAGTACGGCGGCGCCTTCAAGGTGACCGACGGGTTCTTCGAGGAGTTCGGGGCCGACCGCGTGTGGGACACGCCGCTGGCCGAGAACGCGATGGTGGGCGCCGCGGTGGGCGCCGCGGTCGAGGGCCTGCGGCCGGTCTGCGAGATGCAGTTCGCCGACTTCATCGCGTGCGGCTTCGACCGGCTCGTGAACGTGGCCGGCAAGATGTACTACCGCCAGGGACTGGCGGTCCCGATGGTGGTGCGCCTGCCCTCCGGCGGCGGCTTCTCCGGCGGGCCGTTTCACTCCCAGAACCCCGAGGCCTGGTTCCTCCAGTCGCCCGGGCTGAAGGTGGTGGCGCCCTCCACCGCCGAGGACGCCAAGGGGCTGCTGGCCAGCGCCATCCGCGATCCCAACCCGGTGCTCTACCTCGAGCACAAGAACCTGTACCGCCGTATCAAGGGAGATGTCGCCGAGGGGCGCTACGAGACGCCGATGGGCGAGCTGGGCGTGGCCCGCGAAGGCACCGACCTCACCGTGGTGTCCTACGGCGCGATGGTGCACACCGCGCTCGAGGCCACGGAGGACATCGACGGCGCGAGCATCGAGGTGCTCGACCTGCGCACCCTGTGCCCGCTCGACCGCGACGGGATCCTGGAGAGCGTGCGCAAGACGAGCAAGGTCGTGGTGCTGCACGAGGCCACGCGCTCCTGCGGCGTGGGCGCCGAGGTGTGCTCGCTGATCGCCGAGGAGGCGTTCGAGGATCTCGACGGGCCGGTGGTGCGGGTGACTGCCCCCGACGTGCCGATCCCGTTCTCGCCTCCACTGGAACGCGCTGTTCTCCCCCAGGTGGACGACGTAAAGGAGGCCTGCCGTGAGCTCCTCGCGTACTGACACCGAGCTGGAAGAGGTACACATGCCGCAGATGGGCGTCTCCGTCGCGGAGGGGACGATCACCGCGTGGCGCAAGCGCCCGGGCGACTGGGTCGAGCGCGACGAGGTGATCGTCGAGATCTCCACCGACAAGGTGGAGACCGAGGTTCCCTCCCCCGCGGCCGGCCGGGTGGCCGAGCTGCTGGTCGAGGAGGGGAGCACCGTGGATGTGGGCACGCTGCTGGCGACGATTGACGTTGGCGCGAGGCCCGGGCAGGCGCATGCTGATGAGAGCGATCCGCCGGCAGAAGAGTCGGCAGTCGAGAGTCGACAGTCGATAGGGAGCGGCAACGGCAAGGCGACTCCGGTGTCGCCGGTCGTACGCCGTATTGCCGACGAGCACTCGATCGATCTCGCTGCCGTGAGTGGCACCGGTCGGCGCGGGCGTGTGACCAAGAAGGACCTGCTTGCGTTCATCGAGGAGGGTCCCGCCAAGCCCGCCGAGCGCCCGCTGCATAGCGAGTCGCCCTACAAGGAGGAGCCGGCGCCTGCTCCGGCAGCCGGCGCGGCCGAGGGCGAGCAGCTCAGCGTGATGCGCCGCCAGATCGGCGAGCACATGGTGCACTCGCTGCACACGGCGGCCCACTGCACGACGATCGTGGAGGCCGACATGACCGCCATCGAGGCGGCACGGGGACGACTGTCCTACCTGCCGCTGGTGGCGCGGGCCACGATCGCCGCGCTGCGCGAGCACCCGCGGCTGAACGCCACGCTGGAGGGCGATCGGCTCACGGTGTGGGACGAGGTCCACCTGGGCATCGCCGTGTCGCTCGGCGAAGAGGGGCTGATCGTGCCGGTGGTGCGAAACGCACACGAGCTCTCGCACGAGGGCCTGGGCGCGCGGATCAAGGACCTGGCCGCGAGGGCGCGATCCAAGCAGCTGTCGCCCGACGAGGTGGGCGGGGCCACGTTCACGATCACCAACCCGGGGCGCTACGGCGCGCTGCTGGCCACTCCGATCATCAACCAGCCGCAGGTGGCCATCCTCGACCTCGAGGCAGTGGTCAAGCGGCCGGTCGTGGTGAGCGACGGACAGGGCGGAGATAGCATCGCCATCAGGCGGATGACCTACTTCTGCATGTCCTGGGACCACCGCGCGCTGGACGGCGTGGGCGCCGCCGAGTTCCTCGGCTCGGTGAAGCGAAACGTGGAGGGCTGGAGTGACTGAGGCCCCCGACGAGCTGTGGGTCGTCCGCCTGGGGCGCCTGCCGTACCGCGAGGCGGTGGCGCTCCAGGAGGAGATCCGCGCCGGGTGCCAGGCCGATGCCGTGCCGGACGTGCTCCTGCTGCTCGAGCACGACCCGGTCTACACGAAGGGCCGCCGCACCGAGTCCTCCGATCTGCCCATGGGCGAGCAGTGGTACATGAGCCAGGGGATCGACGTCGCGGACTCCGACCGCGGTGGCCGGGTGACCTACCACGGCCCCGGCCAGCTGGTGGGCTACCCGATCATGCGCGTGCATGACGTCTACGGCTACGTGCACGGGCTCGAGTCGGCGATGATCGATGCCCTCGCCGACGAGGGCATCGAAGCCGAGACCCGCGAGGGACTCACCGGGGTATGGGCCGGCGAGCGCAAGATCGGCGCCATCGGCGTGCGCGTTTCCCGCGGCGTGACAACCCACGGGTTCGCCGTGAACGTGGAGAACGACCTCCAGCCGTTCGAGTGGGTGGTGGCCTGCGGCGGCGACGGCGCACTGCCCACCTCGGTCTACAAGGAGACCCACCGCACCGGCACCATGCCGTGCTTCTCGAAGCGCGTGGCGTGGCGCGTGGCCGCCACCTTCGGGCTGCGCCAGCGGCTGGTGTCGCGGGAACGGCTGGCGGCTGCGCTGAAGGGCGAGCCCGCGGCCGTGCCCGCATGACGGGCTGCGTCCAGCGCTAGAGTCGGAGCGAGATGAGCGAGCCGGTTCGAGAGCACCGCACCCGCTCCCGCGCCAACCCGGGCGGCGCGCGCACCTTGCAGCTCGGCGAGGTGCTGCCCTTCGGCGCGCGCAAGCCGCCGTGGTTCAAGGTGCCCGCGCCTGGCGGCGAGCGCTACCGCGAGCTGCGCCGGATGATGGAGGACGAGGGCCTGCACACCGTGTGCCAGGAGGCGGCCTGTCCCAACATCGGCGACTGCTGGCAGCGCGGCACCGCCACGTTCATGATCCTCGGTGACACCTGCACCCGCCGGTGCGGGTTCTGCAACGTCAAGACCGGCAAGCCCACGCACAACGACCCGCTGGAGCCGCTGCGCGTAGCCCAGTCGGTGAGCAAGATGGGCCTGCGGCACGCGGTGATCACCAGTGTCGACCGCGACGACCTCCCCGACCTCGGCGCCAGCGCCTTCGTGGGCGTGATCCGGTCGATCCGCCGGCTGGCCCCCGGCACCAAAGTGGAGGTGCTCACCCCGGACTTCCGCGGCGAGGAGATGCCCCTCGCCCGCGTGATCGCCGAGCGCCCCGACGTCTTCAACCACAATGTCGAGACCGTGCCGCGGCTGTATCCACTCGCCCGCCGGGGGTCGAAGTTCCTGCGCTCCTGCCGCGTGCTTCGCAACGCGAAGGAGATGGGCGGCGACGAGGTGGTGACCAAGTCCGGGCTGATGACCGGGCTGGGCGAGACCGAGGAGGAGCTGCTGCAGACCTTCGAGGTGCTGCGCGAGCACGACGTCCAAGTGCTCACGGTGGGCCAGTACCTGCGCCCCACGCGCGACCACCTGCCCGTGGTGCGCTACTGGAGTCCCGACGAGTTCGCCGACCTGGAGAAGGCCGCGTACGCGATGGGCTTCGAGTCGGTGGCGGCCGGCCCGCTCGTGCGGTCCAGCTACCACGCCGAGGAGACCCTGCGCCAGGCCGCTGACGGTGCGGCGCTAGAGGCCACCGCCTCCACGTGAGTCCGCGGACGGCGGTGGTGAGCAGGGGACTGATCGCCGCCGTCGTCGCGCTGCTGGTGGCCGCGGGAGCGGTGCTCGCCGTGACGGGAAGCGAACCCCAAGAGGACTGCTGCGCGCCGCCCCCGGCGCAGGGCGCGGCCCGTGGTGAGTGGCGCGCGCTGGCCCCGGCCACGCTGAAGCGCACCGAGGTCGCGGCGGCGCGCATCGGACGGTTCGCCTACGTGGTAGGCGGCTTCGAGGAGAGCAGCGGCCAGACCGTGGCAACACTCGAGCGCTACGACATCCGACGCAACAGCTGGAGGCGAATGCGCTCGACGCCGATCGGCGTCAACCACGCGGTGGCGACGGCCCACCGCGGCAAGCTGTACGTGCACGGCGGCTACATGGCGCGCCGGGACCTCTCGAGCGCGACTAATCGCCTGTACGTCTACACGCCCGCCACCAACCGCTGGCGGCGGCTGGCCGACTCGCGCGAGCCGCGTGCCGCCCATGCGTTCGCGGCGCTCGGCGGGCGCCTCTACGCGGCCGGGGGGCGCAACGAGACCGCCGACCTCACTTCGATGGAGGTCTACGACGTCGAGCGCCGGCGCTGGCGCCGCGGGCCGTCGTTCCCCGGGCCACGTCGCGACCACATGACCGGGGTGGCCGCCGGCGGCTTCTTCTACGCGCTGGCCGGGCGCGAGGGCAACACCCTCTACAGGACCGCTGAGCGCTACCACCCCGGGCGCCGCCGCTGGCAGCGGCTGCCACCGATGCGCCGCGCGCGGGCTGGGATCGCCTCGGCCGCCGTGAGCCGCGGGCGGCTGGTGGTGTTCGGCGGCGAGGACTTCGGCACCGGCAAGACCATCCAGGAGGTCGAGCTGTTCGACCCCGCCCGCCGCAGGTGGCGCTCGCTGCCGGACATGCGCACGCCGCGCCATGGCCTGGGAGGAGTCTCGCTGCGCAACCGCGTATACGCCATCGAGGGCGGGCCCCAGCCCGGCTTTCACTTCGCCGACACCATCGAGTTCCTCGACGTGCGCTGAGTGTTCCCGCTCAAGGACGACATCCCCACCCGCCGCTTCCCCTACGTCACGGCGGCGCTGATCGCCGCCAACGTGGTGATGTTCTTCTTCTTCCAGGGCGCGTTCCTCGACGACACGGAGTTCAACCAGAAGGTCGCGGAGTACGGCGCCATCCCGTACGAGGTGAGCCACCCCGGCGACGAATGCGGCCCGGCCGCCGACGGGTCGAAGCTGATCTGCGAGGGCCAGCAGGGGGTGCCCGACGGGGCGCCGGAGCAACCGTCCACCTGGCTGACCATCCTCTCGTCGATGTTCATGCACGGCGGGCTGCTGCACCTCGGGGGCAACATGCTGTTCCTGTGGATCTTCGGAAACAACATCGAGGACTCGATGGGGCCGCTGCGCTACCTCGCGTTCTACCTGCTGGGGGGCGTGGCCGCCGTGGCGGCGCAGGTGGCGATCGACCCGTCGGCCGTCGTGCCCACGATCGGGGCCAGTGGAGCCGTGGCCGCGGTGCTGGGCGCCTACGCCCTGCTCTATCCCCGCGCGCGCGTTGTCACGCTGGTGTTCATCGTGATCTTCTTCACCATCATCGAGCTGCCCGCGCTCGTGGTGCTGGGCCTGTGGTTCGTGCTGCAGGCGCTCTATGGCGCGAGCGAGCTGGCCACGCCCGTGGGCAGCGGGGGCGGGGTGGCCTACTTCGCGCACATCGGTGGCTTCGTGTTCGGCCTGCTGCTGATCAAGCTGTTCGCCAACCACGTGCACGAGGACTACGAGCGCGCCCACCGCGCGCCGGTGTACTGATGGCCGGCCGCTCGTTCGCACTGCTGGCCACGCTCGTGATGATCGGGCTGATCGCGTTCCTCACCGTGGGCTCGCTGCTCGAGGAGGACGGGATCACCGCCCCGCTCGCGGTGCTATCGCTGGTGATCCTGATCGTGCTCGGCGTCGGCGTGATCGGAGCCCTGACCCACCCGCCGGACAAGTGACGGGCCCGCTGGAACGTGGTCGACGACGCCGGAGGCTGGGGGCCCGGCTGGCGATGTTCGCCCTGCTGCTGGCCCCGCTCGTCGTCGGGGCGGCGGCGTACCTCGCGTTCGTGCGCGATAGCGGGCGGGGTGCCCAGGCCACCGCGCCTCTCGGCGCCTTGCCGGGCGAGGCCGTCCCGCCCCCGGCCGGCGGTGCGCTGGAGCCGCGCTCTCCCGCTCCGGTCCGGCTCACCGGCGTCGACGCCTTCGGCCTGAAGTTCCGGAACGAGCCCCGCGCGGCCCTGCTGCTCGACGTGAAGACCGGCGAGGTGCTCTACCGCCTGCACCCCCTGCGCGAACTCCCGATGGCCAGCCTCACCAAGATCATGACCGCGCTGGTGGTCACCTCCGAGGCCAGGCCGCGGGATCCCGTGCGCATCACCCGCGCGGCGCTCAACTACTCGGGCTCCGGCGTGGGCCAGCTGCCCAAGGGCAGGCGCGTGCGACTGGAGACGCTGCTCAACGCGCTGATGATCGTGTCCGGCAACGACGCCGCGATCGCCCTGGCGGTGCACGTGTCGGGTACCGAGAAGCGCTTCGTGGCGCTGATGAACGAGAAGGCGCGGCTGTGGGGGCTGCGTTGCACCCACTTCGCCTCCTCGCACGGCCTGGAGAGCGGCAACCGCTCCTGCCCGGCGGACCTCGCGGTGCTCACCCGCCTGGCCATGGGCAACCGGCGCATCACCCGGATCGTGCGCCGGCCCCAGGCCCAGTTCCGGTTCCCGATCAAGGGCGGTCGCGTGTATCTCTACGGGCACAACCCGCTGATCCGCGCCGGCTACCCGGGCGCGATCGGGCTGAAGACCGGCTACACCAACGAAGCCGGTCGCTGCTTCGTGGGCGTGGCGCGCCGCGGCAGGCGGACGCTGGGCGTGGTGCTGCTGGACTCCCCGGACCCCGGGCGCCAGGCGCGCCGACTGCTGGACCTGGGCTTCCGGTACGGCTGAGAGCGTGCCAAGATTGTCCAGCTTGGGGCCATAGCTCAGTTGGAAGAGCGCGTCGCTTGCACCGACGAGGCCGCCGGTTCGAGCCCGGCTGGCTCCATTCTCGAGCAGCTTCCCGGCTCGCCCTACACGCGCACGACCTGAACGCCTGGGATCTCATCGAAGTCGGCGTCCTGCGTAAAGACCGGGACGTCGAGGGCACGCGCCGTCGCGGCGATCAATGAGTCGAGGATCTTGGGGCGCCGTTGCCGCTGGCGGGCCGCGGCGACGATCTCTGCGAACTCGCGGGCGACATCGTCGTCCACGGGAAGTGCCTCCAATGCCTCGACCTCGCTCAGAGTGCGCATCCGCTGGGCTCGCACCGACGGCTCGGAGGCGACGAGGACGCCGATGCGAAGCTCGGCGAGCGTGACGACGGAAAGTCGTCCTTCCGCGGGCAGTCCACCGAGCGGGCGTTCTTGCTCGCGGGCGACGAAAACCGAGGTGTCAAGGATCCCGCTCAGAGTTCCTCGATCGTGGCTCCCGTGATGGCCTCCACGTCGGCGGTGAAGTACGGATCGAGCGGAGCTTCGCGGACGATCCGTTCTACGTCAGCGGGAGAGAAATGGTCCTTCTTCGGGCTGACCGGCACGAGCTCTGCGACTGCACGGCCTCGCACCGTGACCCGCATCGTCTCACCCGCCTGGACCTCGCGCAGGACGGCGCTGACGTTGTTACGCAGCTCGCGCTGTGGGATCTCTCGCTTGCCAGTCACGTTCTTCTACGAACGTAGCACTTGACATGGCTTCGTTGCAAGTCGTGGGCTCGTGCTCCCGAGTCGAGGAGACTTGTGGGCAGCAGGTCCAGCAGGCGAGAGGGGAGAGAGATGGCGAGTGAGACCGAGCGGACGCCGTCGCAGCGGGCGGAGGTGTCCAACTACGAGACGGTGAGGCACTGGTTCGGGCTGGCCGCCGAGCGGCTCGGGCTGCGCGACGACGTGGCCGCCGTGCTGCGCAGCCCCTACCGCGAGGTGCGGGTGCAGATCCCGATCACCCTCGCCGACGGGCGCATCCACTGCTTCTCGGGCTTTCGCGTGCAGCACAACGGGGCGCGCGGCCCGTACAAGGGCGGCATCCGCTTCCACCCCGACGTGGACCTCGACGAGGTGCGCGCCCTGGCCGAGCTGATGAGCTGGAAGACCGCAATCGCGGGCGTGCCCTTCGGCGGCGCCAAGGGCGGCGTGGACGTGGCGCCCGAGACGCTCGGGCCCGCCGAGCGCCAGAAGGTGGCGCGGTCGTTCATCGACAAGATCGAGAAGGTGCTCGGGCCGACGCGTGACATCCCCGCGCCCGACGTGGGCACCGACGCTCAGACCATGGCCTGGTTCATGGACGAGTACGGCAAGCTGCACGGCCATACGCCGGCGATCGTGACCGGTAAGCCGATCGCTCTCGAGGGCTCCTTCGGGCGCGAGGCCGCCACCGGCCGCGGGGTGGTCCACTGCTTCCTCGAGGCCGCGCCCGTGCTGGGGCTGGACCCGGCTCAGACGCGCTTCGTGGTGCAGGGGTTCGGCAACGTGGGCTCGTGGGCGGCGCGCATCCTGCAGGACCTGGGGGCGACGATGGTCGGCGTCTCCGATGCCACAGGCGCCATCCAGTCGGAGGGCGGCATCGACGCCCAGGCGCTGTTGCGCCACATCGGCGAGGGCGGGCGCTTGGTGGAGATGCCCGGCACCGAGGCCATCGGCCCGGACGACCTGCTGGGCTTGGAGTGCGACCTGTTCGTGCCCGCGGCGCTCGGCGGCATGATCCACGCCGGCAACGCCGACCGCCTGCGCTGCCGGGTGGTGGTCGAGGGGGCCAACAGTCCCGCCACGCCGGTGGGCGACGAGATCCTCGTGGACAAGGGCGTGCTCGTGGTGCCAGACGTGCTGGCCAACGCCGGCGGCGTGGTGGTGTCCTACTTCGAGTGGGTGCAGAATCTCCAGCACTTCCGCTGGGACGAGGACGAGGTGAACGCTCGCCTGGAGCGGATCATGCGCCGCGCGTACGGCGAGGTGGCGGACCGCGCCGAGAGGGAAGGCAGCACGCTCCGGGTGGCCGCGTTCGCACTGGGAATCGAGCGCGTGCTGGAGGCGGCCCAGACCCGCGGGTACATCGCAGAAGTCACATGAAAACGGGGACCGCCCGCCCCGGCGACCCCCGTTTCCTGTAGCGGCGTCCCGTGCCGCGTTCATCCGACGGAACCCTCCGTGCCGTCGTAGGGGCAGTCTCGGCCCCCAAACGGGGCTGCTTTACGTCGACGGCCCGGCGGTGGACACCTATCCGGGGCGCTTGGCGCCTAG
>Ga0075530_1000281_pt1 | contig 23476 bp, 15 predicted proteins | sample NGEPerD_2_FD_75101 | JGI IMG/M metagenome (GOLD analysis project Ga0075530, IMG submission 75101) | Arctic peat soil microbial communities from the Barrow Environmental Observatory site, Barrow, Alaska, USA - NGEE PermafrostL1-D | ecosystem: Environmental > Terrestrial > Soil > Wetlands > Peat ... | reverse complement strand
CGACGGGGCCTGGGTCCACCGGGCTTGGGAACACCGGCCCCGTCGACCCCGGCCCGGTGTTCCCAAGCCCGGTGGACCCAGGCCCCGTCGACCCCGACCCGGTGGATCCAGACCCGGTGGACCCAGACCCGTTCAAGCCCGTGGGTCCCGAGTCCGTGGACCTGAGCCCCTTCGACCCAAGCCCGGACGGTCCAGGCCCCGTCGGTCCGTGAGATTCGCTTCTGGCCTCAGACCAAGGCCGCTCGTCCTCGTCTGGCGAGCTGCTCGGCGATGATCACGCGCTGGATCTCGCTGGTGCCCTCCCAGATCCGCTCCACGCGCAGCTCGCGGGTGAGGCGTTCGGCGACGTTCTCGCGCATGTAGCCGCGACCGCCGAAGATCTGCACCGCCCGGTCGGCGACCCGTCCGGCCATCTCCGACGCGAACAGCTTGACCATCGAGGTGCGCGCGTGAAGCACCTTGCGGTCCAGCCCCTCGTCGATGCTGCGGGCCGTCTCGTAGACCATCGACCGCGCCGCGAAGAGCTCGGTCAGGCTGTCGGCCAGCATCGCCTGCACCATCTGCTTGTCGATCAGCGGCTGCCCGCCCACGCGGCGCTCCCGGGCGAACGACGTCGCCTCGTCGACCAGTCGCTCGGCGCCACCGAGGCATCGTGCCGCAACCATCACTCGCTCGAAGCGGAACCAGTCGTGCGAGAACGTCATCCCCTGACCCTCGCCGCCGACGAGGTGGCTCACCGGCACCCGAACACCCTCGAAGGCCACGATCGGGTGCTGGTGACTGATCGTGTGTGAGTACGCCGGGGTTCGCACGACCCGCATGCCGGAGGTGGGCATGTCGAGCACGAACAGGCCGCGCTCGGCATCAACCTGTCGGGCGGCGTGGTGATGGCGGGGACTTTCTTGCTGCTGTCGTTGTACCTGCAGATGGTGCAAGGGTTCAGCCCGCTCAAGGCCGGCCTTGGTCTGGTCCCGATGAACGTTGCTATGGCGGTCGCCAGCAACGTGACCCCGCACCTGGCAATAAGGTCCCGCCCGGCGAACCTGGTGGCGGCTGGCTTGGTGATCGCCGCCGCTGGACTGTTGATGATCACGCAGGTCGAGAGCGCGGGAAGCCTTCCGGTGCTGATGGTCGGTTTCACACTCGCCTCGGTTGGGATCGCGGTGCCGAGCGTGATCGGTATTGGCCTCATCATGGGTTCGGTGCCGCCCGAGAAGGCCGGGTCGGCATCCGGCATCTCCGAGACCTCCGGTGAGTTCGGCATCGCCCTCGGCGTCGCCACGATCGGCAGCCTCGCCGGCGCCGTCTACCGCAACCAGTTCTCCGCCCCGAGCGGGGTGCCGGGTGATCTGGCGGACGCGGCGCGGGAGAGCATCGTCGGTGCCGTCACCGCGTCGAGTTCGTTGCCAGCCGGGACCGGCGGGGAACTGTTGGCATCCGCGGGCGATGCGTTCACGACCGGCCTGAACCTGGCGGGTGGGTTCGGGGCTGCGCTGTTCCTGGCCATGGCGGTTGTCGCCGTGAGCATGCTCCGCGGCGTTGGCGAGGACCGGAGCAAGGTCGCAGTCCGGCAGCCCAGAGATCAGCCCAGCGATCACCTCGGGGTGCCCGAGGCGAAGTGTGGGTGAGACGCCGACCTGGCGTGCCGACCTGGCGCGCCGAGGCATTCATCACCGACTACGCCGCGGCTCAGTCTCGTGGCACACCGACTCGCGCGACGACTGTCCCAGCTCCCGCTCAACCACGACGCGCAACGCCCGCCGCAAGAGACTGGTGGTTCGCGCCGCGTGCTGCATCTCGTGGTCGCAGACATCCGCCCCGTCGGGATCCCCCGCGAGGAGCGCCTCGTCGCGCGCCTGTCGCCAGGCAATCTCCTGCGCACCCTGCGCGGTGATGAGCCCCAGGATGAGATCGCGGGTTGATGCCGCTCTCTTCTGAGTCAAGGAGAATGAGCGCCATGCCAAGATGAGTCCAGAGTTGAAGGTCCGCGCGGTGCGTCCGGTCGGCGGGCATGTCGGTCAGTGCCCGTCGTTGACGGCCGCGTCGGCCGCGGTGGCCAAGCAGCTCGGCTTCGGCAAGGAGCCCGTGCGTCGCTGGGTCGTCCGGGCGCAGGTCGACGGCGGCCAACGTCCGGGACTCAGTGGTGCGACCCTGACCACGCCGTTCCAGCTGGGCCTGGTCGGCCAGGTGGCCGGGCTGGTCACCTTTCAGCTGTCCTACCCGGTGGTCATCGTGCGGGCCCGGCTGCTGACCATCGGCACGCAGTACGAACAGTCCGCGGTCGACCTCGGGGCGAGTCCGCTCCAGGCCGTCCGGCGGGTGCTGCTGCCCATGCTGGTCCCGGCGATCTTCGCTAGCGTGGTGCTGGTCTTCGCCGACGTGGTCGACGATTTCGTGCTGGTGCGCTACCTCTCGGCCGACGCCGCGACCGAGCCGGTCTCGGTGAAGATCTACAACAGCGCCCGCGCCGCGCCCACCCCCGCGCTCAACGCGCTCGCCAGCCTGGTTCTGCTGGCCTCCCTGCTCGCCGTGGTCCTCGGGTACCTCGCCTACAAGCGCCTGCGTCGTGGCGAGAAGGATGTCGGACTGCAGTCGTTCACGGCCGATCTGTAGCCAGCGACGTCCGACGTCCGACGCCGGACGCCGGTCACAAGCGCCGTTCGGACACTGATCTGGTCTGAATCGTGCCGGGTTTGATCCACTCCCGGTTATCTGGTTTCGACCGGGTTGGTCGAGTCGTTGTCAAGCGCAGTACTCGGCCTGCTCGCTGTAGTCATCCGAGCCCAGGGCGCCGTCAGTTTCGTCCGCACGGCCGTACGGACGATCGTGCGCGGACTGTGGCCGAGCCCCATGTAAATTTCGTCCGTACGGACGATTGTGCGCCGACTCGAGGCCGAGCCCGTGTAAATTTCGTCCGTACGGACGATTGTGCGCCGTGGTCGCGTCGCGCACCCCCGGCAGTCCAGCTCCAGCACGCCGAGGACTGGCGTCCGCATTTTCCTGGGCGAGGGTGACCGCCGATCCGTCACAACCGCGCATGGGTGACTGCTGATGTCACCAACGCTGCGCGCGAGGGAACGCTCTTGACAGCGGCTCATCGACCGTGGGAGGAAGTGCAGCATGAAGCGGGTCAGTCGAGTGCTGATGCAGGTGGGCAGCGACGAACTTTCCCGTTTCCTGGCTCCGGAGGCTACTGCTCTCCTCGAGCAGGCGATGGCACCCTTCGAAGCATCGGCGCTGGTCGTGGGCCTCCGGCCGCCCGAGTCCGTCGATATCCAGTTCACGACCGACGCTCAGTCCTCGGCCGAGCCCGACGCATTGTCGGGTGCCGTGCGGGAAGCCCTGGGTCTGCGACCTGGTGGAGCGCGACTTTTCGACCCCACCTCGTCGGCGCCCGCCCTTCGCTTCGGCGGCACACGCGGGCCGCGAAAGCTCTGTCCGGTCTGCGGCTGGGGCGAGGGCAAGCACGACCCCGACGTCGCCCATCCCTGATGGGGATGGAGCACGAAAGGGGTCCCTCCCCGACGTGGGAACCGCCGCAGCCGCCCGGGCATCTCGGCAGCATCCAGGCGATTGGAACGGTCGCCGCCCCCCTGCTCGCGGCCGTGGTGTTCACGATGATCGCCCTGGTGCTGCCGTCGACGGGCTCGACCGACAGTTTCTCCCGGTGGCCCGAGGCCAGCCTCGCCCTCCTGGCCCTTGCCGGGTTCCTCCTGATCAGCACCGTGCAGGCCTCGGCCTGGACGCGCCGCTACGAATGCACGCCCGACGACCTCAGGGCTTGGTGGCCGGAGCACTTCAACGCCGACGGCACGCCGGACACATGGGTCACCAGGGTCCAGGCAGACCAGCTTCGCAACGCGGAGATGTGGGCCGAACGGGCCCGGATGTTCTATCACGCGGGCATCCTGTGCCTACTCGCAGGACTCGCAGTCTTGGTCATTCCGCCGGGGGAGGTGCCGGGAGCCCGCTGGGTGCTGCTCGGGGTCACGACGTCGTCGGTGGCCGGTGAGCTGTACTGGATTCTTTACGCCGAGTTCACCGACCCGGCACGCCGACGGCTCGCTGTGGCGAACGCTGTGGTGATCGCGGCTTTCCTCTTCTCCCTGCTCGCCAATGTCTTGCACGGGACAGACGAGATGACCACGGACGTGGCGGGGACGTTCACGATCTGTGCGTTGGCCGCGAGCGTCGTCGGCTCAACTGCGGCGTTGGGCGTATCAGACAGGTCGACCACGGCAGGTCTGCTTCTGGGCACCCTGGTGGCCGCAACTTGGCTCTTCTTCCTCGTCTTGGCTCCCGGAACGACGACGCGTTGGCTGTCGGTCGCGCTGCTCGCTGCGCTCGCCGCGTTCCATGGTCGGGTCATGCGGGGGCTGGTCCGAACCGAGCATGCAGCGACCTCCTAGAGTCCGGAGGCGAGCACCGCGTCCAAGGTCTGTTCGGCTCGCCCCGCCAAACTTGGACTGGCCTTCTCGTCGGCGAGCGTGATCAGGCTCTTCCAGAGCGCCCAGCCGCGGCCCAGCGCCCAGGTCGCGTCGTCGACGGCAACAGCTTGGCGGAACGTTTCTCGGCTGCAGCCCGACAGCAGGGTCCACGCGATCACCAGGTCGCAGGCAGGGTCACCGACACCTGAGCACCCGAAGTCGATGACGGCACTCAGGCGTCCGTCCTGGACCAGGAGGTTAGCGGCGCTGACGTCGCCGTGCACCCAGACCGGTGGGTCGCGCCCCTGCGACGTCAGGGCTGCCTCCCACACCGACGTTGCCGCCACGACGTCGACGCGGTTGGCGAGTACGGCGATGGCGTCGCGCGTCTCGTTGTCATAGACCGTCAGCGGCCCGCCGCGGTAGAAGTTGTGCTCACCGGCTGGCGGCCCGTGGGTGGCATCGACGCGCTGCAAGGCGTTGAGGAAGCGCGCCAGTGCGGTGGCGAACTCGCCCAGGTCGCGGATAGGTGCTGTTTCGGCAGTCTCGCCCTCGATCCAGCCGTAGACCGACCAGTTCCAGGGGTAGCCGGCACCAGGGTGTCCGATCGCCAAGGGGACCGGGATGGGAAGGGGAAGCTGCGGCGCCAGCACGGGCAGCCACCGCTGTTCTTTCGCGACCTGCGCGGCGTACGCCTCAGCGCTCGGCAGTCGCACCAGCTTGTCCGCGCCGAGGCGAAAGGATCGGTTGTCCCACCCGTCGAGCTCGACGGGGCTGACCGGCAGGTCCGCCCATTGGGGGAACTGTGAGGAGACCAACCGGGTCACCAAGGATGCGTCGATATCCACGAGCGACAAGCATACGAAGCAGGATCGCGCCGGGCGGTCCTCACCTGCCGCGCAGGTGTCGCAGCACCGCTGAACCACCGACCTCCTCGACGAAGGCCGGATCACCGCAGACGACGAGCTGGTCGCGGGCGCGGGACAGGCCGACGTACAGCCGCTCCTTCGAGCGCTCCCCCGGCTCGTTCTCGTTGAGCGCCAGGACCACCGCGGGACGCTCGAGCCCCTTGAACCCGAGCACATGACCGTAGAAGATCTGGTCCAGATCCCAGAAGGTGTCCCAGTACTTGTCCTGTCCACCGTCTTGACGTGCCCTCTGCTCGGGATGCCGCGACCCCGTCGCGAGCAGGGCAACGTCCCCGACCCGCCAGCCGTTGTCGAGCAAGACGTCGACCTCGTCGTCGGCCGTGTCCAGGGCGTCCTGCCCGCTGCACTCAAGGAACCGGACGGCTGGTCCGTCCACGGCACCGAGTCGCATCCTCATCGAGGCCAGGGTCGAGAAGCTGTTGGCGATCTGCCGGGTGTTTCGCAGATTCTGGTCAAGCACGAGGGGAATGAGTCCTGCCGGTGGTCCTCCGAACCGGGAGAACACCCGCTGACCCTCGTCGGAGAACACGTACAGGCCACCGGCGTCCTCGTCCTTGAGGGCGGCGAACACGGCTGGCCACCACAGGTCGGCGAAGTCCTGCGCCTCATCGATCACGACCGCGTCGAACAACCTCCCCCTAGGCTGTGCGTCCCCGAGGCCCACCATCAGCTCTGGCAGCTCGACCTCCCAGAAGTGGCTGTCGTCGTCGCTGCCCGGCGGCGCTCCCCACTCGACGCCCAGGTTGCGGAAGGTGCCGACGTACGCGGGACGTTCCTTGCGCGGGAAGGTCGCTACCCGTCGCTGCAGCCAGGCGGCGAGTCCTCGCGAGTAGCAGGTGAGCGCCACGCGCCGGCCATCACGGCTCAGTCTTCGAGCCTGCTCGACTGCCATCCACGTCTTGCCGCTGCCGGCGCCTCCACGGATCTCGACCCGGTTGAGCAGGCGTGTCGCAGTCAGGATCACCACCTGTTCCGCGCTGAGCCGTTCGACCTGGGCCTCTCGCTCCGCCGACTCCCCGATCAGGTCGCGTTGCGGAAGGCCACGCCCCCCGAGCACGTCGATGAGTGCATGCACATCGTCCAGGTTCAGCAGCCGCTTGTTGGTGGTCTGCTTCATCACGATGTTGCGCAGGAAGTCGGCCAGCCCGGAGAGGTCTTCGCGACCTGCGACCTGCCACCGCTGAGCATCGACCAGGGCGAAGTCGTCGTCCACGGCGGTGTAGGGAAGCACGACGGCGTGCCCCCATCTGACCGATGCGCGGGCACGCCACCGAGGGTCCTGCTCGGCCCAAGCCCGCAAGGCGTACTGCGACTCCCGTGCCTGCTGCACCGGGTGGATCGCGTCGGTCTTGCCCCCTCGGTTGATCCACCACCGCCCCTTCTCGCACCAGACCTGACTCCCCTTGACCTCGACGACCACGATCCCGCCGTCCGCGAACACCACGACGATGTCGATCTCGTGGTCCTTGGCATGGTCCGAGATCCGAAGACTGGCGACGAGTACGTCGTCCGCGCCGAGCTGATCTCGCAGTGCCTCCCAGACCTCCCGCTCACTTTGCGTCGTGAACGTGGGCTGGGCAGGCAGCAGGGTCGGCATCGTCTGATCATGCACGACGCGGGTTTCACCCCTGTGCTCGAAACCCGCGTCCGCAGCCCCCGCGGCAAGTGGGCACCCGGTCCCGCTTCGAGCGTGTCTAGTTGCTCGTCTGCGATAGACGAGTAGCTAGATTCGGCGCTCACGCCTTGCGGCGCCGGCGGGCGGCGGGCACGGTCGGAGCCTGTGCGGGCGTGTCAACAGATCACGAAGCTCCGGGTCGTGGACGTACTCGGCCTGCGCCTCGGTGACAACCCGAGCCGGCTGCAGCAGCTGGCTTCCCGTCCGTGTTCTCCCGCACGAGGAACGTCTCGTTGCTGCCGCCGGGGCGCGACGACTCATGTCCTAGGCAGCCAACCGGCAGCGAGCAGCAAGATCGAGGCACCGGCTGCGCACCGGCTCGCGCGACCTCCTCGGCTACGGCGCCCGAGACCTCGCGCGGCCTGCTCTCGAAGATCCACCGAGGCTCACAGCGCATCGGCACCAAGCGTCCGACGACGCACTGCCCGATACCCTCGGCGAGCCAGCCCAGGTTCAGCGCCTGCCGACGGTCGCCGGTGGCCAGATCGGTCAGGGTGGCCTCCCCTCGGGCGGCCTCCTCGATCCGGAAGGCTGCCATCGTCGCCGCCGGCCAAGCCATGATTCGGTCCGCTAGTTTGAGCAGCGGGGGCTTCGCCATTGTGTCGAGGTAGGTGGCCAAGCCACCGAACTCGTAGAGGGCCAGCTGGCGGCACATCCAGTCCATCGCCATCACCTCGGCGACGAACTCCTTCGCGTCCCGCTCCCGTGGCCGCTCCGGGTCGACCTCGGGGTAGACGCTGCCCACTGTCACGAGGAGGGCGTCGTGCAGTCGTTCGTCCCGGTTGAGGTAGAGCAAGCGATGGGCCTGCTGCAGGACCCACCGCGACCACACCCAGCCGGGGGCGTCGACCCCGAGGTCGCGGTTCTCGTGGAGATATCGCAGGTGCGGCGCACTGTCGGCTAACGGGCTGAGTTCGAAGTGGGCGATGGCACGCTCCACGTCACCGGACGCCTCCGCGAGCAGGCTCAGCTCCAGGTTGTGAAGGACCTCGCCCGTGATCAGCGCCCGGAGGTCTGGGGCTGGGTCGAACTCGGCTGACCGGGACGGACGTCGCGTCGAGGTGTGGGCGGGCTTCCGGCGATTGCGTGACTTCGGCATAACAACACCGTCGCTGCGCGTGCCCGGCCAGGGAACTGTGATCAGGCCGCCTGTGGACAACCCCGTCCGGGGCGGCCTGGTCTTTGCTCTTGCCTGTGGACGACGAGATGCGTGGACTTCGCCTGTGCTCCATCGTTGGTGGAATGACCAGGAGGAGGCACTATGGGAACCGTGACCACGCTGCCACGAAGCAGACCGCTGAACCGGCGCGACCTCGAGTCGATGCCCGATGACGGGCACCGGTACGAGCTCATCGACGGAGCGCTGATCGTGACGCCCGCGCCGTCGTACCGCCATCAGGACGTCGTCGGCCATCTGCACGTCCTGCTGACCTCGGTGTGCCCGGTCGACCTGAAGGTCCTGCTGGCACCCTTCGACGTTGCCCTGGCTGACGACACGGTCATGCAACCGGACCTGCTGGTTGCCCGACGCAGTGACTTCACCGCCCGCGACCTGCCGACAGCACCGCTGCTGGCCGTCGAGGTGCTGTCCCCGAGCACCCGCCGGATCGACCGCACGCTCAAGCTGGCCCGCCTCGAGGCGGCCGGTTGCCGCTCGTACTGGGTCGTCGACCCCGACGGGCCCGGCTTGACCGCATGGCAGCTCCGAGGGAGCAAGTACGTAGAGCTGGGACACGTGGCCGGTGACGAGCAGCTCGACTTCACCGAGCCGTTTGCGTTGACCGTGACCCCGAGCAAGCTCCAAGACTGAGGAGCCCGTATCTGTCTGCGGACTGTCGGTGCGCTGAGTGATACTGCTTTGATGCCGCCCAGTTCGTGGCTAACTGGCACCCTGGTCCCGTGAGCGAGCGCAACGTGCTGGGCGGTGATCTCGAGCCCTGCGGGACCGATCCGGTGACCGGCTTCTACCGCGACGGGTCCTGCTCCTGCGGTCCCGATGACATTGGTCTGCACGCCGTATGCGCGGTGATGACTGCTGAGTTCCTGGCCCATCAGCAGGCGGTCGGCAACGACCTCTCCACGCCCCGGGCCGAGTGGGGATTCGCCGGCTTGCAACCGGGTGACCGCTGGTGCGTCGTCGCGATGCGATGGGCGCAGGCATACCAGGAGGGAGCGGTTGCACCGGTGGTGCTGGCGTCGACGAACGAGCGTGCACTGGAGATCGTCCCGCTTGAGTGGCTGCAGGAGCACGCGGTCGACGTACCCTCCGACCCGAGCTCGTTGGACTGACCCGACCGCAGCCGAGGCTGCCGTCGTGCTAGGTCACGCCCCAAGCCGCTGGCGCAGCCCGCTTGCCCGCTGGGCCCGCCGGGTTACCGCAGCGCGTACTGCGGCCTCGCTGCCGACGACCCGCACCGTCAGCTTCGCACGCGTCACCGCGGTGTAGAAGACCTCGCGGGTCAACAACCGGGAGTCCTCCGGCGGCAGCAGCACGGTGACGTGGTCGGCCTGGCTGCCCTGGCTCTTGTGGATCGTCAGGGCATGCATGGTGTCGACGTTGCTCATCCGCGTGGTGGCGAAAATGAGCGGACCGGCCGAGCCGGCGATCGCGGCGCGGAGCTGTCCGTCGTCCTGGCGTACGACGACACCGGAATCACCGTTGTAGATACCGAGCCCGTAGTCGTTGGACGTGACGAGCAGCGGACGTCCGACGTACATCTCGTTGTAGAACTGGTCGCCGGTCGCCTCGGTGAGCCAGTGTTCGACCTGCCGGTTCCAGTGCCGCACACCGTACGGTCCCTCGCGATGCGCACACAGCAGCCGGTGCCGCTCGATGGCGCCCAGGGCTCCGGTGATATCGCCCACCTCGGCGCAGGCGCGCACGGCCAGCGCGGCGTCGACGATCTCCGACTGCAGCACAGATGCTGGGTCGCCGCTCTCGACGAACTCCACCTCCGCGCTGCCTGCCCGAAGCACCGTCATCACCTCGTCGGCGTGACCCGCATGCAACGCCGCGGCCAACTCGCCGATCTCAGCACCGAACCGGTGGGTGGTCTTCAGTGCCGACACGGGGCTGTCCGCCCGCGCCTCGAAACCCGCAACAAGATCGGAAAGAACCGCCCCTGCCTCGACCGACGCCAGCTGGCCGGGGTCACCCACCAGGATCAGTCGCGCATCCGGACGCACTGCCTCGACCAGCCGCGCCATCATCGTCAGCGAGACCATCGAGGTCTCGTCCACCACCACTACATCATGCGGCAGCCGGTTGGCGCGGTGGTGGCGGAACCGGGTTTTGTTCTCGCGTCGTGGACCCAGCAGCCGGTGAAGTGTCGAGGCCTGGAGGTCCCCCAGTCGATCGCGGTCCTCCGTGGGCAGCTCGGCTGCGGCCGAGGCAACGGCTTCCTGCAACCGGGCCGCCGCCTTGCCGGTCGGTGCGGTCAGCGCGATGCGCAATGTGTCATCGGCGAGCGACGCCTGTTCGATCAACAAGGCCAACAGGCCTGCCACGGTCGTCGTCTTGCCGGTGCCGGGACCGCCGGTGAGCACGGTGGTCAGCTGCGTCGCGGCCTGGCGTGAGGCGGCGCGCTGCTCGGCGTACGTCGGACCGCCGAACACCCGCCGCACCCCGGCGTCGAGCACCTCGGAGTCGACCGCCGGCGGCGGCATGTTGATCCGGGCCAGCAGGTCGGCACAGACCTGCACCTCCTGTGACCGGTACCGGTCGAGGTAGAGCAGGTCGAACTCCCACCGCAGCACCCCCGTGGTCACCAGCGGGCTGCTGGTCACCGCCGTCACCCAGCCGTCGTACGCCGGCCAGGGCAGCTCGGGTGCGACATCGGCGACTGTGGCCAGGTCGAGACAGGTCGAGCCGTTCCGCACCGCCCGGGTGGCGAGTGCCAGAGCCAACAGCACCCGCTCGTCGTCCTCGCCCGCGAGCTCGCCGACCCGTCGCGCGACGTGCGCGTCAGCCGCGGTGAGCACGCGGGCTGCGTTGAACGCACGCAGCATACGGGTCGCGGTGAGGGCGAGGCGGCGGTCGTACTCGTCGGTGGTCTCGAAGAGCTCGATCATCCGGCACCTCCGGTCGACGCTCCGGTCGCAGCCGTCCTACCAGCACCCGCAGGCGCAGGCGCCGCACCGTCAAGCAGTTCGGACAACTCCTCGACCAGAGCCACCGGCGGCTGCCAGGAGAACACCCCGCACGGGTGCCCGTCGACCACCGGCGTTTCCGACCCGCACATCCCGCGCAGGTAGAGGTAGAGCACACCGCCGAGATGCACCTCGGGGTCGTAGCCGGGCTGCCGCCACCGCAGGTAGCGGTGCAGCACCACGGCGTAGAGGAGTGCCTGCAACGGGTAGTCGGAGTGACCCATCGCCTCGCGCAGCGCCTCGGGCCGGTAGTCCTGCGCGGTCAGCGGCGACGAGCCGTCGGCGAACCCACCGAGCCAGTTGGTCTTGTAGTCCACGACCAGGTAGCGCACGGTGTCGCCGTTCCGGATCCGCAGCACGACATCGACCGATCCGGTGAGGTAGCCGCGCAGGTCCTGTCCGCCCAGCGCCTGGTCGGCGAGCACGTCGGCGTACGGCAGCACCGGGTCGTCCGCTGGTAGGTGCGCCCGCAGCAGCGGCGCCACGTCACCGAGCGTGACCGGCGCGGTCGGGTAGCCGCGCACGTCCCCACCAGAAAGCGGCAGCTCGAAGTCCAGCTCCCTCAGCCGGTCTCGCAGACCGATGCCTCCCAGCGTCGTGTTCCCCGCCAGCGGGCCGAGCGGGCTTCTGCACACCTGGACCAGCGCATCGGCCAGCTCCTCCGGATCTAGCTCGACCGGCCAGCGGACCAGCTGCTCGTGCACATGAGCAAGCAGCTCCCCGAGTAGGTCCGGCGCCTCCGGGTCGGCCATCTCGAGCACCGCGTGCACCAGCGAGCCGAACGTGGCGCCGACCGGCAGGTCACCCATCGGTGAAGCCACGCTGGTCGAGCCTGCACCACGGCTGGTCGAACCTGCACCACGGCTGGTCGAACCTGCACCACGGCTGGTCGAACCTGCACCACGGCTGGTCGAGCTCGTCGAGACCACTCCCCCCGCAGGCTCGTCCTCCTTCGGTCGCTCCTCCGGCTCACTGCCCACCGCGGAGGGCGGTTGGTCGCCGCGTGCGGCGACGGAGCTGAGTGAGGTGTACGACGTGCGCCGCCAGGTCGTGTCGACGGTGCGGGTGAACCCCCGCACAGACAGCACTCGGTCGTCCGCGGCCAGTTCACCGGCCGGGAGATCGGCCCACTTCGCCACCTCCCAGACCGGTCCGCCCAACCGTTGCCACTCGTCGAGGATCTCCGGCACCCGGGACTCGTCGTGCAGGTCCATCACGTCCGGCACGGTCGACGTACCAGGCCGTCGACCGAACAGCATCCGATGCAGCGGCGAGTCCGGGGTGTTCCGTGGCGCCGGCGCCCACCACGCAACCACCTGCGACTGGGCACGGGTCATCGCCACGTAGAGCAGTCGGAGCGACTCCCCGGCATCCTCTTTCATCGCCTGCGCGAGGTGGCCCGACCAGGCCGGTCCCCCGCCGCCGACGTCGATGCAGCGGCGACCCGGGTCGCCCCCCTCGGTGGAGTGGAACAACGGCACCGTCGGCTTCTGCGGGTACCGGTCCGCCAACGTCGGCAGGTAGACGACTGGGTACTGCAGCCCCTTGCTGCCGTGGATCGTGACGAGCTGCACGGCGGCGGCGTCGCTGTCCAGCCGCCTGGTCCGCTCGCTGGACACCTCGACCTTGTCGTCGGCCATCTGCGCGCGCAGCCATCCCAGCAGCGCTACCAGCCCGAGCCGTTCCTCGACCGCGACCTGGTGCAGCGACTGGCCGACGTGCCGGAGATCGGTCATCAACCGCTCGCCATCGATCCGGGAAAGCACCCGTGCCGGGAGCCCCGCAGCAGTGGCCGCTTCGAGGACGGCGGCGACCCCCCGTGAGGTGAGCAGCTCGGCCCAGTCCCGGACTACCTCCGCGATCTCGTCGGTGAGCACGTCTCCACCCGCGTCGAGATCGGTTGCGGTGTGGCCGAGGAAGCAGGTCAGTCCGGCGCTGCGGACCCGGTCGGAGCGGTGCGGCTGCTCTAGCGCCTCGAGCAGGCTGAGCCACTGGGTCGCGGCCGGGGTCGCGAACACGCTTCCGCCGCCGGCGACGACCGAGGGTACGCCGATGCCGGCCAGCGCCCGTTGCACGGCGAGGAGGTCGTTGTTCTTGTACGCCAGCACGGCAACGTCGCGCGGTCTCAGCTCACGGCCGTCGAACGTCGCACCCGAGGTGAGCAGCCGCTTGATCTCGCGCCCCACGTCCTCGGCGACGTGCCGACGGATGTCCGCGACGGCGAGCTTGGCGTTCGGCTTCCTTCCAAGGGTCTCCTTGCGGACGACTCGCAGCCGGAACGGCGGGCCCGCTCCGGACAGTCGGGAGCCGGGGTGATGAGCGTCGACGTCGCGGACCACGATCTCGTCGTCGCCCAGCGCGGCGTCGCGCATCGTCACCTGCAGCGCGTCGACCAGGTCGCTGTCGGAGCGCCAGTTCCTGCCGAGGGTCTTGCGGGTCGTGGCAGTGGCGGCGGCGTTGAGGTACGTCGTCACGTCCCCGCCGCGGAACGCATAGATGGCCTGTTTCGGGTCGCCGATCAGCACCATCGTGGAGTGGCCGGTGAACGCCCGGTCCAGCACCTGCCACTGCACCGGGTCGGTGTCCTGGAACTCGTCGACGAGCACCACGCTCCAGCGCCCGCGCATGCGCTGCCGTGCGGGCACACGGCGCTGGTCGGGCTTGCGGTGTCCTGAGCCGGTCGCAGGGTCGAGACCACTTTCATCGGAGCGCAGGGCGTCCGCGAGCTGGGAGAGCAGGTCGTCGTAGCTGAGGATGCCGAGTCGTCGCTTGCGCCGCTCGAGCTCGTCTCGGACCTCCTGGGCAAAGGAGACACGGGCACCGGGAAGGCTGTCGGGCTCGGCGTCGCGAGGCTCCAACCTGGCCTGCGGATCCCGGGCCGCTGCGCGAGCCAGCCGCAGCGCCTCACCCCGTGCGAACGGCGGATAATCGTCGAGCGCGGCGAAGTGGCGGAGGTACACGTCGTCGACCACCTCAGTGAGCAGGTCGTCGAGGTCCTCGACCAAGGTGGCGTTGGAGTCCGTGTCCCCCGCGACGCCGAGGCTGCGCAGCACCATCTGGCAGAACTGGTGCGTGGTGGCGATGGTGGCTGCATCGAAGGAGCCGAGCGCCTCGCGCAGCCGCTGCCGACGCTGCGCCAGCTCGTCGGGGTCGGCGTTGAGAAGCAGGTCGATCACATCGCTGGGTGGCCGAGGCGCGTCGGGGTCGGTCAATGCTCGCTCCGCCTCGACCAGCTGGGTCCGCACTCGTTCGCGCAGCTCCTGGCTCGCGGCACGGCCGAAGGTGACCACCAGGAGTTCCTCGAGCTTGGCAACGCCCTCGGCGACGTACCTCGCCACCAGGGCGCCGATGGTCCAGGTCTTGCCAGTGCCCGCGCTCGCCTCGAGCAGGGTCGTCCCGGTGGGAAGCGGTTCGCAGACGTCGAAGTTCTCCAGCACGGTCGACCCGGTTGGTTGCCCAGTTGGTTGCCCAGTTGGTTGCCCAGTTGGTTGCCCAGTTGGTTGCCCAGTTGGTTGCCCAGTTGGTTGCCCAGTTGGTTGTCCAGTCACAGCGGACCCACCTGCTCCGCGCCGGTGAGCAGCGGCTCCCACAGGCGCGTGGCGAACTGACCCAACCGATGCTTTTGGTCGTTCCAGCCCTCGTCGGCTCTCGGCTCGGTGAGCAGCGCTGTGAGCGGCGCGGCCTCACCGAACACGCGCACGTGGGCGTCGTCGGCGTCCTCTCCGGGGATGCCATAGGGGGAGAACCGGTCGGTCTCCCATGCCTTGTTCGCTTTGTCGGCCGGGTCGATGTGGCTGCCCTTCCGCTGCTGAGCCGCGGCTTCGGCGTACGCGCAGGCGGTCTTCACCGGCAGTGGCAGTGGCTCCCGCATGCCACGGTCGTAGACGTCGACGAGTTCGCGCAGCCAGGCGAGCGCGCGGTCGTCCAGCGGTCCGGCCAGGGCGCGTGTGCCGCCGGCCTTCGACCTGCCTACCGCGTGTGCGGTCCAGTGCTCGTCGGGGTGACCCGCACTGAGCGCGAGCAGGTCGATCCAGGACTTGAGCCGGTGCTTGGCGGCGAGGTTCGAGTAGGTGACGTTGACTATCCGGCTGCCGAAGACCGACGCCACCGTGCCGGTGAGGCGTCGGCCGTTGCCCAGCGCGATGTCCACATCGATCGTGCGCGGCCTTCCTTCCCGCAGCGCCGTGGCCTGCTCGGCGAGCGGCTGCACCAGCGACCCCACCTCCCGCAGCGTGCGGAGCCCCAGCTGCCCCGGCGGCAGCAGCCCCCGGAGGCGTTCGGCGCGCGCGCACGCGGCAGGCTCCACTCCGTTCAGCAGGTCGGCAAGGAGCCGGTCCCCCAGCCCCCACTTCTCCAGCCCGTCGAGGTCGATCGGGATGGCATCGCTAGTCTCCTCGGCCGCCAACGGCGCCGACACGCCGAGCCGGGACCGCAGGAACGCTCGCACCGGATGCGCGAAGAACGCCTGCAGGTCAGCCAGCGCCACGTCCTCGATCTCGCGGGCGGGTAGCGCGTCGGGCACCAACGGTCCGGGGGCCGCCCGCCGGCCGCGTGCGGCTTCCGCCCCGGCGAGTGCCGCCCGGTCGAAGCTGAACGGTTCGGGGCCGGTCAGCTCGCCTGGTGTCAGGTTGCGTACGTCGAACGGCTGCAGCGGATGCCTGACCAGCACTGTGTCGCGCATCGGTCCGTCGGCGGTCCGGTCGAGAGCGTCGAGCAGCTCACCGAGCGGCACGGCGGGCGGACGTTCCGCGCCGGTGTGCTCGTTGGCCCCGGTGTAGGTGATCACCAGGGTCTCGCCCGCGGCCATCACCGCGTCCAACAGGAGCTGGCGGTCCTCGCTGCGGATGTCCCGTTCCCCGGTCAGCGGGTTGCGGGCGAGTACGTCGTCCCCGTCGACCGAACTGGTGCGGGGGAACACACCGTCGTCGAGCCCCACCAGGCACACCACTCGGTGCGGCACCGAACGCATCGGGACCATCGTGCAGACCGTGAGGGTGCCGGTGCGGAAGTTCGCGCGCGTCGGTCTGCCGCCCAGCCGATGCGCCAGCAGGTTGCGCACGTCGGCGAGAACGAGCGGCGTGCCGCCCCCGCTGGTCGAGCTGCCCCCGCTGCTCGAGCTGCCCCGGCTGGTCGAGCTGCCCCGGCTGGTCGAGCTTGTCGAGACCACCCGGGCCGCGTCCTCGGTGCGAGCCAGCTCGCGGTCGAACTGTGCCGCCTGCCAGGCATCACTCGGCGCCACTGCGCTCAACTGGCTGACGGCGGTAGAAAGCGCGTGCACCCATTGCTCGATCGTGGAGGCGGACTCCGTCGTACGCACGAATGTATCGAGGCGGTCGACGTACTCGGCGAACCGGCCGGCCAACTCGATGGCGCCACTGGAAACGTTGTCGACCGGCAGCGCCGACTCGAGGAAGCGGTGCTCGTCCTCGGCCATGGCGACACCGAGGAGAATCCGGCTGAACCCGGTTCGCCAGGTGTTGTCGCCGATGTCCAGGCCATAGCTGCCGCGGTGCGGTGCATCGAGGCCCCAGCGGATGCCCGCCTGGTTGACCCACACCGCGAGCTGGGCGAGGTCGTCGTCGGTGAACCCGAACCGCCGGCGGACCGGTTCTGCCGATGCGAGGTCGAGTACGTCGGTCGCGGTCACCCGGCCGCCCGCGAGCTCCACCAGGGTGCCGGCGACGGACAGCAGCGGGTTCGTGCTGGACAGTGCGCGGTCCGCCAGCCGCACCCGCAGCCGGTGAGCGGGGTGCCCGCTGTGCTGACTGCTGGGCTGACTGCTGGGCTGACTGCTGGGCTGACCGCTGTGCTGACCGCTGTGCTGACCGCTGTGCTGACCGCTGTGCTGACCGCTGTGCTGACTGCTGTGCTGACTATTGGGGGCGGCACCCGCCACGTCGGCCAGCCCGAAGCCGGCCTGGATCAGTGGGGCGTAGGTCTCGATGTCGGGACACATCACGAGGATGTCGCGTGGCTCGAGCGTCGGGTCGTCCGCGAGCAGCCCGACCAGCACCTCACGGAGTACGTCGATCTGGCGGGTCGCGCCATGGCAGGCATGGACCTGGACCGACCGGTCGTTCTCGTCCCGGTTTCGGGAGACTCGGGTTTCTGCGCCCGGCTCTTCGTTCCCGCGAAGATCGCGCTGCAAAGACCCCAGCAGGGTGGTCGAGCCCACACCCCGGGTGGTCGAGCCCACACCCCGGGTGGTCGAGCCCACACCCCGGGTGGTCGAGCCCACACCCCGGGTGGTCGAGCCTGTCGAGACCACGTCTGTCGAGACCACAGCCAGCGTCCGCTGCAGTTCCCGGGCATCTCGGCCGAGCGAGGCCAGCAGTGGGTGCCGCACGAGGTTCGTCGACCGGTCTCCGGCGCGGGCCACCGGCCCCGCTGCGGACAGATAGTCGAGGTCGTCCCAGAGCGAAACGGAGACCTGCGGCAGCCAAAGGTGCACGTCGCGCAGCTCTCCCAGCGCACCCAGCAGCTCTACCTCGGTCAGCGGGAGCCGAGTGTGCCCGAACAACGAAAGCCGAGGCGGCAGGTCGAGCCCCTGCCCCGCTCCCTCGCGTAGCCGGTTGAGGGTCTCGGTGTGCCGGACATCGGGCGGCGGCTCCCCCACGCTCTCGACCAGCCGACGCCAGAGCTCGGCCTGCCAGAGGAGGTCGTCGTCGAGCGGGTTGCCTGCCCCGTCGGTGTCCCGACCCTCGCGCCAGTCGGTGATCAGCTGTGGCCGCTGAACGGCGTACGACGCGAACAGGCCGGCCAACCGTCGCGCCACCGAGTAACGACGACTCCTCCGCAGCGTGCCCTCGTCACCGTCCACGCCGAAGCCGAGGTGGGTGGCGAGCGTCGCGCACCACGGCTCGTCCATGGAGTCGTCGATGACGTTGAGCAGCGGCCACACGAGCCGGTCGGGGCCCCAAGCGTCGTCACGCTCCCTGTCGAGCAACAGGGCGACGAGCGAATAGGGGTTGAGGAACCTGACCCCGGCGCAGACACCGTCACCGCCGCGACCACCGACGCCGAGCCGGTGAGAGAGCCGTTGCGTAAGCCACCGCTCGACCCCTCGAGCCGGCACCACGACGACTTCCTCGGCGAACGGGTCACCGAGCGGGGTCGCCAACAGGTCGCCCAGTCCGTCCGCGAGGAGGTCGGTGCGTTCGGCGCGATGGATCCTCAAGGTCACGCAGTGCAGCATTCCATGAACCACCGACATCTGAGTTTCGTGCTGTCTCGCGGTCGGAGTCGGCGGACGGCACAGGAGATCGACGGCCTGTGGACAGTCACCGACGCCGATCCGTCGGATGTCCCATGCTTGGTGTCCATGACGTGGAGGAGGCACTATGGGAACCGTGACGACACTGCCTCGCGGCCAGGCGTTCACCCGTGACGACCTCGACTCGATGCCTGATGACGGGCACCGCTACGAGCTCATCGACGGGACGCTGGTTGTGACCCCCGCTCCATCGCCACGCCACCAGATAGTGCTCGCCGAGCTGTACGACGTCCTGCGTCGTGCGTGCCCTGCCGATCTGCTCGTGCTGTTCGGTCCGCTAGACGTGGCCCTGGACGACAACTCGGTGCTGCAGCCCGACCTCCTGGTGGCGCGGCGGTCCGCCTTCACCGAGCGCGACCTGCCCGCCGCACCGTTGCTGGCCGTGGAGGTCCTCTCCCCGAGCACGCGTCGGATCGACCTCACCTTGAAGCACTCCCGCTACGAAGCGGCCAGGTGCCCGTCGTACTGGGCAGTCGACCCGGCAGCACCTTCCTTGCGGGCCTGGGAGCTCCGGAACGAGGAGTACGTCGAGGTCGCCCATGTGGAGGGGGCGGAGACGTTTCACGCGCACGCACCCTATGACGTCGCGATCACCCCCGCGGAACTGCTCGGCTGAGTTCTTGCGGCGGCCCTTGAGGTCGAGAGCCGTTCGCGACGCCGCCTCCTCGATAGCCGCCTGGCGCTGTTTCGGCGTTCGCGACGCCGAAACGCAGTCATCCTATTGGCGTCGGGAGAACCGGACCCCGCCGTTGGGCAGCCGTTTCATGTTCCAGGACTCCGGGTGGTCGGCCATGTGGTGATGCGGCGGGCAGAGCGGGAGGCCGTTGTCGAGGTCGGTCCGGCCGCCCTTGGCCCAGGGCTTCGGATGATGAGCCTCGACCCATGCCGGTGGCCGGTCACAGTTGGCCGCGGCGCATCCGCCGTACCGGTGGGCCATGGCGATTCGCTGATACTTGTTGAAGAGCCGCTGCTCCCGGCCGAGATCCAGCGGAACGGAGTCGCCGCCGAGGACCATCGGGATGATCCCGGCCGTGCACCCCAGCCGCCGAGTTTCCCCGGCACTGATCCGGTCATTTGTTTCCAGCGACGCCGCACCGATGCCGGACATCAAGGCGTCGAGTCCGATTGTGACCACTAACGTGAACGGGCTGCCACCCTGGGTCGGCAGGCGGTCGACAGCGAGGTGGCTTTCCAGCAGCTCCATGAAGCCGTGTCCGAGGAGAGTGCGGTAGTCGAGCTTCTTGCCGGTCCTCGGGTCGGCGCGTCCCTCACCGAGGCGCCGAGGGGAGGTAAGCGCCTCCAGGGCCTTCTTCAACAGCGCGGCGTGCAGGGTGGGGAGCCGGAACCGGCCGTCGGTGGTGCCGTCGCCGTTGTCGCGCATCGACAGCTGAGCCAATCGGCGAGCGCGTTCCTCCTCACGGGCCAGCCGCTCCCCTTCGGCCGCGTCCGCTGCCTCGGGGCACACCACCTCGAAGAGTCGCTTGCCGAGCCGACGGAGGGTGACCGCGTCGAACCTCCCGGCCAGATCGAGCAGATGCCCCTCCGCCAGGTCGCGGGTCCCCGGCGGGAGGTCGTCGTACTCCTCGGTCAGCACGTTGACCGCCTCCACGATGACGCGCACCTGGTCGACGTTGACCCGGCCGTCCCGCAGCGCTGCACCGGTGCGCGTGAAGCTCTCGTCCAGCTCGGTGGCAAGCCGAACCTGTGCCGAGCAGCGCGCCCGGGTGTGACGCGTCTCGTGGGCGAGCCAGGCCGCGGTCGACGTGGCTCCGCTGTCGGCACCTACCCCGGCTCGATCTGCTGCGGCGAGCAGGCGCATATCCAGCTCCGCGAGCCGCGACTCCAGCTGGTTGATCAACAGCGCGGTCTCGCGCTGCTCCTCGGCGGTCATGGACCAGGCCGGGGTGTCGGCGACCCGGTCAAAGGCATCGTTGACCGCCCGGGCGAACCGCAGCAGCTGGTGCGGAGCGCCGGGACCTGACCCCCCTGCGGACGGCACGACAGGAGTCGGACCGTCGGCGGATGTCTCGCTGCGATCCGATGTCTTCATGGATCCAGCGTATAACCTGGCTAGGACACTTTTCGAACACAGTTCGAAGCCTGTGCAGATCCAAGACCGACGAGTGGTTGTGGAAGAAACCTGGCCTCACCGCGGCTCGTGAGCAACGCCGCGGAGGCTACGACTCGGTGATGCCGAGCGCCTGCCGCAGTCGCGCAACGTTCATGGTGAGCGCGTCCGGGTTCTGCCGGTTGGCCCACTCGAAGTCGTCGAGCAGGGCGACGAGCTCATCGCGCACCTCAGGGTCCTCAGCCGCCTCGCGTGGCGAGCGCCCGCGCAGCGCCGGGACCGGTCCCGAAAGCCACCCCTCCTCCTGCTGCCGAAGGATCTCCTCGAAGGCCTCCGCCGGGATCTCCGGCATCGCGGCGCCCGCAGATGCCCCGGGCATCCCGGACGCTCCGAGCGGTGCGTCACCGTCGTCGTACTCCTCCAGTAGCTTCTTCATCGGAAGGGTGGACTCGTCGATGAGCCGAGCCTCAGGGTCCTCAGCGAGCACCATCGTCTGAAGCCTCCGCAGCCGCTCGATCGCGTTGGTCTGCACCGTGACAATACTTCCGTCGCGGGTCAACGTCCCACGGATCACGCTCCCCCGCCCCGCGACGTCGACGTGCTCCACCAGCTCACCGTCGTTCCCGGGATCCAGCATGGATGCGAGGTGCTCCCAGGCGGTGTCCGGCGCGGCGAGCTCGTACCTCGCCGTGCTCATCACCATCTCCTCCCCCTCGGTGGTCTGCATCTGCGGAGGTTCCGACGACGGGGCGAAGAACGCGGCCACGACCTCGGCCGGTGCATCCGCCCGCAGCAGCTCCAGGAGAGGGCCGCGCCTCATCCGGGGGAGTCCCATCGGATCGGCACGGAACCTGAGGCCACCCTCGCCGTCGTCCAGCGGTCGACCGAAGAGCAGGTCCTTCGGGTGCACCTGGGTCGTGATCCGGCGGTCGAGCAACTCGAGCTCGTCCTCGCTGGCGAGGTCGCGAACCCGCAGGCCACGCATCGGCCGGACCTCGAGGATCTCCAGCAGCCTGCGGTCACTGACCTTCCAGGACCGCACCAGCGCTCGCTCGTCCTCAGGCAGCAAAGGTCCCATCACGTCGAGGAACTCCTCGAGCAGTCCCCCGTCGAAGACCGCGAAGTCCATGGCGACCGGGGCGGCCAACGCGATCGCGATCGTCTGCCGGTCCTCGCGGGGAGCATTGGACAGCAGTTCAGCCCAGTCCAGCAGCTCCTCCCGGTTGACGCCGCGCTGGGCGTACTGGGTGACCTTGAACCAGAGCCAGCTCGCCCTCTCCAGCAACGGGTGCAGGTCGGTGCGTCCGTGGCAGATCTTGTACTTCTTGCCCGAACCGCAAGGGCAGGGCTTGTTCCTCCCAGTGCCGCCTTGCGGTGGGTCCAGGAACTGTCGCAGCGCTTGCATCTCCTGAGCCGTCGCGTCGATTCCGGCAAATCCGTAGAGCCGGTGCGCCTCCCGCGCGTCCCCCGCGATCGCCCTGAGGTCGGCGAGATCTCCGGTCGCGACCCGCGACGTCGGATCCGCTGCGACGGCCGCCTCCAGCTGCTCGAGCTGCGCGCGAACATCGCCGCGCCCCTCCGCAGCCCATGCCAGAAGATAGAGGGGTACGGCGGCCAACGGGCCCGTGACGACCGCCGCCATGGCTGCGGCGACCGGCTCGCGTTCCGGCTCGACGGACATGTCGACCGCCGCCAGGTCGAGCATCACGTCTGTCAGCGACTCGGCGAGGGCGAACAGCTCCTCCGGCTCGGGCAGTTCGTCCGACACTCGATGGTTCCGCAGCGCCTGCTGCCAGTCGCGGTAGGACGCACGCTGCTTCTCGTCGAGCCAGGAGGGCTCGCCGTGCCAGGCCGTCCCCGGGAGTCCGACGTACCCTCGCTCGACCTCGAGACCACCGGCTGCCAGCACCTCCGAGAGCGGTGGCAACGGAGTCCGAAGGATGTCCTGGTCGATCCGCCGCGCCCCGAGAGGCACCTCCGCACCCGCCACACCCGGGTCATTCGAGTCTCCCTGCGCGGCATCGAACTCCGCCGCTGCCCGTGCGACGTCGACGACTGTGGCGGTGGCGGCAGCGGTTTCCTCGGCCGGTGGCAGGGTGATTGCCTCCAGGGCGAGCACCCCGCCGACGTACCGCAGCCCGATCAGGTCGCCGGGCGCGTGCCCGGACAGCCAACCTTCCGGTCCGACCAGACCCATCGTGAAGCCGAGAGGCACCGGGCCTTGGGAACGGAAGCGGGACTTGACCTCCCCACCGCCCTCGATCGGGTGGCCGTCCAACGCGACAAGACCCCAGAGGTCAAGGTCGACGTCCACCCCGAGGATCCCCAGCTCATTCTCCGCCGTCGTCAGCTGATGGGTTAGGACGACGCCCTCGGCGAGCGCCGGCACGTGCCCCCACACGCCGTCGTCGAACGGGTACACCTCGCCACGCCAGATCAGCGACCTTTCCAGCCGCTCGACGTCGGTGAAGACCGCCTCCTTGGCGAGCTCGCGACGGAGATCCTCCAAGGACATCGGTCGGCGGGCGAGGATGTCGAGTGCCACGGCAGCATCCGTCTCGTCGAGCCGGTCCCGCTCCACATCTGCCTCGGCCTTCGACCAGGTCGCCAGCAAAGCGTGCGGGAGGCCCCACCGCCCCAGCTCGGTGAGCCGGTCATCGTCGTCCAGAACCCCGAGCGCCTGCCACAGCGGCGTCAGCACGACGACCGGCATGCCGAACGCGTCGACCTCGTCGGGATCCTCGCTCTCGTCCTCGATCTCCGGCATCGTCTCGATGTCGTGCTGGACCGCCTCAGGCGAGAAGACGGCCCCGACGCCACGGCGTACGAGTCCGACGACCATGCCGAGCAGGTCCGCGTGCTGCAGCGCCGCGACCGCTGCCTGTTCCTCAGCGCTTGTGCCCGGGTCGTTCGGCGGGTCTAGGGTCGCGGCGAGCGCGCCCAACCACATCACTG
>Ga0075530_1000279_pt1 | contig 23590 bp, 23 predicted proteins | sample NGEPerD_2_FD_75101 | JGI IMG/M metagenome (GOLD analysis project Ga0075530, IMG submission 75101) | Arctic peat soil microbial communities from the Barrow Environmental Observatory site, Barrow, Alaska, USA - NGEE PermafrostL1-D | ecosystem: Environmental > Terrestrial > Soil > Wetlands > Peat ... | reverse complement strand
GCCGATGTTGAGGGGCTCGAAGCAGCCGCTTCGACCCTGCTCCGTCAGATCGAGGCGCACTTCCATCCTGCCGAGGGGCCAGCGATCTTCCTGCGCAAAGACTTATGCGAAGCCGCTTAGAACTCATTCGTGAATTCCCGGTACACTAGGCGGAAGTGTTTCGGGATGGACTTCGGGCTAGCCAGTATTCACGCTGTGAGACACACCATCAATTTTCAACGACGAGAAAGGAACCTCGACGTGACGCGAGCCGTCATTACGGGCGTGGGTGCAGTTACTCCGCTCGGTATCGGAGTAGATGCATTTTGGAACGGCCTGATCGCCGGTCAATCCGGCATCCGAACGATCCAGCACTTCGATGCCTCCAACCTCGACGTCCGGATCGCGGGCGAGGTGCCTGACTTCCAGCCGACCGATTTCATCGATGCCAAGATGGTGCGCCGGATGGACCGGTTCGCCCAATTCGCGATCGCGGCTTCTCGCCAGGCCGTGGAAAACGCCAGGCTCGACATCACCGACGAAAACCGGGAACGCATCGGCATCATGATCAACACCGGCGGTGGTGGAATCCCGACGATCGCCAATGAAGTGGGGGTGATGGAGCACAAGGGCCCCCGGCGAGTGAGCTCGTTGCTGATTCCCCTGTTCGCGCCAAACATGGCGAGTTGCCAGGTGGCGATTGCGCTCGGCATCCATGGCCCAACGGTGACCTCGGTTGCCGCCTGCGCCGCTGGCATCCAGGCGTTTGTGGACGCTGTCTACATGATCGAGCGCGGCGACGCCGACGTCGTCATCACCGGCGGCACCGAAGCGGGCATTATCCCTGTGGCAATCGCCGGATTGTCCAACATGCGAGCGCTCTCCCGGCGCAACGATGATCCGCCTTCGGCGAGCCGTCCATTTGACGGCAACCGGGATGGGTTCGTCTTCTCCGAAGGTTCGGCCGTTGTCGTGCTGGAATCCGAGGAACATGCCGCCAGGCGCGGCGCCAACGCGATCGCCTACACCCACGGTGGCGCTTACACGTCAGACGCCTATCACATCACCGCGCCCGATCCCGAAGGACGCGGGGCGACCCGAGCGATGCAGGGAGCATTGCACAGGGCGGGGCTGGATCCAGCCGATATCGACTACGTCGCCGCGCACGCCACCAGCACCACCATCGGAGATATCGCCGAGACCAAGGCGATCAAGAACGCACTCGGCAATGACGCCTACAACGTCGCCATCTCCGCCAACAAGTCGATGCTCGGCCACCTGCTGGGCGCTGCTGGGGCGGTTTCGTCGCTGGCCTGCATCCTTGCCATTCGGGATGGCGTGGTGCCGCCAACGATCAATTTGCACAATCCCGATCCACAATGCGATCTTGACTACGTTCCCAACACGTTCCGCAAGATGGAAGTCAAGGCGGCCCTGGCAAACGGCTTCGGATTTGGCGGCCAAAACGCCTGCGCGGCATTCACGGCTATCGAATAGCCCGCATACCCGCTGATCGCGTGATCCAGCGGAGGTCGTGCTATTCCCACGCCTTCCGTGGCATACCTGCCCCAGCTGCCGGCTGTTCCTGGCCCTGCTCCGTGATTGCGTGGTCACGGATGTAGTCCCAATCGAAGGAGTACCCCAGGCCGGGCTTGTTGGGCAGGTGGACGTACCCGTGCTCATCCATGGGGTCGAGCGACTCCTTCAGGTAGGGAAGCGGGGAATCATAATCCACACCGGGCGCCAGCAAACCCCGCTCGTAGTATTCGCAGGTGTCCTCCGGGGAGGCTCCGAGCACGTGGAGGTTCCCGATGCCACTCATGTGAATCTCGCATTTGACGGCGTAGGCTTCACAGACGATCGCCGTTTTCCGGGCGGCGGTGATTCCGCCCCGCAGCACATCGATCCGGCTGATGTCCGAGGCACCGCGCCGAATCCAGTCCGCCCGGGTGTACACATGCCCCTCCAAAATCTCCGGAGAGCAGATCGGGATGGTCAGCTCGTCAGTCAAGCGCCGGTATGCCTCCACCCGCTGTTCGGGCATGGGATGCTCGTACCAGTAGTAGTTGCGGCGTTCGAGCTCACGGCCCACGACCAGCGCCTCTTCCACGGTGTGATAGGTACCCCATGGATCGTACATCAGCACCATGTCATCACCCACCACGTCGGCCACGGCATGGATGAGCTCGATGTCATGTTTGAAATGGGATGGGCGACCGGGAACCGGTTGTTCCGTCTCCGGGTTCCAGAAATAGTAGGGGTGAATCTTGTACGCCTGATAGCCCTGATCCCGGCAGGCGAGCGCGTGATCGACGTAGTTCTGGATCGATCCCATGTTCGGATAGGTGCTGGCGTAGGCCTTCACCTTGTCCCGAGCGCCGCCCAGCAGGTGATACACCGGCATCCGGGCATGGTTCCCCGCGAGATCCCATAGTGCCATGTCGATCACGCCCATGATGTTCTCGGGCGTCTTGGAGACCCACATCCATTGCCAGAACTTCTCGCGGTCGAACGGGTTCTGCCCGACGAGGAGGCTCCTGATCCGGCCCCGGATGTAGCCCTGATTGACCACGTCCATACCGTCCTGGTCACCATGCCCCTGACCGCCGAGGTAGTGCCCCACCACGCCCTCGTCAGTTTCGATGGTGGTGAGCGTCTGAATGGAATCCAGCTGCGGCAAGGGCTCACCATTGCGATAGCGATTGATCGTGGTGCGGAATGGCGTAATGATAATGTCCGTGATCTTCATCTATGCATAACTCCGGGCGCAAACACGCGCCATGATCGGTCAGTTCCATCCCAACTGGGCGAACGCCTCGTCCAGCTCTTCAAGCGTGATCGGATCCAGCTCCTCGACCGGTGGGCGCACGAAGGCGGTCCGGATCACTCCCTGCCTTTGCAGCGCGCGCTTGTGCACGATGTGCGCCCCTCCCAATGACCCTGTGGTGATGCGCAACAGGGGCAGGACGCGCCCCTCGAATGCGGCTCTTGCGGAATCCAGGTCGTTGGCCTGCCACAGATCCCAGACATCGACGAACGCCCTGGAGCTGCTCGGAAACGGCATGGTGCCGACCGACCCGCGACGCAGCTCCTGCAGAAGCTGGCTACCCCCTGCTCCGCCGAACACCTGCACGTGATCACCGGCAGCCTGCACGGCCCTGTACACCTGATTGGGCGTTGGCACGCTTTCGACCTTGGCGTAGGTCACGTTGGCGCATTCGCATGCGATGCTGTGGATGAGCGATGCCGGAACCGGTGTCGCGTTGGTGTCCTGGATCACGATCGGCACATTGACAGCGTCCGATATCGCCTTGAAGTAGCTGATGACTTCGCGCGGTGAAAATCCTGGGCCAGGTGGCGTGCACATCACCCCGCTGGCTCCCAGCGATTCCGCCCGAGTGCTGTAGGAGACAGCGAGGTCGGTGGCGGCGGCGCCGGTGTTGACGACAACGGGCACACGGTCCCGCGCCTGATCGATCACGATGGTGCTGACCTGATCGCGCTCGACCTCCGTCAGCTTGAAGATTTCGCTGCCAAGGGCGATGCCGAGCCCGTGCACATCAGCATCGATGGCGAAGTCGACTTCGTTCCGCAGGCTCGACTCGTCGATACCTCCATCCTCATCGAATGGAGTCACGAGAATGGGGACGATGCCAAAAAAAGAACCAGGTGACGGTGGCATAGAAGAACTCCTCCGGTTTGAAAACTGACAGATTCTCGTCGTCGGGCACGTAGGCGATAGACACCTAATTGTTGGTCAATCGCGGATCCAGGAAATCTCTGAGCGCGTCTCCCAGGAGGTTGGCCGCCAGAACTGTGAGCGCGATGGTGAGGCCGGGAAAGACCACAAGCCACCATGGTGGGCGAAAGGACTGCGCCAGAACGCCGCCGAGCATGTTGCCCAAGCTGGGGGTCGGCGGAGGAATACCAACGCCAAGGAAACTAAGCGCCGCCTCGGCGAAGATCGCACCGCCGAGATTAAGCGAAGCAATGATCAACATCGGCGCGATGGTCTGCGGTGCGATTTGCCGCAGCATGATCGACGATGGCGACGCACCAATACATTGGGCTGCTTCGACGAACTGTGATTCTTTGACGGAAAGCACCACGCTGCGGGTAATACGAGTTCCCAACGGAATCTGCGTAATGCCGATGGCAATAACTACCGTGGTAACGCCAGCACCGAGACTGACTGAAAGCAGCATCGCCATGATCAGCGTCGGAAACGAGCTCAACACCTCAATGACTCGCTGGCTCGTGAGATCATAGCCGCCTCCGAGGTATCCACTGGAAATTCCCCAGAGCATCCCGAACGAAACACCCAGCACGACCGACGCAATACTGACCAACAAACTCACTTGGAGTCCATATATCACGCGGCTCAGCACGTCTCGGCCCAGGTAATCTGTCCCCATCCAGTGGGCGGCCGACGGAGGCTGATCCAAAGCAGAATAGTTATTGGTGAGCGGATCATATGGAGCAATCTGCTCGGCGAAAACCGCCAACGTAAAGAGCGCGAGCAACAGGACGACCGCTCCCATTCCGATCGGATACGATTTCATGAAGCGGCTACAGGCGGCCACCATCCCCTTCAGCAAATCCGAGGCATCGCCATCTTGGCCTACGACAAGGGTAGGTGAGGTTACTTGTGCCATAAAGAGTCTTCTATCCCCCGTGATTCTCCCAGTCGCGGACTACGTCATTGATAGCGAATCCGTGGATCGATACGGGCGTAGCTTAGATCGACTGCAAGATTGATGAGCACAAAGATCACGGCATAGATCAGGACGAGATTCTGGATTACCATCCAGTCTCGGGTAATGAGCGCCTGCACGAGGTAGCTTCCAAGGCCAGGAACACCGAACGCGGTTTCAGTGGCGACCGCACCACCGAGCAGCGCACCCATGGTGGCGCCAGTTGCAGTGATGATCGGGAGCAAGGCATTACGCAGGACATGCGTCATGACGACCGGTCGTTCCGCCACGCCTTTCGCTCGCGCTGTCCGTACATAATCCTCGTGTAGAGATTCGAGGACAGCTGAGCGGGTCAGCCGGGCGAGACCCGCCGCAATGCCGACTCCCAGTGCCATGGATGGGCCAATGACCATCTGCAGGTTCGTAACAGGGTCATCCCATAGTTGAACGATGGTTAACGATGGTCGCCATGAGAAATTGAGCACGAGCAGCATGACCACAGTGAGTCCGATCCAGAAACTGGGAATCGCCAGCAGGAGGGTCATGAGGATCCTCACAGCATGATCGATCCAGCTGTTTCGTCGCGTCGCGCTCAACACTCCCGCCGGAATCCCAATAACCCACGAAATCAGCACTGCCAGGATTGCGATTTCAATCGAAATCGCGCCGCGTCTAAGGACTGTTTCACTGATCGGCGTGTCTCCCCAGAAGGAGTAGCCCAGATCCCCGCGAGCGACATCCGCCATCCAGGAAAAATACTGCTCGTACAGCGGGCGATCCAACCCCAAGCTCGCACGTGCGGCTTCGATCTCCTCGGGTGTGAGGAAGTATTGCCCACCGCCCTCGGTGGCGATCATGGAGATTGGATCACCTGGCAATACACGCATGGCGATAAAGATGAGGAGAGTGATGCCAAGCACGGTAGGAATCGTCAACCACAATCGCCGTATCGTATACCTGTGCATCACCCCTCCTTTTCCGCGTCGTTGAATGTTTTACCCCGAATGCTTCCTCAGCGGAAGATCAGGATTGCTCCAACCAAGCTGTCTCGACTCGACCGTTTTCCCAATGGTCGCGAAGCTCCAGCGCCAGACCTTTCATCCGAACATTCCACATCACCCTCTGATCGGTGTAGCCAAGCATGAGCATTGGTGACTCCTGATCCAACAGGTCTTCCATTTCGGCAATCAACTGGCCGCGGGTTTCGTCGTCGAGTTTCTGGTTGGAGCGGTCGAGCAGATCATCGAACGTTTCACTGCTGTAGTTGATGAAGTTCGACGACCCTCCCGACTTCAGGTACTGGTTCGCGAGCGGCGAAAAGTCGGAGATCGGGCTCCCCACGGTGCTTAACACAAGCGTGAAGTTGCCGTTCCGCATTTCCTCGGAGAGCAGTGATCGCTCCTGAGTACGGATGGTGGTCTGGACGTTCAGATTTCGGAGCAGCTGGTCCTGAATTGCCGGTCCCAGAAGCTGTGAGTGGCCGGGCACCGAAGCACACAGGAAATCCACCTCGGCGAGACCATCCGCGAAACCGGCTTCCTCCAGAAGGCTCTGAGCTTCCGCGATATCCTCTTCCTTTTCGGCTCGATACCCAGGGAGCGTCGCGACCTCTTCGGCAGGCGTCGCGAACTGGTTGGAAGGAGGCACCCACCGCGTGAGATTGAGCTGCTCCTGACTCTCGAACACCTTGATCAGTGCCGGACGGTTGAGCACCAGATGCATTGCCCGTCGAACGCGGGGATCGGTAAACGGTTCGACGGCACAATTGACGTAGACGCAATAGGACCCAAATGCTGCTGAGGTGCGTGTTGAACGAATCCGGCTGGCTGGCGCCCTCAGCAAAGGTCTCTGCACCGACATTCCACGATAGATCAGCCTGATCGGTCAGGACGGCAGTGCCGCGATCGGGCCACGCAGGAAGGTGAATGATCCGCAACTCATCGAAGTACGGGAGCTCGCTGTTCCAGTACTCTTCGTTGCGGGTGTAGATCCACTGTTCGTTCTCAAGATATTCCTGGTACAGGAATGGTCCGGTGCCAGGAGCCACCACGCGACGGAGATCATAACCATTCTCCTCGAGCGATGGGCGGGAGTAGATCACAATCCCTGGGCCTGCGACAGTTTCCAGAAACGTTGCCTGGGGCTCAGAGAAGTTGAACTGAACTGTGAAATCGTCGACAGCCTCCACGCCGGTCAGCGTTGGGAACAGGCTCCTCGCGATGATTGTGGTGCCTTCTGGCGGTTCGACAACGCGCTGGAATGTCGCCACTACATCATCGGACGTGAACGGGTGGCCGTCATGGTACGTGACACCCTCCCGGAGACGGAAGGTGTAGGCTAGACCGTCTTCACTGTTCTCCCATGACGTTGCGAGGTCAGGCACAATCGTCTGCAATCCATCAGCGAGATTCTCTCGTACCAGCCCGTTGTAGATGTGGCACAGGACTGGGAACGACCCACCCTGGTACAGGTCGTAATTGGCAGTGGCGGCGTTGAACGCAACTCTCAACGTTCCCCCGCGCTGCGGGTCGGGCTCCGGGGCGGCGAGTTGAAAGTCAGGATTCCCATTTGCAAGCGGAGTAGCGGCTCCTGACTCCTGGCCAGTCGCGGATCTTCCGCCCGACAACCCCAACGCGAGAGTCGATCCGGTAGCGACAGTGCCTTGCGTAAATCTCCGGCGGCTGATCGAGAGATTGTGATCTGGCTGATTCGACACGCTCTTCTGCTGATCGTTCGACTGCTTGCGATACATTTGCTGGTCCTTTTCATTGAAGAACGGAACGGTCCCATTTCATCAGGAAATCTTGAAGCGAATCCAAACGAAGTAATGGTTCCCGTCTCAGTGGCTGGGCGGGTTGATCGATACCTTCACCTCCTTTCGGACCACCCACATTTGGCATCTGGATTCCAGAGCGGTCCAGTACTTTACCGAGGGTGGCGCTAACGAAATCCTGGCCCGCCTGTCGCCGTCTTGCTCAGAGTGGATGCACCGGCGCAATCGTGCCGATATTCCGCTGGATGTTCCATATATGGAACGAGTGTTCCCTTGTTGCTTGCCAAGATCGTATCAGTACAGCTAATATGGTGTCAATAGGTCGTTCTTGTGTTGAGTTCATGTCGGCCAACGGCCATTAACGCTGGCGGTGTTTCGATTATTCTCGGGATGCGTTCCAAATACGGTACATCCCGACGACACGTTTGAAGAGGTTGGCCATGTCCACAGCGAACAGGATCGTGGGACTCATGGAAATGCTAGCCAGGCATGGTCCACTCGGAACACGAGCGATATCCCGCAAATTAGGCGTTCCCGCCGCGTCGACCCATCGTCTGCTGCACGAACTTGAATCCGAACAAGTTATGGAACGCAATGAGGCAGACGAATGGGAATTGTCCTACCGCCTGTTGCAAATCACGGGACTTCAGTTGGCACGGCTTCGGACTCCTGCGTTGGTCCATCCATTTCTTGAACAGATTGCCGCCGATACGCGTGAGACGGCATTCTTCGCCATCCCGAGCGGGAATGAGATCGTCTATCTCGACAAGGTGCAAACCGAGATGCAACTGCAGATGAGCGTGCAACTTGGCACGCGCCGCCCCATGCACTGCACGGGACTCGGGAAGGCGATGCTCGCGTTCCTGCCTCCAGCAAGGCAGCGGCGCATTCTCTCCGCCGGAGAGCTCCACGCATATACCAGCAACTCGATCACTGATCCAATTCTCCTTGCGCAGGAACTGAATACAATTCGATCCCAAGGGTATGCGACTGACCGCGAAGAGATCATCCTAGGGGTCAATTGCATTGCCGTACCCCTGCTCAATTATGCCGACAGCGTGGTGGGCGCAATCAGTATCGCGGGTACGGGACCGAGCGTCAGTAACACACGCTTCAATGCGCTGGTTGAAATCATGCTCGAGGTCGGCGCAGAGGTCAGCAAGCGGCTTGGTCATATCGAGCGCACTGTAGAGAACATGCAATCAGAATCCCGGGATGACACCGGCGCACAACACGTGCAAATCGAATCTCAGCCAGTCTGAAGGAACCGTTCGAAGGTATCAGGAGAATGATGAGTGGAAGAAGCGACCGATCGTTCGAAAACAGCGAAGTGCCAGGTTGCGATCGTCACCGGCAGCGCCCGCGGGATCGGGGCAGCCGCCGCGCGCCAACTGGCCAGGGATGGCTTCCGGGTAGCGGTCGCCGATATCGATCACCAGGCCGCCAGCGCGACCGCGAAGGACATCGGGGATCAGGCCATGCCGGTCGAGCTGGACGTCACCGACCCCGACAGCTGGACCAGCGTCGTGGACACCATCGGCACAGAGCTCGGACCGATCACCGCGCTGGTCAACAATGCCGGCATCGCGGGTCGGTCGGCGCCCGCGTGGGAGCTGTCGCTCGACGAATGGCATCAGGTGATCGCCATCGATCTCACCGGGGTCTTCATCGGCTGCCGCGCCGTGTTGCCCGGCATGATAGACACCGGGTACGGCCGGATCGTCAACATCGCCTCGATCGCTGGTAAGGAAGGCAATCCCAACGCGTCGCCCTATTCCGCGGCCAAGGCCGGCGTGATCGGGTTGACCAAATCACTGGCCAAGGAAGCCGCGACCAAAGGCGTGCTGATCAACGCGATCACCCCAGCGGTGATTGCGACCCCGATCCTGGAGCAGGTGAGCCAGGAGCACATCGACTACATGACCAGCCGCATCCCCATGGCTCGGGTCGGGCAGCCGGAAGAGGTGGCCAACCTGATCAGCTTCCTGTGTTCGGACAAGCTGTCGTTTTCGACTGGCGCGGTGTTCGATATCTCCGGCGGCCGCGCGACCTATTAGCGGACAGCCCCCGATGATTGATCGGAAGGATGAACCTCGGGCACCGGCGGCTCATTGCTGGCGCGTCAATGGATTTCGCGGTGTCGCCCGGCATGAAGGGAAGGGAACGTGCAAGGTGTTCCTGTTCGGGTGGGTAGACCTCGACCACTTTCGGGTCGAGACTACAGTGTCGACCCTTCGCGAATAGCACTCTCGCTCGCTACTCTGCACGGTTCATCTGAAATCCGTACGTGGTGCGGGTTATGGATGGGCGAGCGATGCGTCCTCGCCCATCACCCATCGATCCGGTTCCGTTCCCAGGAACACGCACAACTCCCCGATCGCCTTCGTCACCGCTCCCGTCATCGCATCGTTCGGGCGCGCATTCTGCTCCCAATGGAACGCCTTGATCGTGAGCAGCTTGTTCTTGCGGTCGTAGGATGGATCGAGCCGCCCCACCAGCCGCCCCCGGTGCAGGATCGGCAATGTGTAGTAGCCGTAGATCCGTTTCGGTGCGGGCACGTAGCATTCCAGCCGGTAGGTAAAGTCCCAGAGTTGCTCGGTTCGCGGTCGAAACCAGGTGAGATTGTCGAACGGCGACAACACCGTCGTACGCGTCGGCCATCCGGTCCGTCGCCGTAATCCATCGAGCACCGAAAGCAAATCCACTGCCAACCAGGCCGGTTCCTTGATCCCTTCGATCACCACCGGCACGGCGTCTGTCGTCGTCTCAAGCTCCTGGATTAACCTTTTGGCGATGGGTCGTGGCAGATGCGGGCGACCACCGGTCCGGAAGTAGTCCGCAAGCCACGGAACGGTCGTCACCCCAAGCGCGGAAAGCGCCTTGCGGGCCAACGTCAACAGTCGCTCCTCCTCGCAAATCTCACGCTGCCAAAAGTCTGGCGCCAGATTCTCCGTCACATCGAACACCCGCTGAAAGTTCTCCCGGCGGCGCAGGATCAATGATCCTTCCGACCAGAGATCAGCCAGTGCCTCCCGTTCCGGCTTCCGACCGTACCAGTCCCACGCCTTGCCGGGGGGACCTTCGGGCGCTTCAAAATGACGCGAGGCCATCGGCCCCTGTTCCCTGATGCGCCGCAGCACGGCATCACGAACAGGCTGCTGGTCCGCGTACTCGGCGCGCAATCGCTCTCGCGTCCGCTCCATCGAGGTTCGGAAGAGGTGGAGCGATTCCATCGGGATGATCGCCGCGGCATGCGCCAGGTATTCCGTGATCGCGTGCTCGGGTTCGTACAGCGTCTCCCACAACGCTGGGTCATACGGTCCAAGCCGGCTGAAGGCGACGGTCTCGTGCGACCGGCTGATCACGCTGATCGTGTCCAACTGCACGCACCCGAGGCGACGCACCAGGTCGCGAAGGTCATCCAGCCGAACGCGGCGCTTCGGTGGCGCCGCCGCGAGCCCCTGCGCGGTCACCGCCAGCGCCTGCGCTTCGCGTCGGGTCAATTGTTCTACCGGAGGCCGATGCCCCGACGCCGGATCACTCATCTTTGATCGACCTCGCGTTCGTATACTTCATGGTAGTCGGTCCGCCCGGTGGTTGCCGCGTTTGCAGCGCAATACGGCGGACAGGCACAAGGCGCTATCCCTACGGTTGCTGCGTTTGCGGCGCAATAGTTGCCACCCAGGAGCGTTCATGCACATCGCCTTCGTCCACGATTACCTGACGCAGTACGGTGGTGCGGAACGCGTGCTCGAAGTGTTGTACCGCACCTATGCGGACAGTTCCCGTCATGTTTACACGTCGTTCCATGCGAAGGATCGACTTCCTCCTGAAATGCGGTCGTGGAATATCACAACCAGCCCTGTTGGCCGCCTCCCATTCGCATCCCGAACGCATCGTGCCTGGCTGCCATTCTATCCCCGCATCTTTCGCCAGCTGGGTGAATCGATTGCCGATGCCGATGTGGTCATCGCCGGCTCCAGCGCCTGGGCGCATCACGCGCATCCCGTCGGCGACACCCCGCACATTGTCTACTGCCACTCGCCCGCGCGCTTCCTGTATGGCGATCGGAATTATCTGGACGCCTCGGGGATGTCCGGAATTGGTGCGGCCCTGTCCGCTCGGATATTCGAGCACCTGAGGAACCAGGATATCGAAGCGGCCCAGCATCCACACCGCGTTATCGCAAATTCGAATGCTGTACGGGAACGCATCTGGCGCTTCTGGCATCGCGAGGCGGAGGTGATTCACCCACCAGTCGAGACGCTCCGTTTCCGGCCACCGGATGACATGACGATCCAACCCTGGTTCCTCGTGGTCTCCCGTCTCGTGCCGCACAAGTGGATCGATCGCGCGGTCGAAGCCAGCAACCGAACCGGTCTGCCCCTGCGAATCATCGGCGCTGGACGCGACGAAGCGTCGCTGCGGGCATTGGCTGGACCACAGGTGCGGTTTCTGGGTCAACTGGCGGATGAACACGTGGCAACGGCGATGCAACAATGCCAGGCATTGATCTTGCCCGGTGTCGAGGATTTTGGCATGACCGCCGTGGAAGCGCAGGCCGCCGGACGCCCGGTGATCGCCGCCGCTGACGGCGGAGCGCTGGAAACCGTGATCGATGGCGCCACGGGGTTTCTTGTTCCGCCGGGCGATGGCGATGCACTGGCCGATGCCATGATCACCGCCACCCGGCACACATGGGATCGCGATGCGATCCTGACACATGCCGCCGGATTCGATGTTCGTCACTTTGAGCGCCGATTCAAGCAGGCCGTCAGTGAGACGATCGCCAGCGTCACCGGCTCGTAGCGGCAGACCCTGTTGTCTGGCCCATGCCAGTCGGAGAGGTGTTCGTGTTCTTCAGCGAACGATCGTCGTGTCTCGCGTAACCATAGCAGGCTCTGTGCCTGCCGCTACGACCGGAAGCGGAACCCCCACACCCTGATCGCCGCTTCGAGCACCACGCCTCGGGACAGCTTCGACTTCCCCGCCACACGGTCATGAAAAATGATGGGCACCTGAACAATGCGCGCATCTTGCTTCACGGCGCGATAGGTTGTCTCGATCTGGAAACTATAGCCGTCAGACGTGATGTTCGGGAGATCGATCGACGCCAGCAGATCCCGGCGCCAGATCTTGAATCCTCCCGTCAGGTCCCGGATCGGCACACCGAGCACCAATCCCGCATACATCCCGCCAGCCCGACTGACAAGTTTGCGATGCCAGGGCCACCCTTCGGTCGCGCCACCATGGACATAGCGACTGCCCAGCACCAGGTCGACACCTTCGGTGAGCGCCTCTGCCATGATCTGAAGGTCTTCAGGCCGGTGGGACAGGTCAGCGTCCATCTGCGCGACAAATGGCGCACCGTCGTCCAGCGCCCGCTCGAATCCGGCGACATAGGCACGCCCCAGCCCCGCCTTTCGCTCACGGTGAAGCACATCGACCCGGGACGGGTGAAGCCGCGCCAGCTCGTCGGCGATCTCGCCGGTGCCATCGGGCGAGGCATCATCGACAACCAGGACGCGAAATCGCGGGTCGAGTACCAGCACCTGCGTCACCACCGCGGGCAGATTCTCCCGCTCGTTGTAGGTGGGAATCACGACGAGCATGTCGTCGCAATCATCCTTGCCCGTTGCGGCAACGAGCCGCGAGTTCACGAGCCGTCGTCTCCTCGCTCCCGCGACAGCAGGAACTGCACCTGCACCAACAAGGCGTCAACATCGAATGGCTTGGCGAGCAGCGCATCCGCCTCCAGCTCCGGCGTGCGATCTCGCAAGGTGCGACTTGCGGACATCGCCACGATCGGCAAATCCCGCGTCTCGACTTCCTGGCGCAGGCGAGCAATCAGCTTGCCGCCGTCCACACCGGGGAGCATGATATCCATCAGGATCAGATCAGGCTTCCAGTCGCGCGCAAGGATCAGCCCCTGCGCACCGTCGCGAGCAATGGCAACCGTGTATCCTTCGTTCTTCAAAACGATATCGATGAGTTGAGCGACGTCTTCCTGGTCTTCAACAATCAGAATGCGGGATGACACTCCGTCACGTCCTCTGGTATGGCGATTCGATGGCGCCCGACGGTCCTGTATGGTCAATCTTCCCACGGACGTGCCGTACGTACAAGGCGACTCGCGCTATACAACCGATCCCGTATCGTCGATGTCGCCCCCGATTCTCGTCAGCTTCTCCACAAAGTTCTCGTAGCCGCGATCGATATGATAGACCTCTTCGAGCTCGGTTTCGCCGTCCGCGACCAATCCCGCCAGCACCATGCAGATCGCCGCACGAATGTCGATCGCCGCAACCCTGGCTCCGCGGAGGTGCGATCGACCGTGTACCTCCGCCGATGTCGCCAACAGCTCGCCACTGTCGCCAATGCGATCAACGCGGATGTCCGCGCCCATCTTGCGCAGCTCCGTCGTGTAGCGCAGCCGATCCTCATAGACCCGCTCATGCACGCGGGACGTCCCGTTTGCCTGCGTCAACAATGCGGTGAAGGGCGCCTGGAGGTCCGTCGGGAACCCCGGAAATGGCAGGGTTTGGATGTCGACCGCCCGCAAGGGCGATCCGGCGCGAACGAGCATGCGATCATCCCGGAACCACACATCGGCGCCAACCTGGAGCAGTTTTTCGGTGAGGGGAAGCATGTGCGCCTCCCGAACGTCGTGCAGCGTGATTTCGCCGCCGGTCATCACCGCGCCAATCGCGAACGATCCGGCTTCGAGGCGGTCCGGTGGGATGTAGTCAGATACGCCATGCAGGCGCTCCACACCATCGATGGTGAGAATCGGCGATCCCAGGCCGCTGATCCGGGCGCCCATCCGGTTCAACAGATGCCCCAGCCACACAACCTCCGGCTCCGCCGACGCATTCACGATCACGGACTTCCCGGCGGCAAGGGTGGATGCCATCAGCAGGGTTTCGGTGCCGGTGTGGCTCGGATAATCCATGTAAATCCGGGAGCCACGAAGCTTGTCCACCCGCGCCACGATCACATCATCGAGATGCTCGACCGTTGCGCCCATCCGCTCGAATCCACGAAGATGGACATCGATCGGTCGCCGGCCGATCTTGTCGCCGCCCGGCATGCAGAAGGAAATCTCGCCGCATCGCGCCAGCATTGGCCCCGCCGCAACCACCGACGCGCGGGTGGGCCGGAACAGTTCTGGTGGCGCGGAGGTGCGTGTGATCTCCCTAGCCTGTACCACCACCCGGCCCTGGGCGCGATCGATCTCAACGTCGGCTCCGAAGGCGCGCAGTAAATCCGCCATCGACAACACATCCGCCAGCATCGGCACGTTGTTGAGCACAACTTCATCGGGGGTCAGCAGCGTCGCCGCCATGGCCTTGAGCGCCGCGTTCTTGGCCCCGCTGATGAACACGTCACCGCGCAGTACACGACCGCCACGAACCTTGAGGAGTCGATCGGTGGATGGTGTCGCGGCCGCATGTTGCGCGATGTCGTTCATGGGAATCTCCTCTGTCGATCGGTCAATGTCGTGCCGGCGCGGGCACCGAGGTGGTCATATACGTACGCGCCGATCGTCGCCAAATCGAAGTATACGCCGCCAATGGCCAGCGGCGACCGGTGGACACTGGCATAGGCAAAACCGGAGCGTACTTGCAGGCACACCCCGGCTTCACCACTTCTGGCTCGACCACTGTCGGGAACAACGTCAACCCGCCGGGCGCTCCTGGCCGCGATGACGGCGATTTCGCGCGACCTTGAGCCGAACCACGGCGCGGCGCAACGCAGCCTCCGCCTCTTCGATATCCAGCGGATCAGAGCGGTTCCGCAATGCTTCCTCGGCGCGTTGCCGTGCCGCCTCCGCACGCTCGATATCGATTTCCGCCACGCGCTCCGCCGTATCCGCGAGGATCACCACCTTGTTGTGGACAACCTCCAGGAAGCCGCCATTCACCACCAGCGCCTCTTCGTCGGAGCCCTTCTTCACCCGGAGCTCGCCGCCATGAAGCAGGCTCACAAGCGGGGCGTGGTTCGGCAGGATTCCCAACGACCCTTCGGCGCCAGGCGCGATCACCATGGTCACGTCGTCCTGCTGGTAGACCACCGCTTCGCCGGTCACGATCTCAACCGAGAGACTCGCCATGTTCAGACTCCTTGGATGACCCGTTCGTGTCAACGCCTTTCAAGCTACCAACAGGTCGTCATTCCGAGCGAGCGCGCATGCGCGATGTCGAGGAATCCCCCGGCGAAGCCGAAACGACGCCCATATCAGGTAAGCAATAAGGCACAATGCTATCGGTTACTGCGGCACCTTCGGTGCCGATGCGCTTCGCGCGGGGATGCTTCGACAAGCTCAGCATGACGGCAATATTCGCGACTTTCCTTCCCTTTTCTGGATTCACCGTGCTAGCGATTCTCCGCTTCCATCTTCTCGGCCGCTTCGACTACCTCGTCGATGTCGCCCTTGTACATGAAGGCGGCCTCCGGAAGGTTGTCGTGCTTGCCCTCGAGAATCTCCTTGAAGGAGCGCACGGTGTCCGCCAGCGCCACGAACCGGCCCGGTGTACCGGTGAACTGCTCGGCGGTGAAGTACGGCTGCGACATGAAGCGCTCGATGCGTCGGGCGCGACCCACGGTCTGCTTGTCTTCGTCGCTGAGCTCTTCGACACCGAGAATGGCGATGATGTCCTGAAGGTCTCGATAGCGCTGAAGCACCTGCTGCACCTTACGGGCGATATCATAGTGCTCCTGGCCGATGACCAGTGGGTCGAGGATGCGCGATGTCGACGCGAGTGGGTCGACCGCCGGGTAGATGCCGCGCTCGGCGATGGACCGCTCGAGCGACAACGTGGCGTCGAGGTGAGCGAACACCGAGGCCGGGGCAGGGTCGGTGTAGTCATCGGCAGGCACGTAGACGGCTTGCACTGAGGTAATCGAACCCTTCGACGTCGAGGTGATGCGCTCCTGCAGCTGTCCCATTTCGGTACCCAGCGTCGGCTGGTAGCCCACGGCGCTCGGCATGCGGCCAAGCAGCGCCGAGACCTCGGAACCCGCCTGCACGAAGCGGAAGATATTGTCGATAAAGACCAGCACGTCGCGACCTTCGTCGCGGAAGTACTCCGCCATGGTCAGCCCGGTCAACGCGATGCGAAGCCGGGCGCCGGGCGGTTCGTTCATCTGGCCGAACACCAGCGCCGTCTGGTCACGCACGCCGGATTCTTCCAGCTCGCCCCAAAGCGCGGTGCCCTCGCGAGTACGCTCGCCCACGCCGCAGAACACCGAATAGCCACCGAACTCAGCCGCGATGTTGCGGATCAGCTCGGTGATGATCACGGTCTTGCCGACACCGGCGCCGCCGAAGACGCCGACCTTGCCGCCCTTGGTGAAAGGCGCGATCAGGTCGATCACCTTCGAACCGGTTTCCAGCACCTCAACCGATGTCGCCTGCTCCTCGAAGCTCGGTGGATCCTGGTGGATCGGGCGAATCTCTTCCGCCTTCACCTCGCCGAGCTCATCGATGGCGTCACCGGTCACATTGAAGATGCGACCGAGCGTGGCCGGCCCTACCGGCACCGCAATCGCGCTGCCGGTGTCCGCCACCGGCTGACCACGACGGAGACCGTCGGTGGTGCTCATCGCGACGGTGCGGACCCGATCGTTCCCGAGATGCTGCTGGACCTCGAGCACGAGGCCCGATCCGTCAGCAAGCTCGGTTTCGAGTGCATTGTAGATTTCGGGAAGCTCGTCCGACGGGAACTCGACATCGACCACCACACCGGTGATCTGGACGATGGTTCCTGTCGCACCAGCCGTCTTTTGCTCGGGAGCAACTGCTGTTGCAGCCATTGTGCGTAACCTCGTTTCTCACTGGGCCCGGGGAACGATCAGTCTGTGAGATCGCACCGCGCTTGTTGCAGGGCACTTCGTTTCACCGTTGTCCACCTCGGATTCTGGTTGATCCAGGCCGGGTGACAACGATGTCCCGGCCTCCGCGCATGCTCATCTAGTCTTCCCGGAACGCGTTCGCCCCCGCGGAAATCTCCGCTACTTCGTTGGTAATCTGGGCCTGTCGCGCCTTGTTCAACGACAGATCAAGTTCCTCCGAGAGCTCCTTGGCGTTATCCGTCGCATTTTGCATCGCCACCATCTGCGCCGAGTAGAACGATGCCACGGTTTCCAGCACGGCCTGGTACATCAGCACCTCGACATAGCGCGGGAGAATCTCTCGCAGCACCGTTGTCGCATCAGGCTCGAAAATGTAGTCGACATCCTCGATTTCGCTCTCCGGTCGCACCACCGGCAGGATCTGCGTGAGTTCCGGCGTTTGGGTCAGGGTGTTCACGAATTTCGGATACACCATCTGCACTGTGTCGACGTTCCCATTGAGGAACTCATCCATCGCGACCCTGGCGATCGGGCGAATATCCTCCAGCGTGGGCGCATCACCCAGCCCGATAAAATCCGCGACGATGTCCTGGCCGGTCCGGTTCATGAAGTCCCGGCCCTTTTTGCCCACCGCGATCACACTCGTCGGTACGTTGGACTCCTCGCGGATATACCGGACACCGTGCCGGATCAGGTTGCCGTTCAGGGCACCCGCCAGGCCACGGTCCGGCGTGATCAGCACCATCGCGGTGTTTTTCACCGGGCGCTCATCGAGCAGCGGGAATTGTTGCAGCTCGGTCGCGTCCATCTGTTGGGCCGACAGGTCGGCGATAAACTCCCGCAGCCGCTCACTGTATGGCCGGCTCGCGGTCACGCGGTCCTGGGCACGGCGCATTTTCGACGCCGCCACCATCTGCAGCGCGCGGGTGATCTGCGACATGTTCCGGACGCCGCGGATCCGGCGCCGAATTTCTCGTGGGCTCGCCACTGCGCCTCATCCTTCCTGCCTAGCTGGCCGCTGCGTCCTCGGTCTCACCAAAGTTGTTGGTGGTCCGGAACTCCTTCGTGGCCTTTTCGAGCCGGTCCACAATCTCGTCGGAGAGCTTCTTCTCTTCAACGATCTGCCGCAGCAGATCCGAGTGCGAGGTGCGCAGCGTCTCGAGGTACTGCTCCTCGAACTCGCGCACCTTGTCCGTCGGCACATCGTCGATGTGCCCGTTGGTGCCAGCCCAAAGGATCGCCACCTCTTCCTCGACAGGAAGCGGGCTGTACTGCGGCTGCTTGAGCACCTCGGTCATCACCTGGCCGCGCTCGATCTGGCGCCTGGTCGAACGATCGAGGTCAGATGTCCCAAACTGGGCGAAGGCGGCAAGGGAGCGGTAGTTCGCCATGTCGAGGCGGAGGCTACCGGCGACCTTGCTCATCGCCTTGATCTGCGCGGCGCCACCGACGCGGGACACCGACTGACCGGTGTTGATCGCGGGCCGGATACCGGCGTAGAACAGGTCGGTTTCGAGGAAGATCTGACCATCGGTGATCGAGATCACGTTGGTCGGGATATACGCCGAGATGTCACCAGCCTGCGTCTCGATGATCGGCAGCGATGTCAGCGACCCGCCACCGAGCTCTTCGCTCAGCCGGGCAGAGCGCTCCAGCAGCCGGGAATGGAGATAGAACACATCGCCCGGATACGCCTCACGACCTGGTGGGCGTCGCACCAGCAGTGACACTTGCCGGTACGCCTGGGCGTGCTTGGTGAGGTCGTCGTACACGATCAGCGCATCGCCACCATTCTCCATGAACTCCTCGCCCATCGCGGTGCCCGCGAAGGGGGCGATGTACTGGAGCGGAGCCGGGTCGGCGGCGGACGCGACGACAATGATCGTATGATCCATCGCGTCGTTGTCTTCGAGCACCTGCACGATCTGCGCAACCTGCGCCTGCCGCTGGCCGATGGCAACGTAGATGCACTTCACACCGCTTTCGCGTTGGTTGATGATCGTGTCGACGCCGATGGTCGACTTGCCGGTTTGGCGGTCACCAAGGATCAGCTGGCGCTGACCACGGCCAATCGCCGTCATCGCGTCGATCGCCTTGATGCCGGTTTGAAGCGCCGTATCGACATCCTGCCGCTTGATCACGCCGGGGGCGATCCGCTCGATGTCGCGCGTCTTTTCGGTTTTGATCGGTCCCTTGCCGTCGATCGGCTCGCCGAGCGCGTTGACCACGCGACCCAGCAAAGCGTCACCAACCGGAACCGAGGCGACCGCACCGGTTGTGCGGACCTCGTCGCCTTCTTCGATATCGGTGTAGTCACCCATAACGATGACCGACACGGAATCCTCCCCAAGGTTGAGGACAAGACCGCGAGTGCCCGTTTTGGTGAACTCCACCAGCTCGCTCTGCATCGCCCTGGTCAGGCCATGCACTGTCGCCACGCCGTCACCGACGCTGATCACCTGACCAACGTTGGTAATGGTCGCGTCGTCTGAAAATCCCTGGATCTGCTGCTTGAGCAGATCACTTATCTCGGTCGCGCGTACCGCCATGATCGCTCCGTTCTTCCGCGACGCCAGTGCCGCTGCGCGGGAACTGTGTCAGTTCGTACATTCAGGGCCAACGCGTCATTCCGCATCGTGCCACTCGTTGAGGTCAGGACGCCTTCAGTCGCGTCCGCAACCGTCGCAACCGCGTCTGGACACTGCCGTCAATCACTTCATCGCCGATGCGGGCGATGAGCCCACCGATGATCTCCGGATCGGTATGCATCCGCAGATCGACCGTCTTGCCGACGATGCCGCTCAGCCGCTCGCGAACCGCCTTCTGCGCTTCCTCGTCGAGTGGCTCCGCGGTCGTCACGTCGGCCATCACGATTCCCTTTTCAGCCAACACGGCCTCATCGAAAAGCGTCACGAGCTCCGGAATGATCCCGGCTCGACGGCGCTCGACCAACAGGTGCGCGAGGTTCCTGGCTTCAGGCTGCGCATCCTTCAGGACGACATCGACCGCCTTTTTCTTTTCGGCGTCCGGCACGCTCGGGTTTTGCAGGTACGCCTTCACGGCGTCATCTTCGACCATCGCATCGAACAGCTGAAAATCCTGTTGCCATGCGTCGAAGCTCTGTTTTTCCCGAGCGACTTCGACGATCGCCTGAACGTAGCGCTTTGCTGCTCCGCTTGCCATCGCTCGTCCGCTCCCTGTCCTTCTCGTGCCTACCTGAATGCCAGCTAGTTCTGCGACGCCGTTGGTGATCCGCCCGCTTGCGCCAGCGTATCGGCGATCAGGCGAGATTGCGCGCTGGGATCGAGCTCCTTGCGCACAATGCGTCCGGCCGCGATTACCGCCAAATCCGCGACTTCGTCACGAAGCAGCAGGCGGGCCTGCTCGGTTTCCTGGCGAAGCGTCCCGCGGGCACGCTCGAGATACTCGTCCGACTGGGCGGACGCTTCCTCTCGCGCCTTCGCGATCAACTGCTCGCTGGTGGTCCGTCCGTTGGAAACGATGTCTTGCGCCTCGCGACGCGCCTCTTGCAGGATTTCCTCGTTGCGGGATAGCGTTTGCTTCATCTCGGCCTGCGTTCGCTCAGCCGCTTCCATGCTTTCGCGAATCTTGTCCTGCCGCTCGTCAAGCATGCTGGTGATTGGCCCAACGGCGAACTTCCAGAGGAGGCCGATAAAGACAATGAAGGAGATGAGCTGAATGATCAGCTGCCATCCATTAATCCCGATTTGATCCACGGTCAGCCACTCCTTCGCATATTGTCCCCTCTGTGGGAACCGGCATTATCACGTCCGTCCACCCTGCCCGCGGGCAGCGTCACATGGCCATGGTGGCACCCAGAATCCGGATGCCACCACCAGCGCCAGGCGGATTAGACGAACAGGATGATGATCGCGATAACGAAGGCGTAGATCGCGACCGCCTCGGCCAGCGCCGCACCGATGATCATCGTCGTGCGGATATCGCCGGCGGCTTCCGGGTTACGTCCCAGCGCCTCCATCGCGCCCTTCACAGCCAGACCAAGCCCAATGCCCGGGCCGATCGCGCCGAGCCCGATGGCAATCGCTGCGCCAATGTATGGAACTACACTTGGATCGTCAATGCCTGCAAACACGTTCTGTCTCCTCCTGCCGGCGCCGATCGTCCATGTTTCGACGGCCCCGTCGTTTAGGTACGTAGCAGTGCAACACCCTGTTGCCTGCTGTTAATCGCTCGGTCGAGCCCTCGTCACCCATTCCTGGCCGGGAACGCCCCGGGTAGTGACAACACTCGCGAAGGGAAGTTAGTCGCCCGCCGATGCCCTCGCACCGTGAGCCTGATTGGCACCCGCCTGCTCGTGATCATGCGCGTCGTCGTGCTCATGATCGTCGTGCCCGGCGGCAGCCAGCGTAATGTAGATCAGGGTGAGAAGCGCAAAGACAAGCGCCTGGATCGCACCGAACAACAGCTCCAGCCCGATGAACACTACGGGGAACAGCACGGGAACCAGCGCGATCTTGATCGCGTTGGCCATCGCGTACATCACCCCCAGCAGCAGCTCGCCGGCAAAAACGTTCCCGAAAAGTCGCGCCGACAGCGAGACGATCCGGGAGAGCTCGGAAATCACTTCGATTGGGAAGATGAACGGCGGATCGGCCATGTGCTTGATCCGGCCCACCACGCCATGCGCCGACACACCGGCAATCTGCACCACCACAAAGGTGAGCAGCGCCATCGCCAGCGTCATGTTGATATCGGCGGTCGCGGGGCGGAAAATCGGCGTTCGCGTCGGCCCATGATGCTCTTCATCGTCGCCGGATTCCTCCGTCGTTGCGGCAACAGCGCCTGACGTGCCTTCTTCGTCCCCACCCTGATCGTTGACGGCACCGGCCGCGGGCGTGCCGTCTGTGGCGTCGGCAACAGCCGTGTCGGCGATCTCGCCTTCCGGTGTCGCCTCCGCATCGTTTTCGGCAACCGCTTCTTCGGTGTGCGCTTCATCCTCATCTTCGATGAGCACGATCGTGCCCACCCCGGGCAGCACGCTGAAGAAATTGGCGAAGAGAATGAAGATGAACATGCCGGCGATCAGCGGGAAAATACGCCGCCCGTATCGCTTGCCAGCGGTCGCTTCGACCAGCCCGAGCATGAACTCGATGATCATCTCGGCCGCGCTTTGCACCCGACCGGGTATGAGGCTGGCGCCGCGGGCAATCAACCCGAACACCAGCAGGAGCACCCCCATCACGAGGAACATGGTCAGCATTGAATTGGTGATCGCGACCGGCCCGATACTGAAGAGCTCTTCGGCCGCAAGTTCAACGTGAATGTCCATGAGTCAGGCGTCTCTCCCCATCGGTTCGGACGCGTTCGCCCGGTTCGCCACAATCGCTCTCGTGACACACAAAAAACCGCCGACGCGGTTCCCTGTTTCATTGTACGCCGAAATCACTCATCCGTGTTTCACCGGCGTGGACGTTTCGGCAGTGACGATTCGAGTTTGCGGCCCAATGGGCCAGCCGGTCGGTCCTTCCGGTTGATCAGCGTCAGCTCGTAGAGCTGGTAGCCAGCCGCCACCAGGCCAATCACCACACCAATCAGCGTGAAAATCGGGGTAATATCAAGATACTGGTCAAGGAAGATACCGCCTACGATGAAGATGATGAGCGAGACGACAATCGAGCAACCGAGCCCTTGAGCGGCTCCCAGCGCGCTGAAATCCTTGATGTCCTCTGGTCCCAATCCATCAGGCACGATCAACCCCTTTTTCGATTGCGAATATTATCACAATCTCGGTTTCGGACAACCCGGAGATGGGTCACAGGCCACCAATTGCGTGCGCGTTGCCCGACTTTCCTCCGTCATCGGCGCGGAGGTGTCGCCGTGCCGCCTCTCAGTACCGGCGTTTGCCGTGCATCATAGTGCATTCGGGGATGCTCCGCCGTGGTGACAGCCATGGCAACCGCCCAACGCACTGGTAGACTTGCCGGTCGACTCTGTTACTGCCAACCTTGCATCACGCTCTTGCTCCATCAAATAGTTTCAGAGATTCAGTTGAACGTCGGCTACAGTTATGCGTTTGACGCCAGCCCATGCGCTGTCACGATGTTCACCGGGCACAGGACCCGGTGCTACAAGGGCGTCGTCCTTATCTCTGTTCGAAAATGGTTCGTCATTCAGGTAGCACCGGGTCCTGTACGCCTGCTGCGTATTTTATCCCCGAAACAGCGTGCCGAGCGCAAGATCTGGACGCTGGACGCGGCGATTGATGAAGATCGCGAGGTTGAGGGCGGCGCATTTGCTGACGATCCGG
>Ga0075530_1000278_pt1 | contig 23669 bp, 21 predicted proteins | sample NGEPerD_2_FD_75101 | JGI IMG/M metagenome (GOLD analysis project Ga0075530, IMG submission 75101) | Arctic peat soil microbial communities from the Barrow Environmental Observatory site, Barrow, Alaska, USA - NGEE PermafrostL1-D | ecosystem: Environmental > Terrestrial > Soil > Wetlands > Peat ... | reverse complement strand
GCAGCGTGCCGGAAGGAGCCGACCTCACGGCCGCCTGGCGGGTCGTCACCGATGACCTCGTAACCCTCTCCGACGGCACCGGCATCGTGCACATCGCCCCCTCTTACGGCGACCTCGAGGTCGGCAGGCGCCACGGGCTACCGCCGCTGCTCTCCGTCGATCTCACCGGCAAGGTGCTGGCCGCCGTACGACCCCAAGCGGCGTCGGCCACCGGGCAGAGTGGTCCTTACGCCGGCATGTGGTTCAAGGACGCCGACGACGCCATCATCGAGGACCTAACCGCACTCGGCCTCATGTACCGCGCCACCACGATCAGCCACACCTACCCCTTCAACTGGCGCGACGACACGCCGCTGATGAGCGTCGCCAAACGCAGCTGGTACATCCGCACCACCGCGGTCAAGGACCTTCTGCTCGCCAACAACGACGCCATCGGCTGGCATCCCGATCACATCCGCACCGGCCGCTTCGGCAAGTGGCTGGAGAACAACGTCGACTGGGCGTTGAGCCGCGAGCGCTACTGGGGCGCCACCTTGCCGATCTGGCGGGGCGTCGAGAGCGGCAAGCAGCTCTGTGTCGGGACGGTGAAGGAGCTCGAGCAGTTAACGGGCCGCGACCTCTCGCAGCTCGATCTCCACCGCCCGTACGTCGATGAGATAACTTTCGAGTTGGGCGGCGAGACCTACCGGCGCGAGCCGTACACGGTTGACGTCTGGTTCGAGTCGGGGGCGATGCCTTACGCCCAATGGCACTACCTCGGCGCCGACTCACCCGCCGCGGTGGTCGACCGGCTGATGGCCAACTTCCCGGCCGACTACATCTGCGAGGCGATCGACCAGACGCGCGGCTGGTTCTACAGCCTGCACGCGCTAGCCACGCTCCTCACCGACCCCGGCGACGCCGCCGCCGGCAGGCCACCGGGTGCCCTCGCTCACCTCTTTACGCCCACCTCGGCCTTCAAGAACCTTAACGTGCTCGGCCACATCGTCGACGAGAAGGGCGAGAAGATGTCGAAGTCCAAGGGCAACGTGGTCGACCCGTGGACGGTCCTCGACGCCCAGGGAGCCGACGCCCTGCGCTGGTACCTCTACAGCGCCTCGCCACCGGAGGCGACCAAGAGCTTCAGCGCCGACCTCGTCGAGGAGACCCTGCGCGACTTCTTCATGACGTTGTGGAACGTCTACGGCTTCTTCGTGCTCTACGCCAACCTCGAGACACCCGACCTCGCCAACGCGCCGGCAGTCTCGAGCCGCCCGCTGGTCGACCGCTGGCTCGCCGCGCGCCTTACGGCCCTCACCACTCTCGTCACCGCCGCCCTAGAGGACTTCGACCCCACCACGGCCAGTCGCACCATCCGCGACTTCGTGGTCGACGAGCTGTCGAACTGGTACGTGCGCCGCAACCGCCGGCGCTTCTGGCGGGGCGCCAGCGCCAAGTCCGCCGACGCGGCCGACTCCCTCGCCGCCTACGCCAGCCTCTACGAAGCCCTGGTGGGAGTGGCCAAGCTTATGGCCCCGCTGGCCCCGTTCACGGCCGAGGAGATCTACCGCAACCTCGTGCTGTCGGTGAGCCCGGCAGCCGAGGAGAGCGTGCACCTCGCCGCCTGGCCGCAGGCTGACGACGCGCTGCGCGACGAGAGCCTGCTGCGCGACATGCGGGCCCTGCAGAAGGTCGTCGAACTGGGCCGGGCGGCCCGCGCCGCCTCCGGCGTGAAACTGCGGCAGCCGCTTAGCGAGGTGCTTGTGCGCGTCCGCAACGCCGACGAGCTGGCCGGCGTGCGCGCCCTCGAGGACCAGCTGCGCGAGGAGCTTAACGTAAAGGCGGTGCGCTTCCTCGACGTCGAAGACGCCTTCGTCGACTACCAAGTAAAGCCGAACCTGCCCCGGCTCGGCAAGCGCCTTGGCAAGCTGCTGCCGGCGCTGCGTGACGCCTTGCTGGCGCTCGACGGTCGTCAGGTGGCCGCCAACGTGAGGGAGGGCCGCGCCACCGTCGTCGAGGTCGGCTCCCAGCGCCTCGAGCTCGCGCCCGAGGACGTGCTGCTCGACGCCCGCAGCCCCGAGGGCTTCGCCGCAGTAGAGGACCGTGGCTACTTGGCCGCCCTCAACACGACGCTCACGCCTTCCCTGGTTCGGGAGGGGCTGGCGCGCGACGCCGTGAGGCTCATCCAGAACGCCCGCAAGGACGCCGGACTCGAGGTGAGCGACCGCATTCGCCTCGAGCTGGCGGCCAGCGGCGAGCTACTGCTCGCGCTGCAACAGCACCGGGCGAGCATCGCCGCCGAGGTGCTGGCGACCGAGATCGTCGTAAGCGAACTCGGCAGCGTAGCCGGCTCGACGCAGAGCGCCCATCGCGGCGAGCAGAACGTGCAGGGCGCCTCGTCCGCGGGGGCTGTCGAAAAGGTGCCGGCGGCGATTCACCAGGAGTCACACGTGCTAGGCGGTGACCGGTTCAGCCTCGCACTTAGCCGTAGCGCCTGAGCGCCGCGCCGCTGCGCTCGAGCTCGCCAGGAGTTACCCACCGCGTCAGGCAGTTGCGGATGTATGCGTAAAGGAGCGACTCAAGCCCGCTCATGGGCTCGCGATATGATGCGCCCAAGCGCGCTGACCCGCGCGCGCCGAGGCGCGTTGCGACGCGCGGAACCGCAGCGCCGTACCTGCGTTCCTTAAACGCATGCCTGACGCCAACTGGAGGTAATGAGGATGAAGATCGGGATCAACGGGTTCGGGCGTATCGGACGACAGATCTTCCGCATCGCCAACGAACGCGGGCTCGACGTCGTGATGGTCAACGACCTCACTGACAACGAGTCCCTGGCCCTGCTGCTTAAGTACGACTCCAACTACGGGCCGTTCAAGGGCGACGTGAGCCACGACGCTGACAACATCATCGTCAACGGCAGGAAGATCGCGGCCACCGCATTTCGCGATCCCAAGGAGATCCCCTGGGACCAGGCCGGGGTCGACATCGTGGTCGAGTCGACCGGGATCTTCACCAAACGTGACCAGGCCGCCGCGCACCTCGGCGGCAGCGTCAAGCGCGTGCTGATAAGCGCGCCGTCTCCTGACAGTGACTTCGACATCATGTTGGGCGTCAACCAGGAGCGGTACGACCCCGAGAAGCACATCGTGGTCTCCAACGCCTCGTGCACGACGAACTCGCTCGCCGGCGTGATGAAGGTCCTCGACGAGGAGTTCGGGGTCGAGCAGGCGATGATGACGACGGTCCACAGCTACACCAACGACCAGCGCATCCTCGACGCGCCGCACAAGGATCCGAGGCGCGCCCGCAACGCCGCGACCAACATCATCCCGACCACCACCGGGGCCGCCAAGGCCGTCGCCAAGGTCCTTCCTCAGTTCAAGGGCAAGTTCGACGGCGTCTCCTTGCGCGTACCCACGCCGGTAGGGTCGATCTCGGACATCACGGCGATGCTCGAGAAGGAGGTCTCCGCCGAGGAGATAAACGCCGCACTGGAGAAGGCCGCACAGGGCTCGCAGAAAGGCATCTTGCGCGTGACCTATGACCCGATCGTGCAGGCCGACATCATCGGCGATACGCACTCCGGCATCGTCGACGGCCTGATGACGAAGACCATGGGCAAAATGGCCAAGCTGTTCGTTTGGTACGACAATGAGTGGGGCTACTCCAGTCGCATGGTCGACGTGCTCGAACTCATGGGTGAGTCTCTCTGAGCCCGAACCTCCGCCCTAACCTCCGCCCGAGCTTCCGCACGCTCGACGACCTCGAGGTCGCTGGTAAGAGGGTCCTGGTCCGGCTCGATCTCAACGTTCCCCTCGACGACGGCGTCGTCGCCGACGACACGCGCATACGGGCCAGCCTGCCGACGATTCACAACCTGTTGAGCCGCGGCGCCACCTTGGTGGTGCTCAGCCACCTCGGCCGGCCCAAGGGCGAGCCCCTCGACCACTACCGCCTGCGGCCCGTGGCGCAGCGGCTGGCTGAACTGCTTGGGCGCGACGTGCGCTACCTGGCGACCTCGGGTCCGGCCTCGCACGACGCGCAACGCTTCGTCGCTGACGCTCCCGAAGGCAGCGTCACCCTGCTCGAGAACACCCGCTTCGACACGCGCGAGGCCGCGAACGATCCCGGCCTTGCCCGCACGCTCGCCAGCTACGCCGACGCCTACGTCAACGACGCCTTCGGCTCGGCGCATCGGGCTCACGCCAGCACCGAGGCCGTTGCCAAGCTGTTGCCGAGCGCGGCCGGCGCGCTGATGAGCAAGGAGCTCGAGGCGCTCTCCAAGCTCGTTGAGAACCCCGCCCGGCCGTTCAAGGTGATCCTCGGGGGCGCCAAGGTGTCGGACAAGCTCGCGGTCATCGAGTCGCTGTTGGCGAGCGCGGACGCCGTCCTCATCGGCGGCGCGATGGCCTATACCTTCCTCAAGGCCCGCGGCGGTGACGTCGGTGACTCGCTGGTCGAGGACGACATGATCCCCATCGCCGCCGAGATCATGGAGCGCGCAAGCGAGCGTGGCGTCGCGCTCCATCTGCCGCAAGACTCGGTATGCGCCGCCGCCATCGAGGAGGGCGCCGCCAGCGAGGTCCATCCCAGTGACGCCATACCCGCCGGCCTCAAGGGCCTCGACATCGGGCCAGAGGCGACCGCCGCCTTCGTTGGCGCGCTGCAGGACGCCGCCACAGTGTTCTGGAACGGGCCGCTCGGGGTCTTCGAGATCGCCGCCTTCGCTCGCGGCACGCTCGCGGTGGCCGAAGCCGTGGCCGGCCTCGACGCGTTCACCGTCGTCGGGGGGGGTGACAGCCTGGCGGCGGTGAACCGCGCAGGCGTCGCCGCCGCCATCGACCACCTCTCGACCGGAGGTGGTGCCTCCCTCGAGTTCCTCGAGGGCAAGGAGCTGCCTGGGGTCGCGGCGCTGCGACGATGAGCCCCGAGAGCGCGCCGGTGATGTTCCATCTCGACCGGGCCCGCTTCGGGCCGGACGGGCCAGGTAGGGGGGCCGTGCAAGCCGACGTCGCCAACCTGGCGGGCGATTACACCTACCTCACCAGCGGCTACTACGCCTCGCTCGACGCCGAGCTGGCCGGGCTGACGGTGCTACCGACCACGGCGGAGGCGTTAGACGCCTACGTCGTTCCCCTGGCGATGGCCAAGGCCGCTGCCGCTGGCCTGCCGGTGCCCGAGCACGAGCTCATCACCGACAGGTTCCCGCCCGCTCCGCTGCTCGGCTACCCGGTCAACCCGTTCTCCTCCAAGGGTGAGCTGCTCCTCGACGAGGCGGCCATCGAGGCCCGTCGCAAGGGGCTCACCTACACCGGCAAGTACGCGGTGCTGGTTCAGCACCTGCCGCGCGACCACCGCATCGACGTCCTGCGCCTGGTGCTCGGCATGTCGGTGGTGCCGGAGTACGAGGACCTGGCCGCGCAGCTGTTCGCGGTCTTCCGGCTGCCACTCATGAAGGTAAGGATCGTGGTGACCACGCGCAACTACGAACTTTCGGCCATCGAGCCGCTGCCGTTCGGCGAGCTAAGCAGGGACGAGCGCGGCAAACTGGAGGGTCTTGGCACGTGGCACGGCTAGCGATCTTCACCGAGCGTTACACGATAAGGTCGTCGGTCGAGCTCACGGCGCTCGCCAACTTCCGCCTGGCCGCGTTCGAGCGTGGGCACGAGCTCGACTTCCTGTTCAAGAACGAGCTCAAGTACCTCAAGAACTACGACGGCATCTTCATCAGGGCGCTCACCGACCCGCTCAACACCAGCTACGTCGTCGCGCGCACTGCCGAGATGCTCGGCAAACGCGTGCTCGATCATTCCGACGCCATCCTCATCTGCTGCGACAAGGTGAACATGTATTCGCGCCTAAGCGCCAGCGGGGTCCCGATACCGGAGACGCGGATGCTGGCCGAAGGCGACCTAAGCGCCCTCACCGCTGCTCGGCTGTTCGAGGAGCTTGGCACGCCGCTGGTGCTGAAGGCGCCCAACTCCAGCTTCAGCGCCTACGTCGACAAGGTGACCAGCCCCGAGGACTTCGTCAGGGTCGGGCGCCGCTTCCTGCGCCGCGCCGACCGCCTGGTGGTGCAGCAGTACATGCCTAGCGAGTTCGACTGGCGGGTGATCATCTTGGCGGGCAAGGTGTTGGCCGTGCTTCGCTACCAGTTCGCGCCCGAGCAGTGGAAGGCGATGGGCCGCTCGCAAGAGGGCCAATGGGCCACGGTCGTCGGCGTGCCGCGGGAGCAGGCCGCCGCCCGCCTAATCGAGACCGCGCTGAAGGCGGCCAACAGCATTGGCGACAGCCTCTACGGCGTCGACCTCAAGGAGATCGACGGCGAGTACTATGTCATCGAAGTAAACGACAATCCGACTATCGCCGCGGGCGAGGAGGACCAGGCCGACGCCGACATCTACGACGCGATCATCCGTCACCTGGCGAACGACGCTTGACCTTGCCCCAACGCTCGACGAGCACCATGCTGCGGTGCCGCGCGCGGCCGTAGCGACTCACCGCGTCGAACTCGTCGCGGCCGATGGCGAGGTTGATGCTCTCGGCCTTGCCGCCGTGCTCGGGTAGCAACGGATCGTGAAGGTAGAGGTTGGTGTCGTCGAAGCCCGTAACCACGACCCAATGGGGCGTGCGCTCGGCGTGTAGTCGATAACCGGAGACGAGCACTAGCGGCACCGCGCCCCGCTTGACCGCGGCGGCGACGTCGGCGAAGCCGAAGTCTTTGATCTCCTGCCGGCCGCCAAGCGCCCTTATCTCGTGCTCGAACGTCTCGTGCGAGAGGCGCACGACGTCCTTCTTGTCAGGATCGCGCACGCTGTCGAGGAACGGCGCGCCGGCGTCGCGCGTGACGACCGTCGCCTTGAAGCCGCGTCGCAGGGCGGCCACGGCCAGGCCGTGGGCGCTGCAACCGCCGTGCCCGGAGAGCATGAACACCGTGGTCGCCTCCCGCCACAACGCCAGCTCGAGCCGGCGCTCGAGCGGCACCGGGTAGCCGTGATGGCGCATGGCCATCATCAGGCTCGCGGGCCCGCAGGTGAACTCGAGCGTCTGTGCGTAGTAGGGCACGCTCAGCAAAGTCGCGCCGCCTTGCGCGAAGCGCTTGCGCATCCTCAAGGCGGCAGTGCTGTCCTCGTAGTAGTCGGCGGTAGTGCCGGTAATCTCGTAACCGGCGCCCTCGTATAGGGAGATCGCGGCTCGGTTGTCGGAGCGGACCTCGAGCCGGATCGAGACGCTTCCTCGCTCCCGTGCGCTCGTCTCGACGGCCTTGAGCAGGGCGCTGGCGACCCCGCGGCCACGCCACGGCGGCTTGACGATCATCGAGTACAGCCGCGCTGTGCGAAAGCCGCGCCGGAACAGCGCGATGGCGTCGGCCACTACCTCGCCGTCCGCCTCGACCACGAACACCTCGGCGCTGTCGCGCCCGAGTAGGCGCACCAACGACGAGCGGCTCATCTTGTCGCCTGGGAAGCCGCTCTCGAGCGCGACTAGCGCGTCGAGGTCGCGACGCTCGGCGCGCCGGACCGTGAAGGCGGGCGCCGCCGTGTCGTTCATGATGCCAGCGTGTCCTTGACGGCCTCCAGCAATGCCGGCCCGACCTGCTCGACGTCGCCGACGATGCCGTAGTCGGCGACCCTGAAGATCGGCGCGTCGGCGTCTTTGTTCACCGCCACGATGACCTTGGCACGGTTCATGCCTGAGAGGTGTTGGACGGCTCCCGAGATGCCGAGCGCGAGGTAGAGATCGGGAGCGACGGTCTTGCCCGTCTGCCCCACCTGCTCGGCGTATGGGCGCCAGCCGGCGTCGACCACCGCGCGGGTAGCGCCGACACCGGCGTTGAGCGAGTCGGCGAGGGGCTCGACTATCGCGTTGAAGCGCTCGGCGCTGCCGAGGCCCCTGCCGCCGGCCACCACGACCTTGGCTTCGTCGAGCGCCAGTCTGCCGCCCTTGGCGCTCGAGCGCTCGCCGACCGCGACGCGCGTGGCGACTCGACCGGCGTCGAACTGCACGCCAGTAACCGTCCCCTCACTAGCGGCCGGCTCGGCGGCGGGGAGCGCGTTCGGCTTGACGCTGATGACCACCGGCGTGCCGTTCGCCCTCACGGTCTCGGTCACCCGGGCGAGATAGCTGTAGCGCTTGGCCTCCACGCCGGCTTCGGTCGGCTCGACGGCGATCACGTCCTCGAGTAGGGCGGCCCCGAGGGCGACGGCGAGACGGGGGGTGAAGCTCAACCCCGAACGAGTGGCGCTGGCCAGCACGATGTCGGCGCCCACAGCGCGGGCGACCTCGGCTACCGCAGCCGCCAGTAGCTCGGCGGTCGGCGACGTGAACTCCGGAGCGGCGATAGTCTTGACCTCGGTAACGTAGCGGGCCAACTCAGCGGCCGCGGCGGCCGCGGCGGCCGGCTCGGGGCCGATGACGAGGCCGCTCACCGGCTCTCCACCGGCGCTCAACGTGCGCGCGGCGGTAACCAGTTCACCTGCGCTCTTCGGCAGGCGGCCTTCCTTCACGATGGTGACAAGCATGATCATGCCAAGAACCCCTAAATTACCTTCGCCTCGTCGCGCAGCAGGCGCGCGAGCTCGCGGGCGGCCTCTTTCGGCTCACCCGACAACATCTTCCCTTGCCGTGACTTCACCTGGATGGCCTCGCTGACCACCGCGGTCCGCTTCTCGACCGCAGCGAAATCGTCTAGCGATTTCTTCGCCAGTTCCTTGCGCTTGGCCTTCATGATGTTCGGAAGCGTCGGGTAGCGAGGCTCGTTAAGACCCTGTTGGGTAGTAACGACGGCGGGTAGGGCGACGCTCAACGTCTCGCTGCCGTCGTCGGTGTCGTGCCGCAGCTCGAGCCTGTCGCCCTCGAGCGCGAGGTCGGTGGTCCAGTCGGAGTGTGGCCAGTCGAGCACGGCAGCAAGGGCTGGTCCGAGGGCGGCGCTGTCCCAGTCGGCCTGTTTGCCGCCGAGCAGCACCAGCTCGGCGCCCTCGTCCTTTATCAGCTCGGCGAAGACGCGCGCCTGGGCGATCGCGTCGAGTCGCTCGTCGGTCTCGATGTGCACGGCCCTGTCGGCGCCGAGCGCCAACGCGGTCCTTATCGCGTCCTCGTAACGCTCCGGACCCAACGCCACGGCCACGATCTCGACGTCGTGGCCACCCTCGCGCAACCGGATCGCCTCTTCTACGCCGTACTCATCCATGCCGTCCATAACGAAGGTGACGCCAGCGAGGTCGACGACGCCGTCGGCCACACGGACGCGGGCCTCGGCGTCGGGAACCTGCTTGAGAACGGTTACGATCTTCACTTCACTCCTCCACGAACTGTAAAGGTCATTGTAGGACGTGCCTGGCGATCACCAGGCGCTGGATTTCGTTGGTGCCCTCGTAGATCTGGTTAAGCTTGACGTCGCGCATGAGCTTCTCGACCGGGTATTCGGCCATGTAGCCGTAACCACCGAACAGGTTTATCGCCTCTTGCGCGGCGTCGAACGCCATGTCGGAGGCGTAGGCCTTGGCGACCGCGGCGGCCTCGGCATGAGGCTTGCCTGCATCGACAAGGTAGGCGGCGTAGTAGGTCTGCCAGCGCGCGGTCTCGACGCCGATCTTCATGTTCGCGAGCTTGAACTGGATGGCCTGGAACTCGGCGATGGGGCGGCCGAAGGCGTGTCGTTCAAGGGCGTAACCGCGTGACTCTTCGAGGGCCCGGCGGGCGACGCCGACCGACCCCGCGGCCACGGGTATGCGCGTCTTGTCGAGCGTGCGCATGGCGATCTTGAAGCCGTCGCCCGGCTCGCCGATGACGTTGCTGGCCGGCACGCGAACCTGGTCGAACACCAACTCGTATGTAGGGCTCGCCCGTTGCCCCAACTTGCCGTGCAGCTTGTTGCTGCTCAAGCCCGCCCTGTCCTTCTCGACCACCACCGCCAACGTGCCACGGTGCTTCTGTTGCGGGTCGAAGCTGGCGAACACGACGTTGAAATCGGCGATGCCACCGTTGGAGATCCAGGTCTTCACACCCGTTATCACAACCTCGTCGCCGTCGAACTCGGCGCGGGTGGACATGGCGCCCGCATCCGAGCCGTTGTCCGGCTCTGACAACGCGAAGGCCGCGAGGCGGGGCCCCGCAAGCAGCGGCGCCAAGAAACGCTGGTGCTGCTCGCTCGAGCCGGCCAGCAACAGCGGCGTGATGCCGAGCTCCGACGCCATCAGGATGGTGTAGATGCCCATGCAACCGTAGGCGATCTCCTCGCCTATGACGATCTCGTCGACCATGTCGAGGCCCAACCCACCGACGGCTTCGGGTACTCCCACGTTTAGCAGGCCGAGCTCGTGGGCCGCAGCCACCACCGCCTCAGGGTAGCTCTCCTCGGCGTCGTGGCGACTGGCTACCGGCATGACGTGCTCGCGGGCGAACTCTCGCGCCACCGCCTGCATCTGTTTCTGCTCGTCACTGAGCTCGAAATCGATCATCGCTCACCTCCTATTAGTTAACTAGGCGTCATCTCTCCAGCTCGCGGTAGATCTGCCGGTGGATGACCATGCGCTGTATCTCGCTGGTGCCTTCGTATATCTCGGTAACCCGGGCGTCGCGGAAGTAGCGTTCGACCGGGTAGTCCTTGGTGTAGCCGTAGCCGCCGAGCACCTGGATGGCGTCGTGGGTGACCTTGGCCGCCATCTCGGACGCGAACAGCTTGGCCATCGCCGCTTCGCGGGTATGCCTGAAGCCGCGGTCCTTCAGCCAGGCGGCGCGCAGGGTCATGAACCGAGCCGCCTCGATCTGGGTGAGCATGTCAGCGAGACTGAAGCCGACGGCCTGGAACTGGTGGATGGGCTGCCCGAAGGCGGCGCGCTGGGCGGCGTAGTCGCGCGCGGCCTCGAAGGCCGCGCGCGCGATGCCGACCGCCAGCGCCGCGATGCCAACGCGCCCCCCGTCGAGCCCTGACAGCGCGATGACGAAGCCCTGACCCTCACGGCCCAACCTGGCGCTCTCAGGAACGAAGCAGTCGTCGAGCGTGACCGCGGTGGTGATGGCCGCGTGCTGACCGAGCTTCTCCTCGGGCTTGCCGAAGCCGAGGCCGGGGGTGTCCTTCTCGATCAGGAAGGTAGTCACGCCGCGCGGCCCGGCGGAAGGGTCGGTCTTGGCCATCACCAGGTAGAGCTGAGCCTCGCCCCCGGAGGTAACCCAGGCCTTGGCCCCGTTGAGGACGTAGCCGCCGGCGACGGCTTCGGCCCGCGTGGTCATGGCGAGGGCGTCGGAACCCGCGTGCGGCTCCGAGAGGCAGAACGCTCCGACCCAGTCGCCGCTCGCCAGCCGCGGCAGGTAGGCGCTGCGCTGCTCAGGAGCCCCGTGCTGCACCAGGAGCTGTTGCGGCAAGCCGTTGGTGACGCTCATTATCGTGGCGTGCGAGGCGTCGGCCGCCGCGATCTCCTCGAGCAGCATCACGTAACTTACGTTGTCGAGTCCGGTCCCGCCGTACTCCTCTGGCGTCGTCACGCCGAGCAACCCGAGCTCGCCCATCTTGCGCAGCGTTCGCCAGGGGAAGCGCGGTCTCCTGTCGAGGTCGGCGGCGACCGTGGCGATCTCGGCTCGTGCGAACTCGCGCACGGCCGCCTGCAGCGCCAACTGATCTTCAGATAAGGAGAAATCCACGCGAACCGGCTCTCTGACGTATCTCGGCGAGTATACCGGGGTAAGCGCTCGACTAGACTGTGGCATGACCGCCAGAGAACTACTGCTGCGCGTGCCCCGCGCGATCAAGCCCGACGCGCTGGCCCCGGACGCCGTCATCCAGTTCGATACCGCCGAACCCATCCACTACGTTGTCGAAGGCGGCGTTGTCCGCTTCGAGGACGGCACGGCGAACAGCGCTGACGTCACGGTGAGGGTCAAGGACGAGGACCTCGTGAAGATGCTCGAGGGCAAGCTGAACCCGATGACCGCCCTCATGACCGGCCGGTTGAAGGTCAAGGGTGACGTCGGGCTCGCGCAGCGGCTGATCCGCTCGGTCGACCGCGACGTGCTCATGGCCGAGGACAGCGCCTAGTCAATTCTGGCCGGGCCGTCGCCCGGATAGAAGACGACCTCGTGGCCGGCGTAGCGCCCGCCTAGGTAGCGGAACACCGCGCTGAACAGACCCGGTCGGTCGAGCCACGGCAGGAAGTAGCGGTCGCCTTCCCATAGCGGCAGCGCCGGCACGGCGGCGGTTTCGATCCAGTGCAGTTCGCCTTCGTCGCTGGGAGCAAGCGTGCCCGAGAAGGCAGTAACCAGGTAGACGAAGACGTACCAGTCGTCGTCACCGTCGAAGTCAGGGAAGGTGATGAAGCCCTTCAGCCGCGCCTCCTCGACGGTGAGGCCCGACTCCTCAAGGACCTCGCGCGCCAGGCAGGTCTCTGGCGACTCGCCGGCCTCGAACTTGCCGCCAAGACCGTTGTACTTCCCCGCCTGGGGGTGGGCGCCGTCGGCCGGCCGTCGCAGCATGAGCGTCTTGTCGCCGTCGCGGACGTAAGCGAGCGTGCAAAGCTTCAGCCCCATGGGCCGCGCTCCGTGGTGTCGCGGCGCACGTCCTTCATCACGCCACGCAGGCGGGCGGTGAGTTCCGGCGCGTCTTCGAGCTCACCGCCGCGCCGGCGCCTTACCCGCAGCTTCGGCGCCAAGCTCAAGCCGTGCTGCCGCAGATAACCGGCCAGGAACCCTACCGTCGAGAGCTCGTCGACCCCGGGCGCGGACAGCGTCACGCGCTCCCGTGAACCCGACGCCGACTCCAGCACGAGCAGCAGCGAGAACACTCCGGCCGAGCGCTCGATGAACAGCTGCTCGAGTCGTTCGGCGCGCATCAAGCGACCGCGACGTCGCCGTCGCGGTCGAGTCCGAAAGCCTTGTGAACCGCACGCAGCGCGTCCTCGGCCCGCTCGGCGGGGATTAGCACGCTAATGCGCACCTCGCTGGTGGTGATCATCTCGATGTTGGCGCCGCTACTGGCCACGGCCTCGAACATCGTCGCGGCGATCCCGGGGGTCGAACCGATGGCGATGCCCACGATGCTTAGCTTGGCGACGCCGTCGCCGACCTCGGCCTGCGCGCCCATCTCGGCGAGCACGGGCGCAAGCGCCTCGAGCGCCTCGTCGGCGGCGTCCATCTTGACGATGAACGCCATCTGCTGGCGACTGTCGCCTGCGCCCTTCACGCCCTGGATGATCATGTCGACGCTCACGCCGGCTCGACCAAGGGCGTTGAAGATACGGCCGGCCACGCCCGGCCGGTCGGGCAGGGTGTGAAGGTCGATGCGGGCGTGGTTGAGGTCGAGCGCGACGCCCGTCACCGGTCTCTGACTGATCATGTTCCCCTCCGCAGCGCTCTTCAGGTCGGTGACGATGGTACCGGTAACGTGGCTGAACGACGAGCGCACGTGGACCTTCACCCCGTAACGCCGCGCGTACCAGACGCTGGTCGGGTGCAGCACCTTGGCGCCCTGGCTGGCCAACTCCAGCATCTCGTCGTAGTCGATGCTGTCTAGCTTGGTCGCGCTAGGCAGCAGGTGCGGGTCGGTGGTGTAGATGCCGTCGGTATCGGTGTAGATCTCGCAGGTCTCGGCGCCGAGCGCCGCCGCCATGGCGACGGCCGTCGTGTCGGAACCACCGCGTCCGAGGGTGGTGATGTCGCCGTCTTTGGTGACGCCCTGGAACCCGGCGATGATCGCGACGTCGACCTCGACCAGCGCCTCCCTTACGCGCTGCGGGTCGACGGTGATGATGCGCGCATGGCCGTGCTGGGCGTCGGTGAGGAACCCGGCCTGAGCGCCGGTGAACGACCGCGCGCTTAAGCCCCGCTCGTGTAGGGCGAGGGCCAGGAGGGCTATCGTCTGCTGCTCACCGGTGCTCAGCAGCACGTCGACCTCGCGCCGCGATGGCCGTGGGGCGATCTCCCGCGCCAAGCCGAGCAGCCTGTCGGTGGTGCGGCCCATGGCCGAGACCGTAACCACTACCTTCTCCCCCGCCGTAACCGCCTGCTCGACGCGGCTCGCCACCTTGCGGATGCGGTCAAGGTCACCGACGCTCGTGCCACCGAACTTCATCACCCTCGGCTGAGAGTGTTCCGTCCGTTCTGCCATGACCGCGCCGCTGCTCATGAGAGCAGAGCTTACACCGGCCGTCAGGTGGTAAAACCCGGTGCATGTCAAGCGAGAACCAGGCAGCGCCCGCGACTGCCGACTCACCGCTCCGCGTGGCCGTGGTGGGCGCCGGACCGGCCGGCTTCTACACCGCCGAGGCGCTGTTGAAGGCGCATGAGGACGTCGCCGTCGACCTGTTCGACCGGCTGCCGACGCCGTACGGACTGGTGCGCTTCGGCGTGGCGCCCGATCACCAGAAGATCAAGTCAGTAACCAGGCTCTACGAGCGCGCCCTCAAGGACCCGCGCACGCGGCTGCTTGGCAACGTCGCCTTCGGTCGCGACATCGACAACGAAGAGCTCGCCCGGCACTACCACGCGGTGGTCTACGCGGTCGGGTCGGCCACCGACCGGCGCCTCGACCTTCCCGGCGAGGACCTGCCGGGGAGCCACTCGGCGACGGAGTTCGTCGCCTGGTACAACGGCCACCCCGACTACTGCGACGCCACCTTCCCCCTCGCCGCAAGCGACGTCGTTGTCATCGGCATGGGCAACGTCGCCATCGACGTCACGCGCATCCTCGCCAAGAGCCATGAGGAGCTGGCCGCCACCGACATGGCCGATCACGCCATCGCCGCTCTCGAAGACTCCGGGGTACGGCGCATCACGATGGTCGGGCGGCGCGGGCCTGCGGAGGCGAAGTTCACGACCAAGGAGCTGCGTGAACTGGGCGAACTGGCCAACGCCGACATCGAGGTCGACGCTGCGGAGCTCGTGCTCACCCCCACCAGCGCGGCCGCGGCGGCGGCCGACGTGACCACCGCCAAGAACGTCGAGGTGATGAACGACTTCGCGCTGCAGCACGAGATCGGTAAGCCGCGCACGGTGGCGCTGCGCTTCATGCTCTCGCCGGTGGCGATCATCGGCACGGATCGCGTGAGCGGCGTGCGTTTCGAGCGCAACGAGCTGGTTACCGGCGACGACGGCCGGGTTAGCGCCCGCGGAACCGGAGAGTTCGAAACCATCCCGGCTCAGCTGGTCTTGAGGTCGGTCGGTTACCGCGGCGCGGCGCTACCCGGCCTGCCGTTCGACGAGCGCAGGGGCGTCATCCCCAACAGCGCCGGCCGGGTGCTCGGCCCAGGCGGACAAACCAAGCCGGGGAGCTACGTCGCCGGTTGGATAAAGCGCGGCCCGAGCGGCGTCATCGGCACCAACAAGGCCGACGCCATCGAGACGGTAAGCGCACTCCTCGAGGACTTCCATGCCGGCAAGTTGTCGGGCCGCGAGCCCGCCGCCCTGCGGCCGGAGGCCGTCGACGCGCTGCTCGCGCAGCGTGGCGCGAAGCCGTTCGGCTCACAGGCGTGGTTCGACCTCGACCTCGCCGAGATCGGCGCGGGTGAGGTGCAGGGACGGCCGCGGGTGAAGACCGTGCGGTGGGCAGACATGCTGCGCGGGGACGAGCGCGACTAGGGAAAGCGCGACCCTGAGCGCCCCTGAGGATGGTGTTAGCATTCGTTCCGAGCGCCACTCACAGAGGGCGAGGGGCTGCCGCTGAAGTCGAGGCGGCGCCTTACGCGAGGTAATGTCTTGGTTCAGGCGGATACGGCCGACGTGCTCCTTAGCATCCGTAGTCTGGTGAAGGACTTCGGCGGGCTGCGGGCCGTCAACAGCTGCAGCTTCGACGTCAAGGCCGGCACCATCACCGGACTCATCGGTCCCAACGGGGCGGGCAAGACGACGTTGTTCAGCCTCGTCTCCGGCTTCCATCAACCCGACGCCGGCACCGTGCTGCTCGCCGGAGAGGACGTAACGGGCCTGCCTCCTCACCAGCTTTTCGCCAGGGGCATGTGCCGCACCTTCCAGATCCCGCGCGAGCAAAAGGGCATGACCGTGCTCGAGAACCTCATGCTCGTGCCCGCGGGTCAACTCGGGGAGCGTTTCTACAACCCGATCCTGCGGCGGGGCGCCGTGTGGCGGCAGGAGGCCAAGCTGCGCCAGAAGGCCCGCGAGGTGCTCGACTACGTGGCGCTGGGCCACCTCGAGAACGAGCCGGCCGGCGCGATGTCGGGCGGGCAGAAGAAGTTGCTTGAGCTCGCGCGGACGCTCATGGCCGAGCCGGCCATAGTGCTGCTCGACGAGCCGGCCGCCGGCGTCAACCCCACGCTAATGGTCAAGCTGCGCGAGAAGATAATCGAGCTGAACAAGGAGCGAGGCATAACGTTCCTGCTCATCGAGCACGACATGCCGCTGGTGATGGGCCTATGCGATCCGGTTATCGTCATGAGCCAAGGAAGCAAGCTCGTCGAGGGCAGCCCCAGCGCCGTGCGCAACGACCCCCGCGTGCTCGAGGCGTACCTTGGAGGCCAACGTGCCGTTGCTGAAGGTTGACGGTGTAGTCGCCGGCTACGGCGAGATGGAGGTCCTGCGCGGCGTCTCGTTGAGCGTCGGCAAGGACGAGATCGTCTCGATCGTCGGACCCAACGGCGCCGGCAAGTCGACGGTGATGAAGGTAGTGTTCGGCCTGCTCAAGCCGTGGCAGGGAAGCGTCGAGTTCGAGGGCAAGGACATCTCCGGCATGCCGCCAGACAAGATCGTGCGGCTCGGTTTGTGCTACGTGCCTCAGGTTGACAACGTCTTCCCCAACCTCAGCGTCGAGGAGAACCTCGAGATGGGGGCGTTCATCCTCGACGGGCCGCTCCATGAACGCAAGGAGCGGGTCTACGAGCTTTTCCCGCGGCTGGCCGAGCGCCGCAGGCAGCGCGCCGGCAAGATGTCGGGCGGGGAGCGGCAGATGGTCGCCATGGGACGAGCGCTGATGCTCGATCCGAAGCTCCTCATGCTCGACGAGCCGTCCGCCGGCCTGGCGCCGATGCTTGTCGACATGATCTTCGAGAAGGTCGCCGAGGTCAGCGCCAGCGGCGTCGCCATCCTCATGGTCGAGCAGAACGCCAAGCGGTCGTTGGCGCTAGCCGACCGCGGCTACGTGTTGGCAACGGGGCGGAACCAGGTCGAGGGCCCTGGCTCCGAGCTGCTGCAGGACCCCGAATTCGCCCGGCTCTACTTGGGAGGCTAGCGAGATGGCGGTTTTTGACCAAGGCCTCTCCAGAGCACGCGGGCGCAGCTGGCGGCGCCGCAGCGGCAAGCTGCTCGGCAGCCGCTGGACGCTTCTAGCGATCCTGGCACTGGTGGCCGTCGCGGTGGTTATCGGCGCTGACGTCAAGGACATCTCGGGCGTGCGCATGCTCGGCCTGGTGGTGCGCGGCGTGATGCTCGGCGGCATCCTCTCGCTCGGTGCGGTCGGCATCACCCTCATCTACGGCGTGCTTAAGATGTCCAACTTCGCCCACGGCGACTTCATGACGCTCGGCGCGTACCTAGGCTTCGTCATCGTCGGCATCTTGCCGCACGGCCCGCGCGTCGCCGGACTCTCGTTCGGCTACGAGTTCCTGGTCGCGCTGGTGATCGTCATGCCGCTTATGGGCCTTATCACCTACGGCCTCGACCGCATCACGTTCCGTCGGCTGCGCGCCAGGCGCAGCCCGCCGATAATGATGGCAATGGCGGCCCTCGGGCTCGCCTTCGGCGTGCGCAGCGTGATCTACATGCTCTTCGGCGCCGACTTCACGTTCTTCTACACCGGCCAGATCAGGCCGTCGATGGAGCTTTTCGCCGACATCCGCATTAGAACCGACCAGCTGTTCATCCTCGGGCTGGCGATCGCGCTTATCGTGCTCATGTACCTGCTCCTCGAGCGCACCAAGATCGGCAAGGCCATGCGCGCCACCGCCGATAACCTCGACCTCGCCCGCATCAGCGGCATCGACACCGAGAGGGTGGTCCTGTGGACCTGGCTCATCGGCGGAGCTCTGGCCGGCGCGGGTGGCATGCTCTACGGGCTCGACGTCCAACTGCGGCCGGAGATGGGTTGGTGGCTGCTGCTTCCGCTCTTCGCCTCGGTCATCCTCGGCTCGATCGGTAACGTCTACGGCGCCCTGGTCGGCGCGTTCACGATCGGTATCGTGTGGCAGGTAAGCGGCGCCTTCATGAACCCCGCATACGGCCCCGGCGCAGCGTTCCTTGTCATGATCCTGGTCCTGCTGATAAGGCCGGAGGGCCTGCTCGGGAGGCGGTCGTGATGGAGCCGGTGCTGCTCGCCCGCAGCGTCTTGTTGGCCGTGCCACTCTACCTGCTGGCCCTTACTGTCATCGGCAAGATGAGCCCCTGGCTGCGGCACCTCATTGCGATCGTCATCGGGCTCGCTTTCGCCGGAGGCCTCAACCTCGTGCTGGAGCCCGGCTCGCTCTCGTACTTCACCACCTTCATCCTCATGGGCTGCGTCTACGCGGTGCTCGCGCTCGGCCTCAACGTGCAGTGGGGCTACACCGGCCTGTTCAACATCGGCATCGCCGCGTTCTTCGCCGTCGGCGCCTTCACGTCGGCATTGGTTACCAGCAACATGCCTGAAGGGGCTCTGGCCGCGTTCACCCAGCAGGCGTTCGGGCTCGGAGCGCCGTTCGTCGTTGGCGTCCTGGCCGCCGGACTGGCGTCGGGCCTGCTTGCTTTGCTCATCGGCGGGCCGACGTTACGCCTGCGCGGTGACTATCTGGCCATCGCCACCATCGGCATCGGCGAGCTTACTCGGCTCTTCTTCCAGAACGAGCGGTGGTTGGCAAACGGCCCGCAGCCCTTGCGCGGCATCCCCCAGCCGCTCAACTGCCTCGTCGACGGGGGCTGCTCGACGCTGCCCGGCTTCGTCAACGAGTTCTTCGCGATGCTCACGCCGCGTGACTACCCTTACGTCTACGTCGCGATCGTCGCGTTGGTGCTGTTCCTTGTCTACCAGGGGCTCGAGCGCGCGATCCGCTCGCCGTGGGGACGGGTGTTGCGCGCCGTGCGCGAGGACGAGGACGCCGCGGCCATGAACGGCAAGAACGTCGCCGGCTTCCGCATGCAGGCGTTCGTCGTCGGCTCCGTGGTGATGGGCATCGGCGGCTCGCTCTACGCGCACTACGTCGTGGCCATCGATTACAGCCACTTCGACCCGCTCTACGGCACGTTCCTCATCTGGGTGATGTTGATGCTCGGCGGCAGCGGCAACAACCGCGGTGCGATCTTGGGGGCACTGTTGGTCTGGGCGATCTGGACCGGCACCAGCTTCATCGTCGACGCCATGCGGCCGGCGCTCGCGGCGATCTCGCCTGTCCTTCCGCAACGCGGACCGTACATCCGCTACCTGCTCATCTCGATCCTGATGCTGGTAATCGTGCTCTACCGGCCGCGAGGGATACTGCCTGAGGAGAAGGTAGTGTCGTTGGCCAACGACTGAGAGCCGAGGTAGCGGGGGCAGCATATGGACACCTGGCCAGCGGCGACCCTCGACACGCCGACGCCGCCTACCAGCGGCATGAGATCGGGCGCCCCTTTCAGGCGGCGCCCGTTCTTCGCTCCCGGCTTCAGCCGGCTAGCGGCCAGTGGCCTCGGCCAAGGCTGCGGCGGTTACTCAGCGGGGATCTCGTCAGCCGTGCGGACATCGACGGAGACGATCTCGCCGTCGACGTACTGCCACACCTCGACGGGCGTGACGACGTCACCGAGGTCGTCGAAGTTGACCTCGCCGGCAGCGCCGGTGTAGTTGATCTCGGTATCGAGCAGCATCAGGCGCATCGCCTCTTCGAAGTCACCGACGCCGACTACCTCGCCGTCGGGATTGGCGACCTCGCGCAGGCGGTCACGGACGTTGGCCGAGGTGATCTCGACCTCGTCGATGATGGCCTTGGCGATGGCCAGGCCGATGACGGCGGTGGCGTCGTAGGCGGTGTCGATGTAGGGCAGCGGGGGGCGCTCGCCGTAGGCGGCCTCGTACGCGTCGGAGAAGCGCAGGTTACCTTCCCACTGCGGGTCGGCGCCCGGCGCGGTGCCGTAGAGGCCCTCGACGGTCTCGGCGCCGAGCGCTTCGACGATGTCGAGCGACTTGGTGCCGTCGGTCATCATCCAGTTGGTGAAGCCGTACAGGTCACGGGCTTCCTGCATGAACACGGTGGCGTTGCCGGGGTAGGTGGCTGCCACGACGACCTCGGGGTCGCCAGCCAGCAGCTGGTCGAGGACCGAGGCGTAGGTGGGTTGCGGTTCCTCGGGGTGTCCGACGCTGGCGGTGATGGTGCCGCCGCGCGCCTCGAAAGCGGCCGCGAACGCCTCGGAGAGGCCCTGGCCGTAAGGGTTGTTGACGTAGATGACGGCGGCGCGGTCGTAGCTTAGGCCGTCGACGATCTCGCCGCGGGCGAGCTGCGCAAGGACGACGCCTTGCAGGGCGTCGGACGACACCGTGCGGTAGATGAAGTTCTCGGAGTCAGGCAGCAGCGCGATGAGCGGCGAGGTGCTGGCGGGCGAGATCTGGATGATCCCGCTGGGGATGGTCACCGATTCGGCGACCGCCACGGTCACGCCGCTAGACAGCGCGCCGACGATCGCGATGGCGCCGTCGGTGTTGACGAGCTTGCGGGCACGGTCGACGCCGACCGAGGGGTTGGTCGCGGAGTCTTCGGTGACGATCTCGATGATCGGCCCCCCGAAGACCGCGGTCGCGGCGGCGTTGATTTGGTCGGCGGCCAGCGTGGCCCCGTTGTTGATGGCCGGGCCGAACTCAGCCAACGCCCCGGTGTACGACATCAGCGTGCCGACCGTGGAGACCGGCGGCTGCGCCAAGGCGAAACCGAGAACAGCGGCAAGCGATAAGGTCCAAACTACTCTCTTCATCGACGTGACTTCCTCCCTTGTGAGTTCTTGCACTTTTTGGCGGCGGTTGGTTGCATCGTAGTCTCGCCTTGGAGCCGCTGTCAACGAGCTGGTCACGCTGGCGCGCGCGCGTCAGTGACGATGAAGATGCCTTCATCGTGGAAGCCCGCTGGCGCTCGCCGACCGGCTGCGTGGGGCCGGCATGCCGCGAGCGTCCCTGGACCTGCACAGTTGGTTACTTGCCATTGACGATGCGCCGTTTTCGCGTGTACGCTGCGTCAGCAGTAGGCGGATTTCGAGCCTGTTGTCACCCAGCGGTATGGGACCTGGGAATCTGACGAGTAACACTTGAAGGAGCACGACGTGGCGATGACGACAGACGACGTACGCGCGGCACTGAAGGAACACGACGTCTCCTTCTTGAGGCTGCAGTTCACCGACATCCTCGGACATTCGAAGAACGTCGAGATCCCGACCTCGCAGTTCGATAAGGCGCTCGACGGTGAGATGATGTTCGACGGCTCCTCGGTTCACGGTTTCACGCGCATCGAGGAGTCGGACATGCTCCTCAAGCCCGACCCCGAGACCTTCTTGGTCCTGCCGCGGGCCATCGAGGGCGCCGTGAAAGGCACCGTCGCCCGGCTTATATGCGACATCGCCTTACCCGACGGCTCGCCCTTCACCGGCGATCCGCGGTACGTGCTGAAGCAGCAGGTGCTCGAGCTTCAGAAGCTCGGCTACGACGACATGTACGTCGGGCCCGAACCCGAGTTCTTCCTCTTCCACCGCTCCCCGACCGGCCACCCGACGACCGAGACCGGCGACGCTGCTGGCTACTTCGACCTTGCCCCCGTCGACCGTGGCGAAGACGCCAGGCGCGACATGGTCAACGCCCTCGTCGAGATGGGTTTCGAGATCGAGGCGGCGCACCATGAGGTCGCGCCGGGCCAGCACGAGATCGACTTCAAGTACGGTCCGGCCGTCGCCACGGCCGACGCCATCGTCACGTTCCGCACCGTAGTGAAGCGCATCGCGATGAACCACGGGCTGCACGCCACGTTCATGCCGAAGCCGGTGAACGGCATTAACGGCTCGGGCATGCACGTGCACATGAGCATCTTCAAGGACGGCGCGAACGCGTTCTTCGACCCGAAGGGTCAGCATCAGCTGTCGAAGGTGATGCTCAACTGGATCGGCGGCGTGCTCGACCACGCGTCGGGGTTCTCGGCGGTAACCAACCCGACCGTCAACAGCTACAAGCGACTCACGCCCGGCTTCGAAGCGCCGACCAACATCGCCTGGTCGACATCGAACCGCAGCGCGATGATCCGCGTGCCGGCCAGGCGCGGCAACAGCACAAGGGCCGAGTTGCGCATGCCAGATCCGTCGTGCAACCCGTACCTGGCCCTGGCGGTGATCGCCGGCGCCGGCATCGATGGGCTGAAGCGCAAGCTCGAGCCGCCGCCGGCGATAATGCGCAACATCTATCACATGAGCGTGCGCGACCGCCGGCGCCACAAGATCAAGGAACTGCCTGCCACCCTGCGCGAGGCGGTGACCAACCTCAAGCGCGACAAGGTAATCATCAATGCGCTCGGCGAGCACGTCTTCAAGCAGTTTGTGGAGGCCAAGACTCAGGAGTACGACGACTACCGTATCGCCGTCCACGGTTGGGAACTGGACCGCTACCTGGCAGAATACTGAGGTAGTGCCAGTAGCGAGCAGCAGCACCGGGATCGGCCCCAACGGTTACCGCGTGGTCGGCATCGACCCCGGGCTCGCCAACCTGGGCCTGGGAGCGGTCGAGGAGGCGCGCAACGAGCCGCATCTACTCGGCTCGTTGCTGCTCAAGACCGCCTCGCGAGACGACTCCAGTGCCAGGCTGCGGACGATCCGCGACAAGGTCGACGGCTTCATGCGTCTCCACCGCCCCGACGCGCTGGCCATCGAAGGCCAGTTCTTCCATCATCAGAGGTCCTCCGCGTTCAAGGTGGGCCAGGCCTTCGGAGTCGTACTGCTGTGCGCCGCCGACCTCGACGTGCCCGTGTTCGAGTACGGTCCGCTGCAGGTGAAGCAGGCGCTGGTCGGCAACGGCCGCGCCGACAAGGCGCAGGTCGCCTACATGGTGCGGGCACTACTGAAACTGAGCGCGACGCCAAGCGCCGACCACGTCTCGGACGCCCTTGGCCTGGCGCTCACCCACCTCCAGAGCCGGCGCATCGCCGCCTTGCAGCGCTGAGCGACGGCATCGCTTGGCCCCAAGCCCCAGCCTTGACGGCGGCTCGCCCTAGCGCCGGTGACTGCTCGCACTTTCGCGGCCCCGTCGTCTCGCCTTAGCGCCGGCGGCGAGCAGCCGCTCGGCGCTGAGCGGCGTAGCGGCGCGGCCGGGCAAGCATGGCCGGGGTCCAGTCGGCGGGGCGGCGGCTGCGGCCAGCAGCGACGAGCGCCACCCGCCGCGCTTCTTCGTCTTGCCGAGTATGCAGCTCCTTAACGATGTCGAGGAAGACTACCGCTTGGTACGGCTCGAGCGTGAGCCGCAGTCCGTCGGCCCGTAGCCTGGCGACCTCCCAGGTGACGTCGGCCCCACCGCTGAGGCCGTCTACTTCGGGCGGCCCGCCGCCCGACAGGTGGACACGGGCAGTCAGGCTGTCACCTGCCCCTCGCTCGTCGAAGCCCAACGCGGCAGCAAGGTCTGGCCGGGGCGCGGGCTCCCCCATCGGCGGCACCGCCACGACCCGGCCGGCGAGCGACCGCGGCGAGTTGTTGAACAACACCATGGCCGCTCGCTCCCGCCCCTGCGAGCGCGCGAACAGGTAGGCGTAGACGTCCTCATCGACGCTGCCGTCCTCCCCGATGAGGTC
>Ga0075530_1000274_pt1 | contig 23764 bp, 21 predicted proteins | sample NGEPerD_2_FD_75101 | JGI IMG/M metagenome (GOLD analysis project Ga0075530, IMG submission 75101) | Arctic peat soil microbial communities from the Barrow Environmental Observatory site, Barrow, Alaska, USA - NGEE PermafrostL1-D | ecosystem: Environmental > Terrestrial > Soil > Wetlands > Peat ... | reverse complement strand
CTTGTGGCTCCGGTTGGTGGTCGGGGCGTTGGGGTTCGGGGCTGTGGGTTTCCCAAAGTCACAGACGGCTCCGGTTGGTGGTCGGGGCGTTGGGGTTCGGGGCTGTGGGTTTCCCAAAGTCACAGACGGCTCCGGGTAATGGTCAGGGCGACGTCATCGAACGTCGCCTGGATCGGGGCGTGCGGCTTGTGCACGGTCACTTCAACAGCCTCGACCTCGGCGTGGTGCAGACAGAGGTCTGCGATCCGTTGCGCCAAGGTCTCGATCAGGTCGACCGGGTCGTTCGCGACGGCCGACCGGACCTCATCCACGAGGGTTCCGTAGTCGACCGTTTCACGCAAATCGTCATTCTTCGCGGCTGGGCGGGTGTCCATCTCCAGGACCAGGTCGATCACGAACTCCTGCCCCTCACGACGTTCGAAGTCGAAGACGCCGTGATGTCCGTGGACGGTGATGCCGCTCACGGAGAGACGGTCGCGGGGGCCGGCGCAGAGACGGGTGTCGAGATGCGCGGGGAGCTGGTCGGTCATGGTGGTCAGAGACTACCGGCGCGATCTCAGGGATCGGAACGGCCGTCCCACACCCGCGGGTGGAAGGGCCCCTGACCTGCGCGAACGCCGATCCGAGTCGTCTCCACGCCACCGGGAAACAACCTTGATGGCGTCCAGGCTGGCCGGGATCTCGTGCACGCGTACCGCCCACACCCCCTGGATGGCCGCGATGGTGGTGAGCGCGACGTTCGCGTCCTCCCGGTCGAGCACGGGACGGGGTGAACCATCAGGTCCCGCCAGCAGGGAGCCGAGGAACGACTTGCGGCTGGACCCGACCAGGATCGGCGTGCCGAGCGCGTCCAGCTCCGGCAGGCGCCGCAGCAGCTCCCAGTTGTGCTCGGCCGTCTTGGCGAAGCCCAGGCCAGGGTCGATGACCAGCCGTGCGGGGTCGACACCCGCGGCCGTCGCCGCGTCGAGGCGCCCGGAGAGCTCGTCGCGGACCTCGACCAGCACGTCGTCGTAGGACGCGAGCTGATCCATGATCTCGGAATGGGCCCGCCAGTGCATCGCGACGTACGCCGCACCCTGCTCGGCGACCACGTCGAGGATCTGCGGGTCGGCCAGCCCACCGGAGACGTCGTTGACCAGTACGGCGCCCGCCTCGAGGGCGGCCTCGGCCACCTCGTGGCGCATTGTGTCCACGGAGACCGCCACTCCATCGGCGGCCAGCGCCCGGATCACCGGCACCACCCGATCGAGCTCCTCGGCGGCCAGCGGACGGGTCGCGCCGGGCCGGGTCGACTCGCCGCCGATGTCGAGGAGGTCAGCCCCCTGCTCATGCAGGAGCAGTGCGTGGGCGATGGCGGCGTCGGTGGTCTCGAAGAGCCCCCCGTCGGAGAAGGAGTCGGGCGTGACGTTGACCACGCCCATGACGAGGGGCCGCGACAAGACCGGCAGGCCGGCGCTCCACGACTCCCTGCCAGTCATCGGGGGCCAGTCATCGGGGGCCAGTCATCGGGGGCCAGTCATCGAGAGCCAGTCATCGAGAGCCAGTCATCGCGGGCCAGTCATCGCCGGTGGCTCATCGTGCGGCGTTGATCAGTGAGATCGCCTCGGCACGCGTGGCGGGCCGGTGCATGATGCCCCGGACGGCCGAGGTGATCGTGCGGGCGCCGGCCTTGCGCACGCCACGCATCGTCATGCAGAGGTGCTCGGCCTCGATGACCACGATCACGCCACGGGCCTCGAGGAGCTCGACCATCGCGTCGGCGACCTGCGTGGTCAGGCGTTCCTGGACCTGCGGGCGCTTGGCGTAGACGTCGACCAGCCGGGCCAGCTTGGAGAGGCCGGTGATCTTGCCGTTCTCGTTGGGGATATAGCCCACGTGCGCCTCCCCGGTGAACGGCACCAGGTGGTGCTCGCACATCGACCACAGCTCGATGTCGCGGACCAGCACCATCTCGTCGTGGCCGATGTCGAAGGTGGTGCTGAGTACGTCCTCCGGGGTCTGGTGAAGGCCCTGCGTGAGCTCGGCGTACGCCCTGGCCACGCGGTTGGGTGTGTCTCGCAGCCCTTCGCGCTCGGGGTCCTCACCGACGGCGATCAGCAGCTCGCGCACGGCCGCAGCAGCGCGATCGTGGTCGAACTCGGCGATCGCTCCGTGACCCCCTCCCACAGGGTCGACCGTCACGGACTTGTGGGCGGGCTGGGCGGCATGGGTGGGTTTCCTGCGAGCCCAGGGTCCCCGTGGACGTCGCCGCCCGAACCGGGGGGCGTGATGATGACCGCGCTCTCGCGTTCGTCCGGCACTGCTCCCTCAGCGGCCGCGACAAGGATCTTCTCGGGAATCTCGACCGGCGGGATGCTCGAGGGATTGCGGTCGGGGGAACCGGTCCACGCAGGGCGTCTCGAGCGACGTCGCAGCGGCTCGAAGACCTCGGCGATCTGCTCCTTGTCGAGGGTCTCCTTCTCCATCAGGGCGAGCACGAGCGAGTCGAGGACGTCGCGGTTCTCCTCGAGGATGTCGAAGGCCTCCTGGTGCGCGGTCGCAAGGAGCTTCTTGGTCTCCTCGTCGACGATCGCGGCGACGTCCTCGGAGTAGTTGCGGGTATGGCCCAGGTCGCGCCCCAGGAACGGCTCCCCCTGGGTCTCACCCAGCTTGATCGCGCCGAGTCGCTCAGTCATGCCGTACTGGGTGACCATCGCCCGCGCAAGCGCCGTGGCTTTCTCGATGTCGTCGCCGGCACCGGTCGTCGGGTCGTGGAAGACCATCTCCTCCGCGGCGCGACCACCCAGCATGTAGGCCATCTTGTCGAGCATCTCCGAGCGGGTCTGCGAGTACTTGTCCTCGTCGGGAAGCACCATCGTGTAGCCCAGTGCCCGTCCGCGCGGCAGGATCGTCACCTTGTGCACCGGGTCGGCGCCGGGGAGCGCAGCGGCGACGAGGGCGTGGCCGCCCTCGTGGTAGGCCGTGATCATCCGCTCCTTCTCGCTCATCAGGCGGGTGCGCTTCTGCGGTCCGGCGATGACGCGATCGATCGCCTCGTCGAGCGCCTCGTTGTCGACCAGCTTGCCGTTCTGGCGCGCGGTCAGCAGCGCAGCCTCGTTGAGCACGTTGGCCAGGTCGGCGCCGGTGAACCCGGGCGTACGGCGGGCCACCGAGATCAGGTCCACGTCGGGAGCCATCGGCTTGCCACGCGCGTGCACCTTCAGGATCTGCTCGCGGCCACGGAGATCAGGGGCATCGACACTGATCTGACGGTCGAAGCGACCCGGACGGAGCAGGGCGGGGTCGAGGATGTCGGGACGGTTGGTCGCGGCGATCAGGATCACGCCGCCGCGCACGTCGAAGCCGTCCATCTCCACGAGCAGTTGGTTCAGCGTCTGCTCGCGCTCGTCGTGGCCACCGCCCATTCCGGCGCCACGGTGCCGACCGACGGCGTCGATCTCGTCGATGAACACGATGGCCGGCGCGTTCTCCTTTGCCTGCTCGAACAGGTCGCGCACACGGGAGGCGCCCACGCCGACGAACATCTCGACGAAGTCCGAACCGGAGATCGAGTAGAACGGCACGCCGGCCTCACCTGCGACGGCGCGTGCCAGCAGCGTCTTGCCGGTGCCCGGCTGGCCGTAGAGGAGCACACCCTTCGGGATCTTGGCGCCCACGGCCTGGAACTTCGCAGGCTCCTGCAGGAACTCCTTGATCTCGCCCAGTTCCTCGATCGCCTCCTCGCAGCCGGCGACGTCGGCGAAGGTGGTCTTGGGCATGTCCTTGCTGATCAGCTTCGCCTTGGACTTCGCGAACTGCATCACCTTGCCGCCCCCGCCCTGCACCTGGTTCATCAAGAACACGAAGAGCAGCACGATCAGCGCGAACGGCAGCAGCGTGGCCAGGATCTGGCCGAGCAGGCTCGGCTTGGGGTTCTTGACGTTGAACTTCTCGATCGTGCCCTCGTCGACCTGGGCCTGTACCTGCTTGACCAGGCGGATCTGCTGCCCACCCACCCAGGTGGCCATGACCTTCTTGCCGTCGTCGAGGGTGGCCCGGATCTGCTGGTCGCCGCCGTCGACGAAGGTGATCTCCTTGACCTCACCGGACTTGATGTTGTCGACCATCTTCGAGGTCTCGATCTCGGTGTATCCCCCGTTGGGCACGAGGAACTGCAGGGCCAGCAGGACACCGACCACGGCCACCGGGAGCCAGAGCCATGGACTACGCACGATTCGCTTCACCGCGCAATACTCTCAGGTCGGTCCCAAGGTCACGAATACACGTGAGGGGCCAGGGTCCAGACGTCCCTGAGGTTGCGGTACAACTCGTTGTAGTCGAGCCCGTACCCGACCACGAACTCGTTGGGGATGTCCCAACCGACGTACTTCGGGTCGATGTTCAGCTTCTGGGCGTCCGGCTTGCGCAGCAGCGTGCAGATCTCCACCGACGCGGGGCGGCGCGAGTTCAGGTTCGAGGTCAGCCACATCAGGGTGAGGCCGGTGTCGATGATTTCATCGACGATCAGCACGTTCCGGCCGCTGATGTCGGTGTCGAGGTCCTTGAGGATGCGTACGACGCCCGAGCTCTTGGTGCCCGAGCCGTAGGAGGAGACCGCCATCCAGTCCATCTCGACGTGGCGGTTGAACGCGCGGGCGAGGTCTGCCATCACCATCACGGCACCGCGCAACACCCCGACGATGAGAAGGTCCTCGCCCTCGTAGTCCTTCTCGATCTCCTTGGCCAGCTCACCGAGCCGATCAAGGATCTGCTCCTCGGTGAACAGTTTGTTGACCAGGTCACCCTCGACGTCCGCTGCGTCCATATGCGAAAGCCTGCCACAGCCTGCGGGGTACATGATGAGCCGATGAGCCAGACCGTTCGCGGCACCTTCATCGTCGACATCAGCCAACGCCCGCAGGACCCGGACACCGACGGTCTCGCGCAGATGCAGCTGCGCAAGACCTGGAGCGGCGAGATCGAGGCGAGTGGCTCGGGACTGATGATCTCCGGTGGCGACCCCGCTGCCGGCAACGCGGGGTACGTCGCCATGGAGATGGTGCGGGGCCGCGTCGGCGACCGCACGGGTTCGTTCGCGCTGCAGCAGTTCGGCACCATGCGCAACGGTGAGCCGAACCTGGTCTACGAGATCGTGCCCGGCAGCGGCACAGGTGACCTGACCGGCGTCAGCGGCACCGTTGAGCTCACCATCGAGGACGGTGCCCATCTCTACGTGTTGACCTACGACCTCCCCGCCCACGGTGGTTGACTAGCGAGCGTCTCGAAACCCCGACCGGGAAGTCTCAGCAGCGTCCCGGCGTTGGGGCTGCCATGCACATCTCCGTTCTCGACCTCGTGCCCGTCCGCAGTGACCAGACGACCGGCGACGCCCTCGCCGCAACCCGCCGACTCGCGCAGGTGGCCGACGAGACCGCGTACCACCGCTACTGGCTGGCCGAGCACCACAACATGCCTGCCGTGGCCGCGACCAGCCCGCCGGTGCTGATCGCGATGGTCGCCGCTGCCACCGAACGGATCCGGGTCGGGTCGGGTGGAGTGATGCTCCCCAACCACGCACCCCTCGTGGTCGCTGAGCAGTTCGCGCTGCTGGAGGCGGCCTACCCGGGCCGCATCGACCTCGGTATCGGGCGTGCACCAGGCACTGACCCAGTGACCAGCTATGCATTGCGGCACGGCGCCGGAGGGGTCGAGGAGGACGCGGTCGCCCGGTTCCCGTCGTACGTCGACAACGTGGTCTCGATGATGAGCCCCGGCGGGGTCGGCATCCAGGTGCAGGGGCGGATGCACCCGCTCAACGCGACGCCTCACGCCATGTCGGTGCCACCCGTGTGGCTGCTCGGGTCCTCGGACTACTCGGCGCGGCTAGCGGCCGAGCGCGGGCTCCCGTATGTCTTCGCCCACCACTTCTCTGGCAAGGGCACGGCCGAGGCGCTGGAGCTCTACCGCACGCACTTCCGGCCCTCCGAGGCCCAGGCCGAGCCGCGCACCTTCCTCACGGTCAACGCGTCGGTCGCGGAGACCGAGGAGGAGGCTGAGCGGCTCGCTCTGCCGCAGCTCGAGGCGATGGTGACCCTGCGCACCGGCGGCCAGCTCAGGGCCCAGCGGCTCGTCGAGGAGGCCGAGAAGGACCCGGTCGCCCACGCGCACCTCGGCCTGCTCGAGGCGATGCGCACCCGCTGGGTGATCGGCACGCCTGAGGTCGCCGCTTCGCAGATCCGCGAGCTGGCAGCGACGTACGACGTCGACGAGGTGATGGTCCACCCGGTGGCCGGCGCCTTCATCGGCACCCCACCCGATACTTCTCCTGCCCGAGAGGCCACCCTGCGCCTCCTCGCCTCCGCCCTCTCGAATTGACGGATAATCCGGAGCGTTTGGACCCTGGATCACGGTCTGCGAGGGTCCGATCGCTCCGGACTATCGGGAATTGGGCTCGAACAGCAGCTGCCCGTCGTGGCGGAGGGCGCGGACGTGACCTGGGAGGTCCACCCACTTCTGTCCGTGCCAGTCAGTGACCAGCCGGTCGAGCTCGAGTACGTGGCTGTGGAAGAGCTCGGCTGAGGTGCCGCCCGCCTCCACGGCAGCGAGCCGGAGCACCCGGGTGCGGATCGCGTCGGCCATCGGCTCCAGCCTGGCCACGGCCAGCCCGTTGCCCTCACGGGCGGGCTCAAGTTCCGACGTCGCCACCGCGTCGAGGTACGCCGTGTCCGCCCGCAGCATGTCCGCCGTACGCGCGAGCGTGGCTGCCACCCCCGGGCCGAGCTCCTGCTCGAGCAGTGGGAGCACCTTCGTGCGCACGCGCACCCGGGAGAAGCGCTCCTCGATGTTGTGCGGGTCGGTCCAGAAATCGATGCCCTCGATCAGGCACGCGGTCTCGGTGTCGGCACGGGTCACGTCGAGCAAAGGGCGGCGGTAGACCTCGAAGGCACGCCTCATCCCTTGCAGCGCACGCCCACCGGACCCGCGGGCCAACCCGAGCAGCACGGTCTCCGCCTGGTCGTCCATGGTGTGCCCGAGGAGCACGACGCGGACGGAGAGGCGCTCCGCGATCTCGCTGAGTACGGCGTACCGGGCCTCGCGCGCTGCGGCCTCCGGACCGATACCCAGCGACTCGACACGAACCCGGGTCGTCACCGACTCAGCGACACCGAGGTCGCGCATCTGCTGGACGATGCGGTCTGCTCGCTCGGCCGAGTCCTCCTGCAGGCCGTGGTCGACGGTCACGCCGATCACCTGCCACGACTCGTGGGCTGCCTCGAAGACGGCGGCTGCCAGCAGGGCAAGCGAGTCAGCTCCGCCCGAGCAGGCCACCACGACGGTGTCGCCCGGTTCGAGGTCGGCCAGGGCACGGCGTACGGCCAGCCGGACGGCAGCCACCGCGGGATCGAGCGACATCAGATGACCATTCCCGAGAGGTCGCACGCTGCGCCCCGCTTATGGCGCACGCTGGACTTCGTTGTCCTCAGTCGCCGTGGCTCCGCCACGGCTCCCTCGTCCGCCTTGCCATCGCACACCCTGAGCGACGCTCGCATGCACGACCCCCCGGGCATGGTCATCTGCTCAGCCGTGCACGCGGGCGATCCACAGCGACGGGTCGAGGATCTCCTTCTTGGTGGGCAGGTTCACCGGCTCCGCCCAGACGGCGTTGAAGCCCTCCATGCCCACCTTGTCGACCGCGGCGCGGACGAAGACGGCACCGTCGCGGTACTGGGCCATCTTCTGGTCCAGCCCGAGCAGGCGTCGCAGCAGCCGGTCCAGTGCGCCGACGCCCTTGCGTCGCTGGGTGAACTTGCGGCGGATCTCGGCCACGCTGGGGATGATCTCAGGCCCGACGCCGTCCATCACCACGTCGGCGTGACCCTCGAGGAGGCTCATCACCCCCGTGACCCGCTCGATCACGGCTTTCTGCTCGGGGCTGGAGAAGAGGTCGATCAGGCTGCCGTCGGACTTGCCCGAGATCAGGTCGCCGACCCTGCGGGCCGCGTCGGCGAGCAGCGCGGAGGGGTCGGTCTGCACCGCCCCGATGATGTTGCTCATCTCCGACCGGAGGTGGTCGGTCATCCAGGGCACCGCGGTGAACTGCACGCGGTGGGTCTCCTCGTGCAGGCACACCCACAGCCGGAAGTCGCGCGGATCGGCGTCGATCTCGCGCTCGGTGTGGACGATGTTGGGCGCGACGAGCAGCAGCCGCCCCTGTTCCCCGGGCTTGTCATGGAACGGGTCGAACTGGCCGAGCACCTTGGAACCGAGGAACCCGAGCATGGCGCCGAGCTCCACGCCCGTGATCCGCGAGCCGATGGCCTCGGTGAAGGGCGAGGGCGGGCCCTTCTTCTCCTGCAGCTTCGCGATGAGCGGCGCGATCACGGACGCGAACCCGTCCGCGTTGGCCTGCACCCAGCCCGGGCGGTCGACGACCAGCACCGGTGCAGAGCGGTCGCCGGCGACCAGGCCGGTGTACTCGCGGACGAGCGGGGTCGAGCGCGCGGCGCCGGCGCGCAGCTCCTCGACCGCCTCGAGCGCCTCGGGGCGGGTGACCTGAGGACCCTCACCCACGAGCCGGGACCCCACCCTGACCGCGAGGTCCCAGTCGATCATTCCCGGCCGGTCGGACGGACTTTCAGCAGTCATGGCGCCGACCCTACGCCGCAGGTGCACGCGCCCAGCGCGCCCGCGATGCGGTCGATCAGCGCCTGCGCATCGATGTTCTTGATCGCCGGCACCCTGTCGGCCACCACGACGAACCCCATCCGGGCCTCGCTCACGTCGTCGGCCACACCGGCCAGGCCGTGCACCCCGGTGAGTGTCCCGGTCTTGGCCCGGACCCTGCCCCGTGCCTTGGCCGGACCCGTGTCGAAGCGGTACTGCAGGGACCCGGTGAAGCCGGCAACAGGCATCCCCGTGAACACGTGGCGGAGCTCAGGATGGTCCGCGCTCTCCGCGACGCGCAGGACTCCCGCGAGGGAGTCGGGGCTGAGCCGGTTGCGGCGGGAGAGCCCGCTCCCGTCGTACAGCCGATCCCCGGCCACGGGTACGCCGAGCCGGCGTACCACCTCGATCACCGACGCCGCGCCCTCCTGGAACGAGCCCTCCTGTCGCTCGGCGAGTCCTACGTGGCGGGCCAGCACCTCGGCGGCCTGGTTGTCGCTGACCGCCAGCGTCTGCTCGACGATCTCGCCGAGCGGCGCGCTGGAGACCGACGCGACGTCGACGGCACCCTCGGGGATCCTCGCCCGGCCGACGCGGGGCCCCACCTTGAGACCGTTGCTGCGGAGGGCCGAACCGAATACCTGCGCCGCTCCGGCAGCCGGGTCGTCGAGGAAGCCGACGCCGGTGGACGACTTGCCCTCGTCGACCCACAGCGAGGTGATCGGCGAGACCACGGCCTCGGTGACGTAGCTGTCGGGCCACGCGGGATTGATGGCGGGACCAGTGAAGTAGGAGTCGTCGAAGGCGAGCCTGACCCTGGAGACCTTCATCGAGTCCAGCTTGCCTACCGCCTGCCGGGCGAGGGTCTGGACGTCGGCGCGGTCGGGGTAGCTCGACCTGCCCAGGCCGGGCGAGCTCGCGAGGAACGGGTCGCCGCCTCCCACCAGCACGAGCTGGTGGGTCTTCGGCACCCACCGCACCGTCGTCCGGAACCGGGTCATCGGACCGAGCGTCTCGAGTGCAGCCGTCGCGGTGACCAGCTTGGCGGTCGACGCGGGGGTGATCGTCGGCGCGCCCTGCCGGTAGACCGCGCGACCGGTGGCGAGGTCGGTGACCAGCACCCCGAAGTGTCGGCCGAGCACCCGCTTACGCAGCAGCGGCTGCACCACAGCGGCAACCCGGGCGGGGTCGACAGCGACCGACGAGCCGGGGCTGGCGACCACGGGCACGACTCGCGCCGCGGGCAGCCGCAGGCCCTCGGGAGGCAGTACGGCGGCGGGGTCGGTCGCCGGGTCGGCGGGTCCCCAGCCGAACCAGCGCTCACCGAGATCGAACTGGTAGCTCACGAATGCTGTGGCGAGCAGCACGACGACCAGGATCTCGGCCGAGAACCGAACCAGCCAGTGGCGTTGGTCACCCAAGGCGCCTCACGCTCCGTTCGATGTGCCGTTCCGGTGATTGTGCGCGAGACTAGCCCCGTTGCGCCCGAGGACGGGCGTGCAGGTCTGTTGGAGGGAAAAGACGTGGAGTTCGACGTACTGGTGGAGATCCCCAAGGGTGAGCGCAACAAATACGAAGTGGACCACGAGTCCGGCCGCATCCGACTGGACCGCATGTTGTTCACCTCGACCGCCTATCCGGCCGACTACGGCTACATCGAGGAAACCCTCGGCCAGGACGGTGACCCCCTCGACGCGCTGGTGATCCTCCAGGCCCCCACCTTCCCGGGCTGCCTGATCCGCTGCCGGGCGATCGGCATGTTCCGGATGACCGACGAGGCCGGTGGCGACGACAAGGTCCTGTGCGTCCCCTCCCATGACCCTCGTCTGGAACACCTCCGCGACATCAACCACGTCTCGAAGTTCGACCGTCTCGAGATCCAGCACTTCTTCGAGGTCTACAAGGATCTCGAACCCGGCAAGTCCGTCGAGGGCGCCAACTGGGTCGGTCGACACGAGGCCGAGGCCGAGGTCACTGCGTCCTTCCAGCGCGCCAAGGACAACGGCTACAACAAGCCCTGACGGGCCCTCAGGACCGCAGTACCTCGGGAGTCCCGGCCGCGCAGGCCGGTCCCACTCGAGCGTCCGGGCGCGCAGAGCCGATCTGGCCGGCGAGGGGCGGCCAGCCAGGCCGGCGAGGGTCAATTCGGATGGGGTTGTGGGGCAATTCCGGTCGTTGTGGCCCGAAGTTTCGCCGTACAACGACCGGAATCCCCGGTCGACCGGTGAAACCTGCAGTCTCACTCCTTCGTCGCGCGGAAGTACCCGATCGCACCCGACAGCGTGACGGCGATGCCCGCGAGGCCGGCTTCGGTCAGCCAGGCGCGCACCTGGGTCGTCGTGGCACCCGGGCCGAGGAGTCCGGCGAAGCGGCCGACCTGGCGCAGCGGGAGGTAGCGGATGCCGGTGTCGTTGAGCAGTGCACTGCCGGTGAGCACGCCGCCGGGTTGAAGTACCCGGCCCATCTCGCGCACGGCCTGGTGGGGGTCGGGGAAGCAGTGCAGTCCGGTGAAGGAGACCACGAGGTCGAACTCCCCTTCGGCGAAGGGCAGCGCACCCACGTCGGCGATCACCGGCTCCACCTGGGCGGCCACCTGCCGCTCTCTGGCCACCACCATGGTGCGGTCGAGCATGGCCTGGGAGATGTCGGCGGCGACGTACCGGACGCCCTGACCGGGCCGCAGTCCGCGCAACGCGACGCCACCACCGCACGGGACGTCGAGCACGGAGGACCCGGCTGGCTGGCGCCCGATCTCGGCTGCAGCGGCGTAGAGACGACGCAGGTCGCTGCCGATCCCGGCCTTCCAGAGAAGCCCGCCGGTCTGCGGGTGCTCGACGCTCCAGTCGTAGAACCTCCCCCACAGCGGGTCCTCGCTCCAGCCGCCGAGGCCGGGGATGCGGAACTGCTCGAGCATCAGGCGGCACCGGAGTCGTCGAGCATCTCCGCCTTGAGCATCTCCGCCGGGATGCCGAAGCAATCGACCAGGTCCTCGGCGATGGGACGCAGCGCCCGGCAGAGCGAGGAGACCTCCCGGCTGATCGCCTTGGATCGGGTGCTGGAGAGCCGGCCGTGCTCCATCCAGAAGGCGCGGTCGCCCTCGATGGTGGAGAGCGCGTAGAGATCGCAGAGCATGTTCAGCGCGACCCGGTTGTCGCTCTCGACCATGGCCGCGGTCTTCTCGACGAACGCCTCGAGCACGAGTCGCTCGACGTGGGCCCCGCCGGCCGCGATCACGTGGTCCTGGACCTGGCTGAAGACCGCGACGGGGTCCAGGCCGTTGTCCATCCCCCGCTTCAGGCGGCGCGCGACGCCGGAGAGGATGTGTTCCTCGCGCCATCGGAACATCGCCAGCTGGTACGCCGGGTCGAGCAGACCGGCCTCCTGGTCCCAGCGGTCGTCATTGCCGCCGGGCAGTACGTCCTTGATCCGCTCGAGCAACTTGTGGGCACTGGTGCGCTCGACCACCGTCTCCACGGCGTGGTTGGTCACGAAGCGCACCAGGCCGAGCTGGTCGAGGTCCCCGAAGGACGAGGAGTAGTCGGTGAGCAACCCCTTGGCCACCAGCTGGAGCAGGACGTGGTTGTCGCCCTCGAAAGTAGTGAACACGTCGGTGTCGGCGCGCAACGCGCCCAGGCGGTTCGCCATCAGGTAGCCGGCGCCTCCGCAGGCCTCGCGGCACTCCTGGATCGTCCTGCTGGCGTGCCAGGTGGCTAGAGCCTTGGTCCCAGCGGCACGCGACTCCAGAGCGCGGCGCTGCCGGTCGGGGGCCTCGGTCGTGGAGAGCACGTTGTGCAGCTCGCGCACGAGGATCTCCTGGCTGAAGTGCAGCGCGTAGGTCTTCGCGAGCAGTGGCAGGAGCCGACGCTGATGCATCCCGTAGTCCAGGAGCAGCTCCTCCTTGTCCGAGCCCGGCGAACCGAACTGGCGGCGCTTGTTGGCGTACTTGACGGCCACCGCGAGCGCCACCTTGCTCGCACTGATTCCTGCTCCACCCACGCTCACGCGACCCTGGATCAGGGTGCCGAGCATGGTGAAGAACCGGCGGTCCACGTTCTCGATCTCCGACTGGTAGCGCCCGTCCTCGGTGACCTCGGCGTACCGGTCCAGCATGTTGGCTCGCGGCACCCGGACCCCGTCGAACCACAGCCGCCCGTTGTCGACACCGTTGAGGCCGATCTTGGCTCCGTCGTCCTCGATCCGAACACCGGCGAGGGTCTTCCCCTTCTGGTCCCGGATGGGTACGACGAACGCGTGCACGCCCTCGGAGCTGCCGCCGATCTCGAGCTGGGCGAAGACCACGGCGAGGCTGGCGTGCGCCGCGGCGTTGCCGATGTAGTCCTTGCGCGACCGGTCGTCGGGCGTGGTGATCTCGAACTCCTGGCTCTCGGAGTCGTAGGTGGCGCAGGTGCCGAGTGCCTGCACGTTCGAGCCGTGGCCGGTCTCGGTCATCGCGAAGCAACCGATCAGGTCACCGTTGACCAGGTCAGCGACGTAGGCGTCGTGGTGGTGCCGGGAGCCCAACTGCAGGATCGCGCCACCGAAGAGACCGAACTGCACGCCTACCTTCACCAGGATCGAGAGGTCACCGAAGGCCATCGTCTCGAAGCCTGCGATCGAGGCACCGATGTCGCCGCCTCCGCCGTACTCCGTAGGGAACCCGAGCCCGGAGGCGCCGGTCTTCGCCATCTCCTGGACCAGCTCGAGAACCCGCTCGCGGAACTCGGCGGTCGGCATCTCGATCGCGTCGTCGAGCACATGGGCGGATGCGACGAGGTTCTTGCGGGTCAGCTCGCGGATGTCGGCGTACTTGCCGTCCAGGAGGGCGGTCAGGGCGGGTACGTCGACGTCGGGCTGCTGGTGAGAAGCCATGACCCACACTCTGCCGCAATGCTCTTCGGCCGTCATCGAGTGCCGCTCATCCCGGTTGGGATCACGGAAGCAGGGTCACGGGCGGGATCACCGGCGGGATCACCGGAGCGATCACGGACGGGCGACGTAGTCCGGGTACCAGTTGTAGATCGAGTTGTAGCGGACGTTCGCGCCGGTGTACGGAGCCTCGATGAACTGACCGCCACCCAGGTAGAGCGCCACGTGGTGGATCCCGCTCGGGCTGCCGTTGCTGCTCCAGAAGAGCAGGTCGCCCGGCCGGGCGTCGGTCATGGAGATCCGCGTGCTCTGCGCGAACTGCGCGACGGAGTAGTGCGGCAGCGCGATGCCGCCCTGGCCCCACGCCATCATCGTCAGGCCGGAGCAGTCGAAGCTGCTGGGCCCACTGGCGGCCCACAGGTAGGGCTTGCCGAGCTGCTGCGTGGCATAGGCGATGGCCCGCTGGACCGCGACCGTCTGGTTCGGAGCGGGGTTGGCGACCGGGGGTGGCGCCGGGGTCGGTGCGGGAGCCGTGGTCGAGCCGCCGTTCTCGGACCCTCCGCCGGTGGACGAGTGCGTCGGCGGCCTGGCGTCCCTTGCCTTCCTCCTTGCTTCCTTGGCGGCCTTCTTCAGGGCTGCCTGCTCGGCGGCCTCCTTGGCCTTCGCTGCCTGGGCCGCCTTCTGGCGCGCGATCCGCTCGAGCGCCGAGTGACGACGCGTGGCCACGTCGACGGAGATGTTCTCGGCTTCGGCGACGGCCTGCATGAGCTGCTGCTTGCGTTCGGAGATCTGGTTGGCCGCATCGCCAGCAGCTTTCGCTGCCTGTCCCGCAGCGACGGCGAACTGCTTGGCCTCGGCGGTGAGCGACTTCTGGTGCTGCTGAGCCACGGCTGCCGTGCCGACGTACCTCCTGGCCTGGGTGGAGGCCGTCCGGAATGCGTCGTAGCGGGCCTCCATCGAGTCGCCCGCACTAGCCACGACGCCGTACCTGTTCATCAGGCCGGTGGGGCCTTCGTCGCTCATCATGGCCGTGGCGGTGTTGAGCTCGGTGCCGTTCTGGTAGCTGTCGGTGACCAGGGTGACAATGCCGTCGCGCTGGCGATCCACGCTGGCGGCGGCCCTGCGGGCATGCAGCTTGGCCTGACGGCTCTGCTTTCGCGCCTCGTCGAGTCGCCACCTGGCTCCGTTGTAGCCCTCCGCCGCGCTCTCCGCGGCGACCGAAGCGTCCTGCATCCTGGCCGTCGCCTCGGCCAGGGCGGACTCCATCTGGGCCACGCTCTGTTTCCTGGAAGCGACCTCGGCGCGGGCCCGGTCGACTTTGGCCTGGCTGGGAATTCCCCTGTTTTTCGCGACGGGGTGAGTCGGAACGGGCTTCGGGTCTGCGCTCGCTGCCCCGGTGAGCGCGAGAGTCACTGCGACGGTCGTGGCGGCTGCCAGGGCCAAGCGTGCAACCGGGCGCACCGGGCAAATCCCTTCGTAGAGGGTCCTGCACCGCTTCCCCGCGACACGAGACAAAACAGACGTTAAGTGTCACAGGCCCCATTTAGCACATGTTTACCATAACTACTCCGTTGTAATACGCGTGTCGGCTTGACAAACAACAGCCATGTAACTTCTGGGTCGCGCTGCCGTGGGCCAGACTGAACCCGTGTCCCCGGACCCTCTCGACGCCCTGATCTCGGCTGAGGGGTGGGCACACGCCTCTGCCTCTCCTGTCACTGCAGCGGATCCCGGCCGCTTCCATGCGCTCTTCGGTCGCGACTCCCTGCTCCTCGCGCTTCCAGGCCCTGCCGAACCGGCCAGAGATCGCTACGGCGACGCTCCGGGCGCTGGCCGCGCGTCAGGGGCGGGTCGATGATCCGGAGACCGAGGAACAACCGGGCCGGATCCTGCACGAGGACCGACCGATCGCTCCGCGGTGGCTGGTCGACCTCGGCTGGCCGGTGCGGGGCGGAGCACTGCGCTACTACGGCAGCTCCGACGCCACATCGTGGTTCCTCGTGGTGCTCGACGCGACCCGCGACGAAGCCCTCGCCCGTGAGCTCCGGGAGGCGCGGCTGGCGGCAGCGGGATGGCTGGTGCGCGCCCTCACGGACGGGGGTGGGCTGATCAGGTCGGGTCCACGCACCTTCACCGGCGGCCTGGCCCAGCAGGGATGGCGCGACGCGCTCGACCCGGCGTACGACCAGCACGGCGGCGGCATCGTGCGACTGGATGGCTCCACCCCCGCTGCTCCGCTGGCCGACGCCGACTCCCAGGCCGTCGCCGTGGCGGCTCTGGACGCACTCACCCGCCTCGACCCGGCTGCGGCGCACCACCGGTCAGCGGTGGCCGCGACCCTCAGGGCCAGGATCGAGGCAACCTTCGTCCCCGACGTGCTGGCCGTGGAGGGTGACGGCACGCCGGTCCCGGGCGCAGGGTCACACCTGGGCTGGCTGCTGTGGGCCGACGCGCTCTCCCCCGGCGCCGCACGAGTCGCAGCGCAGCGCCTGATCGCACCGGACGTGCTGACGGCGTACGGCGTCCGGACGCTCGCCAGCACGCACCCGGCCTTCCTCGCCCACGGCTACCACCGTGGCGCGGTCTGGCCCCACGACTGCTGGCTGAGCTGGGGCGGCCTCCGCGCAGCCGGGTGCGTTGAGGCAGCCGAGCGCGTCCGAGAGGGCGTACGCCGGGCCGTCGCGACGCTGGGCGACTTCCCGGAGCTCTACGCCGTCTCATCGGAAGGTGAGCTGCACGCTCTCCCGATCGCCAACCGGGTGCAGGCATGGACGGTGGGTGCGATGCGTGCCTTCGACCTCGACTTGGGACGGCCTGACTTGGGACGGCCTGACTTGGGACGGCCTGACTTGGGACGGCCTGACTTGGGACGGCAGGGCGCGCTCAGGCCCTAGAGGCGTCTAGCAGGGCAGGGGTCAGCCGGTGTCGGCGTCGAACGGTACGCCGCTCGTGGTGGTCGTGGGGTGCGAGTGGCGGCCGTGCTCGTCGAACTTCTGTCCGGTCGCGATGCCGCCGAGGTAGAAGGACACGAAAGCGATCAGGACGCCGGCGATGTCGTCGGCGATGTAGTGCCAGCCGAAGTAGGTCGTGGAGAGCACCACCAGCCCCATGTAGACCCACAGCACGATCTTGATGATCCGGTGCCGCACGGTGTACTGCGCGACGAGCGCCATCAGCAGGGTGACGGCGACGTGCAACGACGCGAAGCCGGCCACCGACTGCACTCCGTTGGCGAAAGGGTTGTACCGGACGCTTTGTCTGCCGTAGTAGAGCGCGTTCTGCAACGCCGAGACACCGGTTGTGTCGAGATCGCCGTAGAGCCACGGGAACGCGAAGTTCGGCCCCAGGGTGGGGATCATGTAGTAGCTCGCGGTGCCCAGGGTCCAGCAGATGCACTGGGCCGTGACGTACCAGTAACCGAAGCTGACGTTTCGCGACCAGACCAGCCAGACAGTCACCGAGATCGGCACCATCGGCAGGAAGATCAGGTAGACCCAGGACAGTGCGTGCGCGGAGTAGGTCGTGCCGAGCAGGTTGTGCAACACCAACGCGGGGTCGTTGCCGAACAGCAGCCACTGGTCGAACTTGTGCAGCTCGTAGTCACCCTGCCGGGTCTTGCTGCCGCGGATGAACGGCAGGTAGTTCTTCAGGTTGCGATAGCTGACGTAGGTCACGTAGAAGCAGATCAGCCCCAGGACGACCAGGGTGATGCGCTCGCGGGTCCAGTGCTCACGGATCAGCAGCCGCGCCTCGGACCTGAACTGCTGCAGCCTGCCGCGCGTGCGCCAGAGTGTGCGCGGCACGATGTCGGCGATGAACGCACCGACGCAGAGCATCGGCAACCGCACCCACGCCGGACCCAGGAAGCCGTCGGGATCGCGCATTGGATACCCAAGCGCTCGACCCGTGATGAACGCCAGCAACCCCATGACCACGGCGATCGTCACCATTGCTGCATAGGCGCGCCGCTTCACAACGCGCCAGTCTAGGGTTCGGTGCCTAGATCCCTTGAGGTATCGGGGCGATCCTGGACGTGTCAAGGGACACACGCACCTGCGCGCCCACCCGTACGTCGGTCCCGGGGTCGGCCACGGCGGGCAGGGAACCGGCGCCGTCGACGTCGAGCTGCACCCGGATCTGGTCGGGGGTCACGCGGGCCTCCTCCACCCGCGCAGTCAGCGGTCCGGTGGGGTCCACCCGGAGCGCGGACCGGCGAAGAGCGACAGAATCCCACGTCGCGGTCGGCACCGCGAGCTCGCGCAGCCGTCGCGCGCGGTCATCGCTCAGCACGGTGGCATAACCCAGGAACTGGGCCGTCCAGCCGTCCGCCGGCCGGCTCCACACCTCCTCCAGGGTGCCGCTCTGCACGATCCGGCCGTCCCGCATCACGGCCATCCGGTCGGCCACGGCGAAGGCCTCCTCTTGGTCGTGTGTCACCAGCATCGCCGTGGCCCCAGCGGCACGCAGGATGTCGTGCAGCTCCGCGGCGAGACGCTCGCGCAGCCCGCGGTCCAGGGCGCTCAAAGGTTCGTCGAGCAGGAGCAGCCGTGGGTCGACGGCGAGGGCGCGGGCGAGAGCGACCCGCTGGCGCTCACCGCCCGAGAGCGTGCCGGGTGAGCGGTCGGCGTACCCCTCCAGGCCGACGAGGTCCAACAGCTCGGCAACCCGCTCGCGCTGGGCGAGCCGGCTGCGGTGGCCCCGGGAATGTCGCAGTCGCAAGGGGTAGGCGATGTTGGCCGCGACATCGAGGTGCTCGAAGAGCTGGCCGTCCTGGAACATCAGCGCGAACCCGCGTTTGTGGGTCGGTACGCCGGCCAGGTCGCGTCCGCCGTACGACACCGAGCCGGAGGCGGGGTACTCGAGACCCGCCACCGCACGCAGCAGCGTCGACTTGCCGCACCCGGAGGGCCCCAGCACGGCGACGACCGACCCCGCCGGGACGTCGAGATCGACCTGGTCCACCGCCACCGTCGCGCCGAAGCGGACGGTCAGGTCGCTGACCTCCAGACCGACGCTGGTGGAGCTGTCCCCGGTGGTTGAGTCTGTCGAAACCATCAGAAGGCTCCGATCGACCCGACACGGAGGCGCTGCACGGCGAACATCACGGCGGCGGTGGTCGCAGCCAGCACCACCGAGGCCGCCATCGCCATCCCGAAGTTCGCCGCACCCGGATGGCCGATGAGCCGGTAGATGACCACCGGCAGCGTCGGCCGGTCGTCGCGCGCGAGGAAGCTGGTGGCACCGAACTCGCCCAGGGAGACGGCGAAGGCGAAACCGGCCGCGGCGAGGAGGGAGCGCCAGGCGACCGGCAGGTCAACCGTGAGCAGGACGCGGAACGGCCCGGCCCCCAGGGAGGACGCCGCCTGGCGCTGGCGGTCCTCGATGGAGCGCAACACCGGGCCCACGGTGCGGACCACGAGCGGGAGCGCCACCATGGCCTGGGCGATCGGGATCAGCAGCGCCGAGCTGCGCAGGTCCAGCGGGGGTCGGTCAAGGGTGATCAGGAACCCGAAGCCGACGGTCACCGCCGAGACGCCGAGCGGCAGCATGAACAGCCCGTCGAGTACGCCGGTCAGCCGCCCACCCGCCGGACGCGAGACCAGGAAGGCCACGACGGACCCGAACACCAGGGCCAGGGAGCTGGCAACGAGCGCGATGCCGAGCGAGTTGAGCAGCCCCTCGGTGGCGGGCACGAGCAGGGCGTTGCGATCCCCGGTGGTGCCCAGTGCACGGTAGTTCTCCAGCCCCCAGCCCTCGCCCCGGCGCAGGGAGGCGATCACCAGCGAGGCGATCGGGGCCATCAGGAACACCACCACCGCCGCCGTCCAGATCAGCACCGCCGCATGGGCGCGACGAGGTCGGGGCAGGGGCCGGGTGGTGCGGTCGACCGGCACGGCGGAGCGCCGTACACGTGCGGAGAGGCCGAGCAGCCCGGTGATCACCAGCACCTGCAGCACCGACAGCGCCGCAGCCGCGCTCAGGTCCAGCTCCTGGGTGGTGAGCAGGTAGATCTCGGTCTCGACGTTGGCGTAGCGCAGGCCGCCCATCGTGAGCACGACACCGAACGAGGTGGCACAGAAGAGGAAGACCACACTGGCCGCCGACACGATCCCGGGAAGCAGGGCCGGCAGCGTGACGGTGCGCAGCACCTGCCACGGGCTCGCACCCAGGGCCGCAGCCGCCTCCTCGCGACGCCGGTCGATCGCCTCCCAGAAGGAGCCGACCGTGCGTACGACGACGCTGATGTTGAAGAACACCAACGCGGCGACGATCGCGGCCGCCGAGCCGTCCAGACCCAGTGCTCCGAGCGGACCGGAGGGTGCGATCAGCTGACGGAATGCGACTCCGACCACCACCGTCGGCAGCACGAAGGGCACCACCACCAGCGCGCGGATCAGGTCGCGGCCCGGGAATCTCAGGCGATGCAGCGCGAAGGCGACGGGCACACCGGCCACCACGGCCACCAGTGTTGCAACGGCTGCCGACCACAGGGTGAACCACAGGACACGGTGCACCCGGGGCCGGGCGAGCACCTCGAGCACCTCCCCCGGCGCGAAGGAGCCATCGGGCCAGAAGCCTCGGGCGAGCATCCCGCCGACGGGGTAGATGAAGAACGTGACGAGCGCGGCCAGCGGGACCGCGGCCAGCGCCACGGTTCCCAACCGGTTGTGCCTCCGGCTGCGCAGGCCGGTCACTGGCTGGTGATGTCCCGCCACTCGCGCAGCCACTCGGTGCGGTGCTCGGTGATGTCGTCGGCGTCGATGGCGACCGGGTTCGGCGCGACCTTTGCGAACGTGGCCCACGCCTTCGGCAGCGCCACTGAGCTGTCGACCGGGTAGACGTACATGTTGTCGGGCAACGCCGCCTGGAACTCGCGGCCGAGCATGAAGTCGATGAACTTCCGCATGCCTTCCGGGTTCTTCGAGCCCTTCAGCACCCCGGCGTACTCCACCTGACGGAAGCACGTGTCGAGCAGCGCGTGGGTGGTGGGATGGGTCTCGCCCTCGGGGATCGTGAAGGGCGGCGAGGAGGAGTACGACGTCACGATCGGCCGGTCACCCTTCCCGCCTCCTGCGGTGAAGTCGACCTCGTAGGCGTCGGACCAGCCCGCCGTGACCTTGGCGCCGTTCGCCATCAGCTTCTCCCAGTACTCCTGCCACCCGGCACCCTCGGCGCCGATCGTCGCGAGCAGGAACGCCAGCCCGGGCGAGGAGGTCGTGGCGCCGGGGGTGACGAAGAGTCCCTTGTACGCCGGCTCGGTGAGGTCCTCCAGGGACTTCGGCGCCGGCAGCTTCCTGGCCGCGAACCAAGTGTCGTCGACGTTGACGCAGACGTCGCTGTAGTCGACCGGCGTCAGCTTGTCGGCGCCCTGGCCCTCGAGCTCGAAGGCGTCGGCCGACTTCACGAGCGCCTTCGAGGAGTACGCCGACAACACGCCCTCGTCCACTGCGCGGGAGGCGAAGCTGTTGTCGATGCCGTAGACGCCGTCGGCCAGCGGCGAGTGCTTGGTCAGCACCAGCTTGTTGGTCAGCGCACCGGCGTCGCCCTGCGGCTGTGCCTTCACGGTGATGCCGGTTTGCTTCTTGAAGTCGGCCAGCACGTCCTTGGACATCGCCCACGAGTCGTGCGTGGCAACGACCAGGGTCTTCGGGTCGCCGTTGTCCGAGCCCGCCGAGCTGCCACAGCTGGTCAGGAGTGTGAGGGCCAGGAGTGGGCCCAGTGATGAGAGGGCGATCGAGCTGAGGCTGGACCACGAACGGGAACGGGGAATGCGCATCGGGAAATCTCCTTCGACTTCCTTCGCCGGTACTAGCCGGATCAGGTTCAAGGGTCTGCGAGTCTTCGCACTCTCAGCGCCATTGCAGGCGCTCCCCTGTCGGACGTCGCCCAGCCTAGCCGAGGGTGGTTTCGAGATGACTACTAACCTGGCTGTGGCGAGGGATGCGGGCCCACATGGCCGGCGACCTCGACCAGATGGCGGAGTGCGCCGCCGAGGTCGGTCGTCTCGGCGAGCTCGGTGGCAGCCGGAACGCGACGGTGCTCAGCGTGGTGCAGCGCGCCTGGCCACTCTTCGAGCGGGGGAGCAGCCGTGAGGCGGTGCAAGTGCTGCACCAGGGCTTCGGCGACCTGCCCGTGCTTGCCGGCGACGGTCGCTCATCCGCCTCTTCTACGGGCAGGAGACGGCAGTCCGGGCCGCAGCCCTGCCGATGTTCCCGCAGATGCTGGAGAACCTCGCGGACGACAAGGACTGGCTCCCGAACCTCGCGGCGGTGACCAGGGGGTTCTGGGAGGGCGGCATCGGAGGGGAACCAGCCCGGCTGATGTACGACACACTTCTGCCCTGGCGCGACCTGGTTGTCATCGACGGGATCGGTGCCGCGATGCCCGGGTCCGTGGAGCGCTGGCTGGGCGAGTTGGCGACCCTTCTCGATGAGTACGGCGCCGCGGCCGAGCACTTCGAGAAAGCGCTGGCCGCCAATGGCGCGATCGGAGCGCCGCTGGCGGTGGCCAACGTGCAACGCGAGTACGCGCAGATGCTCGCGCGTCGGGGAGACTCGGGCGACGAGGAGAAGCTGCACCAACTGCTTGCAGGGGCGTTGGCGTTCTACCGCCGGGCGGGCATCGCCGAACGGATCACCGAGCTGGAGGCAGCACTCGGGCCCGGTCCGACACCGGTCGCCGACCCGTCGAGCGGGGTGTTCCGCCGCGACGGTTCGTTCTGGACTGTTGCCTGGCGCGGCCGGGAGGCGGTGCTTCCGGCAGTCAAGGGGATGGCCGACCTCGCCGTACTCCTCTCGCAGCCGGACCGCGAGACGCACGTGCTCGACCTGGTGGGAGCCTCCGCGGCGCCGCGCGGCGACCTGGGCGAGGTCATCGACGAGCCCGCGAAAGCGGCCTACCGGGCAAGGCTGGCCGCCCTCGGCGAGCAGCTCGCGGACGCTGAGGCGTTGGGTGACGCCGAGGCCTCCGAGACCGCTGCGCGGGAGAAGGAGTTCCTGCTCGCGGAGCTGGGCGCGGCGTACGGGCTCGGCGGTCGCGCCCGGCGAGCGGGCGACCCGGCGGAGCGGGCGCGCACCACCGTCACATCGCGGGTGCGCGACGCCATCGCCCGCATCGACGCCGAGCTTCCCGGGCTGGGCCGGGACCTGCGCGCGTCGGTGCGAACGGGCACCTACTGCTCCTACGCACCGGAGATGCCGACGACGTGGGAGACCCGTCCCACGACGTGAGGCCCGATCCCACGCCTTCCGGGTGAGACAACACCCACCCGAGAAAGGTGCCCGTCATGGGATTCCTGCAGATCATCGACTTCCACACTGACCACCACAAGGAGTTCATCGCGCTCGAGGCGGAGTGGGAAGTCGCCACGGAGGGCCAACGCACATCCACCGGAGGTCAGCTCTTCGCTGACCGGGACAACCCGGGGCACTACATCGCCCTGGACTGGTTCACCGACTACGACTCAGCCATGGTCAACTCCGCGCTGCCGGCCACGTCCGCCTTCGCGGAGAAGGCGATGGCTCTCTCCCGCGGGCCGGTCGCGTTCCACAACCTCGAGCCCGCCATGGACGCCTTCATCCAGGGGGCGGCAGACCTCCGGAAGGCGCTCGAGACCAGCACGCTGACCCGCAGCGCGTACACCGACGACGTCGAGCTGGACATGATCGTCCCGCACGGCCGGGTCAGGGCCAGCCGCCCGGACGCGCTCGAGTCGGTGCTGCGTGAGGAGACCTCGGCGCGCGGCTTCGAGGTGTGGGAGGCCCACGCCACTGCGACCGGATTCGCTGTCGAGTTTGCCTACCGCACCCTCGACGAGGCCGACCTGGTCTCCGCCGGCAGCAGGATCGTCCGCGTTCACGAAGGCCAGATCGCGCGGATGCTCGTGACCTGTGGCGGCGCCTGGAACGCCGAGACCCAGCGGCAGGTTCGCGAGCAGACAGGGGAGCTCGGGGAGCACCTGGTCGGGAGCCCGTCATGACCGCCCTCGACCCCGGTACGCAGCAGGTCGCCGGTGATCAGCCGGAGGTCCAGTCAGGCACCACGCCGGGCGAGGAGCTCATGGGACGTCGCTTCGAGGCGCTGCTCGGCTCCCTCGAGCTGGCCACCGTGCACCTTGGCTCGACGCTCGGGCTCTACGCCGTGCTCGACGCGCCCCGCACGTCCGTGGAGCTGGCGCGCGAAGCCGGCATCGACACCCGCTACGCCCGGGAATGGCTCGAGCAGCAGGCGATCAGCGGCCTGGTCGACGTGGCGG
>Ga0075530_1000267_pt1 | contig 24089 bp, 15 predicted proteins | sample NGEPerD_2_FD_75101 | JGI IMG/M metagenome (GOLD analysis project Ga0075530, IMG submission 75101) | Arctic peat soil microbial communities from the Barrow Environmental Observatory site, Barrow, Alaska, USA - NGEE PermafrostL1-D | ecosystem: Environmental > Terrestrial > Soil > Wetlands > Peat ... | reverse complement strand
GTAGAAGTTTGATTTAATTATTTAGACAAAAAAATAAGCCTCGCGTTGATCTGCGAGGCTTTTTTGTAAATTTATTTTGGAGATTATTTCTCCAATAACTTTATTTTCCGTACTTTTGGAATTTTCGGAAACTTTACTTGTATTCCATTTTCGGAATACGTTTTTTTAATGATCTCCAGAAGGGCTATCAACTCTTCGGCTTCATCCTTATTCCATAATTTTGGGACACATTCTGCCCCGAAAGCCAATACTTCTTCTTTCGCTTTTACTAACCCTATCAGGTGTTTATGGTCAGCCCATTCTTTCTGATAGGAGAAAGATAGAGCGTTAATTAAGCTCATAAACTCTGTTAAGCGAAACTCCCTTTTAATAGGATTAAAGCACCTATCTCTGGGAAGCCCTAGTTTAATAAAATCGGCTATTATTTCTTTCTTTCTTTTGCTATAGCGAAATAAGATGGGCAATCCACTTTCATCAAGCGATAGGGCCGTGTGAGTAAACAGCATTGCCGTGTAATCGCTGTTATATTCTTGTGCTAGCCAGATAAAAAGTTCTTGATCAACATTAAAGTTAATAAAAGAAATTTTTTGAAGTAAAAATCCTTTTTCTTCTTGGTTAAGAGAAGCGCCAGCATCTTGTTTTAATTCCACGTAAGCCTTGATTATCAAAGCTGTTTCTTCTTGTTGCCCATTTTTTTTGCAGTGAACATAGTTAAGGAATAGTTGGTATAAGCCCAACTTTTGTAATTCCTCAAAATGCGCCCGGGCCTTTTCTTCGGTCAGACGTTTTTCTTCGGCCAGATTTTTTAATCTCTTCTTTTCCTTAGTTATATTTTTAATTTTTTTAAAACGGCGATAAGAGAGTGCGGCCAGGGAAAAAACTATTAATATAGCTACAAGAATCAAACTAATCCAGGGCTCGTTCCAAGCAAAAATAAAAAAATCCAAATAATAAGTTAAAGTAACTAGAAAAAATAAAAGAACTAAGGTGAATGTTTTCGAATTTGAGGAGGTTTTTTCGTCTAGTTTGTTTAATAGAAAAATTTCAAAGGCCACTAGTGCGCAACCCCCAAGAACAGTAAACGTAATTTTCAACCACCCATGATGATCGAGGACAAGAAATAAGCCGGCGACGAAAACAGTTAGCCCTGCAAAAATTAAAATTATTCCTAAATTTTTGAAGCGCCGCATTCTGCCCTCAAACTTTAGTTTATAATTCAAAACATTGTAGGCAATGTTTGAAATCGGTCGTCCTAGCGTATACCACCAGGTATAGCAATCGTGACCATAGTTACCCGCTAAAGTGCGGATAAAAATACCAAGATAAAAGAGCGCGATTGCTATCAAAGCAATCCAGATGGGTGCAGTGTTTGTCCAATCCCAAGCAGTACTTGGCCAAATTTTGGGAACTAACAAAAAAATTAGTGCCATAGTCGAAACAACTTCTACCACTAACAATACAATCAACCGGAGACCTTTATCTCCGAACAGATTCCTAAAAAACTTTTTTGTTTTCATTTTTTATTAATTTTTTAATGTACCCTTTCGCGGGCGGGAATTCTGGGAATAAACTAGACGACACTCTTTGTCGCTTCGCCCCAGAACCTCAAATGATATCACATAATCTCCATATTTGTCAATAGTAAAAACACTCCCAAATTAGGAGTGTTTTGCTAATAGATTGTTTAATATAAGCTAAAATTTTTCTAATTCCCGGGCACAATAACGTCAAACGGCTCTTTTTTACCATAAGCTTTTGGCCCTTCAAGGCAATATTTAGCGATATTTTTCTTATAATATGGTGTTTTAGCCTTTTGGATTTGGCCGATAAGATAATAAGTTAAGGCCATTACTAGGCCGGGGCCGTATTTTTTGGGCATTTTTATCTTAAAGCGATGCCCCGGTAAGCCAAAATACTTATTTTCCCCTAAACTAATAACCAATTCTTTTTCCCAAGGCATCACAAACTTAGCGTGACGTGCTTCGCCGGCGCTAAAAGCGCGCAGGGAAAGATGCGGACCAAAGAGCTCGTGACGTTTTATTTCTAGCATTGGTGTAATTTCGGCAAATTCATCGGGCAGAACAAAGGAATAGGCATTATAAGCGCTGTAGTTTTTTGGTAAGCGCAATTTTTTTATAACATTCTTAATATCTTGGGCTTTTTCGTCACTTACAGACATAATCATGCCCAAGTAAGTAGAAATATTATAGGTTTGAGGTTCGGCAATTTTACGATAAGCAATAACCTTGTTAGCAATTTGAGCTCCGCTAGAGTCTGGGCTACAGGTCATTAAGGTTGTTTGGAGTCCATGTTTTTTGGCCGCCGCAATTTCCCAGGTAGCATCTTTTTCTCCGGAAGCGGAAATTATTAGAGCCTCTTTAATAACTCCTGATTTTATTAAGCCTTTGTAGGTATAAAGCTTTTCTTGAAAATCGCTTTCACTAGCAAAGATAGCTGGATATTTTTTAAAGAGAATTTTCCCGGTATTAAAGGCATTGCCGCTACCAACTACGAAGAGCAGTGAGCTCTTTTTTAGTTTAAGTTTAGCAGGAGGATTATGTTTAAAAAAATCAAGCGCTTTTAGCACACTCTCGTCTAAGTTCGGTAATTTTATTATTCTCATATTTTTGCTTTATTTTATTATATTTTTATTATAATTCATCTTGATTTTTATTTCAATTTACGATAAGCTAGCGATAGGCTGGAAGAGAATATTTTTCAGTGTTTTAAATTATAAATCATTACCATATGTCCGGACATTCTAAGTGGGCAACAACTCATCGTCAAAAAGAATTAGTGGACGCTAAACGGGGTGCTGTTTTTACCAAATTAGCTAATGTTATCACTATTGCCGCTAGAAGTGGTGGTGATCCTAATTCCAATCCCTCTCTAAGGGCGGCAATTGATAAGGCGCGCGGTTCTAATATGCCCAAAGATAATATTGAGCGGGCGATTAAAAAGGGGACTGGTGAATTGGGCGGAGAACAAGTCGAAGAATTATTTTATGAAGGGTTAGTGCCGACGGGAATTCAGGTGATTGTTAAGTGTTTAACTGATAACAAAAATCGCAGTGGCGCGACCGTTCGCCATTTGTTTACTAAAAATGGCGGGGCTTTTGGAGCAGTTGCTTGGAATTTTTCCCAATTGGGAGTTGTTAGAGTCGCTGGAGAAGAAATTAAAGTCAAACATTTAAGTTATGAAGATTTAGAGTTAGAATTAATTGATCAAGATATCCAAGATTTTCAGAAAGAAACCGAAGGGATAACCATTTATACTGAAATTAAGGATTTACAAAAAATTAAAGAATTTTTGGAGGCTAAAGGTTTAAAAACGGAGAGCGCTGATATTGAGTATGTGGCCAAAGAAAAAATAGCTATGCCCGAAGGTCATCAAGAAAAGTTGGAGAAATTTTTTGAAGAGCTGGAAGACAATGAAGATGTCAGTGACTATTATACTAATCTTATCTAACGAATAAATGGCTAAAATCATTCTCGGCATTGATCCCGGCATTGCCGATACCGGGTATGGAGTGGTGAAAGAGGAGAAGGGAAAACTTTTTTGTCTTACTTATGGTAGTATCAAGACTTTGCCCCAGGATGATTTAGTTACGCGTTTATTAGTTCTTCATCAGGAACTTCATAAAATAATAAAAAAATATCGCCCCCAATTAGCTTCAGTAGAACAGCTTTTTTTTAATAAAAATGTGAGAACAGCTTTAATTGTTGGCCAAGCTCGAGGAGTTATTCTGTTAACTTTGAAACAGAACAAACTTCCGATTAACGAATTTACCCCTTCACAAATTAAACAAGCGGTCTCGGCTTACGGTAAAGCCGATAAAAAACAAATTCAAAAAATGGTTAAGTTAATTTTAAATTTAGAGGAGCTTCCTTATCCTGACGACGCAGCTGATGCGCTGGCGGCGGCGATATGTGCTTTAAATTCAAGGTTATGAAAGAAAAAAAATTAAAAATTGTTCATATCGCTTCGGAGGTTGCACCATTTTCTAAAACTGGCGGTTTGGGCGATGTAACGCGTAGTTTACCTAAAGCCTTAAAACGTTTAGGGCATGAAGTAATAATTATTACCCCGCTTTATGGGCGCTTGATAGATAAAAAAGAGAGAGATTTAAAATTAATCTTTAGTAATGTCAATTTACGTCTCAATAGTCAAGAAAGTATCCAGGTTAATTATTGGCAGGGTTATTTAATGGAAGATTTGCCGGTTTATTTTGTGGAGTGTAAAAAGTTTTTTTCTAAACATAAAAAACTTTATGGTTCTGATCGTGAAAATGCGCGTTTTTTAGTTTTTAATGTTGCTTCCTTAAAATTACTGTCACTTTTGAAATTCTCAGCTGATATTATTCATTGTCATGATTGGCAGACTGGCCTTATCCCTTATTACTTAAAAACTGATTTTCGTTATTCTAAAACTTTAAAGAAGGCTAAGACAGTGTTTACTATTCATAATTTAATTTTTCAGTTTGGTCATAATTGGTGGGAAACTGCTCCGGAAGATAAAGACTATGGTCGTGGGCGCTTGCCGCATTTAGAAGATCCAAAATTGGAGTATATTAATTTTGCAAAGCGGGCGATTATGTCTGCTGACATTATTAATACAGTTAGCGAACAATATCGCAAAGAAATCATGACTAAGAAATTTGGTCAGGACTTAAATCGAATCTTGAAAAATCGTTCTCGTAAACTCTACGGGATTATTAATGGGATTGATTATAATACTTATAATCCTGAAAAAGATAAGACTCTTCATGAGGTTTATTCTTCCGTCACGGCTTTGCGTAAAGCGACTAATAAAACTTATTTGCAAAAGAAGATTGGTTTGCCGGTAAAGGAGCAGACCCCCATACTCTGTACAACTTCGCGGGTAACTTTTCAGAAAGGTTTTAATTTAATCCTTAAGATTATAGATTTGCTACTTAAGACAGACATCCAGCTGGTATTTATGGGAGATGGCAATAAAGAGTATATTAAACCGATTAAAAGATTGCAGCGGAAGTTCCCGGAAAAAATTATTTGGCTACCCTTTGATCAACAACTAGAAACTCTTTTGTATGCGGCTAGTGATTTATTTCTTCTGCCTTCTAATCATGAACCTTGTGGAATTAACCAATTGATTGCTATGCGTTACGGTTGTATTCCGGTAGTTAGAGAAATTGGCGGCTTATATGATACGGTTGATAATTTTAATCCGACGCTCAAGCGGGGAACTGGTTTTACTTTTAAAACTGAAGACGCGAGTTTATTTTACGCCGCTATTATTAGGGCTTTAGAAAATTATAAGCATAAAACCGTTTGGAAAAATTTAGTAAAACGGGTAATGAAACAGTCAAATAGCTGGGAGATTCCCGCTAAGAAATATGTTGAGCTTTATCACAAAGTATTAAAGAGGTAATTTTATGAAATGGATAAATTTTTTGCATTTTTATCAGCCGGCCAATATTGAATTATATAGCATTATGACTGCGCTTGATAAAAGTTATTTTCGTTTGTTGCGCTTAATGGAAGAACGCTCTAATTTGAAAATGACCTGGAATGTTTCTGGTTGTTTGCTGGTTCGCCTGGAAGATGAACATAAACAGGATTTTATTAAACGTTTGGCACGACTAGTAAAAGCTGGTCAAGTTGAGCTCGTCTCTTCGGCGGCTTATCATGGCTTTTTACCGCTTTTACCGGAGGCGGAAGTAATTCGTCAGATTAAAGCTAACGAAAAAATCTTAAAAAAATATTTTGGTAAAACTTTTAAGCCGCAAGGATTTTTCTTGCCGGAAATGGCTTATTCGCCGACAGTTGCTAGAATAGTTAAAAAATTAGGTTATAAATGGATAATTGTAGATGAAATTGCTTATGATGGCGGCAGACATCAGCCTGATGATTTGGGTAATTATGTAGATTCTAATTCCGGATTAAAAATTATTTTTCGTAATCGCGCCTACTCCAGTGTTTATCCGCCTGACAAGTTGATGCCGGAATTAATTAAAAATCTTGGTCAGAATAAAATAATAATTACCGCGACTGATGCTGAACTTTACGGCTTGAGACATGAAGATCCGACAGCCGAAATGGAAAAATTAGCTTGCCAAAAAAATTTAGTGACGGAAACTATTTCTGAATTTATGAAATCCGTTGTCAAGGCAAAGTTGCAGAAAGTAAAACTTGTTGCTTGCTCCTGGGAATCAAGCAAGAAAGAATTAAGACAGAATGAGCCTTTTAAATTATGGCATGACAAGAAAAATAAAATCCATAACAATCTTTGGAAGTTGACTTCACTGGCGCTGGCTTTGCATGATAAATATAAAAATGATAAAAACCACGCTTGGTACTATTGGCACCTGGTTCGCGGGATTGCCAGCTGTACTTTCTGGTGGGCTAGTGCTCGTGATTTTTCTAAAATTTTTGGGCCGTATGCCTGGAATCCTGACGGTATAGAAAGAGGTTTAGAGGATTTAATTAGGTCAGTAAGAACATTAAACGACAGAAAGACTAAGAAGGATAAGTTAGAGGCCGAAAAATACTATTTAAAGATTAAAAAACTTATCTGGGAAGAGCATTGGAAAAAACATTGGAAAAATATAGATTAATTTAGCCGTTAAATAATATGAATAAAATCTTACAGTTGTTTGATGAAGAATATGTCCTCGCGATGTTTCGTCGTAAATTATTGCCTTTATATCCCTCTTTTTCTAAGATAGAAAAAATAAAAATCACGCCTTATAAAAGGCTAATTTGGATTACAACCTATCATGTGGTGATTGGTTATGATGTTTATTTTTCTGATTCAACCGATGAGGTCACTAAGGTTTTAGTTGTTTGTTCTGCTCATAGTGACGAGTCACGGGAAAATGTCTTTGAGGCGATGCGCTATCTTTGGGAGCATAATTTAAATCAAGGAGATATTGATATCCCTCATCCGCTTTTTTATTCTGAATATTTTCGGGGCGCTTTTTATCGCGGCCTTAACGGTGAAAATTTAATGTATTATATAAATAATAAAGATTATGATGAGGTAAAAAAAATGTTACCGCTGGCGGCCAGATTATTCGCCAAGCTCCATAAATTACCAGCAGGAACCGCGGCTAATTTTAATCCGCTGAATTCCCGCATTAAAACTGTTATTCCCGGAGTCGATAATATTCTAAGAGAGATGTCCATGCGTTATGAAGGCAAGTTCGATAAGCCCTTGAAGCAGATGTATGAATATTTTATTTTGCAAGAAGAAAAATTCTTTGCGCGCGAACTTAGTCTTAGTTTAATACATGGTGATGCCCATACGGAAAATTTAATTAAAACCGGTGAAGATCATATTGGCTTAATTGATTTTACTGATTTTTGTTTGGGCGATTTTGCCCGTGATTTAGGAACTTTTATTCAACAGTTAGAATATAAAGTAATTATCAAAACTGGCGATAAGCAAATGGCGACGGAGTTAAAAAATATCTTTCTGTCCGCTTATTTGGAAGCGGCTGGCTTAAAAATGAATATTGATTTAGAAGAACGTATAAAACTATATTATAATTGGACGGCCATTAGAACCGCTGCTTTTTTATTTTTAAAATATGAAAGCGACCCGGTAAGGGCAGAAGTTTTGTTTAATCAAGTAAAAGCCAATTTAAATATTGAATAGATGAAAAAAGAAAAGTTTAATACACGTCGATACCGAATTGCCCATATTCATGTTTGGGATAAAAATAATAAAGGCGACCAAGCCATAGTTTTAGCGGTGCAGGAATTATTAATTAAAAAATTCCCCGGTGCTCTTATTAGTAATTTCCCGGTTGAGGTTTTAAAGAATAATGATAAGACTCAGGTTGCTAAATTAAATCATGCCGATTTCATTGTTATTGGCGGTGGTGGAATTTTTTATTCTTATTTTTTACCTTTCAATTTAGAAATGATTAAGGCGATTTATAAACCAATTTTTTTGTTTGGCCTAGGATATATTAAGGAAGTTGATGCGCCTTTATGGACTCAGAACAAAATTGATAGCGTTATCGGCTTAGCTAAAAAGGCTGTTGGTATTGGTGTTCGCGACCTAAATACCAAAAGATTTTTAATTGCTGGGGGCATAAAGTCAACGGCTATTAAAATTATTGGTGATCCGGCCGCACTTTTATCAGAAAAAATACCATCAGTAACGGTGATGAACAAGTTAAAACTTCCGAATCGTCGCGTTAAAATTGGTCTTAATTTGAATTACTCCGGTTGGTTGGGTTTTGGTAAATGGCGAAAAGAAATTTTAGCAGCTTATCAAGAAACCGCAAAATATTTTCAAAATGAATTTGCTGCTGAAATCTACTATCTTAAACATCATCCCGGAGAAGATAACATTTATCCGGAGCTTGGAATAAAAAATTTAAAAATTGTCGACTTAACTCCAAATGCTCAGAAATATGTTTATGGGAAAATGGATTTAATAATTGGAATGATGCTTCATGTTGGAGTGATGTCTTTTGGTGCCCTGACGCCGGAAATAAGTGTTGCCTATGATATTCGTAATTATGGATTTGCTGAGTTTATTGGGCATAAAGAATTGGTAGTTGATTTGAATAAACTTAAAAATGGCCAGCTACTTATTAGCGCCAGTCAAGTATTTAAAAAGAAAAAACAGTATCAACGACAATTTTTGCGTAGACGAAAAATAATTGCTGCTAATTTTGAGAAGTTTTTAGAAGCTATTAAAAATAAGATTGATAAATAAAATATGATTTCTTCTGCCACTGTTGAAAATGGTAAAATTTCTGGACTCTTGCCGGTCATCGCTGCTTTTTTTGGCAATGCCACGGTCTGTATTGCTAAGTTTGTCGGCTTTGCTTTAACTGGATCGGGGGCGATGTTTTCCGAAGCGATTCATAGTTTTGCCGATACCGCCAATCAATCCTTGTTGATTATTGGTGTTAAAAAAACACAAAAGAAACCTAATCGTCTTTTTCCTTATGGTTTTGGTCGGGAAAGATTTATTTGGGCGCTTATTTCTGCTTGCGGTATTTTTTTTATCGGTTCTGGGATAACTGTTTATCACGGAATAGAAGCGTTAATTAATAAGCCGGAAATCCATTATAGTGCTTGGAATTTATATATCTTGGTTGGGGCTTTAATTATTGAGTCTTTTACTTTTTGGTTGGCTGTTAAGGATATTCATAAACATTTTCCTGATCAAAAATGGAAAGTAATTTTTAAGAAAGCCGATCCAACGACTTTAGCGGTTGTTTATGAGGATGGCTTAGCCATCATTGGTATTTTTTTAGCGGCTTTTAGTATTATTTTAACTCGGATTACTGGTCAGCTTTTTTGGGACGCATTTGGCTCGATTGCGATCGGACTTTCTTTGGGTGTGGCCGCGATAGTTTTAATTTCCAAGAATCGAAAATTTTTACTTACTAGAGCTATCCCCGCCGAAACAGAAGTCCTGGTTCTAGAAATTTTAAATAGCGATCCGACGATTGAAAAAGTTTTAGATTTTAAGTCAGCTGTTTTAGATGTCGATAAATATTTGATTAAGTGCGATGTGGAGTTTAATGCTTCGGCCTTAATGACCGAATTTAACCAGCATCATTTTTTAGAAAACGAATATGAGGGGGTTAAGGAGAGTTATGAAAATTTTTTGAAGTTCTCGGTTGACTATATGGATAGAGTACCGCGGCTAGTTGGTCGCAAGATAGACGAAATTGAGAAAAAAATTCGCATCCAGGTTCCAGAGGCGGTGTTTATTGATATGGAGATTAACTAGCTTAAAGTTATCAGGTTTCAGGCTAATTTCCGTTTTGTGCTATAATTTAAACATATCCGAGCTATTTCAGGCTCAATTAATAGGTTTTTACTAATATGGGAAGAAAAAAGAAGAATCGTAACCCGATGGATTATGTTACTTTGCCGGACTTTGAGTTAGATGAGCAGGCTAAACGTAGCATTATTATTGTTATCCTCCTGGTTTTAGGGGTGGTGAGTTTTTTAGGACTCTTGGATTTATCGGGACATTTTGGTCAATTTATCTCTACAATGATAACCCTTGGTTTTGGTTACGGTCGCTGGTTAGTACCGTTTATTTTTCTATATTGGGCTTTTATTCTTATTCGTCGTGCCAAAAAATCTTTAAAATTTACCGATTATTTTGGTTTAGGCATCCTTTTTATTTCTTATCAAACTTTATTTCATTTTTTTATTACTCCCGCCAATTGGGAGGCGTCAGTTCAATTGGGAGAGGGTGGGGGTTATGTTGGTCTTTATTTAAGCCAATTGTTTTTATATATGGTGGGATTTTGGGGTGGCGTGATTGTTCTTTTGGCCATGCTTTTAATTTCACTAGTTTTAGTTTTTAATACTTCCTTAGAAAGAATTGTTGGTCGTGAAAGTATTTTGGCTAAAATTTTTAACCCATTTGCTTTATTTTTTAAAGCTCTATTTTCAAAGTCAGACTCTGAAGATGATGATGTTACTTATGAACGTGAAGAGTTAATTACTTCGGCACGTGAAGAAGTTTTAAGCGCTTGGCAAAAACGGGATGTCTCCAGCTTAGAGGATGAAGAAGACGATGAAGAAGATGAGCCAGTTGTGAAACATAAAAATAATAAACCGGTTCAGGAGAAAATAACTTGGCCAAAAAATTCCATTAAAATTGATATGCCCATGGAATTATTAAATAATAAATTTTCTAAAGCTATTGGTGGCGACACGGACTTAAATCAACAAAAAATTCATAATACTTTAGAAAAGTTTGGCATTGATGTAGAAATGGGTGAGACTAAAGTTGGCCCGACCGTTACTCAATATACTTTTAGACCAGCTGAAGGCGTTAAGCTTTCACGCATTACGACGCTTAGTAATGATTTATCTTTGGCGCTTGCCGCTCATCCGATTAGAATTGAAGCCCCAATCCCTGGCAAATCTCTAGTCGGCGTAGAAGTTCCTAATCGCGCTAAAGCGATTGTTGGTTTGCGAGAAATTTTAGAAGACGATGCCTTTAAACAACGTAAAAATAATTTTTATATTGCTTTAGGAAAGGATGTCGCCGGGACAGCCTGGCTTTATGATTTAGCACGCATGCCCCATTTGTTAGTTGCTGGCGCGACTAATTCTGGTAAATCAGTTTGTTTAAATGCGATAATTGTGTCTTTACTTTATCAGAATAATCCTGATGATTTGCGTTTTATTATGGTTGATCCCAAGCGCGTAGAACTCCCTGTTTATAATGGCATTCCTCATCTTCTAACCCCGGTTATTACTGAAGTTTCCAAAACTATTAATTCGCTTAAGTGGTGTTTGAATGAGATGGACAGGCGTTATGATGTATTAAATAAATCCGGCAAGAAGAATATTCAATCTTATAATTTGACTGCCAAAGAAAAACTACCATACATTGTTTATATTATTGATGAGCTGGCTGACTTTATGATGACGGCTGGTAAAGAAATGGAAGCCGCGATTATTCGTTTGGCACAAATGTCGCGGGCGATTGGTATTCATCTTATTCTGGCCACTCAGAGGCCGAGTGTTGATGTTATTACTGGTTTGATTAAAGCTAATATTCCGACGCGAATTGCTTTTTCGGTAGCCTCGCTCGTTGACTCGAAAACTATTTTAGATTCTTCGGGTGCGGAAAAATTATTAGGGCAGGGAGATATGTTATTTTCAACCGCTGAATTATCCAAGCCAAAACGTATTCAAGGAGCTTATTTGAGTGATAATGAAATTAATGATGTCGTTAATTATATTAAGGATAAGAGTGGTGCCGCTGAATATTTAGAAGGTATTACTGATAGACAAAAAGTGGGCGGGGTTGCGGGTGTTGGGCTTGATGGTAATCACGGCGATGAAGATGAATTGTTTGAAGAGGCTAAGGAGATAATTGTGCGTGCCGGTAAGGCCTCAACCTCAATGCTACAAAGACGTTTATCTATTGGCTATGGTCGGGCCGCTAAGATTTTAGATATGTTAGAAGAGTTTAGAATTATTGGTCCGTCTAATGGTTCTAAGCCCCGTGAAGTAATGCTGACTCCAGAACAATATGAAGAAGAAAGTGGTTTAAGCGGTATTCCGATTCATGACCGCTCAGTTACCCAAGCTCCAAAAAATTATTTTGCTTCTTCTGAAACTAGTGACGAAGAAGATGGCGAAGAAGAGGGTGACGATGGAGTTTTAGATTTTGGGAATAAAGCAGAAACAGTAGTTGATGATGAGGAGCTTGAAGATGAAGAAAAAATTGAAGAAGAATTAAGCTTAACCCCTGATGAGGAAGAAGAGGTTATTAATGATGAGGATGAAATTTTAGAAGAAATTAGAGAAGATGTGGCAGAGCGGAAATCAGAACAAAAAGTTGAGTCTAAAATTGTTGAATCTAAAAAACCAGCCTTTCCCCCAAATGATGATGATGAAATGTTTTTTTCTAAATAAAATATTAATAATTAATCGTTAATAATATGAAATTTGAACATTTTGAAGGCGTTAGCGCTGATGATCAATTTGATAGATTGGGTAAAAAAGAAGACTTAAATTTTTTATCGGAAGAAAAATTAACCGAGGCAACAATCTCGGAAGATGATGAAATTAAAAGGGCTAAACAAAAAATTAATCAGATAACTAGTGAGATTGATAGTTATGAAGATGGCCCGGTTATTCCTGGAGTTTTTCAAAATAAAGAAGCAGAGTTGGTCGAGGCTAAATCAGAATTGGAAATAATTTTAAAAAAGCAAAAGTTAATCAAAGAAACCGCTGAATCAGTATTTGATAAAAATTTGGACGTTAAGATAAAACAACAATCTTCGCAAAACTAACTATGACGGCAAAAATAAAAAAATTTATTCCGCGTTGGATTTTTAAAACACTCCAACCAACTTATCATTTTCTCCTAAGTTTTTTTGCCGCGGCTACTTGTCATTTTCCCAGCAAAAAATTGATTGTCATTGGCGTAACAGGAACGGCCGGGAAAACTTCAACTGTCTATTTAATTGCTAAGATGCTGGAAAAAGCGGGCTATAAAACTGGGTATACTTCCACTACTATTTTTTCTGATGGTAATCAGGAATGGTTGAATGATAAAAAAATGACCATGCCTGGTCGAATATTTATTCAGAAATTAATTGGGCAAATGGTTAAAAATAAATGCCGTTATGCGGTTATTGAAACAACTTCCGAGGGTATTAAACAATTTCGTCATCGTTTTATAAATTATGATGTTCTAGTATTTACCGGCTTATATCCGGAGCACATTGAGTCCCACGGAAATTTTGAAAATTATAAAAAGGCCAAGGGTCGTTTATTTTCTCACCTTAGTCGGTTTAAAAATAAATATGAAAGCAGCGATAAAACTGTTTGTCAGGTTAAAACCGGTTTGGAAAAATTAAATTTACTGCGAGTTAAAAAAACCATTATTATTAATGGTGATGATAAATATGCCGATTATTTTTGGGATTTTTGGAGTGAAGCCAAGATTGTTTATTCTTTGGACAATACTAAGCAGTTGGAAAAATTTAAAACTAGTTTAGGCAGCGAAGCTGCCGGTACGGAATTTATTGGTGTTTTTGGAGAAGTAAAATTAGTTGGAGTGACGGGCCTGGATTTAAGCGTTAATAATCAAGATTTTCATCTTAATATTTTGGGAGAATTTAATGCCGCAAACGCCTTGGCTGCCTATGCGGTTGGTTTAAGTCAAAATATTCCTCTGGAAAAAATTATCGCTGGATTAGAGAGTGTCTCTGGGTTAGCGGGGAAGATGGAGACTATTAATGCTGGTCAAGATTTTGTGGCCATGGTTGATTATTCTTTTGAGCCCCAGGCTCTGGAAAAATTATATGAAACAATTTCACTTTTACCTTATAAGCGGTTGATACATATTTTAGGTTCAACTGGTGGCGGGCGCGATAAGTCACGCCGTTCGATATTGGGTCGGATGTCCGCCTTAAAGGCTGATACAGTTATTATTACTAATGAGGATCCTTATGATGAGGCTCCGGCAGATATTATTGAGGATGTGGCTGCTGGCGCCAGAATAGCTGGTAAAATTAATAATCAGGATCTTTTTAAAATTCTAGATAGAGGAGATGCTATTAAAAAAGCTCTAGAGTTAGCCAAAGAAGGTGATTTAGTACTTATTACTGGTAAAGGCGCAGAGCAGTATATTTGTGGCGCTAACGGCGCTAAAATACCTTGGGATGATCGGGAACAACTCCGTCAGGCGATTGTGGATAAATTGTGTATTGACAAAAAATAATAATTATCATATTATTAGGTTACATTAACACTTTTTTACTTAAAAAAGTGATATATAAAGAAAATAATTAATTTAATACGTACCGAAACTCAAGCCAATTTGGGATTGGGATTTTTTTGTTAAAAACCAACTAACCTGGCTATCTTTTTTTGCTCTTTCGTCATTATTATTCGATATTATTCGATAAAAATTTTAAATATTACACTATATATCTATGTCTAAACGTAAATCATTCTCCGAGGTTAGAGAAGTCCTGCCGATGCCGGATTTAATCGAGATTCAAAAAGATTCCTATACTTGGTTTCTAAAAGAAGGTTTAGCAGAGTTGTTTGATGAGATTAACCCCGTGACTGATTTTATTGGTCGTGATTTAGAACTCTACTTTGAGGACTATAATTTAGATGAACCTAAATTTTCGGAAATTGAGAGTAGAGAAAAAAATATTACTTACGAGGCGTCCTTACGCGTTAAGACGCGTTTACTAAATAAAAAAACCGGACAAGAGGCTAACCAAGAAGTTCTCTTGGGTGATTTTCCCTTGATGACCGATAAAGGCACCTTTATTATTAACGGTATTGAAAGAGTTGTTGTTTCCCAATTAATCAGAAGCGCCGGGGTAATGTTTACCGCCGAATTTATTAAAGGGAAGAAATGCTACGGCGCTAAAATTATTCCTAATCGTGGTGCTTGGCTAGAGATAGAGTCTGATTCTAATAAGGTCTTATGGGTAAGAATAGATCGTAAACGTAAAGTAGCGGTTACTTCACTTTTAAGAGCTTTTGGCTATTCCAGTGATGAAGAAATTTTAAAATTATTTGCTGATGTTGATTTAGTAAAAAACAAAGAAGAAAAAACTTTCATGGAAGCGACTATTGAAAAAGACGCTGCTAAAGATGAGGCCGAAGGTTTGCAAGAAGTATATCGCCGCATTCGTCCGGGAGATTTAGCCTCAGTAGAAAATGCCCGCCAACTTATTTATTCCATGTTCTTCCGTTTTGATCGTTATGATTTTGGGCGCGTCGGTCGTTATAAACTTAATCGTCGCTTTGCTCTTGATTTGTCAGCGACTAAAAAAGAATATCGTATTTTAAGAAAAGAAGATTTAGTTTTAATTATTAAAGAAGTTATTAGATTAAATATCACTAAAGAACCAGAAGATGATATTGATCATCTTGGTAATCGTCGTATTCGGGCGATTGGTGGTTTAATTCAAAATCGTTTTCGGGTTGGTTTAGCTCGAATGGAAAGAATTATTAAAGATAGAATGTCCACTTCCGAAATTACTTCAATTACGCCTTCTAAATTAGTTAACGCCCGTCCGGTTATTGGTGTAGTTAGAGAATTTTTTATGTCTTCTCAGCTTTCCCAATTCATGGATCAAACTAATCCGCTGGCGGAGTTGGAAAATAAACGTCGTTTGTCGGCGATGGGTCCCGGTGGTTTAACTAGAGAAAGAGCTGGCTTTGATGTTCGCGATGTTCATACTACTCACTATGGTCGTATTTGTCCGATTGCGACTCCGGAAGGACCAAATATTGGCTTAGTTGGCCATTTGGCCAGTTATGCCAGATTAAATAGCTATGGCTTTTTAGAAACTCCATATCGTAAAGTTGTTAAAGATAAAAAAGGTCCGCGCGTAACTGATGAAATTGTTTATTTGGATGCTTTTGAAGAAGAAAAATATATTACTGTCGATTCTACTATCCCGACTGATGAGAGCGGGCACTTTTTGGTACCTAAATTTGAAGGTCGAAAATACGGCCAACCGGGTATGGAAGAAATTGGTAAAATTGATTTTGTTGGCGTCGCTGCTAATCAGATTATTTCCATTGCGACGAGTTTAATTCCGTTCATGGAACACAATGATGGCCAGCGGTCTTTAATGGGAACCAACATGCAACGTCAGGCTGTGCCTTTGGTTAAGAGTGAAGCTCCGGTTGTTGGTACGGGCGTTGAGGAACGCGCGGCGCGCGATAGCGGCCACGTTGTGTTAGCGGCTGATGATGGCGTAATCACCAAATCAGAGGCGGGCTTAATCGAACTGACCACTAAAAAAGGTCAAGTTATTTCTTATAATTTAAATAAATTTTTACGTTCCAATTCTTCAACCTGTATCAATCAGCATCCGACTGTTGATGTGGGCGAGAAGGTAAAGAGAGGACAAGTATTATCTGATGGTCCGGCGATTGATGACGGGGAACTATCTTTGGGTCGCAATGTTTTGGTGGCGTTTATGACTTGGGAAGGTTTCAATTATGAAGATGCAGTTATCATTTCTGAGCGTTTAGTTAAAGATGATGTTTATTCCTCAATCCATATTGAAAATTATACCATTGATGTTCGCGATACTAAGCTCGGTCCGGAAGTGGTCACTAATGACATTCCTAATATCAGTGAAGAGAAGTTAAAGAATTTGGACGATGAAGGGGTTATTAGAATTGGAGCGGAGGTTTCTTCCGGTGATATTTTGGTTGGTAAAATTACTCCTAAAGGAGAAACTACCTTATCGGCTGAAGAAAAATTATTACGAGCTATTTTTGGAGAAAAAGCGAAAGATGTTCGTGATTCTTCTTTATATCTAGAACACGGCGAACACGGTAAAGTGGTTGATATTAAAATCTTTTCTCGAGAAGAAGGAGATAAATTATCTGCCGGCGTTTTGCAATCCATTCAAGTTTCGGTTGCTAATTTAAGAAAAATTCAAGTTGGCGACAAGATGTCGGGACGTCATGGAAACAAAGGCGTTATTTCTAAAATTGTGCCAATTGAAGACATGCCTTATATGACCGACGGTACGCCAATTGATGTTATTTTATCTCCTCTTGGTATTATTTCTCGTATGAATTTGGGACAGTTATTAGAAACTCATCTTGGTTTTGCTGCTCAGAAATTAGGTTATCGCATTATGACCCCCGCCTTAAATGGCGTCACTGAAGAACAAATCAAATCTGAATTGAAAAAAGCCGGCTTGCCGGAGAATGGAAAAGTTACTTTATATGATGGTAAAACCGGTGGTGCTTATGATAATCAAATTACGGTTGGTTATAAGTATATGTTAAAGCTTAACCATATGGTTGAAGATAAGATTCACCAACGTTCTATTGGTCCTTACTCCCTGATTACGCAACAGCCTTTAGGCGGAAAAGCCCAGTTTGGTGGCCAGAGATTCGGAGAAATGGAAGTTTGGGCCCTGGAAGGTTATGGTGCCGCTCATACTTTGCAAGAAATCTTAACTATTAAATCCGATGACATTCCGGGGCGCAGCAAGGCTTACGAGTCTATTATTAAAGGTGAAGAAATAGAAAAACTTAATGTTCCAGAATCATTTAATGTTTTAATCAGAGAACTTAAAGGCTTAGGTTTAAATGTGGAACTCTTAAATGGGGCCAGTGGTTTAACGGCATCTGAAGTAAAAACTGATTTAGATGAAGAGCTAGAAAATGATGAACAGCCTGATGTTGATAAGCCCGAGGTAATCGCTTCCTTAAACGAAGATAAAGATAGTCAAGCGGAATAAATAATTAAATAAACATTTACATATTTATGTTAAATCCAATCAAAACCAGCGACTTTGACGCTATCCGCCTTAAACTAGCAAGTCCGGATGAAATCTTATCTTGGTCTCATGGAGAAGTAATACGTCCTGAAACAATTAATTACCGCACACAAAAACCGGAAAAAGACGGATTGTTTTGCGAAAAGATTTTTGGTCCGACTAAGGATTGGGAGTGTGCTTGTGGTAAATATAAAAAAATTCGTTATAAGGGGATTGTTTGTGATAAATGTGGTGTAGAAGTAACCAGAAGCATCGTCAGACGTGAAAGATTGGGACACATTACTTTGCAGGTGCCCGCTTCTCATATTTGGTTTTTAAGAGGCCTCTCTTCTAAAATTGGTTTGCTTTTAAATCTTGGTATCCAGTCTTTGGAAAAAGTTATTTATTATGCGAGTTTTATTGTGACTGATGTTGACGATAATTTAAAAGAAGTCATGATTAATCAAATTAAAGCGGAGTATAAAAGTAAAGTTAAGAGTTTTGAAAATGAATATAGCAATGAACTTAAAAAAATCAAAGAAGCTGGTGGCAGTGAAAGTGAACTTAAAGATGCCCTGAAAGAAAAGACGGAAAAATTGGAGCGCTTGGATGAAGATTTTTCGTCTACTCAGAAAGAACTTAAGGAATTAAAGCCCTTGTTAATTTTATCCGAACACCAATATCAAAGTTTAAGTTTGAAGTTTGGTCATATTTTTGAAGCTTCAATTGGCGCGGAAGCGGTTAGATTATTATTGGGTAAAATTGATTTGGAAAAAAGTATTATTAATTTAGAAGAAAAATTACAAGATGCGATTGAATCTAAGAAAGAAAAATTAGTTAAACGTTTAAAACTTTTAAAGAGTTTTCGAAATAATAATTTACGCCCAGAATGGATGATTATGACAGTTTTACCGGTTGTTCCTCCTGACTTACGTCCCATGGTCGCGTTAGATGGTGGTCGTTTTGCGGCTTCTGATTTGAATGATTTATATCGTCGCGTTATTAATCGTAATAATCGTTTAAAACAGCTGTTAGACTTAAACGCTCCGGAAGTTATTTGCCGTAATGAAAAGAGAATGTTGCAGGAAGCGGTTGATGCTTTAATTGATAACTCAGCCCGCCATACGAAAACAGTTACCGCCTCTACTGGTCAGAAAAGACAATTAAAATCTTTAGCGGACACTTTAAAGGGTAAACAGGGAAGATTCCGTCAGAATTTATTAGGTAAACGTGTTGACTACTCCGGGCGTTCGGTTATTGTTGTTAATCCCAAATTAAATCTTGATCAATGTGGTTTGCCAAAAATTATGGCTTTGGAACTATTCAAGCCATTTATCATCTCCCAGTTAATTAAAAGAGAAGTAGTTCATAATGTTCGAAGCGCTTCCCGTTATATAGAAGCCGGGCATGATGAAGTTTGGGATATTTTAGAAGAAATTGTTCGTGGCGCTTTCGTTTTATTAAATCGCGCTCCGACTTTACATCGCTTGGGTATTCAAGCTTTCCGTCCAATTTTAATTGAAGGTAAGGCGATTCAGATTCATCCCTTGGTTTGTACTGCTTTTAATGCTGACTTTGATGGTGACCAAATGGCCGTTCATGTTCCCTTAACTAAGGAAGCAAAATGGGAAGCAGAAAATTTAATGCTCGCTAGCCATAACTTATTAAAACCGGCAACCGGTGATCCGATTATTGCTCCTGCCCAAGACATTGTTTGGGGAACCTATTATTTAACTTCTATCAGTAAGGACTTTGAAGAGAAGAAACGGGAAGACATGCGTTATTTTTGTAATGAAGATGAGGCTTATCTTGCTTATGATAACGGTTTTATTGATTTACATGCGTCAATCTCTGTTAAATATAACGGCGAAATGTTGAAGACGACTGTTGGTCGTTTGATTTTCAATTCACTGTTACCGGAAAAATTACGTTTCATAAATGATGTTGTCGGTAAAAGTAAATTAAAAGATTTGATTCGTGAATGTTTACGTCTATATAGTGAAGATGAAACGGTTAAATTTATTGATGGCTTAAAAAATAGAGCGTTTGCCTTTATTACTAAGTCTGGACTTTCCTGGGGATTTGGCGACTTGCCTAATTTACCAGAGAAAGATCGCTTAATTGATGAAGCTAACGTAAAAATTGAAGTTATTCAAGAACAATACGAAGAAGGATTGCTTACCGAAAGTGAACGTTACGCCAAAGTTATTGAAGAATGGACTAATACTAAAGATAAAATTGGAGAAATTTGTAAGCAAGGCTTAACTAATGTTTTACCGGTTTATTCTATGATTGATTCCGGTGCTCGTGGTTCTTGGGCTCAGCCAGTTCAGATTTTAGGGATGAAAGGTTTAGTAACTTCACCTTCCGGCGCGATTATTGAATTGCCGGTTAAAGGTAATTTTAAAAAAGGTTTCGGGGTTTTGGAATATTTTATTTCTACTCACGGTGTTCGTAAAGGTTTGTCCGATACCGCTCTTAGAACGGCTAATGCCGGTTATTTAACTCGTCGTTTAGTTGATGTTTCTCAAGACATTATTGTGGCCGAAGAAGATTGTGGCGATAACGAGGGGATTATCATGAAAAAGAGCGATGCCGAAGCGACTGGTGAAGATTTCTTTAAGAAAATTACTGGCCGTTATTTGGCAGCTGACGTTGTTAATGCTAAAGGAAAAGCGGTTTTGAAAGCTGGTGAAATGTTAGATGAAGAAAACATTAAAATTTTGAAAGAGAGCGAAGCGGGTGAAGTTAAAATTCGTTCCGTTTTAAGTTGTAAAATGCATAAAGGAATTTGTGCTAAATGTTATGGTTGGGATTTGGCTTATAATAAGCCAGTTAAGATGGGTTCAACTGTTGGTGTTATTGCCGCTCAATCTATTGGTGAGCCGGGAACGCAGTTAACTATGAGAACCTTCCATACTGGTGGTGTTGCCGGTCAAGATGATATTACTCAGGGTTTGCCTCGGGTTGAAGAAATTTTTGAAGCGCGCAGTCCGAAGAAAAAAGCCTTGATTTCTGATGTTGCCGGCCGGGTTAAAGTTGAATTTGCTCAAAAAACTATTAAAGATCAGGATGGCAAAGAGATTTTAGTAGATAATCCTCAGGCTAAGATTTTAAGTATTTTCTATAAAGGTGAAGATAGCGATAAGTATTATTTCTCGGAAAAAGTTAATGAACTTAAGTTAGCCGGAGGATTGACCGTCAAAGATAAGAAAAAATTAGAAGTTAAAGTGTTAGTTAAAGATGATGAACAAGTTTCCAAAAATACTGATTTATTTAGCGTTGGGGGTGAAATGGTTAAGGCTAAGACAGCAGGTTTGGTTAAAGTAACCGAAAAACTTGTTAGCATTGCTAAGGAAGTAGAAAAAGTCAAAGAATTCTCTATTCTTAAAGGAACAATGATGTTAGTTAAGGATGGCGATTTAATTGAACGAGGAACCCAATTAACTGAAGGCAGTCTTGATTTACGTGAACTTTATAAATTGAAAGGACAACTTGAAACTCAGAAATATATTATCAGAGAAATTCAATATGTTTACTCTTCTCAGGGACAGCCTTTAAATGATAAGCATGTGGAGATTATTGCGCGCCAGATGTTCTCTCGTTTCTTCGTGACTGATGCCGGTGATACTAATTTATTGCCGGGAGAAACGGTTGAAGATGAGGTTTTCTACCAAGCCAATAAGAATGCTAAAAAATTAGCTACGGGAGACATGCTATTATTGGGTATTACTAAAGCATCTCTAACTACCGACAGCTTCTTGTCTGCCGCTTCTTTCCAAGAAACTTCACGCGTTTTGATTGACGCTGCCGTTAATGGTAAGATTGATTATCTTGAAGGTTTGAAAGAAAATGTTATTATTGGTTGCTTAATTCCAGCGGGTACTGGTTATAAGGGCAAGAAAAAACGCTTTGAATACGAAAAATAATTAGCAAAGTTTTTATAAAAAATGCCTCCAAGTATAAAAATGGAGGCGTTTTTTTATTTGTTTTTTTGGGGTAAATAACGTAAAATAGAGATATATGTTTCTACCGTTTATTGCTAAAAAAACCGCTTTATTTAAGTTACGTTTAATTGGAATTGCCACTATTTGTCTAGTGGTTTTAGTCTTTTTATTTTTTAAAGTAGTCCCCGGTGGGCAGATAACCTATACTAAAAATTATGCGAGCTGGTTCCATTCCGGAAAAGGATTTATTTATAATTTTAGTCCCGCAACTAGAGTGGATGCCAAAACGGGTAAGTTACCGCGTTTAATCGGTGACCCCGTTTATTTTTCGGTATTTACGCCCCGTACTTTTTCTAAGGTTAAAGTCACTGTTAAGTATAAATCGCAGTTAAGCTCCACCACGCCGTTAATAGAGGCCGGGGTCTTAGCGGACAAGATTGTTTGGCGTTATGATTTGCAGCCGCTCGCTAATAAAATCTTAGATAATTTAAATTTTACCGGCAGTTATTTAAGGGCGGGTGATTTAACTCTCTGGCAAGCTGAAAAAAAATATCAGAATTTATCAGATTTTTTGGCCGATTTAAAAATAAATAATTTAGCGACCTGTCCTGGAGATCTGGCGGCTTGTTTAGCGGTTTATAATTATAATCCGGAGTACACCTTTCAATTTAAGGGTTTAAAAGATTCGCTTCCAGTAACCATAAACGTTCCTTTACGTGGCGCTCATACCTTATTTTTTTATTTAAATAATGAACCTCTACATCTGGAATTAAAATTTGTTGATTTAAATCAAGATAAGGCGGCTGATCCGATTGCTATAATTTTATCTAAGGATGGTAAGGTTATTAAAGACGTGAACTTGGCTGATGAAAATAGTAATCCGCTTAGTAATCAAGAAGAAATTAAATCATTAAATCTGGAAGAAAAAAAATTAAGCCCTGGATTATATAAAGTAGAAATCAAAATTACCGATGACACGGTAATTAAAAGTATTCAAAGTTCTGTGGATCGCTTTGTCTTTGCCGGTAAATTATGGCCGGTTTCTGTCGGAAAAGCGCTTAATATTTATACTAACTCCGATTATCTTCAAGTTAAGGCTTTCGCTCCGGCTAGCGTCCAAGATTTAGTTTTTGGCGATGAGACTTTTTCTCTGTCTGAACCGTATAAGCAATTTGATTTTCAAAGCCATAACAGCTCTCCGGTTAAGGAAATTAAATTAAGCAAAGATGATGTTATTTTAGAGACTAGCGGTGTTTTTTCTTTTTCTAAAAATACGATTTTTAACCCTTCATTACTAAAAGTTGATCGGTTTTTTAAATTAGATTCCGGAATTAAATATGTTTTAGCTAATTACCAGGCGCCCACAACTCAGTCAGGAGAAATGAGCGCCACTGCCAATTTTAATTTAATAGGAGCTTATCGAGAGCAGGGAAAATATAGTTTTATGATTTCTATTCCGGGGCTTAAGAATGATGATCAGGTTGATGATTATTTAGAAATCAGTGAAATAAAAATGGAATTTTCCGGAAGAACTCTCTGGCAGAAATTATTGGGACGCGGTAATTAAAACTAATATGAGAAAATTATTCGACAACGTAATAAAGCGTGAAATTTTTTACTTCTTTTTCTGGTTGTATTTAGTTTTGATTTCTTTAGAAATTATTTTCCCTAATATTGTTTTAGTTTATTTTAATCTTAATTATCTGGTTTTGTTAGTTATTATTTCCGGTATATATCTATTAATCAAACAATAAAAATATGGAGTTAAAAAACTTTTTTAATCCTCTTGGAGTAGCAGTTGTTGGCGCTTCTTCTGATAAGCACAAAGTTGGTCGGCAAGTTCTAAACAGTATTATTAAGAACGGCTATGGTGGCCATATTTATCCTATAAATCGTGACCATACAATTGTTGCTGGATTTCCAGCCTTTGCTAGTTTGGAGATGATTCCGGCCAAGAATAAAGCTGCTATTTTAGTGGTAATTGTTATTCCTGCTCCTTTTGTTTTAGAGGAAATTAAAAAATGTGCGCGTTTGGGAATAAAAAACATCATTATTATTAGCGCTGGTTTTAAGGAGTCCGGAGCTGAAGGAGCGATTAAAGAAGTGGCAGTGACTGAGTTGGCCAAAAAACATAAATTAAATATTTTAGGGCCTAATTGTTTAGGATTTATAAATAATAATAATCGTTTAAATGCTAGTTTTGCTGATAGCGGTGCCGGCGGTGGTCAGATTGCCTTTCTTTCACAATCAGGGGCTATCGGGAGCGCCGTTTTAGATTGGTTAAAGAATAAAAGTTTTAATTTAGGATACTTTATCAGTCTAGGTAATAAAGCGGTACTTGATGAAAATGACTTTTTAGAATATTTGGCGACTGATAAAAAAACGAACGC
>Ga0075530_1000265_pt1 | contig 24107 bp, 24 predicted proteins | sample NGEPerD_2_FD_75101 | JGI IMG/M metagenome (GOLD analysis project Ga0075530, IMG submission 75101) | Arctic peat soil microbial communities from the Barrow Environmental Observatory site, Barrow, Alaska, USA - NGEE PermafrostL1-D | ecosystem: Environmental > Terrestrial > Soil > Wetlands > Peat ... | reverse complement strand
GCGGCACCGTCGATGTGCTGCGAGGTGTCATCAGGTCCAGCTCTCGGAGTGGGAGTGGCCGGAGTCGCCACGCTTCCTGATGTGTACGTCGCTCTCGCACGCGGGTACTGCGCGCGCAGTACCGGGGCGACCAGGGCTGATCAGGCCCGGGCGACGACCAGCATCGCGCCCAGCAGTCCGGCCTTCGTGGCGGCGACGTTGTTGCCGATCCGCTGACCGAAGGCGGGTCCGAAGACAACCAGTGGCGAGATCGATCCGTCAGGTGGCGCACCCAGGGTCGACGTGGTCCGGTCCTCGACGTCCTCGATGGTGAAGCCTGCTCCCTCCAGGTGGGAGCGGTAGTCCTCGACGCTCTCCACGAACGACGACCGCTCGTCCACGGCCCACGGCAACGGGTAGGTCAGGTCCCCCTCGCCGGTCCGCATCTGCTCGTAGACCGCGAACGGTGCGGAGGGCGCGAGCACGCGGTTCACCTCGGCGAAGACCGCCTGCTTGTCCGGGATGTTCATGCCGACGTGGACCATGACAGCGGCGTCGAAGGAGTCGTCCTCGAACGGCAGCGACTCACCGGCAGTGGCCACGAACGAAGCGCGATCGGTCATCCCGACCCGCGCGGTGAGCGCCGTCGCGGCCTCGACGAACTCCGGGGTCAGGTCGATCCCGGTCACCTGGGCGTCGTACGTCGCTCGAGGCGCGAGGGACCACCGATGCCGCAGCCGATGTCGAGGAGGCGCATGTCCGGCGCGAGGCCCAGCCGGTCGAGTGCGTGGCGGGTGGCGGCCACGCCTCCTGCGTGCAGCTGGTCGAGCGGGAAGAGGTCCGCAGCCGTGATCTGCTCGACATCGGTCCCAGCCTCCGCCAGCGCCGTCAGGATCGTGTCGCTCAGGTTCCGGCCCCCGTAGTGGCCCCGGACAAGATCGCGAACGTCCATCGCTCCCACCTCCTGGTCGAAACGCTAGACCTGACCGGTGAGCCCCGAGCTTCAACTCACCCCTGGTTCGCCCTGGGGTCGTCGGGGGAGTCCTGCTGTTCGCCTGTGGGCGCAGGTAGCCACTTGCGCATCCTGCGCTGCTTCTCGAGCTTCTTGCGCTCCTTCTTCTCCAGGTCGCGCTCGATCGAGAGGATGCTGTCCTCGCGGGTGGTGACCAGGCGGACGTAGTGCATGCCGGTCCCGATCATCACGAATGCCGGCCACGGGAATCCGCCGGCCATGGTGGCGAGGTAGATGACCCAGCAGATCAGGGTCGGCGTCAGGAAGCTCCACAACGCCTGTTGACGTTGCTGCCGGTAACGACTCTCGGCTTCCGCCCGCCGGTCGAGCACGACCGGGACGGTGGCTCCAGAGCTGGCGACCAGGTCGCGGATGATGGGCGGCAGCTCCCCCAACGTCTTGGCCTGCGCCACCTGGTCGCCGCGCTCGTCGAGCTCCTCGGGCGTCAGCCTTCCGTCGGCGTACGCCGCGCCCAGCACGTCGTTGACCACGTCGCGGTCCCGGTCGGAGGCACGCAGCGGGGCATGCTCGGGGTGTCGCGGATCGTGGGGGAATCGCTCCCAGATGCTCCCGGACATGAGCAGAGCCTATGTCGAGCCGGGGCGCTCGACGTCCAGCTCCCCGGGCAGGATCGACCAGCTCTGCAGGTCTCCACGACGGCCGTCCGAGTGGTGCATCGAGCGCAGCACGCCCTCGTAGGTGTACCCGGCCTTCTCGGCCACGCGCGAGGAGGCCGGGTTGTCGACCGAGATCAGGGCCGTCACGCGCTGCATTCCTTCGGCGAACGCCCACTTGGTCAGTTGGCGCAGCGTCTCGGTGGCCACCCCCTGACCCCGCCCCCATGGCGAGATCGCGTACCCGAGCTCCACCTCGAGCGCCTCACGGTCGACAGGCCCCGTGACGGCGTACCCGACGAACTGTCCTTCGTCATCCAGGATCGCGAGAGCCACGCGTCGATCGCCGCCGAAGCCCGCCAGCCACTCCTCGAGCCACCCGTCGGGCATCGGGTCGGGAGTGCGGGTGTAGCGGAGCACCTGGCCGTCGCGCATCGTCTCCCGCAGCGCGGGGAGATGCTCGGTGGAGAGGGGGACGAAGCGGATCGCGGGCACCTAGCTCGGCGTCTCCCTGGTCCGGACGAGCTCCTCTGCTACGCGGTTGAGCTTGACGTTCCGGTCCTGGGAGACGCGGCGGAGGGCGGCGAAAGCCTGAGTGGGGGAGAGGTCGAAGCGTTCCATCAAGATGCCCTCGGCGCGGCCGATGGCGGTTCGGACGGTGATCGCCGTCTCCAGGTTCGTCACATTCTGTGCCTCTGCCAACGCCACGGCTACGTGGGCGGCCAGCGCCTCCCCGTTGTAGACGTCCTCGGTGTCGAACGCGTCTTCGGTCCGGGAGTAGAGGTTCATGGCACCGAGGGTGTCTTTCTCCGTGAAGAGCCGGAAGCTCACGATGCTGGCGACACCGATCTCCTCCGCGGCACGTGGCCCCCACGTGGGGAAACGCTCGTCGGTCGCCAGATTGCGACTCAGGACGATCTCGTGCTTGCGAAGCGCATCGAAACTGGGCCCTTCCTTCAACTCGAACTGGAGCTCATCGAGCCGCATCAGCGCCTCACCGCTCCCGGCCGGGGTGTCGATACCAGTGCGATGGCGAATAGACATCCCAGCGAGATCGCAGCCTTCGATAATCTCGATGGCGACGACGACGGCCTCGTCCAGGATCTCCTGGGTGGTCGTCAAACCCTGCATCGAGCGGGCTGCTTCGGCGACCTGGCGGGTGAAGGACTCCTCGCGTGCCATGCCTTGCACGTTACTCATGCTCAATCCCACAGCAAGTCCAGCTTCCGGCCGGCACCGGTGACCGCTTCCGGCGTTCGGGGGGTGTCTTATGCGCGGCTTTTGCCCCACTGTCCCATATGCGGTACACTGACGGGGATTGGGTTGGGAGATCAGCCGCGCGACCGGTCTTGTGGTCGCAGCCGCTCCATTGATGTTGGAGACCGTGATGCTCCGTTTCAACCGTTCGACAAACTACCCAACAAATGCCCTCACCGGCGTGATGGGCGTACGTGTCCCGAACCCGAAGCCCACTCAGGGCCGACGTGGCGTGGCCATGGAGCCGATCACTTCCTGCGAGCACGATTGGGCACTGATCGACGTGCAGGACACGTGGAGCGGTCCAGGTCGTCTCAGTACCTGTTCGCTGTGCGGCGCGATTCGCCGGGAATGGCTACCCAGCAAGTCCGGACGCTCGCGCCGCTCAGGGTCAGATGCGGTTCGCGTCCTCTCACCAATCGCCCAACGTGCACCAACTCACGAGTAACCGCATTCGCCACCCCGGTGTCGGTCCCGTCGGTTCAGGTCGTTGGGTTGGGATGTCAGCCCGCGGTCGGGACTCATGGCCACGAGAGCGCTCCAGGAAGGATTCACGGTATGCCAACCCACCAGCCTCTTCCCGCACCCGATGGCCGGCCCACCAGTGACACCTTGGTCGAAGCGCTGGAGCAGTGGCAAGACGTCGACAGGGTCGCAGCACCCGAGTTCCTCGTCCCTGAGCTTCGGACGATCGACGCCCACCGCCCAGCCGTCGAGCGGGCCAAGGGTGCCCTGATGCTGCGCTACGAGATGGACGCCTACCACGCCTTCGACGTGATGGTCCGCTGGTCGCGGCTCGCACACACCCCGGTGCACACCCTCGCCGAGACGCTGGTCCGGGGCATCCGCGAAGGCCCCCTGACCGAGTTCGGACGCCAGCCGTTGGCCAGATGGCTGCGGGACCAGCTCCGCCACGACGACCCCTGATCCGGTACGACGCCCTCTGGGCCCCAACCAGCCGGTCGCTGACGAACCGGCCACAAGCCTCCGCACGCTGCATGCGTGCGGAAGCGGGGGGTGTGCAGGGGCACGACTCACTCAGCTCGTGCTCCTGCGCGATCCGGCCTGATCCCGGGCTCACTCAGGCCACGGCGAGCAACGCGCCCGCCGGGCGATCGTTGAACCGGCATGAACCAGCCCGTCAGTGAGTCCACCGCCCGCAGGTCCGGAATCATCCGACTGGCCCTCCTCGACCTTCCCCGGAGCGCTGGACCGCCGAAGTGCGGGCCCGGCGCGTTGAAGGTGACGGCGATCGACGGTCGGGTGCCCTCCCCCGGACTACAGCTCGGGCAGCTACAAGCAGGGCTACCGGTGCAACACGACCCAGGTCTCGCACCACGTGGCCACCGGTGGGTACAAGGTGGAGAGGTACCTCGATCCCGCAGGCCAAGCCGGGTTGCCGATCGCCGCTGATGCGCCCAGACGCTGTGGACGGAACATCCAGCGCCCTCATGCCCGACCCTCCGATGTCTGTGGTGAGCGCGGAGCGCCGACCGAGATGTCCACCTCGGTCAGTTAATGTGATGCAGCCAAGGGCTGTCGGCAACCGGGAGTGGAAATCAGGTGGGAATCCCTCAGCGTGTCGTGCGCCGACTGTCCCAGCGCCTCGCCTCACGGAGGGGCACACGCAGTGAGCTGGTGCCGGTCCCGGACATCCTTGATGAAGCGGGCCGGCTGGAGGCTGCCGGCAAGTCCGCAGGGGCCCTGGACCTGGTCGAGGCATCGCTGGTTGACCGTCCTCGCAACTTGCTCCTCCGGGTCGAGCGGGCCATGGTCCTCACCCGCATGGGCCACTGGCCCACGGCCGCCGAGGCCTGGGCACAGCTGGTCGAGGACCGCAGCCCGGGCCTGAGACCGAAGCACTGGTCCCATGCGGTCACCGCGCAACTCCGGATCCCGGACCCCAGCGCTGCCGAAGCCGTCCTCGAGGTCGCCCGGAAGCACTTTCCGGATCATCCGACCATGCTGCGGCTGTGGGCTGAGCTGGCCATGATCCGGGAGGACTGGGAGAGCGCAGCGGACCGCTGGGCGGCGTACCACGAGCTCCGTCACACCACGCTCCCGAACTCGCCGGTGGTCTTCCCGAAGCAGTCGCGGAGCACGGACTGGTACGAAGCCGCGTGGCAGGAGGTGGCCCGGGTCCTGCAGCGTCGGCGAATCCCGCGGCACGCACCGTTCACTTCAGGGTTCTACCTGGCGATGGCACGAGTCCTTCTGTCCAGCGGGCTCAAGGCCGACTCCGGAGACCTCCTGGCCGCGTGGCTCGACGCCCCCGAGGAGGTGGTCGGAGCCGGCGAACTCGACGACGTCCGCAACATCGAGCACTTCCTGATCGTCATCCGACTCACCGGGAACGACCACTTCCCCGACCGGCTCCTGCCCGAGGACGACGCCCTCCTCTCGACGCTGCCCGCCGTACCCGAAACCGTCGACGGACTCGGACCGTTGCGACTGCTCCGGGTTCCCGCCGGCTCCACGATCGAGATGTCACTGCGCTCGACGCGCTTCCTCAGCATTGTGAACCTGGATCGCCACGTGAGGCGGGTGGCACGCGCCGACGGCTGGCCGGACGCGGCCACCGAGCTTGACCCGCTGGCTCGCCGCGCGCGTCAGTGGTCCACCAGGTACGGCGAGAAGTACGCCGTCGAACCACACCTGCCTGCGTCCACCCTGGCCGACGCCATGTACCTCACGATCTACCACGAAGCCAGTCAGCTGGCCCCGATGCTGCGGCTCGCCGACGACATCGCCGGCGCCGACACGCACGCGCCCGTCGTCATCGAGATTCCGTACCTGACCTTCCGCCCCCTCAGAGGGTCGAGTGACGCGTTCAGCCTCATCTACCTGTACTTCGCGCTGATCGAACGCGGAGTGAACGCCTTCTTGTGCTACGTCGAGCGCGGGCCGGTCCCCGAGGAGCCAGCGGAACTGTCCTTCCGACCCGCGTGGCGCCTCTCCGTGAGGCAGACGGTGCTGGCGCCGACCGAGCAGCGCCGCAGCCGCGGGCACAACGCTCGCATCGCCCTCGTGCCGGCGGGCATCCGCGCCTTTCCCGCGCTTGCTGCCCTCCTCCCCGGGGCAACCGTGTACGAGTCCGGATCCGTCGTCGGCGAGTACGCGTATGACCGCCACCATCCGCGGACGCAAGCGATCACCGCCACCGCAGCCCTCCACCCCAGCGACCCAAAGCTCCCAACCTTCGAGTACCCGTTGACCAGGACCGCACGGCTCGCCGGCCGGGGGCTTGCCACGAGTGACGACCAGCCGCTGGATGGCGTCCTCGAGGAGAGCCCGCCGCTCGGGGGTACCTGGGCACAATGGCTGCATCGGGCAACGTCCGAATTCGTGGAGCACCTCGCCCGACAGGCGACCGCGGACGTGCTGCGGCGCCGCATCGCGGAAGCCCATGTCGCCGACTATCTGTTGCCCGAGGGCGTGGTGGTCGGTGACGCCGTGCGTCGGGCAGGTGGGCGTGTCATCCTGCACCCGCACTCGAGCAACCCCGTCCACATCGACGTCCGCGGACCAGACACGTTCGACGAGGTCGAGGCCATGACGCATACCGGAGCCCGCATGTGGCGGGAACAGTTCCCGGACAAGGTGGTCAGACATGCCCCGGCCGCCGTCGTGAGCCCGACCCACACACGGTCCTTCTCGGCCGGGCAACCGCTCTCCGTGGTGCTCTTCGGCGGGATGGCCGTCATGGGAAGGACACCGTGGATCGACCTCGACCGCCATGCCGAGTCGTACACGAACCTGTTCGACGGGCTCGCCGACCTCCAGCGACGCCATGCCGTCGACGTCTACTTCAAGCCCCGAGGGACATCGGGCGAGACGGAGGAGTGGCTGTTCCACACCGTCGGGCGTCGTGCCCAGTGGCGTCCGACGTACACCCATGCCCGGCGGCTCGACCTGCCCAACCAGGTGTTCGTCTCGGTGTCGGTGGGCACGACGGCGCTGTTCGAGGGGCTCTTCGCCGGCTCACCGGGCATGATCGTCCGCGACTTCCCCGTCCGTGACTACACCACACTCGCAGGACCGGACTTCCCGGTCCTTCACCACCGCCAGGCGCTTGCCCTGTTGGAGAAGCTGACGAGCCCGAGCCAGTACGCCACTCTCGTCGCCGACGAGATGGCCTTCGCCCGCCGGGAGCTCGGGTTCGATCCTCAGCCCTGACGCCGCCTGCCCCGTGACGTGGCCCATCCCAAGGAGGTCGGGTACTTCAACCAGCCGGTCGCCCAGGGCGACAACCCACTGGCAACCTCAGCCACCGAGCAGATCAGGGAGTGATCTCGCGAGGCCCTCGAGGATCAGGGTGAGCCCGAACTCGAACTCGTTGCCGAAGTCGTAACCGGGCTGGAGGACGAACTCGGTGGTCAGCTCGATCAGGTGGGGGTACTCGCCTGTCGCGAACAGCTCCATCATCGGCGCGGCGACTTCCGCGACGGTGTCGCGCTCGAAGGGCAGAGCTGCCTCCTGGAGCGCGAATCCGTACACGTAGCTGTCGATCAAGGCATAGGCGTGCGCGGTCATCTCCACCGAGACGCCGGCCCCGCGAAGGACGCCGATGTTGGCATCGTGATGTCGCAGCGTCGCCGGTCCGGGGGAGGTGCGGGACTCCAGGAGCCCGATCGCCCACGGGTGGCCTCTCAGCACCCGACGCGCCGAGCTCGCTCGCCGATGGATCTCCGATCGCCATTCACCGTCGTACGACGGCAGCTCGATCTCGCTGAACACGATGTCGACGATGCCGTCGAGGATCTCGTCCTTGTTCGCCACGTGGTGGTAGACCGACATCGGCCTGACGCCGAGCTCCTGCGCCAGAGAGCGGATTGTGAGCGAGCCGATTCCCCCCGCGTCGGCGACAGCGATCGCACTGCGCAGCACGCGGTCGCGGCTGAGTGGTGCGCGTTCCTGGGCCCTGGCGCCGGTTCTCTTCGACATCGATCTCCCGTGTCCATAGCGGTTTCGTACTTAGTAAGGTAGCGTAGCCGTACTAAGTACGAAACCTAGCAGCGCCGATGCCCCGGAAGGGGACCGAGATGACGAACCACATCCAGGAACCACCTGTGGTGCCCACAGGTGATGCGTCACAACCCGCTCGTCCGGGCGTGGAGGCGAGCCGAGCGGTGCGCAAGGCCAGCATCGTCGCGGGAACCGGGATCCTGCTGATGGCTGCCTTGGCCGCCGTCGGTCAGCTCGTGGTCATCGAAGGGCTCGTCACCCAGGGGGACGCGGCAACGACTGCTCAGGACATCCTGGCCTCCGAGGGGATGTTCCGCTTCGGCATCGCGACGTGGTACGTGGTGGCGATCCTCGATGTGGTGGTGGCCTGGGCCCTCCTGCAGGTGTTCAGCCCCGTCAACGCGGGCGTCGCCAGGCTGGCCGCCTGGTCCAGGCTCGCGTACGCCGCGGTGTTGACAGTTGCCGTCAGCCAGCTCGCCGGCGTCCCCGGCCTCCTGCGCAGCGACGACTACTCGTCGGCGTTCAGCGAGGAGCAGCTACCCGCCCAGGCCATGCTCAAGGTCGACGCGTTCAACGGCATCTGGATTGCCGGGCTGAGCCTGTTCGGCGTCCACCTCCTCCTGATCGGCTACCTGGCCTTCAGGTCGGGCTACGTTCCCAAGGTGTTGGGGGTCCTGCTCGTCATCGCGGGTGCCGGCTATTTGTTCGACAGCTTCGGCACGGTGCTTTCGCAGGGCTCGCCGGTCATCGTCTCTACGTTCACCTTCCTGGGTGAGTTCCTGTTGGCCTGCTGGCTCGTGATCCGGGGTCGCCGTGTTTCGTTGCCGACGGTCCGGCGATGAGAGGAAGCATGATGCAGGCAATCGTCCAGGAGTCGTACGGCGAGGCCGAGGTCCTGCAGCTGGGAGAGATCGACCGACCCGAGTCCGGCGACAAGGAGGTGCTGATCAAGGTCCACGCGGCGGGTCTCGACCGCGGCACGTGGCACCTGATGACGGGCAGGCCCTACCTGGCCCGTCTCGCCTTCGGGTTCCGGGCGCCGAGGAACCCCGTGCCGGGTCTCGACGTGGCCGGCACCGTGGTCGGCGTCGGCTCGGCGGTGACGCGCTTCGCTGTCGGGGACGAAGTCTTCGGTGTCGGCAAGGGGAGCTTCGCCGAGTACACCGTGGCGCGGGAGAGGCAGTTGGCGCACAAGCCCGGGAACCTGTCGTTCGAGCAGGCGGCCGTGGTGCCGGTGTCGGCAACGACCGCTCTGCAGGCGCTACGCGACCAGGGCCGCGTCCAGGCCGGCCAGTCGGTGCTGGTGATCGGTGCGTCCGGCGGCGTGGGCAGCTACGCCGTACAGCTGGCCAAGGCGTTCGGTGCCGAGGTCACCGGCGTCTGCAGCACCGCCAAGGTCGACCTGGTGCGCTCCCTCGGCGCCGACCACGTCATCGACTACACGCACGAGGACTTCGCCGACGGCGTACGCCGCTACGACCTGGTCCTCGACATCGGCGGGAACCCCACCATCACCCGCCTGCGTCGGGCACTCACGCCCAGGGGAACGCTCGTCATCGTCGGGGGCGAGGAGGGTGGCAACTTCTCGGGAGGGATGAACCGTCCGATTCGCGCGTCCGCGATGTCGATGTTCCTGCGCCAGCGGCTGAGGATGTTCGTGGCGTCGACGCGCCACACCGACCTCGAGTTCCTCACCGAGATGATCGAGGCAGGGAAGGTGACGCCGAGCGTCGACCGGACCTACCCGTTGGACCAGGCTCCTGAGGCCATGGGCCACCTCGAAGCCGGGAAGGTGCGGGGCAAGGTCGCCATCACCATCTGACCCGGACCCGGACGATAGCCCTCAGACCAGCCCCGCGTCGTGGACGCAGATGGCGATCTGCACCCGGTTGGTCACCTCGAGCTTGGTGAACAGACGACCGATGTGGGCCTTCACGGTCGGCACGGAAAGGTACAGCCGGGCCGCGATGTCAGCGTTGCTCAACCCGGATCCGACGGCGACCGCGACCTCGCGCTCCCGTTCGGTGAGCCGGGCAAGTCGACCGAGCGCGGTGCGTGCCCGCTCGGGCGCCGTCACCGCGGTCAGCTGGGCGATCAGCTTGGTCGTGACGCTGGGCGAGAGCATCGGGTCGCCGTCCGCGACCTTGCGGATGGCGTCGATGATCGCCGCCGGTGCGGTGTCCTTGAGCAGGAAGCCGCTTGCACCGGCCCCGAGGGCCCTTGCCACGTAGTCGTCGGCGTCGAACGTGGTCAGGACGATCACCTTGGGCGGGTCCTCCCACGAGCCGATGACCTCGGTCGCCTCCAGTCCGTCCATCCGTGGCATCCGGATGTCCATGAGCACCACGTCCGGCCGGTGCTCGCGCGCGGAGTCGACCCCGTCCCGGCCGTCGACCGCCTGGCCGACCACCTCGATGTCGGGCGCACCGCCGAGGATCATCAGCAGGCCCGAGCGCACCAGGGCGTCGTCGTCGACGACCAGCACCCGGATGGTCGGGGTGCCGCTCAGCTCTGCCACGGCAACCACCCGGTCAGCTCGAACGACCCGCCGTCGCGGCCCGTCGTCAGTTGACCGCCGGCCAGCTTGGCGCGCTCACCCAGGCCGACCAGGCCCAGACCCGCCCCCGGCGTACTGGCCCCGTTGAACGCGAGAGCGCTGCGCGCCGGGTTGCTGATCCGGATGCTCACACCTTCGGCGGGTGAACCGGTCATCTGCACCAGCACCGTCACCCCCGGGGCGTGCTTGCGGGCGTTGGTCAACCCCTCCTGGACGATCCGGTACGCCGTGCGGCCGACCTGGTCCGGCATCGCCCCCGCGTCGAGCACCCGGTCGTCGTACCGGATCCGCATCCCGGCCCACTCAGCCTCCAGCACCAGTGCCGAGAGGTCCCCGAAGGTGGGTTGCGGACGCTCGCGCAAGCCGCCCGTCCCGTCGTCGCGGAGCACACCGAGCACCTGACGGAGGTCGGTCAGCGCCTCGTGCGACTTGGCTTGGATCAGCTCCGCCGTCCGGTGCATCTCCTCGGGGGTCAGATCGGTGCGGTAGGCCAGGGCACCGGCATGCATGGCAATCAGGCTGATCCGGTGGGCCAGCACGTCGTGCATCTCACGGGCTATCCGGGTGCGCTCGTTGAGCCGACCCTGTTCGACCCGGAGCGCCTGCTCCTCCTCCGCACGCTCAGCCCGGTCGCGCAGCGTCCACATCAGCTCGCGACGGGAGCCGATGTACATGCCGATGGCAAGCATGGCGACGGCGGAGAGCAGTCCCAGCACGATGTCGATCCCGCTCGTGAAGCCTTCCGAACGAGGCTGGAGCAGCGGGATGGAGATCGACGAGACCGTCATGAGCAGGAGCATCACGATGATCTGCTTGATCACCCGGCGGGTGGCGAGAGAGACCGTCGCGAGGGTGCCCGGACCGTTCGCGGTCACGGAGACCGAACCCATGATGCTGGTGAGCGCCGCGACGGCGAACGGCCAGCGTCGCCGGAAGAAGGTCAGCACGAGGGCGACCAGGCCGAGCGACAGGTCGAGCCAGAACAGCCACCGGGCCTCGCTCCACTGGCCCGGGGCCGAGAACCACCACAGCACCGCGCTGAACGCGACCGCGGCCGCAATGCGCCAGAGGTGCGCCTGCCAGGTCAGTGGCGGGTTGTACTGGTCCGGGCTGGGTCGCTGCACTCTGCTCACACTACGAGCCGGTGGCGCGCGTGAGGCAGATCCCGAAGTAGCGGCAACCCCCTGCTTTGGTAGCGGATGTGAGATCCCTGGGGCCGATGTGCGGACCGTCTCCGGCGATGAGACTCGGTGCATGATCACTGTTGACGGAGTATCCAAGATGTACGGCGGCCACACCGCCGTCGACGACGTGTCGTTCGTCGCCCGACCCGGCCGGGTCACCGGCTTCCTCGGGCCGAACGGCGCCGGCAAGTCCACCACGATGCGCATCATGGTGGGCCTCACGCCGGCCAGCCGAGGGTGCGTCACGATCGGGGGGCACAGCTACGGCGACCTGCCCAACCCCGGTCTCCTCGTCGGGGTGCTGCTCGACGCCTCGGCGCAGCACAACGGCCGCACCGGGCGCGAGATCCTCACGATCGGCGCCGAGACCATGGGCCTGCCCAGGGCGCGGGTCGACGAGATGCTCGAGCTCGTCTCGCTGTCACCGACCGAGGCGAAGCGCCGGCTCAGGGACTACTCCCTCGGGATGCGGCAGCGACTCGGCATCGCGCACGCCCTCCTCGGCGACCCCGGCATCCTCATCCTCGACGAGCCCGCGAACGGCCTGGACCCGGCGGGCATCCACTGGATGCGTGGCCTCCTCAGGGAGTACGCCGGGCGCGGCGGCACCGTGCTCCTCTCCTCGCACCTGCTCCACGAGGTCGAGAAGATCGCGGACGACCTGGTCCTGATCGGTCGCGGCAGGATCGTCGCCAAGGGGACCAAGCAGGAGCTCCTGCAGACCCGCGGCGCCTACGTCAGGGCCCTCGAGCACGAGTCGCTCGCGGATGCGCTGCAGCTTGCAGGGATCCTGTCGATCCCCTTCGCAGACGGGCTGCGCAGCGACGTGGAACCCGTCCAGATCGGCGAAGTGGCCGCTGCAGCCGGCCTCACCCTCGCCGAGCTCCGGCCGGCGGAAGGCGCCGGCCTGGAAGACCTGTTCCTCCAGCTCACCGCCGACACCCAGCGAGAAGGAGTTCCCGCATGAGCACCATGACCATCGACTCCACGGCGGCACCCACCACCGTCGACATCTCCACCACCCCTCGCATCCCGCTCAAACGCCTGGTGCGAGTGGAGCTGCGCAAGATGGCGAACACCCGGTCGGGCAAGTGGCTGCTGATCGGCATCGGCGTGATCACGCTGTTCGTCATCGGCATCTTCTATGCGACCGCGGAACCCGCCGAGCGCACGTTCTTCAACTTCATGGCGGCCACCAACGGTCCGCAGGGCCTCCTGCTCCCGGTGCTCGGCATCCTGCTGGTCACCAGCGAGTGGACACAGCGCACCGCTCTGGTGTCCTTCACCCTGACACCGGTCCGCAGCCGGGTGCTGATCGCCAAGGTGCTCGGCGGTCTGTTGGCCGGCCTGGCTGCGATCGCACTGACGGTGGTGGTCGCCGGCCTCGCCACCCTCCTGGGCGGAGCCGACAACGCCTGGGCCCAGGTCGGGGTCGACGACCTCGGCAAGTTCGTCCTGCTCCAGGCAACCGGGATCCTCCAGGGTCTGGCGTTCGGACTGCTTTTCCTGAACTCCTCTGCCGCGATCGTCAGCTACTTCGTCCTGCCGTCGGCGCTCAACATCCTCGGGACGCTGTGGAAGCCGCTGGGCGACGTACAGCCGTGGATCGACCTCTGGTCGTCGCAGACACCCCTGTTCATGGGCGGGAACCTCACGAGTGATCAGTGGGCGCAGTGCGCCACGAGCACCCTGATCTGGGTCGTGCTGCCGTTCGTGGTCGGTCTCGTCCGGGTGCTCCGCGCCGAGGTGAAGTAGAGATGTTCGGCAAGACCGTGCTGGTCACCGGTGCCTCCTCAGGCATCGGCAGGGCGACTGCTGTGGGCCTGGCCACGATGGGTGCGCACGTGGCGATCACCGGCCGGGACCGCGACCGCACCGAGAACGCGGCTCGCGAGATCCGCGCTGCCGGGGGCGGGCAGGTGGATGTCTTCGTCGCGGACCTGTCCGCCCAGTCGGAGGTGCGGAAGCTGGCCGACGAGGTGCTGCACGGCCTGCCACGGATCGACGTGCTGGTCAACAACGCCGGCGGGTACTGGAACACCCGGCACGTCACCGCTGACGGACTCGAGCACACGTTGGCACTGAACCATCTCGCGCCGTTCCTGCTCACCAACCTGCTCCTCGACCGGCTCAAGCAGAGCGGACCGGCGCGCGTCGTCACGGTCTCCTCCAACGCGCAGGCCATGGGGCGAGTCGACTTCGACGACCTCCAGGGCGAACGGTCCTACTCCGGGGCACGGGCCTACAACCAGTCCAAGCTCGCCAACGTCCTGTTCACCTACGAGCTGGCCAGGAGGCTGCACGCCACCTCGGTCACCGCCAATGCGCTGCATCCAGGACTGGTGAGCACATCCTTCGGAGCCGAGGACCCCGGCCGCGCCCAGCGACTGCTCGTCCCCATCATGCGGCCCTTCATGAAAGCCCCGGCCCAGGGCGCTACCACGTCAATCCACGTGGCCTCGGCTCCTGATCTCGAGCGGGTGACTGGTCGCTTCTTCGCCAACAGCTTGGCGAAAAGGTCCTCCAAACGCACCTACGACGATGCGGTCGCGGCACGGCTCTGGCAGCGGAGCGCCGACCTGGTCGGCCTGACCACGACGGCTGACCGCAACTGAGCAAGTCAGCCGCCGTAGGGGACGGTGATGATCTCGAGGCTGTGACCGTCGGGATCGTCCCAGTAGAGCCCTCGGCCACCGTCGTTCGTGTTGATCTCGTTCTCTCGCCGGTGGAACGGGTCGGCCCAGTAGGTCAGCCCACGGGCCACGATCCTTTCGAGGATCTCGTCGAACTCCCCCTCGCTCACCATGAACGCGTAGTGCTGGGGGTGTGGCCACCCGTGGTCGTCGGCGTAGTCGAGGGAGACACCGTTGGCCACCTGGACGACGAGGAACGGCCCGTAGACCGTGGGTGGCCCCAGGCCGAGGATGTCGACGAGGAACTGCGCGGAGGCCTGCTTGTCGTGCGCGTGCACGATCGTGTGGTTCAGCGTGATGCTCATCTGATCTCCTTCTGTTCGGCTGGGGCTTACCTCCGCCCCCACTCAGGACTACAGTCATTGTTGTTGAAACTCTCACCAGTTACGGCGAGGAAATGGGGGCGGGACCATGACCAGTGAGGTCGCACTGGACGAGCTTGAGACGCGCAGGAAAAAGCTGCGCGATCAGTACCTGCAGCCGGTGGGGGAGCGGCCATCGTCGCCGGGTCGGGGAATCCACCACGCGGCCCTGATCTGCTCAGACGTCGAGCACACCATCCAGTTCTACCAGGGGCTGCTGGGGTTCCCGCTGGTCGAGCTGGTCGAGAACCGCGACTACGCCGGGTCATCGCACTTCTTCTTCGACCTCGGCAACAAGACCCTCCTGGGTTTCTTCGACTTCCCCGGCCTGGGCCTCGAGCCCGGGATCGAGGCGATCGGTGGAGTCCAGCACATCGCGATCTCGACCCCTCGCGACCGGTGGGAGGAGGCTCGCGAACGGCTGGACGCAGCAGGTGTGGAGTACGCCGGGCCGGACCGCGGCATCGAGGAGTCGATGTACCTCAAGGACCCCGACGGGATCCAGATCGAGCTCCTGAGCGATCCGCTGATGTACTTCGGTGGCCACCAGCTCGACGAGTAGCAGGGCGCTCGAGAACCACCCTGACTCACCACAGGAGAGGTGTTGGGCAATGAGTGAGTGGAACGCAATGACGTTCGAGGGCAAGGACACCATCCTGCGGGTGGTGCGCCACGAGGCCGAGGCGATGTTCGCGATGATCGAGGATCCCGCGACCTGGGAGGCGCCGACCGCCTGCGAGGGCTGGACGACTCGCGACGTCGTCGGCCACATCGTCGACACCACCGAGGGCTACTTCCGTGCATTCGACGCGGCACGGGGCGAGGGTGAGGTCCCGCCGGCGCACGGGCTGACTGTCATGGCGGAGCTCGCGAACCAGGGGGCGACCGCGTTCCGGTCGCTGTCCCAGGAGGAGATGGTGCAGCGGTTGCACGACGACTTCGACAAGATGCAGGGCATCCTTCAGCCCATCGGAGCCGACGACTGGACCGGGATGATGGTGACCCACGCCTACATGGGGCCGGTCCCGGCGTTCTTCTTCGCGGCTGGCCAGCTGATGGACTACGGCGTGCACACCTGGGACCTGCGGGAGGGTCGGGGCCTGGTGCATGCACTGAACGGCGACGCCGCGGACCTGCTGGTGCCGTTCATGTTCGCTCTGTGGCAGGGCACCTGTCGCACCGACACCGTGACCGAGCCGTTTGACATCGGCATCCGCGTCGGGGGCCGCAACGGAGGCGACTACAAGGTCTCGGTCAGCGACCAGGGCATGAGCTACGGGCTCGGGGAGATCGATGACCTGCCGGCGCTGATCGAGTTCGACGCGGCCAGCCTGGTGCTGCGCACCTACAACCGGATGAACTCCGGCACCGTCCGTGGAGACCAGGAATTGGCCGAGCGCTACCTCAACCTGTTCTTCAGCATCTAGGCCCCATCTAGGCCGGGCCGGTCGGGGGCCGATAGTCCGTCAGCCGCTCGGTCTCGGCGTAGATGTCGAGCCCGACCGGTTGGCGCATCTCCTCAGCCAGGTGACCGAGCAGGCCGGCGGCGCGGGCGAGCAGCGCGAACCCGCGCAGGATGTCCACGGGGAAGCCGAGGTCGCACAGGGCAGCGCCGCAGATGCCGGCCCCGTTCACGGGCAGTGTGCGGCCCAGGACCTCGGGGTGAACGCGGCCGACCGCGTCGACAAGCAGCAGATGCGGGCCGAGCACCCCCGCCTCGTCGGCGATCCGCATGAGCACGGGTGTCCGCGGGTCGCCGTTCTTGTGCACGGGGTGACCAAGGCCCGGGACGTGGCGACTCGCCGCGCGCTCGGTGCTGAGAGCCTCTCGGGCGAGGTTGTCCCAACCCCGGTTGTCGGTGGGCAGGTCCGGTCCGTGCGTTGCCAGGGCTCTCGCCAGGAAGCGTCCGGTGTCCTCGGTTGCACCAAGGAAGCGGGAGCCGCCTCCGAGGAGTCCGGCGGCCAAGGCGCCCTGGACGGACTCCGGCGCACCTGTGAGCGTGAGTCGCGCCGCGATGACCGAAGGCGTGAAGCCGTGGTCGGCAAGCGCGACGAGCACAGCTTCGAAGACTCGCAGCTCTCCGGCGGTCGGGCGGCGCAGTGCGACCAGCCAGAAGGCGAGCTCGGCGAACCCCACCTTTCCGAGCAGGTCCTCGGCGAGGTCGTGCCCCAGGACGTGGATCGATGTCTCTTCCGAGGTGCCGATCGACGTCGGGTAGCTGGTCATGGTCGGTCCTTCGCTTCCGGTGGATGGGCGTCCGCTTCAGCGTCGTACTCCCCCTGGGTGCGTCCGACCGGGAGCTGGTGCTTGGCCACGCGGGACGTCGGGGTCCGGGGGAGTGCATCGACAGCCTGCCAGAACCGGGGCACCTTGAAGGCCGAGAGACGTTGCGCCGTCCAGCCCCGGATGGCGTCGAAGTCCAGGCTGCTGCCCGGCGCGGGTACGACGAACGCCTTCACCTCGTCCTCGGTCAGCTCGGAGGGTACGGCGACGACAGCGGCCTCGAGGACGTCGGGGTGCGTGGCGATCGCCTCCTCGACCTCGAGGGGCGACAGGTTCTGACCGCGCCGCCGGAGGACCTCCTTCTTGCGTGAGAGGAAGGTGTACGTGCCGTCCGCATGGGCCGTGACCAGGTCACCGGTGTGCATCCAGCCGTCGACCACCGTGGCCGCGGTCTCTTCGGGCATCTTCCAGTAGCCCGGGGTGACGGTCGGGTTGCGGAGGAGCAGCTCACCGGTCTGCCCTGGTCCGAGATCGCGTCCCTGGTCGTCCACGACCCGCACCTCGTTGACCGTGCCAAGGGTCGGGTGCTGCCGTGGCGAACCGAGGGTGCCGAACGGCCGCGTGCCGTGCCGCCAGATCAACCCGTACGGCGACTCGGACATCGCGTACCCGCACACGACCCGCAGACCGAACCGGGCCTCGAACGCCTCCTGCCACTCGCGTGCGGGGGAGGGGCCGGTGTAGCAGAGGCGGAGGTCGGTGTCGGCGTCGTCGGGCCCGGGCGGCTGCCGCATCAGGATCTCGAGCATGGCGCCGATCGCATTGAACTCCGTCGCGCCGTGTCGCCGAGCCGAGTCGAGGAACCCGCGGGCCGAGAATCGCGGAAGCAGGACGAGACCCGCGCCGGCGGCCAGCGACCCCATGACCGAGTACGCCGGAGCGTTGATGTGGAACAGGGGCAGCGAGGTCATCAGCCGGTCCGTGCTGTCCAGCTCCATCCACCACGGGAACCCCTCACCGGCCCAGGCGTACGCGCGCTGGGTCTGCATCACCAGCTTCGATCTCCCCGTCGTACCCGACGTCGGGATGAGCACAGCAAGGTCACCCGGGTCGAGGTCGTTGGCCAGGGGCAGCTCTGCGGCGGGTTGCTCGACACGCCAGTCGACGAGGAGGTCGTCGATGTCCAACACCTTGGCGTCCGTGGACGCGGCTGAGGACGCACTCCGCACCGGCGACTTCAACTCCGCGTCCGTGATCACCGCGCTCGGCTCCACCTGTCGGAGAAGCCCGGCGAGCTCGTCGACCGTGCCGGCGGGATCGGTGGGTACGGACACCGCGCCGATCGTCGCGAGACCGAGCCAGCAGAGCACGTACGGCGGGGTGGTTCTCGCCGTGACGACCACCAGGTCGCCACGCCCGACCCCTGCCTCCACAAGTCGCTCAACGAGCCGGGCGACATGTGCGGACGCGCCACCGAAGGTCAGAATGCCTTCGTCGGTGCGGATCCAGGTGCCGCCTGGATCGCGTGCGACAGCCGAGGCCAGCAGGCCTGGGATCGTGTCAGTCACAGGCGATCCACCTAACCGTCCTCCGAGACCCACGTACGCGGTCAGGCAGGCTCGTGGGCCAGCAGCCTGCCCAGGACGAGTGCCTGCTCCGTGGTCCCACCCAGCATGAACTCGTTGCGCTTCGCCGCGGTGAAGTAGCGGTGCGCCTCACCGTCGAGGTCGATCCCGACACCCCCGTGGATGTGGACGGTCGTGTGGGCGAGCCGGTGTCCTGCATCCGCCGCCCAGAGCTTGGCGATGGCGATGTCGGCTGCGGCAGGTAGACCCTCGCCGAGCTTCCACGCGGCCTGCCACATCGTCAGCCGGGCACCGAGCACGTCGATGTAGCCGTCCGCCAGTCGCTGTGACACAGCCTGGAAGGTCCCGATGGGACGGCCGAACTGCTCGCGTGTCCCGGCGTACGCCGCCGTCAGCGCAAGCGCGCCCTCCAGGGTGCCCAGCTGCTCGGCGCAGACGGCCACGGTCAGGTGCCCGGTGAGCCATTCACAGATCTCGAGGCCGTCGCCGATGACGCCCAGCACCCGGTCCATCGGGAGCGACGCCCGGTCGAGCTCCAGCCGGGCGGCCACCTCGTTCCCACTGAGCCGCTGCGGTACGACGGAGACCCCGGGATCATCGGAGTGCACGAGAAACACCGTCAGCCCCTGGCCGGTGTCGGCGGGCACGAGGAACAGGTCTGCCAGCGGACCGGACGGAACGACTGCCTTGTTGCCCGTGAGCAGCCAGTTCGACCCGTCGTTCTCGGCGCGCGTGATCGGCTGGGCCGGCGAGTGCGCACGGTCCTCGGAGAGAGCCGACGTGAGGATGAACTCGCCGAGCCCGGCAACGGGCAGCCAGCGTGCCTGCTGCGTGATCGTGCCGAACCGGGCGATCGCCATGGCGGTGACCGCGTGCACGCCCAGGGGTACGGGAGCAACCTTGCGGCCGACCTCCACGAGCACGCTGCAGAGCTCGGGCAGGCGGAGCTCGCTGCCGTTGTGCTCCTCGGGCAAGGTCAGTGAGACCAGGCCGGAGTCAGCGAAGCGACGCCACAGGTCGTGGTCGAAGCGCACCGTCTGACCATCGACCGCCTTGAGTCGTTCGGGGGTGCAGTGCTTCTCGAGAATCGCCGCTGCGAGTCCCGCAGCCTCGATGCCGTCGGGGGTCTGTTCGAAGTCCACGGTGCGTCCTACCGCTTCGCTGCCGGGAGGCCGAGGCCGACGTACCCGATGATGTCGCGCTGGATCTCGTTGGCACCGCCGCCGAAGGTCATCACCAGCGACGAGCGGTAGAAGCGCTCCAGCCGTCCGCGCAATACCGCTCCCGGCGAGGCCCCGGACACCAGCGCCTTCGGTCCCACGACCTCCATCAGCGAGCGGTAGACCTCGGTCGCCATCTCGGAGCCGTAGACCTTGGTGGCCGACGCGTCTGCGGGGGAGAGGTCCTTGGTCGTCGAGGCGAGCTGCCAGTTGAGCAGCTTGAGCATGTCGGCACGGGCCTGCGCGCGGCCGAGCAGGATCTGCACCCACTCGGAGTCGATCACGCGGGTGCCGTCTGAGTTGCGGGTCTGCTGTGCCCAGTCGGTGACCAGGCCGATCGAGTGCACGACCGGCGCGGCAGACGTCAGTGCCACGCGCTCGTGGTTGAGCTGGTTGGTCATCAGCGCCCAGCCACCGTTGAGCTCACCGACAAGGTTGTCGCGAGGCACCCGCACGTCCTCGTAGTAGGTGGCACTCGTGCCCACACCGGCAACGGTGTGTACGGGCGTGTAGGAGAAACCCGGGCTGTCGACTGGCACCAGGAACATCGACAGGCCCTTGTGGCGGGGGCGATCGGGATCGGTGCGGCACGCCAGCCAGACGTAGTCGGCGTACTGGATCAGTGAGGTCCACATCTTCTGGCCGTTGATGACCCACTCACTCTGCCCTTCAGGGTTGGCCTCGAGCCGCGCCCGGGTGGTCAGGCTGGCCAGGTCGGTGCCCGACGCGGGCTCGGAGTAGCCGATCGAGAAGTGCATCTCGCCCTTGACGATCCTGGGCAGCATCTCGCGCTTCTGCTCATCGGTGCCGAAGCGCATGATCGTGGGACCGACCGTGTTCAGCGTCAGGTAGGGGATCGGTACGCCGGCGATAGCTGCCTCGTCGGTGAAGATCAACTGGTCCATCATGGTGCGGTTCTGGCCGCCCCACTCCTCGGGCCAGCCGATGCCGAGCCAGCCGTCGTGACCGATCTCGCGGATCACTTCCCGGTAGACGTCCGCCTCGCCGAACTCCGTTGTATCGACCTGGCCTGACCCGACCTGGCCTGACCCGACCTGGCCTGACCCGACCTGGCCCGACCCGAAGTCGCTGGTGGAGGCGGCCAGGGCCGATCGTCGTTCCGGTGTCACGAGCGCTGCGAAGTACTCGCGCAGCTCTGCCCGCAACGCCTCCTGGTCTGGTGTCAGTGCGATCTGCATGGAACTCCTGACCACGCTCCGACTGGCGCGTGGATTTGGGGATGGACTGTCATTCTCCCGCGCAAAACTATAACCTGTTCTTGTTTACGGCCACCATCACGGAGGAACCGATGAGCACGACCACCCAAGCACGTTCCCTTGACCGGGGCACTGCTCCTGAGCGATTCGCCCGCGGCTGGGTGGCAACCTGACCAGGGCACCGTCATGGGTGACGAGTTCTGGCGCGCCGAGGTCGCCGAGGACGGCCCCAGTGGTTGAGGAGCGAGCGTCAGCGAGCGTCTCGAACCACCCGAGGTCTCCGCAAAGCTCGAGCAGCCCCCGACGCCTGATGGTGTCCTTCGTGCCCACAGCCATGGCAGGCGGCAAGCGATGAGTTCCGGTCCGCGCGCGGGTCTGGTGTGATGACACCTTCGACTTCTGGAGGACCAAATGGGCCGGATCGTCTCGAACTTCTTCATCGCCCTCGACGGGGTGGTGGAGGCACCCCACGAGTGGCATTTCCCGTACTTCGACGACGAGATGGGCGCCGTCATCGGCTCCGGCATGGAGACACAGAAGGCTTTCCTGTTCGGGCGCAAGCTCTACGGCGAGTGGTCGGAATACTGGCCGGCACAGGGCGACAGCGAGGGGTTTGCGTCGTACATCAACAACCTGCCGAAGTACGTCGTTACGCACCGCCCGCTCGAGGGTGACATCTGGAACAACACGACAGCGATCACCGAGGACCACGTCGCAGCGGTTCAGGCTGTCAAGGACTCGATCGACGGTGACATCGGCATGTCCGGCTGCGCGACGACCGTGCGCTGGCTGATTGCCAACGGGTTGCTCGACGAACTTGCCCTGCTCGTGCACCCGATTGCGGTGGCCAAGGGGCAGCACCTCTTCGAGGACACCGGCACGGTGCCACTGAAGCTCGAGCAAAGCACGGCCTTGTCGAGCGGAGTGCTGCACCTGCGCTACTCACTCGCCTGAGCCGAGGAACGAGCGTCCCGAAACCTCCGGACAGTGGTTTCGAGTCGCTCGCTGGCGCTCCCCTCCTCAACCACCGACATCGCCTGCTTCACTCCGGTGGCTGCAGTGCTTCGGTGAGCCGGGTCGAGGACCATCGACTGTTTTGCAACGACCAGTTGCAGCTCCCGAGTACCACCAAAACGGGATGTGCAACTCGCGGTTTCACATCCCGATTCTGGTCACCTCCGGAACTGCAACTCGGCGTTTCACATCCACCCCAGGGCCGGGCTCAGGGCGCAAGGCAAGCGCGACGACGAGAGAGCGGCTGGGGACCACCTCGATCAGCTGGCCGCCAGAGCCCGCGGCGAAGTAGGCAGACTCCGAGTCCGGTCCAGTGGCCCTCGGAGCACGACGCCAGCAACGCCACGGACAGGATCGAAGCCGCAACCTGCGCCGTCACGCAGCGTCCCGCGGGTCCCGCGCGGCAAACGCGCGGTTACCAGCCCCGCTCGCGCCATTCCGGCAGGTGCGGGCGCTCCTTGCCGAGCACCGAGTCGTTGCCGTGCCCGGGGTAGAACCAGGTCTCGTCCGGGAGCCGGTCGAACAGCTTGGTGCTGACCTCCTCGACCAGCGTCGCGAACGCATCCTTGTCGCCGAAGGTGCTGCCGACCCCGCCCGGGAACACGGTCGGTGCTAACATGGCAACATGTCGAGCCCCGCTGCCCCCCGAGTCGTGTCGTACGCCCGCATCTCCGAGGACGTTAGCGGGGAAGCGCCCGGCGTGCGCCGCCAGCTCGCAGCAAACCGAGAGCTGGCCGAATCGCGCGGCTGGACAATCGTGGCCGAGGCGACCGACAACGACATTTCGGCACTCCGCGGGAAGCACCGCCCGGGTTACGAGCAGGTGCTCGACCTCGTCCGAGGCGTCAAGGTGGATCACGTCGTTGTCTGGCAGACCTCGCGGCTCCTGCGCAATCGCAAGGAACGGGCCGAGGCCATTGAGTTGTTCGCACGCCAGCGCGTCGGCATCATCACCGTGAAGGGCCAGAGCCTCGACCTGTCCAACGCCTACGGCCGTGGCATGGCCGGGATACTGGGGGAGTTCGACACGATGGAATCGGAAGTGAAATCCGAGCGCGTCGCCGCCGCCGCAGCCGACCGCGCCAAGAGTGGCCGCCCGAATGGCTCACTCGGGTATGGCTGGCTCACGGAGGGCAAGGGCGCCACGGCGACGTTCTCCGAACATCCCGAGCAGGCGCCCGTTGTCCGCGAGGTCACCCGCCGCCTGCTCTCCGGAGAGACGCTGCTCGGCGTGACCCGTGACCTGAACGCCCGGCAGATCACTCCGCCCGACCTAGCCGCTTGGCAGGCGTTGCCCGACGAGGATCGAGCCCGCCGCGAGAGTGGCGGTCGCACCGCCCCGACGAGCACATGGGGCAAGACCTCGGTGAAGAAGATCGCCATGCGTCCCGCGAACGCCGGGCTGCGCATCCATCACCGCGGGCAACCGACCGAGACAACGTTTCCCGGCGTCTGGCCGCCGCTGGCTACGCGCGAGGAGTGGGAACGGGTCTGCGCCCTGCTGAGCGCCCCGGAGAGGCGCACCAACGGCGTCGCGCGACCGGGTGCGCGCAAGCACTTGCTGACGTGGGGGATCGGCGCCTGTGGCGTCTGCGGGGGGTATCTGCGACGCGCGACGAAGGGCAACGCCCGCTACGGCCGCATGCACGAGCTCTACCAGTGCTCCGACAACGGTTGCACCGGCCGCAACCTGGCATCGGTGGACGCGCTCGTGCGCGGCGTCGTCATCGCACGGCTCTCGCGGGACGACGCCCTGGACTGGCTGATGCCCGACGACGAGGAAGCCAAGCAGCAGGGCGCCCGTGCCAGCGCCCTCGGTGAGCGCCTCGATGAGGCTGCCGACCTGTTCGCCAGCGGCAAGCTCGACAAGCGCCAGCTTGAGCGGATCACCGCTCGGTTACGACCACAGATCGACGCGGCCGAGGATGCGCGAGACAAGGCGGCCCGTTCCCTCGACCTCGCCGTGCTGCGCCGACTGGCCGGCCCGAAGGCCGCGGAACGTTGGGACGCGCTCACGGTGGCCCAGCGGCGTGCGGTGTTGGAGACGTTGGGCATGGAGGTTCACATTGACCCGGTGAAGCGTCGCGGGCCGGGTTTCGACCCGGAGACCGTGCGCATCGAGTGGAAGTCGTGACGACACGATTTAGTGTGCTGCACCTCGCGGGCACTTCCTCCATGTAGCCTTAGACACGAGACACAGGCGTGACGGCTGAGGAGGCTGTAG
>Ga0075530_1000264_pt1 | contig 24169 bp, 23 predicted proteins | sample NGEPerD_2_FD_75101 | JGI IMG/M metagenome (GOLD analysis project Ga0075530, IMG submission 75101) | Arctic peat soil microbial communities from the Barrow Environmental Observatory site, Barrow, Alaska, USA - NGEE PermafrostL1-D | ecosystem: Environmental > Terrestrial > Soil > Wetlands > Peat ... | reverse complement strand
GCCGGGGGGAGGCCGGGCGTGTGGGCTGGGTGAGCGTGCGACGATCCGTGAGACACCCGAACCCTACCCGCGAGTACCCCTGTCGGGGTGTCTCGGGAGCGCCTAGCGTGGGGCGATGAACTACCAACGACGCCCATACGACGATGCGGCCACCGCCAGCGAGATGTCGAAGGACTGTCGGGCGGTCAAAGAGGCGCTGTTGCTGCCCAGACGTCCTACCACCGCCGAGCGGGCGGCTCGAGCCGCTTCTAGACCCGTCCCGAGCATCCTGTTCGAGGACTATCCGCGCGAGGTGAAGAAACCGACGATCACCGTCAGTGACGCGGCCGCCCGGCTCGGCGCAGCGCTACACCTACACCTCAACTGAGGTCGCCCGCTCAACTCAAGAAGCCCCCACGGTCTGCGGTGGGGGCTTCTTGCTGGGACTTAGATGGGGCAGAGCCTCAGTGGAAGGAGTCACCGCACGCGCAGGAGCCCCCGGCGTTCGGGTTGTCGATCGTGAAGCCCTGCTTCTCGATGGTGTCGACGAAGTCGATCACCGCGCCGCTGAGGTAGGGCAGGCTCATCCGGTCGACCACCACGCCCACACCGCCGAAGTCGGTGACGGCGTCACCGTCGAGGTTCCGCTCGTCGAAGAACAGCTGGTAGCGCAGACCTGAGCAGCCACCCGGCTGGACCGCGATCCGCAGTCGAAGATCGTCGCGACCCTCCTGCGCCAGGAGGGTCCGCACCTTCAGGGCAGCCCCGTCGCTGAGATTGATGCCGTCGGCACGGACCTGCGACTCGGTGGTTTCGACCTGCTCGGTCATCTCATGTGCTCCCAACGACTGGAGAAATCTCTGCTTCTCGTCCAATGGTCGCACATCGATGCGTATTCCCAAGAACCGCTCAACAGAACCGCTCAACGCGACCAGGTGCGCGCGGTGCGCTCGGCAAGCATCGCCAAGCTGCCCCAAGGGTCCGCGAAGGAAGCCTCCTGCCCGAGCAGGTCGACCATGGAGTATGCCGACTCGATGCCGAGCGCCCTCATCTCCCGGGAGCCGACCAGCACCTGCCCGGCGAGCGCGATGCAGGGCTGCAGCGCGGCTGCGGCCACCGCGGACACGCCGTAGGGCACCTTGCCCGAGCGCGAGGAGAAGTCGAACGCACCCTCGCCGGTGACGACCAGGTCCGAGCGGCGTGCCTTCTCCGCCAGTCCAACCGCGTTCGCGACCAGCTCGACTCCGGGTTCGCGGGTTGCGCCGAGCAGGAACAGGGCGAACCCGAGCCCGCCGGCGGCACCCGCGCCCTTCGCCAGCGCGAGCTTCTTGTCGGTGGCCGCTGCCAGGATCTGGAGGGTGGCGTCAACGGCGATCTTCCGGTCCTCCGCGACCCCTTTCTGGGGGCCGTACACATTCGTCGCGCCGATCAGGCCGAGAAGCTGGTTGTCCACGTCGCTCGCGGCGACGATGGTGCGCCCCTCCAGCCGCCTGCGCGCGGGCGCGAGGTCGATGCTCTCCAGGGTGGCCAGGCCGTTCGGGCCGCTGTCCAAGGCTCCAGCCGGTGCGGCCTGCGCGCCAAGAGCGGCCAGCATGCCCGCTCCGCCGTCGTTGGTTCCAGACCCACCGAGCCCGATCACGATCCTGGCGGCGCCGGCTCCCACCGCGGCGTCGACCAGCTCCCCGACTCCTCGCGTGGTGGCCGACTCGGGATCACGCCGGCCCTCAGGAGTGAGGTGGAGTCCGCAGGCCTGCGCGCTCTCGATGTAGGCCGTGCCCTCGGTCATCAGGACCGTCGCGGGAACCTCTTCGCCGTACGGCCCGCTCACCGTCAGCGCGAGCAGGTCACCGCCAAGCGAGGCATGAAGCACGTCGCAGAACCCGGGTCCACCATCGGCCATCGGAACCAGCTCGAGATCGTCCCCGGGGGCGCGCCGTCGCCATCCCTCGGCGATCGCCTCAGCGGCCTCGACCGCAGTGAGGGTGCCCGCGAACTTGTCAGGGGCGATGAGGACACGCATATGCACATAGTGCCTTGCGGCACGTGTCGGTTCCCTGGTCGGCATCTGCCGCGCGGTCGATAGGTTGACGGCGTGGCTGTCGAGCACTTCACCCGACCGATGCGTGTCTCCGACGTGCCAGCCGTGCAACGGCTCACCGCGGAGGCCTTCGACGAGCTGGACCGACGCACCCTGCCGCGAAACTGGCCTATCCCCCCGCCACGTTCGGAGCGGTCGGCGCTGACCTGGCGGCGACGGATTGAGCACATCCTTGACCATGACGCTAGGGGCTGCTGGGTGGCCGAGGACGACTCCGGCCTGATCGGGGCGTCCGCAGCCATCAAGCGCGACCTGACCTGGATCCTCGCCACGTACGTCGTACGTCGGTCGAGCCAGGGACACGGTGTCGGCAAGCAGCTGCTCGACGTCTCGATGGCCTACGGAGGCGGGTGTCTACGCGGGATGCTCGCGGCCTCGGCCGATCCGAAGGCCGCACGACGCTACCGCCTCGCCGGTTTCACGATGCACCCGACGATGTTGTGCACCGGCAAGGTCGATCGCCACCTGCTGCCCGTCGTCGAACGCGTCCGCGACGGTTCAGCCTCCGACATCGACCTAATGAACTCCGTCGACCGTCAGGTGCGGAGCTCCGCCCACGGCGTCGACCACGAGCTGCTGACCCAGATGCACCGACTCGTGGTCATCGACCGGTCGACCGGGTCTGGTTACGTGTATCTCGAACCCGGAGGCGGGCCGTACCTGCTCGCCGCGACCAACCGGCGCACCGCCACCGACCTGCTCTGGGAGAGCCTCGCGGCCTCCTCCCCGGACGGGTCCTGCGCGATCGGCCGGGTGACCGTCGAAAACGAGTGGGCCGTCGACGTGGCGATGGCGGCACGGATGGGCCTGCACAGCCTCGGTTACCTCGCACTTCGGGACATGAAGCCGCCCCTGCCCTACCTCCCCTGCGGACCTTTCCTCTGACGTCGAGGATTCCCGTTTGTGGCGCGGCCTGGATGCTTCTTTGCCAGCGGTATGGACGGTTTGCAAGCGGCATAACGCTTGTAGAGCGTCCACACCCCGTGCAAAGTTGCGTGTTCTGCGGGTTGGATGACTTCCCACGACAGACCTGCGCTCCCCATGACGAACTCGTCGTGGGGAGTGCAGGTTCGCCCGCATACCTTGATGAAACTGTTGCCCACGAGGCTGAGGGGACAGGCACCGAATCTTCCCGTCCCCACCGCGAGACGGATAAATGGGCAGCGGTGGCGCTGCAACGAATGCTGGACCTGCCTGCCTAGCGCGGTCTGGCCCCGCGACCGTCACTGGCACCGTCACTGGCACCGTCACTGGCACCGGCACCGTCCCTGGCGTTGTTCCGCAGCCTCTCGATCAGGACATCGATCCGCCTTGTGCCCTTCAGCGCCCGGGCAACCATCCATGCCGCGTCCTTGTCTGCAGCCACCGACGGCCGTTCGGCCAACAGCTGTAAGCACATCGAGACCGACGTCAGCGGGTTCCGCAGGTCGTGGCCGACCTGGTCGGCGAAGACTCCGATTCGCTCGGTCGCCGAACGCACGTCGGCTCGCACCGAGGCGAGCTCGGCCAGCGTCTGCTCGAGCAGCCGCGAGCAGGCCCGCAGCTCGAGCGTGTCTGCTACCCGATCTGCGAGGACGCGCAACGCATCGCTTTGGTCTGCCGACAGCGCACGAGGCTGGTGGTCACTGACACTGAGGGCGCCCACCACGATGCCGTCAGGGGTGACGAGGTCGAGGGTCTCGCTGAATGGCACCCCATCGGGCTGCCCGGACCGGTCGGGACCGACCGCCGCGACCTCGTGTGCGGAGCCAGCGAAGAGGGTAATCGACGCGCTGGTCGACGCGCTGGTCGATTCACCGGTCGATTCACTGGTCGAGGCGCAGACCTGGGTTACCAGCCGGAGCAGCTCCTGAAGCTCGGGGCGCGGCGGCGCGCCGACAAGAGCGTAAGAGTCGACCTTTGCCGACCTGGCCGCGGCTGTCGACGCGTCCACGGAGTTCGTCACAGCCCAGGTGCTCCCCACACCGGCATCCAACGCTGCAGCTGTGTCTCGACCGGCAGGTCGTTCTTGACGAGGTCGCGGACCTGGATCTCCGTCACGTTGTCTCGCCGTTGACCCTCGAGTGGGACGAACGGGTAGAAGGTGCCTTGCTTGTAGAGGTACACGAGTCCGAGGCTGCGTCCTGCCGCATCGGCAAACACGACCAGCGAACAGAGCAGCCCGGGTCCGAAGCCCTGCGCTTCGAGGGTGGTGTTCACCGCATGCAGGTCGGTGACCAGCCCGGCCATGTCCGAGGGGTCATGACGGACGAGGAGCCAGGTGAAGCCGTACTCGTCGTCACTCTTCTCCACTGCCGGGCCCTCATCCGCGTCGAGCAGGGCGACGACATCGGTCTGCGTCTGGGCGAAGGCCGCGCCTTCGGCCTGGCGGTAACACACCGAGCCCACCCCCGTCGGGTGGAAGCCGGCTGCGGTCTGGAGGGTGATGGTCGCCGTCGGCAGCGCGAACAGCGCGTCGAGGTTTGCTCCCACGGGCTGACGGCGGCCCATCAGGGAGTCCCAAATCTTCAACGGCTGCGCCTCATCCCAGCCCCGATGTCGGGAACCCGCCGTCCATGGGACGACCCAGCTCTGCGGCGACCTTGGCGAGCTGCTCCAGACGCTCCTCCAGCGACGGGTGGGTGGAGGTGAGGGTCTTGAGCGACGCACCGCTGATCGCCGGGGCGATGAAGAAGGCGTTCATGGTCTTGGCTGAACGTAGGTCCCGGCTCGGAATCGCCGCAATGTCACCGGTGATCTTGGTCAGCGCGGAGGCGAGGGCGGACGGCTTCTGGGTCAGGTAGGCACCCGACCGGTCCGCACACAGCTCGCGGTACCGGCCGAGCAGCCGGACCAGGAAGAAGCTGATCGCGTAGACCACCAGACTGATCACCAGGGCGATCACCAGGCCGACCGCCCCGCCGCTGTCGTTGTTCCTGCTCCGGCCCATCATGCCGAGGCCACCGAACTGGGCGCCCTGGGTGATCATCCCGGCGATAATGCCGGCCGAGGAGGCCAGCGTCATCACAAGCACGTCCCGGTGGGCAACATGGGAGAGCTCGTGCGCCAACACGCCCTCAAGCTCCTCAGTGGTGAGCTTGTCCATGATGCCGGTGGTCACGCAGACGGCCGAACGGCTCGGTGACCGGCCGGTCGCGAACGCGTTCGGCATGTCCGTGTAGGAGATGGCCACGCGTGGCTTCGGCATGTCGGCCATCGCGCACAGCCGGTCGATCATGCCGTGCAGCTCGGGCGCCTCGTGTGGCGCCACCTCGCGGGCTCGCATCGCGCGCAACGCCATCTTGTCCGAGTTGTACCACTGGTAGAACGCGATGCCGAGGCCGGCAATCCCGATGAAGACGGCGATGCCCTGGAATGCGTACATCAACCCCACGATCAGCGCTACGAACAGGGCGCCGAGCAGGAACATGACGAGTGTCATCCGGGCGGTGAGCCCGGCGTCCTTGATGAAGCGGTTGCTTGCCATCAGCCGGGGATCAACCCGTCGTCGTTGAGCAGCTCACGGACCTCTGCCAGGGTGGCGTCCGCGGGCGGCAAGATCAGGTCGGAGTCCACGAGGGAGTCGTCGGCGAGCGTGGACCCGCCCTTGCGCACCTCATCGAGCAGCGCGGCCAGGGTGCTGGAGAAGGTGACCTCGTCACCGACCTCGACGGCGGTCTCCACCTGGGCGTCGAGCTCGTTGAGACGGGTGAGGTGATCCTCGGAGATATCCCATTGACCCTCCGCGAGAATGCGCACGATCATGCCGGCCCCTCCTCCCTCTGCTGCTGTGACTGGGGTCTCTGTGACTGTGGCTCCTCCGGCGCCGGCGGGGTGGAGTCTGTGGACTCAATCGCCGGCGGTGCGGTGGCACCGGACGAACCGGCCTTCAGCGCCGCGAGCTCGGACTCGACATCGGAGTCGGAGGACATCGCCTCGAGCTCGCGGGAGATGTCGTCGCCCTGGCCGACCTGGCTGGCATCGTCGAGCGCACCGGAGGAAATGAGCTCGTCGATCGCTCCGGCACGAGCCTGCATCTGGGCCGTCTTGTCCTCGGCTCGTTGGACGGCCATGCCCACGTCGCCCATCTCCTCCGAGATCCCGGAAAACGCCTCGTTGATCTTGGTCTGCGCCTCCGCGGCGGTGTAGGTGGCCTTGATCGTCTCCTTCCGGGTGCGGAAGGACTCGACCTTGGCCTGCAGCCGCTGCGAAGCGAGGGTGAGCTTCTCCTCCTCACCCTGGAGCTGAGCCTGCTGAGCCTTGAGGTCGTTCAGCTGGCCGACGAGCCCGGACTTGCGGGTCAGCGCCTCCCGGGCGAGATCCTCGCGCCCCATCGACAAGGCCTTCTGCGCCTGGTCGTGAAGCTTCTGCGACTGCTGTTCGAGCTGGTTGGCTTGCAGCTCGACCCGCTTGCGGCTCGTGGCCACATCGGCCACGCCACGCCGTACCTTCGAAAGCAGCTCGATCTGACGCTGATAGCTATAGTCGAGCGTCTCGCGAGGATCCTCGGCACGGTCAAGCGCCCGGTTGGCCTTTGATCGAAAGATCAGGCTGATGCGCTTCATGAGACTCATGGGAGAGCAGGTCCCCTTCTTGGTGGCTGACGGCGGAAACGACGGGTGTTCCTAGTTTCCACCCTAGTTGGCAACGGGTGACCTGACGACCAGGTTCCCGCGGGTAGGCTACGAGCGAAAGTTCCAAGCCCAGCCGCAGCCAGCCGAAGGCCCGCCTTGTTCCGTCGTGCCAAGTCCGAAACTCCCACGAAGACCTATGTCGTCAGGGAGGGCGGCAAGGGACGGCCCACGCCGACACGTCGCGAGGCTGAAGCCGCCGCGAAAGCCCGCGCGAAGACCCCCAAGAGCCGCAAGGAGGCCTCGCGTGTGCTGCGGGAAAGGCGCAGCGAGCAGAACGCCAAGATGCGCGAGGGCATGAAGACCGGTGACGAGAAGTACCTTCCGGCGCGAGACCAGGGAAAGGTACGCCGCTTCGTCCGCGACCGGGTCGACTCGCGCCTGTGCGCGGCAGAGTTCCTGTTGCCCCTGTTGTTGGTGATCATGGCCCTTCAGTACTCCGGGAACCCGAGCTTCCAGCGGTTCAGCAACGGCCTGTGGAGCGCAACGATCCTGCTGGTGGTCGTGGACACGATCTACCTGTTGTGGCGGTTGAAGCGCGAGGCGCGCAAGAGGTTCCCCGACGAGTCGACCAAGGGACTGAGCTTCTACGCCGTGCTGCGATCTCTGCAGCTGCGGTTCATGCGGCTCCCCAAGTCAACCATCAAGCTGGGCCAGAAGCTGCCCGAGCGTTACTAACCGAACGCAGGCCCTCCACTAACGCCTCCCGGGGCTCACCAGCCTGGGTGCTCACCAGCCTGGGTGCTCACCAGGCGGCGGCTACGGTGAAACGATGGATACTCGCAATCTTGGCACCAGCGGACTGAAGATCTCAGAGATCGCCTATGGCAACTGGCTCACGCACGGCTCGCAGGTCGAGGAGGACGCGGCGCTGGCATGCGTGCGCCAGGCCCTCGACGAAGGAATCACCACCTTCGACACCGCTGACGTCTACGCGAACACCTCGGCGGAGACCGTCCTCGGCAAGGCGCTGAAGGGTGAACGGCGCGAGAGCCTGGAGATCTTCACGAAGGTCTACTTCCCCACCGGACCCGGCAAGCACAACGACCACGGCCTGTCGAGAAAACACATCATGGAGTCGATCGACGGATCGCTCGAACGGCTCGGCACCGACCATGTCGACCTGTACCAGGCACACCGCTTCGACCACGAGACCCCGCTCGAAGAGACCATGGAGGCCTTCGCGGACGTCGTCCGGCGGGGCAAGGCGCACTACATCGGCGTCTCGGAATGGACCGCGGATGAGCTCCGCGACGGTCACCGGTTGGCGCGCGAGCTGAACATCGCGTTGGTGTCGAACCAGCCGCAGTACAACATGATCTGGCGGGTGATCGAGACCGAAGTCGTGCCGACGAGCGAGGAGCTCGGGATCGGTCAGATCGTCTGGTCCCCGATCGCGCAGGGGGCGCTGACCGGGAAGTACCTCCCCGGCGAGCAGCTCCCCGCTGGCTCACGCGCCACGGACGACAAGGGCGGCGCGGACATGATCTCGCGTTACCTCTCCGACGACGTGCTCTCCCGTGTGCAGCAGCTGAAGCCGATCGCCGACGAGGCCGGCCTCTCGATGGCCGGGCTCGCCGTCGCCTGGGTGCTGCAGAACAGCAATGTCTCGGCCGCCATCATCGGCGCCAGCCGACCCGAGCAGGTCACCGAGAACGTCAAGGCCGCCGGCGTGCGGCTCGACGACGACACGTTGAAGCGGATCGACGAGATCTTCGACGGCGTCATCGAGCGCGACCCGTCGAAGACCAAGTCACCGAAGACCCGCGACTTCGGCTGACCTAGTACGCCGTGGTCCCCCTCGACCTGACCCACAACGCGAGCAGCGGGTCCACGTAGCGCCAGGGACCGGTGCTCTCGTCCCGGGTCAGGTGCTGGCCTTCCTTGCCGAGCTCACGCAGCGCGCTCTGCAGGGTCGCCCTCGCGGAACCGAGCCGGCGGGCGGTCGTCGTGCCTGTCGGCGAGTCCCCGTCGGCCAATGCCACGAGGACAGCCTTCTTGCCCGAGGACAGGCCGTCCCAGACGCCCTGGTGCGCCTCGTTGGTCATCGAGAGCGCCCGGCGTACGACTGCGTCTGCCAGCGCAATGCCGTCGAGATCACCGCCCTCGCGCAGCGTCGTGCTCCCGATCTGACGAGCCGACAGCTCCCGGTGCAGCAGATGCGCCAGCAGCATCGTCCGTTGCGGGTGCCCCGCTGCTGTGCCCATCAGCGGCGCGAGCGCGCCGACCGGGTCTTCGTCGAGCTCCTCGAAACGCTCGGTGAGCTCGAGCAGGACCTCCTCGACCGGCAGCGAGCCGAGCTCGAGAGGCTCGGCCTGGCCGTAGAGAGGACGCTCCCGGTCGTTGAACAGCCTGCGCATCAGCGAAGGCTGGGAGCCGGCGTAGATGTAGACCGCGGCGTCGGCGTGGTACTGCACGTGCGAGCGAAGCAACCCATCCAGAGCGTGCCCCGCAGTGAGCAGGTCCTGGAACTCGTCGAAGACCACCAAGGTCGGGATGCGGTCACGCTCGAACAGCTTCAGCGGCAGGTCGAGCAGCTCGGCGGCCGCGGTGTGCGTCGCATCGGATCCGGGCACGTACTGACGCGGGCCGATGGTGAGACCGGGACCCGCCGCGGTCAACGAGAGCCCGAGCCGGGCGCCGAGTGCGTCCAGGTGTGCTCGGAGCCGGCCGTCGTTGAGCCTGGCGTACGACGAGGCGATCCGCACGCACACCTCGCCCAGCGAGGCCACGCCGTACATGTCTACGTGGACGGTGCGCCAGCCAGCCCCCCGCAGGCCAGCGGCATGCGCGAGGAGCAACGAGGTCTTGCCGAACCGGCGCGGTCCGGCGAGCCGGACGTGCACCCGATCGGCGGCCGCCTGGCTCAGCAGCGCAAGCTCCACGCGCCGGTCGATCAGCGAGTCGGGCGCGATCGGAGTCTCGAACGGGAAGGGTCGCAGCGCAGCCATGCCACCGAGCCTAGCGCAGGTATTGGCAGATACATACACTAGCGTATTGATTCTCCCATACGCGCGGCGACAGCAGGCAGGGCACGAGTTCCGGGCACTCCTGCTTGCTGCGTTTTACGCGGGACGCAGGCCCATCGGCCCGTAGACTCTGCGCTCCCCCTCGAACAGGGTCACTGCCTCCGCGCCGCCGTCGAGCAGCTCCTGCCAGATCTCACCGACCCAGGACTCCGCGTCACTCTGCGACGGAAACTCCTGCCTGCTCACCCCTTCGACCGCCACCTCATCACCCGCGGCATCCTCGAGACGCCACCACCAGCTCTGCTGGGGCGCGACCCCACCTGGTGGGGCGCTGAACGTGTTTGCGGGTTCGGGTGCGTTGGTCATGTGCCGAGCGTAACGCCGGGAGGAGCCCGACTGTTTTGACGATCCGCGCACGTCGTGGGAACGTCTACCCAGCAAGCACTGCCCCCCGGGAAAGCCGGTTCGAAGCCGGCGCTGACCCGCAACCGTAGGCCTGCCCAGCAATTTTCGGGCAGGCGAGCCGGAACTCCGAGGGGAAGTATCGGCTCCATACGTCCGTCGAGGTCTACGGGACGGAGCCGGATCCGTCTCGTGCTGTAGTGGCCCAGCGGTCCGGTCTCGTCTGTGAACCGCCGCATAAGAAAGGGCCCTCATGCCCCGCGCCACATTTCGCAGATTCTTCGGCGTCACCGCCGCCCTGTTCCTTGCCGCACTCGTCGTCGGTTCCCCGAGCACGGCGCACGCAGAGGACGGCTTCCGCTACTGGAACTACTTCCACCTTCAGGAGGGTGACTGGGCCTTCTCGCAGGTCGGCCCGTCTGGATACGAGAAACTTAAGGACGGTGACGTCGAGGCGTACCGCTACGGCACGTCTGCGACCTCGGACACCGACGGTATCCCGCCGCGTGCCGACCTCAACGAGGTCGATTTCGATGCGATCTGCGCCGACACGGATGCCGCAGCCGGTGAGAAGCGGATCGGTGTGCTGCTCGACTTCGGCACCGCGGCAGATGCCGAGGGAGAAACTCCTCCGGAACCGCGCGGTGAGTGCGCCGTCGTGGAGGAGGACGCGAACGGCCAGCAGGTGCTCGAGGCCGCGGCCGACGTGAGAGCGGAGGACGGCCTCACCTGCGCTCTCGACGGCTACCCGGTCAGGGGCTGCGGTGACCCGGTTGCCGATGTGGAGAACACGGATGAGCAACCGGTTGCCTTCGAGCTGCCCAGCGCCCCTGACTCCGACGACTCGTCAGAGACCAGCGCCGAAGCCGCCGACGAGGACTCGGGCAACGGCGACCTCCTGTGGCCGCTGGTCGGCGTCGGGCTTCTCGTCGTCGTCATTGGCGCCGCCGCGCTGATGCTGAGTCGGCGCAACAGGTCTGCCTGAGCCGACCGGAGGTTCCCGATGCGCGCGCAGCACCTGATCACCTACCCCCGGAACCTGCATCCGGGGGCCTGGTGGCTGTGGGCGCTCGGCCTGGCCGCGGCCGCGAGCCGGACGCAGAACCCCGTCCCCCTGCTGCTGATCCTCGTCGTCACCGGGTTCGTGGTGGCCGCGCGCAAGAGCGACGCACCCTGGGCCAAGTCGTACGGCGCCTTCCTCAAGCTGGCGCTGATCATCATCGCGATCAGGATCGTCTTCCAGGCGGTGCTGTCCAGCGGTTCGCAAGGACCGACCGTGCTCGTCACGTTGCCGGAGCTTCCCGTCCCTGGTAGCACCGGCATCAAGCTCGGCGGGGTGATCAGCCTGGAGGCGGTTCTTCGTGCGTTCTACGAGGGGCTACAGCTGGCCACGATCCTGTGCTGCGTCGGCGCCGCCAACTCGCTGGGCAGCGCCCGCAGACTCCTGCGCAGTGTCCCCGGCGCGCTGTACGAGGTAGGCGTGGCCTGCGTCATCGCGCTGACGTTCGCGCCACAGCTCGTCACGGATGCGGCGAGGGTCCGGTCCGCGCATCGGCTCCGCGGGCACAGCTCGCGAGGGTTCGGCAGCCTCAAGCGGTTGGCGATGCCAGTTCTGGAGGGTGCCCTCGAGCGGTCCGTCGAGCTGGCAGCGGCGATGGACTCACGCGGGTACGGGCGTACGACGGACGAAACGCGAGTCTCGCGGCGGCTGACCGGGGCACTCGTCTTCGGCGGGTTGCTGGGGATCTGCATCGGCGTCTACGGACTGCTCTCGGGAACCAGCGTGTCCTGGATGGGACTACCGATGCTGGTGGCGGGCTGTCTCCTCGGCGCTGTGGGGATGTCGGTCGGAGGTCGCCGGACCGGACGCACGAAGTACCGGCCCGACCCCTGGGCCGCACCCGAGTGGCTGGTCACCGGATGCGGCCTGGCCGCCGCGGTCACCATGTTCGTCAGCGTAGAGACCGATCCCACCTCGCTGTTCCTGGTGAGCGTCACCGCCGTCCCTCCGGTCCCCCTCCTCGCGTGCGCAGGCATCCTGCTGTGCCTGCTACCCGCGGTGCTAGCCCCACCACTGCCCCGCAGCACCGCGACCAAGGCCACCGGGGCCGCCGAGCTGGTAGGGGTCGCCCGATGATCAGGTTCGACCACGTCAGCCTCACCTACGCCGACGCACTGAAGTCCCGGGCGCCCGTGCTGCGCGACGTGAACCTGAGCATTCCCGAGGGTGAGCTGTGCCTGGTGATCGGCCGCACCGGATCCGGCAAGACGACACTGCTCCGTGCCATCAACGGCCTCGTCCCCCACTTCTCCGGGGGCACACTGTCCGGACGGGTCGTCGTGAACGGTCGCGACACAAAGGACCACCGGCCACGCGACCTTGCCGACGTGGTGGGTTTCGTCGGTCAGGACCCGCTCTCGGGTTTCGTCACCGACACGGTCGAGGACGAGCTCGCCTACGGGATGGAGTCACTCGGCCTGCCCCCCGACGTGATGCGCAGGCGAGTCGAGGAGACCCTCGACCTCCTGGGCCTGGCCGAGCTGCGCAACCGCCCGCTCACCGACCTCTCAGCGGGTCAGCAGCAGCGGGTGGCCATCGGTTCCGTCCTCACCACACATCCGCGAGTACTCGTGCTCGACGAACCCACCTCCGCCCTGGACCCGCTGGCTGCCGAGGAAGTACTGGCGACGATGCAGCGGCTGGTCCATGACCTGGGCCTCACCGTCGTCCTCGCCGAGCACCGCCTCGAACGCGTCGTCCAGTACGCAGACCGCGTGGTCCTCGTTCCTGGGGACGGGCGACCGGTGCGCGACGGCCCGCCCACCTCGATCATGCAGGACTCTCCGATCGCCCCGCCGGTGGTCGAGCTCGGTCGTGTTGTGGGCTGGAGGCCGCTGCCCCTCTCCGTGCGCGATGCGAGGCGACGAGCCGATCCGGTGCGCGCCCAGCTGGCCGGCCTGGAGGCTCCTGCCCGCCCCTCCGCCCACGGTGCCGCCGGCAACGAAGCGGAAGCACTCTCACCGGTCGCGCTGACTGAGCAGTTGGTCGCGGGGTACAACAACGTCCCCGTGCTCAAGGGGATCTCCACCTCGCTACGTCCCGGTGAGGTAGTCGCGCTGATGGGTCGCAACGGATCAGGGAAGTCGACGCTGCTGAAGACCCTGGTCGGGATGAAGCGGCCCACCTCCGGACAGATTCGCGTCGATGGGCGTGCCCCGGCGACACTCAGGCCGTCCCAGCTGCTGCGCCATGTGGGACTCGTGCCGCAGGTGCCCGCCGACCTGCTCTACGCGCATACGGTCGCGCTGGAGTGCGAGCAGGCCGACAGAGACGCCGCGGTCAGTGCGGGCACCACGCTCGGCATCTTTGAGCGACTCTCGCCGGATGTGCCGGCTGGCCAGCACCCCCGCGACCTGTCCGAAGGCCAGCGGCTCACCCTGGCGCTGGCGATCATCCTGGCCGCGCGGCCTGCGCTGGTGCTGCTCGACGAACCGACCCGGGGACTCGACTACACCGCGAAGCACCGACTGGTCGAGATCCTGCACGACCTCGCCCGGGAAGGGCGGTGCGTCGTGCTCGCCACCCATGACGTGGAGCTGGTGGCCGAGGTCGCCTCACGTGTCCTGGTCATCGCCGACGGTGAGCTCGTCGCCGACGGACCCACCGCGGACATCGTGGTCTCCTCCCCCGCCTTCGCCCCACAGGTTGCCAAGATCCTGAGCCCTCAGCGGTGGCTGACCCCCACCGACGTGGCCACCGCCCTGGCCGAGGTCACCGAGGTCACCCAGCTGTGAAAGCCACCCACCTCATCCCCTTGCGCGGGCGCTCCTCGCTCGCGCTCGGCACCGTCTCCGTGATCGGGCTGGCCGCCTTCGGCTGGCCGTTCCTCACCGACCCGGGCAGTGCCCTCGACAGCTCCCACGCCGGCGACGCGCCGCTCCTGTTCGTCGCCATCTTGCCGCTGCTCGCCGCGATCGTCCTGGCCGAGCTCACCTCCGGGGAGATGGATGCCAAGTCCGTCGCGATGCTGGGTATGCTCTCCGCGGTCGGCGGGGCGCTGAGGGCCCTGGGCCCGGGCACCGCGGGGCTGGAACCGAGCTTCGCGATCATCGTTGTCGGCGGACGCGTTTTCGGCCGCGGTTTCGGTTTCGTGCTAGGTGCGCTGACGATCTTCAGCGGGGCCCTGATCACCGGTGGCGTGGGGCCGTGGCTGCCGTTCCAGATGATGGCCGCGGGCTGGCTCGGCTTCTTCGCCGGATGTCTGCCCCGGGCCACCGGCCGCATGGAGATCCTTTGGCTAGCTGGCTACGCGTCGATCTCGGCGCTGCTGTTCGGGCTCGTGATGAACCTCTGGTTCTGGCCGTTCGCCTCCTACGGCCCGGAAACCAGCTTTGTGCCCGGCGACCCGTTCGCAGCGAACCTCTTCCGCTACGGGGTCTTCTACCTGACGACCTCCCTGATCTGGGACCTCGGTCGCGCGGTCATCTCGCTGCTGGTGATCGGGCTCGCCGGCTCGGCGCTGCTGCGTGCGCTGCGGCGGGCGTCGCGTCGTGCCGCCTTCGACGCCCCCGTTGTCTTCGAGCGCTGATGGTGCGCTGATGGAAACCCTGGTGGTCGGCTCCGGCTCGGCTGACGGATGGCCGAACCCGTTCTGCGGCTGCGCGTCGTGCGCGACGGAGCGCGGGTCCGGTCGCCTGCGCACTCACACCTCGCTCCTCGTGGACGGAAGTCTTCTGCTCGACTGCGGCCCGCAGACGCCCCAGGGGGTGCAACGTGCAGGTGTCGACCTGAGCGACCTGCGTCATGTGCTGATCACCCACCAGCACCCCGACCACTGCTCCCCGGCGTTCCTGCTGTTCCGCTCGTGGATCACCGACCGGCCGTTGGACGTGGTGGGTCCTCCCGACGTGATTGAGCAGTGCCGGATGTGGGTGGCGCCGGACTCGCTGGTGAACTTCGTGAGCGTGAGCGCCGGAGACCGGATCGCGCTGGCGGCGTACGACGTGCGCGTGCTGGCTGCCCGACACGGTGCGTGCGGCACGTCGGTGCTCTACGACGTGAGCTCGGCGACGGGCCGCGTCCTCTACGCGACCGACACCGGACCGCTACCCACGCAAACGGTCGAGGGGGTGCGCGGAGCGGCGTTCGACCAGGTCTTTCTCGAGGAGACCTTCGGCGACCTGGTCGGACAGAGCCCCGACCACCTGGATCTCGTGTCGTTCCCGGAGCAGGTCCGCCGGCTGCGCAAGGTCGGCGCACTGACACAGGACACCGACCTGATCGCCATCCACCTCTCGCACCACAACCCGCCGAGCCCGGAGCTGAACCGTCGCCTGTCCGCGTGGGGCGCGCGTGCGGTCGACGACGGGACCCGCCTCACCGCCACCCTCGCCGACCCGCCAGATCCTGGCGGGAAAACCCCGTCGAGCCGCCACATCCTGACAGACCCATCCAGCCGCGCCGAGGGCATTCGCCGCACGCTGGTGATCGGTGGCGCGCGATCGGGCAAGTCGCTCGAGGCGCAACGGCTGCTGGCGGCCGAGCCCGACGTGACGTACGCGGCCACCTCGTACCCAGCGGGTGACGATTCCGAGTGGACTGCCCGGATCCGTCGGCACCAGGCCGACCGACCTGCGCACTGGGTGACGGTGGAGACCCTCGACCTGGTCCGGCTGCTCGGTGTCCCGAACGGCGCGTTGCTCGTCGACTGCCTCACGCTGTGGCTGACGCGGGTGATCGACGAGTGCGGGGCCTGGGGCGAGGAGGTACCGGCTGATCGCGAGCAGGCCGTGGAGACGAAGATGGACGCGCTCGTCCTGGCTTGGCGCGGCAGCGCTCGCCGTGTCGTCGCGGTGACCAACGAGGTCGGCCAGGGTGTGGTGCCCGACACCGCCTCGGGCAGGCGATTCCGGGACCTGATGGGGCGTCTCAACGCGAGGATTGCCGCCGAGACCGAGGATGTCCGCTGGTGCGTTGCCGGTCGCGTGGTGCACCTGTGATCGACGGTGTGCGGCTCGCCGTCGGCACGCTGACCGCCTTCCCGATCGGGTCCCCTCGCATCGTGAACCGGCGGACCTGCGGGTGGGCGATGACGTGCGCACCGCTGGTCGGACTCCTGCTCGCCGTCGTCGCGTCGCTTCCTCACTGGTTGCTGGGTTGGAGCCCTGTGGGCCCGGGCCCCCCTTTGCTGATGTCCGCACTGACGATCGGGCTGATCGCCCTGCTGACCCGCGCCCTGCACCTGGACGGCCTCGCCGACACGGCCGACGGGCTGGGATCGGGCAAGCCGGCCACAGACGCGCTGGCTGTCATGCGACACGGGGACATCGGCCCGTTCGGGGTGGCGACGCTCGTGCTGGCCCTGCTGGTCCAGGTGGCCGCGTTCGCCGAGCTGGTCGCGGTCGGGCACGGTCCCGGTTCGATCGCGGTGGCGCTGATCGTGAGCCGCCTCGTTGTTCCGCTGGTCTGCTCACGGGGGATCCCGCCGGCCCTGCCACAGGGGCTGGGTCAGGCCGTCGCCGGGTCCGTGAGCCGCCTTCAGCTGTTGCTGGCCGCAGGACTCGCCTGTGTGGCGGTGCTCGGCTCGGAACTCGCTGCGCCCGGCGCCGGGAGAGCGCTCGGGCCGGTCAGTCTCCTGGTCGTCGCGGCGGTCGCTTTGGTTGCCGGGTCGGCGTTCTGCTGGTGGTGCGTGCGGCGGCTCGAAGGAGTCACCGGTGACGTGATGGGGGCCTGCGTGGAGATCACATTCACCGTCGCGCTCGTCGTACTCGCCCTGCTGTGACCGGTTGGTCGAGCCCCGGCTGGTCGAGCTTGTCGAGACCACCGCCGGCGGTCAGCGCTCCCGCACGCCGGGGCTGACGAACGGGGGCCGGGTCACCGTGAAGATCTCGCGCCTCCCGCGTACGTCGACGGAGACCTCGACGCCGTCGGTCACCTCGGTGGCGACCAGCGCCAGCCCCACCCCCCTCTTCAACGTCGGCGAAAACGTCCCGGAGGTGACCTCTCCGAGCGGGACGTCGGCCTCCAGCGCCACGCGCATGCCCGGACGGGGGATCGCGCGACCGTTCGAGACCAGCCCACGCAGCATCCGCTTGGGGCCCTCCTCCTTCTCGGCGACAAGGGTGGCCTTGCCCCAGAAGGCGTCCTTCTTCCAGCCGACCGCCCAACCGAGGCGGGCCTGGTTGGGCGTCACGTCAGTGGTGAGGTCCTGCCCGTGCAAGGGGTAACCCATCTCGGTGCGCAACGTGTCACGTGCTCCGAGTCCGCAGGGGGTGATCCCTTGCGTCTGCTGGCCGGCAGCGAGCAACGCGTCCCACAGCTCGACGGCCACATCGTTCGGGACCACGACCTCGTAACCGCGCTCTCCGGTGTATCCCGTGCGGCAGACGACCACCGGGGCTCCACCGAAGTCCGCCTGGACGAACGACATGTACTCATGCCCGACCGGCAAGCCGATCCCTGCAAGCACGTCGTCGGAGCCGGTGCCCTGCACCGCGAGGATGGCGTGTCTGTCGTGCTGGTTCTCCACCTCGACACCGTCCGGGGCGGTGGCAGCGAGCCGCCGCACGACCTCCGCGGTGTTGGCGGCGTTCGGGATCAGGAAGACCCGTTCTTCGTCGTGAAGGTAGGCGATCAGGTCGTCGATGATGCCACCGGTCTCGGCGTCGCAGCACAGGGTGTACTGCGCCTTGCCGTGCCCTATCTTCGCGAGGTCGTTGGACAGGGTGGCGTTGACGTAGGAAGCGGCCCCGGGTCCACGCACCACGGCCTTGCCGAGGTGGCTGACATCGAAAACGCCCACCGACTCACGCACCGCGGTGTGCTCCTTGACGACACCGGAGTACTCCAACGGCATCGTCCACCCGCCGAACTCCGCGAACTTCGCGCCGAGGGCGGCATGACGCTCGTGCAGCGGTGACTCCTTCATGGCGGCGAACCTACCGCAGTGCGCCTACCGCTCCCCCACGGCTAGCATGCCGAGAAGCATGCCACCAGCCCATTGAGCGCGAACTGGACAGCAAACAGGAGTCGAGCAACCGTGACGACGTACAGCCTCCGCAAGGGTGCAGCCGAGAAGACCAAGGCCGACGTGGTGGTCGTCGGCGTGACCAGGACCGGGAAAGGACCTGAGATCGCGCGCGGCGGGGAGGGTGTCGCGTCGGCCTATGGTCGCAAGTTCGCGCCGCTGCTTTCGACCCTCGGGTTCAGCGGCAAGGCCGGCGAGGCCGCCACGATACCGACCGGCGGCATAATTAAGTCACCTCTGCTGATCCTCGTGGGTCTCGGGGACCGAGACAAGGTGACGACAGAGACGGTACGACGGGCGGCCGGCGTGGCTGCCCGGTCGGTGGCCAACGCGGCGACCGTCGCACTCGCCTTGCCGGCCGGAGACGCCGACCACATCCGGGCTGTGGCCGACGGCTACCTGCTCGGCTCCTACTCGTTCACCGAGTTCAAGTCCACCAAGGCGCCCGAAGGTGCCGCTGAGGTGGTCATCATGAGTGATGCGGCTCGGAACAAGACCGCGAGCACGGCCCTCGAGGCCGCGCAGGTCATAGCCGCAGCGACCCTGCTGGCGCGGGACTGGGTGAACACCCCGGCCGGTGACCTGACCCCACGGCTGTTCGCGGACGCGGTGACCACTACGAACAAGGGCCGCAAGGGCGGCAAGGTCACGGTGAAGGTCAGCGACGAGACCGCGCTCGAGACCGGGGGGTACGGCGGGATCATCGGCGTCGGCAGGGGGTCGGCCAACCCACCGCGGTTGGTCGAGCTGACCTACAAGCCACGCGGTGCGAAGGCTCACCTCGCTCTGGTCGGCAAGGGGATCACCTTCGACTCGGGCGGTCTCTCGATCAAGCCCGGCTCGTCGATGACGACCATGAAGCTCGACATGTCCGGCGCAGCAGCGGTGGTGGCGGCGACCTTCGCGATTGCCGAGCTGGGCCTGCCGATCCGGGTCAACGCGTATGCGCCGATGGCGGAGAACATGGTGTCGGGCCACGCGACCCGTCCCGGCGACGTGCTCACGATGTACGGGGGGAAGACGGTCGAGGTGCTCAACACGGACGCGGAGGGCCGTCTCGTCCTCGCCGACGTGTTGGTCAAGGCGACCGAGCAGAACCCCGACGTGATCGTCGACGTCGCGACGCTCACCGGTGCGTGTGTGGTCGCCCTCGGCGACCGGGTCAGCGGACTGCTCGGGAACGACGACGCCCTGCTCGACACGATCCGGGCTGCGGGCGAGCGGGCCGGCGAGGCGTTCTGGCCGTTGCCGATCACCGCGGAGATGACCGAGAAGGTCCGCACCAACAGCAAGGTCGCCGACCTTGCCCAGCACAACACCGAGCGCTGGGGAGGGGCGTTGTACGCCGCCGCGTTCCTCCAGGAGTTCGTCGGGGACACGCGCTGGGCCCACTTGGACATCGCCGGACCCGCGTTCAACGAAAAGGGTCCGCACGGCTACACGCCGAGTGGCGGCACAGGTGTCGCGGTGTCGACTCTGGTCGAGCTCGCCCGGGCTCTGTCTGAGAAGTAGCACCAGATGACCACCCTCGCCCCAGTCGGGCGCCGGATCCACCCGGCCGGGGCGGTCGCCCGCGTGGCCTTCGTCGGATCTGCGTGGTCACTGCGGTCATCTCGATCCGAGTGAGCAAGCATGCCCTATGGTGAGCGGGAACATCGAGGCCGAGAGGTACGAGAATGAACCCAGTGCTCTGGCAGTCGGATGCTGGCCCACAAAGCGTCATCAGGGACCAGGTGGGCCCCACCTACGACGAGCTGCGACCCGGCAAGCCCACCACCACCTCAACCTTTCCCGCCTATCCGGACCTCGTCGCACGACTGGTCAAGGACGGCCTGGCCCATCCCGATCCGGCTATCGCGCAGGTGCTGGCGACGTGCGCGGGCTACGCATACTCCGATGTCGGTACCGTCTCCATGATGATGACCCGGATGGGGCTGGAGAAGAGCGTGTGTCGCGAGGTCACTCGATCCGTGGACGCCATGTTGATCAGGTCGACGGCTCACCTGGTGCAGAGTCAGGACGGGCGGGTGGTGATTCTCGCCTTCCGCGGCACCCCGCCACTGGACCTGGTCAGCTGGTTCCTCGACGCGGACGTGTATCCGGAGCGGATGGCAACCGCTGCCGACAGCCACGGCGGGGAGGACCGGCCCTACGAGGTGCATGCGGGGTTCTACCGCAATGTGCGCATCACCCGGAACGAGATCATCCACGCGTTGCAGCGGGCGCTGCAGGGCGAGTCGATCGTCGGCGGGACGACCGACCGCTCGTTCCACCACGTCTCCTCTGTCGAACGCGCCGAGGAGACCGGGCAGCAGCGGGCACCACTGGAGGCGTTGTACATCACCGGGCACAGCCTCGGTGGCGCGATGGCGGTGATCCTCGCGTCCATGCTGGTGATGAGTGACAACCCCGCATACCAGGCGATCGGCTCGAAGCTCAGGGCGGTCTACACCTTCGGCCAGCCCATGGTCGGCTCCCCGGACTTCGCGGAATCCGCGGCGGAGCAGTTCAGCGAGGCCAATATCCCCGTGCTGAGGTACGTGTTCAAGAAGGATCCGGTGCCGTTGCTCCCTCCCCGGGTAGTCGGCGACTTCGCCCACTTCGGGCAGGAGTACCGCCTTGGACGCGACGGAACGTGGGCGGCCAGCGATTCATCGAAGCCGATGCCTTGGGGGGCCGGGCTGGTGACCTCGGTCGCCTCCTTCGGAGTGACGAAGTTCCTGCCGCTGCGTGACCTGCCTTTCCAGCACAAGATCGAGGACCATTTCCCCCATCACTACGTCTCCTCCCTCATCCCGGAGGGCCACCCGGACGAGTTCGGCGACTACTACATGCAGCGGATGGACTGAGCGCTCAACACGACGGCTGCGGGGACGCGTTCGTAGCCCAGTTTCGTTGACCTCAACTCCGGTTGAGGTCATACCGTGTCGGTATGGACATGGAAGTGACTGCATGGATGTCGTTGTACAACACGATGAACGCCCAACAGGACAAGCGGCCGTTCTCCAAGGCGACGTTGCGCCGGATCTGGACTTTCGCCCAGCCGCACCGGCGAGCGTTGTCATGGTTCCTGCTGCTCAGCGTGGTGACCGCAGTGCTCGCAGTCGCGACACCGGTCCTCGCAGGGCGGGTAGTGGACGCGATCGTCGAGAGCGCTCCGCTCGAGCTTGTCCTGCAGCTCGCCGCGCTGATCGCGTTGATCGCTGTGGCCGAGGCGGGTCTCGGACTGCTGATCCGTTGGTTCTCGGCCAACATCGGGGAGGCTCTCATCCTCGACCTGCGCCGTGCGGTCTTCGACCACGTCCAGCGGATGCCGATCGCCTTCTTCACCCGCACCCGCACCGGCGCCCTGGTCAGTCGCCTCAACACCGACGTCATCGGTGCCCAGCGGGCGTTCAGCGACACGCTTTCGGGCGTCGTGAGCAATGTGGTGACGCTGGTACTGACCCTGGTGGTGATGCTCGGGATCTCCTGGCAGATCACCCTGCTGGCAATGCTGCTGCTGCCGGTCTTCGTTTTCCCTGCCCGCCGGATGGGCACCCGGCTGGCCCGTCTGGAGCGTGAGGCAGCCAACCACAACGCGGTGATGAGCACTCAGATGACCGAGCGCTTCTCCGCTCCCGGCGCGACGCTGATCAAGCTGTTCGGTCGCCCTGCTCACGAGTCGGCGGAGTTCGCCGCCAGGGCCCGGCGGGTCCGTGACATCGGCGTACGGGCAGCGATGGTGCAGTGGGTGTTCGTCACCGCCCTGACCCTCGTCTCGGCGCTCGCCCTCGCACTGGTCTACGGCCTGGGTGGCTTCTATGCGCTGCGCGGCGAGCTGGAGCCGGGTGCGGTAGTGGCTTTGGCCCTGCTGCTCACCCGCCTCTACGCGCCCCTGACGGCGCTCGCCAGCGCCCGGGTCGAGGTGATGAGCGCCCTGGTCAGCTTCGAACGGGTCTTCGAGGTGCTCGACTTGCAGCCGCTGATCGCCGAGAAACCCGGGGCGCAGCCGGTTCCGGACGGTCCGGTCTCGGTCGAGCTGGAGGCGGTCCGGTTCAGCTACCCCTCGGCCGACAAGGTGTCGCTGGCATCGCTTGAAGAGGTCGCCCGCCTCGATACCCGCGGCGGCGTGGAGGTGCTGCACGAGGTCAGCTTCCGGATCGAGCCGGGACAGATGGTTGCACTCGTCGGGTCGTCGGGTGCCGGCAAGTCGAGCATCGCCCAGCTCGTGCCACGCCTGTACGACGTGGACGCCGGCACCGTACGACTGTCCGGGGTGGACGTGCGCGACCTGTCCACAGAATCGGTGCGTGATGCCCTCGGCATGGTCACCCAGGACGGACACCTGTTCCATGAATCGGTGCGGGCGAACCTGCTGCTCGCCCGACCGGAGGCCACCGACGAGGAGGTGTGGGACGTGCTCCGACGCGCCCGGCTGGCCGACCTCGTCGACGCGCTTCCGGACGGACTGGACACCGTGGTGGGCGAACGCGGCTACCGGCTCTCCGGCGGCGAGCGCCAGCGCCTGACCATCGCGCGACTGCTGTTGGCACGACCCCGGGTGGTGATCCTCGACGAGGCCACCGCGCACCTCGACTCGACGTCGGAAGCGGCTGTGCAGGCGGCGTTGAGCGAAGCGCTGTCCGGGCGTACGGCGCTCGTGATCGCGCACCGGCTCTCCACCATTCGAGCCGCCGACCGGATCCTCGTCGTCGAGGACGGCCGGATAGTCGAGCGCGGCACCCACACCGACCTGCTGACCGCGGCAGGCCGATACGAGGAGCTCTACCGCACCCAGTTCGAGCAGCCGACCACACCGCCCGCGACGGAGTCGACGGTCACCGAACCCGTCGGCTGATCACGCGGCCGGGTTACGTCAGATCTGGGTCGACCCCTTCCACTCCGTGGTCCAGCTATCCGCTCAGGTGCGTCTGGCGATCGCCACTGAGTGTGCTTGGGCTTCTCCTCGCCGAGACCGTAGCGGTGACTGGTTCGTTGAGGTTGCTGAGACGAAGCAGAACTGGAGCCAGGACGAGGAGCACAACGGCCAGGACCGCGACGGAGACGGCGACCATGGCGCCGTCGCAGCCGACGGCGTCAGCCCACAGTCCGACGAGCGTCTTGGTCCGTCGTCAGGGGTAGCACCCGCTCATCACGACGAGTGCGTTCGGGTGCGCCGGATTTCGATGCAGACCTCAACATCTGGCTCTGTTCGCCGTCTGACGCGAACGCGCCAGCCGAGTGACCTGATCTGACGTTGGCGGCGCGGGTCAGCCACCTGCGGGTCGGCTGACGCTACGGTCAGCTCATGGCATCGGTCCAGGACGTCATCGCCCACCTGCGCCGCATCGACGACCAACTGCCGAGCGGAGACGGAGCGGCGGTGTTCAACCGCGTGTACCTCACGGTGACCGAGGAGGTCGCCGTCGGACTCGAAGGTACCGACGTCTTCCGCGACCCTGTCTTCATGGAGCAGCTCGACGTGACGTTCGCGTCCTTGTGGATCGAGGCGTACGACGCGCCGGGCGACGCCCTGCCGAAAGCATGGGCGGCCCTCTTCGAGCGTCGACACGACCGCTCGCTGCTGCCGATCCAGTTCGCGCTCGCCGGGATGAACTCACACATCTCACACGACCTTGCCGTCGCCGTCGTCGCGACCTGTGAGCACTTCGGCGCCGCGCCGTACGACCCCGGTATCCGCGAGGACTACGAGGCGGTCAACGGACTACTCGCCGCGTGCGAGTCCAAGATCCGGCGCTCGTTCCTCACCGAGGCTGGAAAGGCCGCGGACGAGCGGGTCGGTCCGGTCGTCCACCTGATCAGCTCATGGAACATCGACAAGGCACGCGACGTCGCATGGGTCAACGTCGAGGCGCTGTGGGCGTTGCGCCACGTCGGCTCGCTGGCCGACCGCTACCGGGCGGCGCTAGCGCGCACGGTCGGCATGGCGTCGCGCTACCTGCTGACCCCCACGGTGCTCTAGTCCGAAAATGAAGGGTGAGTGGGCAGGCGGCAGCTGCCGGCGGAGCCGGGATATCGACGGAGCCGAGCGCGGAGCCGGGATATCGACGGAGCCGAGCGGGGTCAGGCGGCGGGTTCGAG